>WNFF01001461.1_pt1 | contig 19644 bp, 21 predicted proteins | sample 5400441 | NCBI WGS metagenome assembly WNFF01 (sample SAMN13153345, study PRJNA577476) | soil metagenome | isolation source: 120 cm saprolite under Douglas fir tree site 2 hole 3 replicate 1 | place: USA:California | collected 2015-04-18 | reverse complement strand
GGCGTGATCCCCAGGGCCTCGGTCATGTACACGGCAAAAAACGGATTGGGACATTCGCTGAGCGGCGTCGTCACCGACAGGCCGTCGATGGCATCCTTCGAAATTCCAGTCGCGGCAAGCAGCTTTGCCAGGGCCTCGCCTCCCAGATCGTACGCGCTGCGACCGGTCTTGAAGTCGATCGCCGTTTCCGAATAGCCGGCGATGACGATGTCGCGTTTCCTTGCAGTCATTTTCATTCTCCGCGGAATTCTGGCGACCGCTTTTCACGGAAGGCCTTCAGTCCTTCGTCACGATCCCTAGTGAAGTAGAGCAGGAAGGAAGCATCCCCCTCGGCGTCGAAGCCGTCTGCGAGCGACATGTCGACGCCGCGGTCGATGACCGACTTCGTCATCATGACCGGGATCGGCGCGTTGTCGCTGATGCTCCTGGCGATCTCGCGCGCCTTGTCGAGCGCCTTGCCCTGCTCGGTCACATGATTGAGGATGCGGTAACGCTCGGCTTCGGCGGCCGTAATCCGGCGACCGGTCCACATCAGTTCCTTGGCAAGTGGCTTGCCTATCAGCCGCGGCAGCGTCTGCGTTCCACCGCCACCCGGCATCATGCCGAGCTTGATCTCGGGAAGGCCGAACTTCGCGTTCAATGTCCTTGAACAGGCGGTTCACCTTGCGGGCCCTCTTGCGAAAACGGTAGAAATCAAAATAGCCGTTTTCCTCGATCTGAAATTCGCTGGTGTCGATGCCGGTACAAAACGCCTTCTCGCTGCCGAGCAGAATGACTGCCCGCACATCCCTGTCGTGCTCGACTTCATTGAGAATCCCGAGAATTTCGTCGGCTGTCTGTTCTCGCAGCGAATTCAGCTTCTCGGGCCGGTTGATCGTGATTTCGACCCACCCCTTTTCCCTGTTGAGGATAACGTCCTGGTAACCCATGTGTCTTCGTCTCCGATGATTTCAATGTTCGGCTGGGGCTTCTCCGCCCATGGCGGATGCGATCTGAGCGTGGAGATCCGCGATCTTGCGCGGGTTCAACCTCGCCTCATCGCTGATGCCGACTTCGAGAGCTACCTTGGCCGGAGAGCTCAACACCAGCGCGCGGTCAGCCATTTCGAGTGCGTCGTCGATGCGGTGAGTAATAAGCAAACACGTCTTCTGGAATTCGCGCGCGATCTGGAGGAAGTCCCGGCGCAAGGCCTTTGACGTGACATGGTCGAGTTGACTGAACGATTCGTCGAGGAAGACGATTTCGGGATCGATCGCAAGCGCGCGGGCTAGCGATACGCGCTGCCGCATGCCACCCGACAGCTCATGGACGTATTTGTCGTCGGCGCCGTCGAGCCGTACCCGCGCAAGCCATTCCTTGGCGCGCGCCCGTGCCTGTGACCTCGATTTTCCAAGAATGAGAAGCCCTAGTTCGACGTTTTCGATTGCGGTGCGCCACGGTAAGAGCCTGTCGGTCTGGAAGCTGACCGAAAGCCGTCCTTTAAGGGCTTTGAAGGAGGCATAGGGATCGAAGCCCGCCACCCGAATCTGGCCGGAGTCAGGACGCGTCGTGCCCATGATCAGATTCAACACCGTGCTTTTTCCGGCGCCGGTCTGCCCGAGCAGAACCACGATCTCGCCGCGACGTACATCCATCGACAGGTTGTCGACTGCCAGATAGGCGCCGAACATCTTCTTGACGCCGCGAACCTCGATAAGATTCTCTTCGGTCATCTTACCGTCGCCTCGGCGCGCCATTTCAAGGAGATCTTCTCCAGGCCATTTACGAATGCCTGAAGCAGCAGGTTCAGGATCACGAGGAAGAAGGTCCAGGCCAGCACCTGATCGATCCGGAACGTCGATTGCGCGAGGTTCATGCGCGCGCCGATCCCGACTGCGGATGCGACGAGCTCGGCGAAGATCACCATGCGGATCGCGTATCCGATCACCGATTTTGTCGTCAGGAAGATATAGGCCACGATGTGCGGTAGAATGAGATAGCGAAGCACCTGCCATCGCGACGGGCGGAAGCTCTCGATCATGTCGACGAGCTCTTTCGGCAACGCCCGCACACCTTCGTAGACGTTGAGAGCGTAGAACGGCAGCAGGATGACGAGCAGAATGAAGAATATCCGCGACTCCGGATTCTTGAACCAGAACACCGCGATCAGCATCCACGACAGCGCCGGAATTCCGGTGTCGATGACGACGATGGCCTTCAGGTATGGCCGCACCGAGGGGAACATCCCCATCGCCAGACCAATCAGCACGCCCGTAACCATCGCAATCGTGACGGAGACGGTCAGCCGCACCAGCGTGACCGCGACGTGATAGGGATCGGAAAAGAACAGCTCCCGTGCAGCGTTCCAGACCGCCACGGGCGACGGCATGATGTAATCAGGCACGAAGCGGCTGGTGATTTCCATCGCCGCAAGAAGCAGAACGACGACGATGCACGTCGCGACGATGTCGCGCCGAGCCTCGGGATTTCTCCGAGCCTCGACCGCTACGGCGAGCGGCTTGACGAGTCCCGCAGCGGCCGGGTCCTCCGCACCTGATGTTCGGCCGGAGTCCACCGCAATCGACATCGGTCGTTCCGTCATGATGTCTCAGACCGCAAAGAACTTATCATCGACCGGTTTGGTCAGCAGACGGTTGCGCGCCAAAAACTCGCTCGCCAGCAATATCGACGACCTCGAAAGATCGTCGCTCATGGGGCGATAGTTGAAAGTAAGGCGCTTGGAACCCATCGCCTCCTTCAGGATGTCTGCGGGAACGCCAGTCTTGCTGCCAAACAGATCGGTCGCCTTGGCGGTGTCGGCATTGATGCCGCTGAGGCAATCTTCAAAAACCTTCCCGACCTTCGCAGCAATACCAGGATTGGCGTCGGCCAACTCCTTCCGGATCGCAACGCCGAAGTACGGCAGCTCCAACCCTCCCGAAAGCCTTTTGTAGACATCGCCTGCTTTCATGATGACCCGCAGGTCGGGCTTCTTCATCAGGCCCGTGGTGATGTTGGGCTCCCATGACAAGGCCGCATCGGCACGATCGGCCATCAGCAGCGTTACCGAGGCCGCAGGATTGTCGACGTTCTGGATCGTCGCATCCTTTTCGATGTCGAAACCGAAAGCTTCGTTGATGAGAGCTCTGACCATCCGATAGGTGCCGGTCGACTGCAGGGCAGCAATCGTCTTGCCTTTGAGCTGCGACACATCGGCAACACCGGCCTTGGGCGCCAACAACGAGATCATGTTGGCATCCGTGATCGTGCAGACGTATTTGATGGGAACGCCGGCCTGGTAGCGGGCAGCGAACGTGTCCCAACTGCCAATACATACGTCGTAGTTTCCGGCGACAAAATCGTTGTAGTAGGTCGACACCGCGGTATACGGCGCAGGATCCGGAAAAGAGAGACCGTTCCTGCGACCGAGATCGTTGGCGAGGATGTACTGAACGGGCAGCACTGTGAATCCCGGCTGCAGGGAGGCCCAGCGCACCCGTATATCCGCAGCCGCGAACGCACGTCGGATGGTCGATGACAGTATCAAAGAGCCCGCGGCCGAAGCGGCGAGGAAGTTCCGCCTTGTAGCTTCCGTCATTTTTCCTCCGGGGATCCGTGCGTGGCGCAGGATTCTTTGCTTTTTGGCTTCGCTGCGGCCGGTCCGAAAGCGCGCGCAGACTGCAGCGGCAAACCTGAATCCAGCCTAAGCTTGCCAAAGTCGGGACGATAGCGCATTTTTAAACCCTTACTGTTCCATAGATGGGACGATTGATTGGGCTTGACGTGTCTGAAGCCCGAGACCGAAGAGCGCAGTTCGTGACGAGAAAACTGGACCTCAACGCGCTGCTGCTGTTTTTCGAAGTCGTCAATGCGGGCAGTATTAGTCGCGCATCGAAGAAGCTCGACATTCCAAAATCCACCGTCAGCCGCAAGCTGATGTTTCTGGAAGATCAGCTCGGCGCCATCCTGTTCAAAAAGGGGGGCCGCAAGCTCGCCGTCACCGACATCGGTCATGTGCTTTACGAGCATTGCGAACGCATCGCAGCCGAAATAGAAGAAGCGGGCCTCGGAACGACGCGCATGCAAACCGAACTGCGGGGAATGCTCCGCGTCAGCATGCCCGTGGACTTTGGCACCGGTTGGCTTAGCAGCGCGATCGCGGCGTTCGCCGTCAGTTATCCCGACATCCATCTTGTGATCGACGCGAACAGCCGTTGGATCGACGTTTCGGTTGAACCGTACGACGTCGCGGTTCAACTGGGCACTCTTCCCGAAACCCACGGCGGCATCCGCCACCTGGCGAGTATTTCGCGAGGCGTTTATGCGAGCCCATCGTTCCTTGAAAGAAAGGGAGTTCCCCTTAGCGTAGACGATTTCGAACATTTCGATTGCGTCGTAACCGAACATCAGCGCGCCGAAGGCGTCTGGAATTTTCGCAGCGGACTTGGCGCCAAGGTCATCGACGTGGTCGGACGGGTCACCGTGAATCACATCGGCGTCGCGCGCGAGCTCGTCATCGGCGGCGTCGGCCTTGGCATTCTCCCGAACATCATGTGTCAAAGCGATATCAAGGCGAAGCGGCTGGTGCGTGTGCTTACCGACTGGGAGAGTCCGTCCCTGCAGGTCAGCGCAACCTTCCTCGGCAGGCGCAAGGAGTCGCGGCGCCTTAGCGCATTCCTCGATTTCATGGAGCGCAAGCTCAAGATCGAGGGGAGCACCGGCCAACGTTTGTCGGCGATGCCGAACGCGGCTGAAATGGCAAAGACCTGATGATACCGTATGCAAGAGCACGCCTACCCGGCCAGCAACGAGCCGCTGATTTTGTCGAGGATCATGGTCGGGATACTCGACGATGACGTCATCGAAGTGCAGATCCTCTACCGTCTATACCACACCGGTATTCTGATAAAGGTTCTTGATCTCGACAAAGTCGTTCAGCGCGCCGCGGCCTTTGATCCCCGCCGTTGCGCAGCGCACGTGCCACACGCATCGCGCGTGTCGCTTCCGCGTCGGCGAGCCGCATTGTTCTCGGCCCATCGGCCGGCCGCGCGCGGCATCCGAAGAACGTCCTCCAGTCACGCCATCACGACGTATGGAAGAAATGTTTTCAGCAAGGCGGAAGATCGGCCATACCCTGCGCTCTCTCGACTTGCCCATTCGTCTCATCCTTGAAGCTGCAACGCAGAATCAATTCGCTGGTCAGGATATTTGCTGGAATTCCCGTTTCGTTCAGGCGTGCGCATCAAACCCCGCGGTGACCCTCGCGAACGCGGCCTTTGCGTCTTGCTCCAGCACGCTATCAAGCTCGACTTCTTCGAGACCTTTGACATGGATGCGCTTGAATTTCATCACTTCAGCTTCCACCGGCTTGGTCGCATCGATCCCCATCTTGGCGCTGATGCCCTCCTGGCTTGACGGATCGAGTTTCGAGCCTTGTGCACCGGAGACAACAACCAGGTCGCGATCCGCCTGAAATCGGGTGGCCACGGCCCATTCGATCTCATGGGGGTCGTCGATGTCGACGTCGAGGTCCACCACCACGACCTGCTTGACATCATAGTGTCCGCCGAAAGCGCCCATGATGATGTTCTTTGGCTCTCCGTTGCTGCGCTTGTCGATTTTGACGACAAGGTGATAGCGGCAGGTCCCGCCCCGGGTCAGCCGCACATCCTGCACGCTGGGAAAACTTCGCTGGAGATGCTCAAGCAACGTTGCCTCGCGAGGAATTTCCCCCAGCAGCAGATGCTCCATGCCCCCGCCGACGATGGTATGAAAGATCGCATTGCCGCGATGCGTCACGGCGTCGACATGAATGACTTCACGATTGGCGCGGGGGCCGTAATACTGCGGAAACTCGCCGAAGGGGCCCTCGGGCTCGCGGATCTTTGGCAAGATCCGCCCTTCGATCACGATCTCGGCGTGGGCCGGCACCCGAACCCGGTTGGTCTTGCACTTCACCACCTCCACTGGAGCGCCCATCAGTGCGCCGGCGATTTCCATTTCGTCCTCGTCGAGTGCGGCGATCGCCTGCGAAGCCAGGATGCACGCCGGGTGGACGCCGATCACGAGCGCGATTTCGAGCGCCTCGCCGGCTTCTTCCGCCATCCTGAAATAGTGATGGGTATGCCTGGGCAGCAGAAGAACGCCGATCCTGTCCGGGCCGCTGACCTGACACCGGTGGATCGACACGTTCTGGATTCCTGTCTTCGGATTCCGCGCGATCAACAGCGCCGCTGTGATGTAGGGGCCGCTGTCGTGCTCGTTGTGCTTTGGAATGGGCAGAAGTTTGAGCAGATCGATGTCGCGATGGACGACTTCCTGCACGGCTGCATCCGTTACTTCGGTCCACGGTAGCGGCTGCCGTACGGCTTGCTGGAACCGCGCCAGCAGATCTTCGGTCGGCACGCCGATCGAATCCGCGATCCAGCCGCGATCGACAAACAGATTGGAAACGACAGTCATCGGATGGCCGCCCGGACGCGGAAACATGACAGCACGCTCAAGCTCAAGCCTCTTGGATACCGCCGCCAATTCGTCGATCAGCGAGATGCCGTTTCGCGTCACGGCTAGCCTGCCAGTCGCGGCGAGACGCCGCAGCCAGCTTCTCAGATCGGGAGACGCATTGTGGCTCGCCGCCGTGGGGGCAACCTCGGTGTTCTTCATCGGTAGTCCTCTCGTCGCTTGCCCATCAGGTCTCTCGCTCTGCCGCAGGACGGCGCCGGGATTCCTCCTGCTCGCCCCAACGATGCGCCACACCAACGTCGATATCGAAGAGATCGAGGGCACGGCCAACGGTGTGGTTGACCATATCCTCGAGCGTATCCGGCTTGGCATAGAAGGCGGGAACGGGAGGCGCGATGATCGCTCCCATTTCCGAGAGCGCGGTCATGCTTCTGAGATGGCCGGTATGGAGCGGCGTCTCTCGAACCAGCAAGACCAGCTTCCGTCGCTCTTTAAGAGTCACGTCGGCCGCGCGGGTCAACAATGTCGTCGTCACGCCGGATGAGATTTCCGACATGGAACGCATCGAACAGGGCGCGACGATCATCCCCATCGTCCGGAACGAACCGCTCGAGATCGGAGCCGCCATATCGTCGATGGAATGTGTGGCGTGCGCCAGCGCCTTGACGTCGGCAATCTTGAGCGTCGTCTCGTAGGCGAACGTGATCTCGGCTGTCCTGGACATCACGAGGTGGGTCTGAACCCCGGCATTGCGGAGGAGTTGAAGCAGACGGACACCGTATGTCACGCCCGACGCTCCGGAGATTCCGACGATCAGGCGTCGTTGCGATGGCTCCATGACCGGATTCCGTAGTTTCGAATGAGTCAGAAACGGCGCCCCGGGCGGGACCCCCGCTCCCATCTTCCGGAACGATAGGGGCGCTTTACAATCAAAACAAATAATAGATATTGATAATTTCAATCACTCAAACTGATACGCTACAGGCGCACCCGATGGATCTGAAGCAGTTGAACTACTTCCTCTGCCTTGCCCGCGAGGGAAACATGACGCGGGCGGCGCGCCAATTGAACATCGTTCAGCCCGCCCTAAGCATGCAGATGGCGAAACTCGAAAAGTCGTTCGGAAAGCAGCTGTTCGATCGGGCCGCGCATGGGGTGTCACTGACACCGGCGGGGGAAACGCTGGTACGCCTCGCCGGCACCATCACGAAGGAAGTTGATCGTGCCAGGGAGGAAATGGCACGCCTCGACGGCAAGATATCGGGTCGCGTGAGCATCGGCATGATAGCGTCTGCGGCGCAAAGCACGCTTGCCGCGTCGTCCGCGAAGATCGCGGCGAGATATCCGGAAATCCAGCTTCTGATCTGCGAAGGCTATACCGACACGTTGATCGATTGGGTGGTCTCGGGCGAACTGGACGTCGCCATCATCAACATGCCGCAGAAGAAGCTTCAGCTAACGGCACATCACATCCTCGACGAAGAAATGATGCTGGCTCGGGGAACGGGCAACAAAATGCCGCTGTCCAGGACGGTTTCCTTCAACCGGCTTGAAAGCCTCGATCTGATTATTCCGTCGCGACGCCATGGGCTCCGCATGATTCTGGACAATGCCGCAGCCGCGGCCGGCATTGTCCTCAAGCCCAGACTGGAAATCGATACGCTTTCGGCGGTATGTGAGATTGTTGCGGCAACGGAGTTGGTGACGGTCCTGCCCGGCATTACCCTCAACCCCTTGCTTTCGGCAGGACGAATTCGCGCGCAGGTTATCAGCCGACCCGCCATTTCGCGCTCCGTGAGCTGGGTGACCAACCCCAGACGCATCGTTTCGGGCGCGGCGGCGGCCGTCGTGGAGATCATTTCTGACGATCTGACGCAGGCCGCGAAAGCGGCGTCCCGTCTGGTGAGAGGCCAGACCGGTGCTTGACGCGGGAAAGGCTTAGGCGGCGCGCACTCCGGCCAGGAAGGTGGTGACCTCGCCGGAAAGCTGCTCAGCCTGCTTCGACAGATTGGAGGCCGCGCTGAGCACCTGGTCGGCGGCGGCACCGGTCTCATTGGCCGCGGCGCTGACACCGCCGATGTTGGTTGTCACCTCCTGCGTCGCCTGTGCCGTCTGGCTGACGTTGCGCGCGATTTCGGCAGTTGCGACGCCCTGTTCCTCGATCGAGGAAGCAATCGTCGCCGCGATCGCGCTGACCTCCTCGATCGTGACGGTGATACCCTGGATCGCCTGTACCGCTTCCTTGGTCGCGCCCTGGATCTGGGCGATGCGGGTTCCGATCTCCTTGGTGGCCTCCGCGGTCTGGCTGGCGAGACTTTTCACCTCGGACGCCACGACCGCGAAGCCCCTGCCGGCTTCACCCGCGCGAGCGGCTTCGATGGTCGCATTGAGCGCGAGCAGATTGGTCTGTCCCGCAATACTCGAAATCAGCTCCGCGACGTGCTCGATCTGCTGCGCACCGTCGGCAAGCGCGCGCACGATCGTGTCGGTCCGGCGCGCATTCTCGACGGCGCGATCGGTGATCTTGGCGGATTGCGCGACCTGGCGGCTGATTTCGCTGATCGAGGTGGACAATTCTTCCGCAGCGGTGGCGACCGTTTGCACGCGGGTGCTGGCCTCGGCTGCCGCCGTGCTGACAACCGTTGCCTGTTGATTGGTGCGCTCTGCCGTGCCGGTCATGGATTGCGCGGTCGACTCCAGTTCGGTCGAGTTCGATGCCATCAGTCCGACGAGTTGCCCCACCGAGGCGTCGAAACGACTGGCGAGCGCGATCAGCGCTTCGCGCTTCTCATGCTCGCCGTGCAGCTTCAGCTCTGCCTGCTCCGCTTCCAGCGTCCGCGCCGTCAGCGCGGTTTGGCGCAGCATCTCCAGCGTTTCCGCCATGCGGCCGATCTCGTCGGCGCGCTCGGTTTCTCCGACCGGTTCGTCGAGCACGCCGGTGGCGATACGTTGCATCCGGTTTTGCTGACGCGTCAGCGCGCCGAGAATATCCCGAGCGATCAGCCAGGATAACAGGCCCATCAACACCATCACCACCGCACCGGTCGCTCCCAGCCGCACCAGCAGCGTGTTCATGTCGGCATCGATATCATCCACATACAGGCCGACGGCGAAGACCATGTTCCACGGTTCGAATTTGCGGACAAAAACCAGTTTCGGCAGCGGCGTGGTTTCACCGGGCCTTGCATAGGTATACGTGGTGGTGGTGCCATTGGGATCGCGACTGGCGGCTTCCAGGATGGTTGCCACGATCGGAACGCCGTTCGAGTCTTTTGTGGTGCTTATCCTGCCTTCGATTTGCGGATTGGCCGCGTTCATCACCACGGTTGCATCCGCCCGGTATGCAGCCGGATAGCCTTGACCCTTGTCGAACATCATGTGCCTGCAGCGCGTACGGAGTTGGCTCTCCGCCTCGGCCATGGTCAGCTTGCCCGCGCTTATTTCCTCCTGCATCGACTTCGCCATCCCGATGACGATGTCTACCGCCGTACGCAACTGCGTCACCCGGTCGTCCAGCATTCGTTTTTGGCTGAGCGAAGTCGAGAGCGCGATATTCGCGCACACCGCCAAGGCCGATAACGCCAGCATGCCGGCAAGTTTGCTACTGATCTTGAATCGGCTGAGCAGGTTCATGAGGGCCTCGATTTACTATCGCTGCCGGTAGGATATAACCATGACTTACTTAGAAATGGTGAATCGCTAGATGATCCCCTGCTCCCGCAGCGCGACGAGGTCGTCCCCGTCTAATCCAAGCAGCCCTCCGAAAACCTCCATGTTTTGCGCGCCTAAGCCCTCCCCGAGCCAGCGGATCTCACCTGGCGTATCTGGAAGCCTCGGTACAACTTCCGGCACGGCGAGATCGCCGATGCGGGATTCCGCCAGCCGAATATTGCCCCGTGCACGGTATTGAGGATCTTCGAAAGTATCGGCGATGCTGTAGAGGCGGGTGAAAGGATGATTGCCGGGAGGCACATTGCTTGCGTTAGATTTTCCTTGATTTCGCTGCGCGCACGCGGTGCACCGGCCGACTGCTATGTTCGTCAGCAAAGCCCAGCGGCTCCTTCGTCCAACGCGCAATCCTCGGCCAATATTCTTCGAGCGTCTGTTTGCCCATGAACAGGCCGAGATGATTACACGGCGCGACCTCCTGACGGAGGTACTGCGGCTGCGTTCCAACCAGCCGCTCCACCGCAAACAATTGTTCCGGGGTAACCACTTCGTCGGCGCTTCCAGCAAGAAGGTACATTGGAAGCCGCAGGCGCGCGAGATCGATCTTTTGCCCCAGGGCGACGAAACTCCCGGTGGCAAGTTCATTGAGCTTGTATAGCTTTTCGACGACTTCGAGATAATATGTTCCGGGAACATCGATTGTCCAGGAGTTCCAGTTCTTGAAGATGGTTTCGATCTGCGTGAACTCCGGCGAGTCGATCGGCTGAAGCGTCTGCAGCGATTCGCGGATCTCGTCGGCTTCAACGGTGTCGTTTCCCCAGAGCTTCGCGACGTTGCGGCCGATCACGCGACCATCGCCGACATTGACCAGGCTTTCAAACACGGTCAGCGGAGTAGTCTCGGCGATAGCCGACAATTCGGATTGCCGCGCAGCAGTATCAACCGGCGTCCCCGCCATAACGAGCTTGCGTATCTTGGCTGGGAATCGCCCGGCATAGACCAGCGACAACCAGCCTCCCTGGCAGAGCCCGACGAGATCAACCAAGCCACCAAGATGATCGACCAGGACATTGAGGTCGGCGAGATAGTCATCAATTCCGAGAAATCGCATTTCGGCGCTGGCCGAGCGCCAATCGACCATGAACAGTCGTTCAATTCCAGCACCACGGAGGGCGGCAACGAGACTGTGCCCGACGGCAAGGTCGGCAATGGCAGCGCCATGCAGCGCGAGCGGTGTGCACAGGAGGGTGGGAACGCCGCTTTTGACCATGGTGAAGTCGCGGAGCTGGACGGTATGTAGCTCGAGCGCAATCTTGCTCGGAGTGGCCCCTTCCGGCTCGTGCCGGGTGTGGTCGTCATCGGCGTCGCCTGGGAATCCCAGAAACTGCGCCGCCATGGACGATGCCGTTTCACCGGCCCACGCAGCGACGAGCGCCGGCCAGAAGAACGCCGCGTACGGGAACTGCCCTCCAGTATACCGATCCATCTGATATAGGAACGCCGGTTTATCGTTGCCTACTTGAGCTAGATCAATTTTGGTCTGTCATTCCTTCATCCCGGACGCAGCGTCGCCCTGGTATCGGTCTTTCGCTTAACGCTTTGCCGCGGTCGAAAAGACCAGCGACATATCCTCGAAGTTCTCGGTCGGGAGCTTGTTTGAGCCGGTCGCGATGCGAGATTGCTGCAACGAGGCCATGTCTGCGGCCCCGACAGAACGGTTGGTCGAAGCTGAGTGCGACCGCAGCATAGTGGTTGCGGCAGCGAGCAGAGCGACCGCCGCTAATCCCGAGATCATCAGGCGCTTCATCGGAAATCTCCGTTCGGTTCGACACGCGGGACAGTTGCGCCATTTCACGTAGCTCGAACCGCGACGCACGAATGTGAGATGCCTCACACCTCACGCGTACCTGATGTGAACCGTTTCCCCCGGGGAGATGGCTCCCAACCTAAAATATCGAAAACAACCCCATGCAAGGTAGCAGGCAGTCGCCGGCACGGATGCGCTTTGGGCAAATACTTGACACGTCGGGCAAATCAGCGGCACTCCTTCATCATCGCACAATCCGTCAAACGCACACCTGGCCGCGCAATGGCGGCGACCGCCGTAAATGTCAAACTAATACTGCCTCCCCGGCAGAGCCGGGGGTCTCCCGGTTATACTAGCGCGATGGAATATGAGGGGCTGAACGGGTCGCCGCCGGTTCGCCGAGCATCTACCGCCTTGTTGCGCGCTCAAGAAATTGCACCAGCGCGGCGCGGTCCTGTTCCGAACCGATACGCTGCTCAGGCATCTTGGTACCCGGGGTGTAGGCTGAAGGTCCAATCTCGAACAACCTTGAAACTGTCTCCGGCGTCCAGACGATATCGAGGCGCTTGAGGCCTTCGGAAAAATTGTAGCCCGGCACGGTTGCGATCCGCCGGCCGAAGATGCCGGCCAAGGTCGGGCCCGCCCTGTTGGCTTGCTCGGCGCCAAGGGTATGGCAGGCGACACAGGCACGAAAGATATCCGCGCCCCGGTCGCCGACATAGGCGGCCAACGGATCTCCCGTCGTTTCCAGAAGCAGCGGATCGATGGATTCTCCGGTCACCGCGTTCCAGCGACGGATGATGTTGTCGGCACCGCCGGTGAGCAGCGTGCGGCTGTCCGGCAGAAACGCGGCTGACCAGACTGGCAGTCCGGGGCCAACCAGCGTGCGCGCCAGACCCCGCGTCTTGCGATCGATCACCGCTACCGACCCGCCAATGCTCGCGGCGGCCACCAGCGCGCCGTCCGGCGAGATCGCAATCGAGATCACCGGTCTCGGTCCGGCCGCAACCTCACCTGCGGCCGCGCCGGCTCCCGTCAGAAAATAGAGCTTGCCGTCAGCGCCACCGGTCACGATCTCGCCGTCGCTGCCGACTGCTACGGCGTTGAGCGGGGTCGGCATCGCGATAACGGTCGCGGCGGGCGAGTCCGAGAGCGGCCAGATCCGCACGCTCTGATCGTAGCTGACGCTGACCAGCGTGCGACCGTCCGGAGCGAACGCCAGGCCGTTGACGTTTTGTGCATGCCCGTCAAGTACGCGCGGCACGCCACCCGCGAGCGGCCACAACCGCACCGTATGATCCCACGACGCTGAAGCCAATGTTGCGCCGTCGGGCGACACCGCGAGCGCAGCGATCGGCGCTGTATGACCTTCCAGCACGGCATCGGGCTCGGCGCGCCCTGAAGTCCAGATGGCAACGCGCCCGTCGGCACCTGCGGTCGCGGCGCGGCCATCCTTCAGCAGGACGACCGCGTTAACGGCGTCGGCATGGAAGCGGAGCACCTGTTCGGCCGCATTGCGCGTCAGCGACCAGCGGATCGCGGTGGAATCAAAGCTTCCGGAGATCGCGGTTTGTCCGTCGGACGAAATCGCCAATGCCCGCACGGGCCCGCCATGGCCGCGCAACTGCGCGAAGGCGGCAGTCATCCCCAGTGACAGATTTATCAGCAAGGCTGTACATGACAGAAATGCAGAGCGGGGTCTTTTGCGAGGTGGAGCATTCGCAGTTATCGTTTGCTCCATCCGCATCGCCCTTAGCGCACGCCCGGTCTGTCGCGGTCCAGGCCCTTGGCCTGGAGATCGTCGAGGTAATCCTGAAAACGCCGCTCGGCGTTCACACCGAGATTATTCAGGAACGCCCAGGAGTAGATGCCGGTAGAGTGCATATCGTCGAACCCTAATCGCACCGCATAATTGCCGACCGGATCAACGGAGAGAATCGTCACGTTGCGCTTTCCGCCAACCGTTTTGCGTTGCGCTTCGGAATGACCCTGCACTTCGGCGGAGGGGCTGGTCACACGGAGTAATTCCGCCGAGAGCGTGAAGGTGTTGCCATCCTCGAATGTGACATGCAGCGCGCGGCGGTCCTTCAGGAGCCGAATCTCAACCGGCCACGCCGGGGTAACGTTAGGCATGCTCGACATTTCAGCCGGGATCAACCCGGCCCGACCAAATTATTGCCGGGATCGCCGACCCTGGCGCCGCCGGTCGTGAATGCAGCGTAGCTCGGCTGCTGGATGGTGTTGAGCACGATCGACACGCCGACCGCGGCAATCGCCGCGAACAACAAGGCCGCAAGAAAGACTTTCATGGCGCTTCCCCAAGATGGACTTTGTCCGAACCGAGTTATTCGGCCGGCACGGCTCGCGGAGCGCTACCCGACGGCGCATGGCCCTTGGCCTGCTCTTCCGCGACCCAAAGCGAGTGATGCTCCTTGGCCCAGTTGAGATCAACCTCACCCGTTCCCATCGCATCGAACGCGCCCTCCATGCCGACCGTGCCGATATAGATGTGGGCCATCATCGCAGCAATGAAGAGCATGGCGATCACGGCATGGATCACGGTCCAGAACTGAAGTGCCGTGACGTTGGCCGGAAGATATGGGAACAGCAGGAACCAGCCGGACACCGACATCAGCGATCCGCCGATGATCACGATCCAGAAAATGCCCTTCTGGCCAGCGTTGAAGCGCCTGGCAGGAGGATGTTGGCCTTTGGACAAGATGCCACCGCCCTGCTTGAGCCATTGCAGATCGATCTTCCCGGGAATGTTATCCTTGATCCAGATCAGGAACATGATGACGAGGCCGAGCATGAACGGGAACGCCAGATAGTCATGCGCGAATTTGGCGTAAGTCGACATGGTCGCGAAAGCTTCCGCACCGAACAGCGGCAGAATCAGGATGCGGCCGAAGCTGATGTTCAGGCCCGACAGCGCAAGAACAATGAAGCAGCTTGCCGTCAGCCAGTGGGTGAAGCGTTCGAAGCTGGCGAAACGCAGGATCTTCGTTCCGGAGAACCCGTGATCGACGCGAATTCGTCCGCGCACCATCAAGAAAATCGCCAGCAGGGCAAGCATGCCGATGATCGCAACGCCGCCGATGATTGGCAGCTTGCTGCGGTGAAAATCGCGCCAGTCGCGGCCGGCGGGCTGAATCAGGCTGGCGGCCATCGCATCCGGAATGGTGATGCGGCCGGTGATCTTGTCGCCTTCCTTCAGCGCATTCAGGAGCTTGTCTTCCTGCACGGCTTCGGCCGTGGGCTTGAACGAAAGCTGCGCCGCCGCGGGATGCGCAACGACGAACAGCAGCGCGAATGCGGCGCACAAGGCCTTGAGAATTGAGGCCTTGTGGGCTGCGGCCTTGGGAATGGAGGCCTTGCGGGTCGAATGTGAGCTTGCCATCGCAGAACGCCCTTCGGTTTCCAGGTTACGCGAGCGCCGCCGCACGAAGGGCGACGACAATTGCATCAGCCGGTCGGCGAATCGCTATAGGCCGTTTTCCAGCCCCACATCCCCGAACCGTAACCGCGCTTCATCACGCGCTCCTTGTAGATTTCGGCGATGATCGCGCCATCGCCCGCGAGCAACGACTTGGTCGAGCACATCTCGGCGCAAATCGGCAGCTTGCCCTCGGCGAGACGGTTGGCGCCGTATTTGGCGTATTCAGCCGGAGTGGAGTCTGCCTCCGGCCCGCCCGCGCAATAGGTGCACTTGTCCATCTTGCCGCGCGACCCGAAGTTTCCAACCTTCGGGTACTGCGGCGCGCCGAACGGACATGCATAAAAGCAGTATCCGCAACCGATGCAGAGGTCCTTGGAGTGAAGCACCACACCGTCAGCGGTGGTGTAGAAGCACGACACCGGGCAGACCGCGGCGCAAGGCGCATCCGTACAGTGCATACAGGCCATCGACACCGAGCGTTCGCCGGGCTTGCCGTCGTTGATGGTGACGACGCGGCGGCGATTGATGCCCCACGGCACTTCATGTTCGTTCTTGCAGGCTGTCACGCAGGCGTTGCACTCGATGCAACGGTCGGCATCACAAAGAAATTTGACGCGAGCCATGATCTATTCTCCCTCACGCCGCCCTGATCTGACAGAGCGTTGCCTTGGGTTCCTGCATGCCCGTCGCGGGGTCGTAACCATAGGTCGTCAAGGTGTTGACGCTTTCGCCGAGCACGAACGGATCGCTGCCCTTCGGATACTTGCTGCGCAGATCGGCGCCTTCGAACCAGCCGGCAAAGTGGTAGGGCATCCAGGCGACACCCTTGCCGACACGCTCGGTCACCATTGCCTTCACCCGCGTCCTGGAATTGCTCTCAGGCCCGGTGACCCAGACCCAGCCGCCGTCCTTGATGCCGCGTTCGCTCGCATCCGCCGGATTGATCTCGACGAACATGTACTGCTTCAATTCGGCGAGCCACTTGTTGGAGCGCGTCTCTTCGCCACCACCCTCGTATTCGACAAGCCGGCCTGAACTCAGAATAAGCGGGAATTGCTTGACGACGCCTCTGTCGACAGCGGACTTCTGGACGGTGAAACCGATGTTCGGGACCCGAAACTGTCGGGCGTCCGGACGCGTCGGATATTTGCTGACCAGATCTGGCCGCGACGTGAAGATGACTTCGCGGTGCACCGGAATCGGGTCCGGCAGATTCCAGGCAATCATACGCGCCTTGGCGTTGCCATAGGGGCTGCAGCCATGCTCGATCGCCACACGCTGGATGCCGCCGGAAAGATCGAGCGACCAGGAAACGGCGTCGGGGTTGGTTGCATTCACCCGCCGGATAATTTCCATTTCCGAGGCGGTGAGGTCTTTGTCCCAGCCGAGCTTCTTGAGGACGGCGAGAGTGAACTCCGGATAGCCATCCTTGATCTCCGAGCCGGCCGAATAGGAGCCTTCGGCGAGCAAATTGTCATGCTCTTGCTTTTCGACCTCCTGCCCGTTTTCCATGACCTTGCGCGTGACCACGCGCTCAACGCCAAAACGGGCGCGGAACGTCCCGCCACCTTCCTTTACCGGCAGATGGGTGTTGTAGAGTATCGGACTTCCAGGATGCCTGAATTCCGGCGTACCCCAGCACGGCCACGGCAAACCGTAATAATCGCCGCCAACTTCGGGATCGTCCTTCGGTGCCCTGAGGGTGACCAGGTCGAATTTGGCCTGGTTCTTCATGTGAGCTTTGAGCCGCTCCGGCGACTGGCCGCAATATCCGGTCGACCACCCGCCGCGATTGATTTCGCGCAGAATGTCCTCAGCCGATACCGCGCCGTTCTCCACCTTGATGTTCTTGAACATCTTTTCGGCGAAGCCCAGCTTCTTCGCGAGCATGTACATCACATCGTAATCGTTCTTCGATTCGAAGACGGGCGGCACGATTTGCTCGCCCCACTGCAGCGAACGGTTGGATGCCGTGCGGGAGCCGTCCATCTCGAAGCTGGTGCAGGCCGGCAAAAGATACGTGCCATTCTTGCGTTCCGAGAGCACAGACCAGGCGGTCGGGTAGGGATCGCACACGACCAGCAGCTCGAGCTTTTCTATTCCACGAACGGCTTCCGGCATCCTGGTGATGGTATTGACGCCATGCCCCATGATGAACATTGCCTGCAGCGTGTCGGGCTGACTGACCTCGTCCTTCGGCAGCAATGTCGCATCGAACCAGCGCGTGCTCGGGATGCCCGGGGTCTCCATCAGGGTCTTGTTGGGGAAGCGGGAACGCATCCAGTCGATGTCGACTTCCCACACCCGGCACCAATGCTGCCACGCCTCCTCGGAAAGGCCGTAATAGAGCGGCAGCGTCGTCACATCGAGGCCCAGATCGGTGGCGCCCTGCACATTGGTGTGGCCGCGGAAAATATTGGCGCCCCCGCCGGCATAACCGACATTGCCGGTGGCGAGCAGCAGAATGCAGCTCGCGCGGACATTTGCAGTTCCTGTCGCGAATTGCGTCTGGCCCATCGCCCAGATAAGCGTTGCCGGCTTCTCCTTGGCGAAGAGTTCGGCAATGTGCTTGACTTGTGCTTCGGGCACGCCAGTAACACGCTCGACCTCGTCGGGCGTCCATTTCGCAACTTCCTTGCGGATGTCCTCCAGGCCGTAGACGCGCTGCCGGATGAATTCCTTGTCTTCCCAGCCGTTTTCGAAAATGTGCCAGAGCATGCCGTAGATGGTCGGGATGTGAACACCAGGCCGCACCCGGACATATTCGGTGGCGTGCGCCGCGGTTCGCGTCATCCGCGGGTCGACCACGATGAAATTCGCCCGATTGAGCTCCTTGCCTTCGAGAAGGTGCTGCAACGAAACCGGATGAGCCTCGGCGGGATTGCCGCCCATGATCAAAATGGTCTTGGAGTTGCGGATGTCGTTGTAGCTGTTGGTCATCGCACCGTAGCCCCAGGTATTGGCGACCCCCGTGACTGTCGTGGAGTGACAGATGCGCGCCTGGTGATCGGAATTGTTCGTTCCCCAGAAGGCGGCGAGCTTGCGGTTGAGGTAGGCGGCTTCGTTGGTGAATTTCGCCGAACCAAGCCAGTAGACCGAATCGGGGCCTGACTTCTGGCGGATCTCCAGAAGCTTGTCGCCGATCTCATTGATGGCCTGATCCCACGACAGCCGTTTCCATTGGCCGTCCACCAGCTTATGCGGGTAACGCAAGCGGCGGTCGCTCAGCACGTCGTCTCGGACTGCCGCCCCTTTGCAGCAGTGTGAGCCGCGATTGATCGGGCTGTCATAAACCGGCTCCTGGCCGATCCACACACCGTTCGCGACTTCCGCGATGACCGAGCAACCTACCGAGCAATGGGTACAGAAATTCTTCCGGGTGGTGACGGTTGCGCCGGCGGGCGGCGGCGGGCCTGCCTTGGCTTGCCGTATGCTGGCAAGCGGTATGCTGCCGAGCGCTGCCAAGCCTCCGGCGGCGAGACCTGAGCGGCGCAGAAAGGAGCGTCGATCCAGGGTGTTATCGGATTGTTTAGCCAACGCCGAAGCAATTTTCCCATGGCGCGCTTGACGCTCTGACCGTTTTATCAGCATGGGAGCCTCCTCAACGCTTCGGGTAGCGGTTGACTCGGTAGAACTCCTGAACCTCGGGAGAGTTTGCCTGGTAGCGCGCCTTGCGTTTTTCGCTGTCGGTTTCGGTGTCAGCGGCGGCGGTGTCGACCTCCACGGCGCTTGCGGCCGTTGCGACGAAGCCGATCATGCCGGCGCGCAGTAGCTGACGTCGCCCAATTGTTACCTTGCGCGGCTCGCTCATCGAAAACTCTCCTTGGTCGGCAGACGTCATGGCCGGCACACGACTTGGCAGGGGGATGCATTCAAGATGGGCGCACGCCGCTATCCGGGCATCCGCCATCGGGTCTTTCTTTCGCCGATGTAGGCGTCCCAAGAGCCCGACGCATTGCTAGCTGTTGCCTTTCGGCACGGCTTGTTTCGGCGATTCGTTCATTTTTTCGTTATCGGATGCGGCAAATTTTCCTATTGCGCCGTGCTTTTCCAGGCTCGCTGGTGTGCCGTTCATCAACGTCGGGAGGGCGGCCGCTCTGGTCGAATGACGCCGGCGTCGGGAACGCGCTGCGTATTCCGGGTTGCCACGCGTGCCGCGTCCTACGGCTGCGTGTTGCCCGCGAATGCACTCTCGATCACGTCGCCGATCGGCTGCCACACGGTGCCGTCGAACTGGACAAGACGCATCTGCTTGATGGGGTGGAAGTCGGTCGGCCCGGTGTTGAAC
>WNFF01001478.1_pt1 | contig 19658 bp, 20 predicted proteins | sample 5400441 | NCBI WGS metagenome assembly WNFF01 (sample SAMN13153345, study PRJNA577476) | soil metagenome | isolation source: 120 cm saprolite under Douglas fir tree site 2 hole 3 replicate 1 | place: USA:California | collected 2015-04-18 | reverse complement strand
GGGCGGTGGCTGAGCTGCTGACGCTGCCAGGGGATGGCCTAGTAATAGACAGACGACGAGAGGTTGAACGACAGTGCGCATCTGAACACTCCTCAAAGGAAGCCGGCTTAAAAATCTTGAGCGACCCAGGCTACGCGGCGCTCCCATCTCCACGCTGCACCCAGCGTGCCATAGGTATACCCATCGGGCCACCATCCAGCGCCCAAGGCCTTTGTTCTTTATATGCCGCCAGCGCCTTGCCGATAGCAGGAGTCGGATTGGGCGACAGTGCAATGTGCAATCGCCGCTGCCCTGGATCCAGGCGCCCATCCGGCGTCGCCATTTTTGACAGACCTGTCGGCGGACCGACTGTTCTCAGCGTACTCCTGATGCTACGGTAGCCCACTTCCGAAAGAGCCAATGCGGGCAACCTCGTTCATCGTGTACGGGAAGTGGGTCGTCGTCCTGCTGACGCTGGCCCCGGGATGCGCCCTGCTGCTCCCGTCAGCGCGAGACTCGAAACGGGAGGCTGAGGACAAAGAGCGCTCGACCTGTCCGCTCGGCAAAGGCCCGGAGTATCCAGTGGAGCTTCTTGATGGGCGCTCGGTAGTGACCGTGAAGCCGCTCTATTCGATGGTCAGATCCGCTCGCACCGGCCCCGAATACCGACTCAGCGGAGCAACCATCCAACTCCGGCCGTTCCCGGCTTTCTCCTCCGAGAGTCTGGAGAGCCTTCTCAATTGCCACAATGCGCGGAGCGAGCTTGCGCGCCCCGGGGAGCCGATCGTTCCGAACGATCCTTACTGGGTCGCTGAGCAAGATGTCAGGGTCTCGGTGCGGTCGGAGAGCGGCGGGCTTCGCGCGGAAGTACGAGCGTCGGATCTCGAAACGGCGAAAGAGGTCCTCCGACGCGCTACGGTGTTCGCAACACCCTGACAATCGCTGCTCTGCGCGACACGAGGCTGATCCAGCAGATTGTCATGCGTCCGAGGCGAAGGCGGTCGCTCTTGAGAGGATCTGGTTCGCCTGCGTGATGTCTTGTCCCTTGACGCTAACGATGAAGTTGCCGCCTTCACTCTCGACGCTGATGTTCAGCCACCCTCCCGGTAGCCAGTACGGATCATTCGCCAATTCCGCTTCTCCATCTCGTCCGAGAACACGCCTTGCCTGATGACAGACGAGCAAAGCCTCGAGCGAAATGGTGGTGAGACCCGGCACCGGGCGCAAGCGTAGTTTCGCTCCCTGCAGCCGCGATTCGTTCCCGCTTCGGCCGGTCCTGATGCTTGAGTAGATCGGCTCGACCTGGACTACCGAATGACCATCGAGCACCCCCGACGGATAGTCAGGCGCACTTCCCCGAGGACAGACCGCAGACTCCTTCTTCCTTCGCATCGCTCACCGGGTCGTGCCGAACCGGAAAGAATGCCGCGCATCCCTCGCAAAGGACGAGCATCGCCACGAATCGTCCGCTTGGCCTGCCCATCGGGTTGGGCTCCTACATCCGGAATAACACCGAGAATATCAACCGGGTCTCTGCTTTCACCAGGTCGGGTTCAAAGCCGGTTGGATCGCCAATCGGCGGGTTCCAGCCATTGGGTGAGGTCACCCCGCCCCGTCCGGCAAAGTATGGAACATTGGCCCGGCGGTAAACCAGCTCCAGGCTCCAGGTGGAGTATTCATTCGGCATGTATTGGATATTCGTCTGGGTATCCCAGGCGTCGAAGACGTCCCCGACGTTCTGGGTGAAGGTGTTGGCGGCGACTCCGGTGGGAAGAAGAACCAGATAGCGACCCGGATTGTGCATGCGTCCATAACCGACCGTCCAGCCAAACAGATCGTTGAAGAACCAGAGGCGATTGTAGAACATACCGCTGATAAAATTCTGAGCCGGACCACCGTCGCCCCCAAAGGGCGTGACCCCACCTCCTGACTCGAAGCCGAGGTCCCCGGTCAGAGAAAAAGCAGCCTTCGAGATTCGACCGCCGGGGTTGTTGTAATAGCGGAGAAGGAAGCTGTTGTCGCTGTGGAAGCGAATCCGCGACGAGATGGTTGGCGTGTCCCAACCCATGTAACCGTTGGCGAGGACCGAGACCGGTTCCACGGGGCGGTAGAGGATTTGATAGCCGACGCCCGGCGCCTCGTTGAACATCCCATACGTTTGCCAACCATTGATCAACCAAAGCTCGACCTTGAGCCGATCGGTGGGGAAGATTTGCAACCTGAAACCAGTAAAAAACCAGGGCGTGTTGTCCGACGTATACGAGGGTTGATACACCCAGTTTTCAAAATTGTTGTATGACATCAGGCCCACGTAGGACATGAACATTCCCACATCGAGATTGATGCCGTGCCAGACGTCCCAATGATAACCAGCGTAGGCCTCGCTGATGTAGCGAAGGGCGGTGTAGAGATCGAACTGGCCGCGCAAGGGCGTCAGGTCGTTGCGCGGTACGCCCGTCGCACGCGTGCCGAGTTGGAGCAGGAGTCTTCCGCGGGCGCTCCCATAATGGAAATCTCCACCGAAGGCAGCAAACGATAGGTTGAGCTCGCCCTCGCGGAAGGTCGCGGTTGAGCCGACGTTCGTGTGGTCGATGGGCCGATTGAACGAGTAGTTGTAGTTCACATCCATCGTAAACGTGCCGGTGAAATACTTGCTGTCCAACAGCGAAGCATGTTGGCGCGTGGTTCCATTGAGCCAGGTAAAATCGCCCCAGGCGAATGGCTCGGTGGCAACGGGATTCGGGGCCGAGGTTCCGGGTGGGTCGCCAGGCGTGGACGGTACAGCGGTCTCGGCAGGGGCCGCGTTCGCTCTTGAATCGTTCGCACAAACAAAGCAGGGGATGAGAAGCGACGCGGCCGCCGAGAAGACACGACGGGTTCGAGGCTTTTTCATGGTCGGGCGGCCAGTGCAGGGAGCGTGCCCAGCGGCTGCCCGAGCGGCCGGTCGCTGTTTCCCACGCCCGGGCGTTCCCTTCCCGCCCTTGGCGTCCAGGAGCTGCCCAGGCCTTTTACTCAAATCCGGCGATGGTCCAGGCCGCGAATTGCAACACAGACGGCGCGGCGAGGTGCAGAATGAAACGAAATCCGCCACTGGACCGACGGATTTGGCTAGACAGGCTACAAGAAGCAATACCTCGAAGAAGCAATACGCATGTCCCGCCGAATATTGTCTGACCTCCGCTGGCCATCCTCATCCGCGATTTCGTCACCGACCTGAGCGCGACTCCGGACTGTGCAATTGGCCCTTAGGCAGTAGCGATGATCTTGAGCCCGCCCATCGTCACGTTGACGTGAATCGTGAGCACGGGAGTCTTACTGGCGAGGGCCGCTTCGGTCCACAACAACCCTTCCCGCTTGCTGAACCCGTCTCCGATCTCGAGGTGACCGAGGCTGCACTCCGCGGCGATGCGCGCGGCGGTCGAGCGGGGCACCTTGATCTCGACAGAAGACATGCCACTGTCGATCTGCACCTGAGCATCGCGTCGCAGAGTCCCGGCAAAATCGAGCTTGTACGACGCGGCGCCACCTTCAACCCGCATCTCACTGAAATTCGCATTGCCGAGATTCTTCATTTCCAAGGCGACCGCGCCCGCGTGCACGTCGAAGAGGGTCATCGGCTCCGGATTGGGATCGGAAAAGTCGAAACTGGCCCGACCTGCTCCCTGCTTGAGAACGAGCCGCGTGATGGGCAGACCACCGAGGTCGAGCGCGCTGTCGCTCGCTCCGGTTTCCAGGGACAGCATGTACGGCTTGGCGCGCCCGAGCTTCAGGTCGAAGCGCGGAATCGCAGGCCGTAACAGCGAACCCAGACCGCTGCCTCCCGCGTATTCCTGAGTGATGCGAACATTACCGCCTTCCTGTTCGATTTTCGCGCGGACCATTCCCGATGGATCCGTATAGGTGCCCGAGACCCAGCCCTCCGACGCAGGCGCGATCTGCAGTCGGCAGGCGCCCACTCGAAGTTTCAGGTGGAGAGTGGTCGAATCGGGAAATGGAATTTCGATCGGCTGCGCCTGGTCTTCCATGGGACCTCCTGGCGTTTCGATCTAGTCGGCAACGAGGCTTTTTCCAAGCTTCGGGAAACCGCGGGGCTCGCCTTCTCACTTGCCTCCCGAAAACGCCCGGCCTTCAGGAAACGCGGGCGCTCCAGAGCGGCAGCTGCCAAAGGGCGTAGCCGCGCGGATTTCGCACGCAGGCAATCATTTCAGCCCAGTACCTTTCGATTTCAGCGCGTGAAAGCCGCGACTTTTCCACCAGGGAGTCGGTGTAGCCATCTCGCCAGGCCTCCCAGATGCGCGCGAATGTGTCGCGGGGGACGCGCAAGGTATCGACGACCAGGTAATCCACCGCGATATCGCGCATCTCGAGATCGGTCAGCAGGGTGAACATCTTGCGCCCGACGCGCAGATCGGTGCCGATGGCATCGCCGAAGACCAGCGCCCCCTCCCGCCAGAAGACGTCGGGATCATGCTCGGTCGGATGGCACCAAAGCATGCCGTAGTCTTCGGCAATCAAATGGAGCCATCCTCCTGAGCGGGCGACGCGACGCATCTCCGCCAGCGCGCGGCGAGCGTCCGGCAAGGCCTGAAGCAGGTGGCGGCAAATGACCAGATCGAACGTCCCCTCCGGCAGCCCGAGTGCCAGGGCATCGCCCTTCTGGAAGCGCACCCGGTCGCCGAATTGCGAGCACCTTCGACGGGCGCGCTCGAGGTGACCCTCGTCGAGATCAACGCCGACGATTTGAGACGCGGGAAATAGCTCGGCGACCCGAAAAGTGATTTCACCGGTTCCGCAGCCAAGGTCGAGTATTCGTGGCGAGGCGGGGAGCAAATAGCGGGCAAACAACGGGCGTTCCTGCGGCCAGATCGCCTCCGCCTGGGCCGCGAGATTGCGGACCATCGACTCGTCGCCCATTTCGCGGGCCTGCGGGCTGCTCGGGTTCATTTGCCTACCGTGGGTCTTGCGCGACCGGCTTGAGCGAGCTCAAGAACAGGGCTCCGGCCTCAACAACGGCTAAGATGTCGTCCCTTTCTCCGGCGCGCATCAAAAAGCGTTCACCGGCGTGCTTGCCGGGCACGAAGCAGTTACAGATTCCTGAAGATGCGGGATTTAGACGACTCCAACGGCGCGACGCAGGAAGCGGCGAGCCCGGCGCTGGCCGCCGTCCGCAAAGAAGAGACGGATTCGCCGACCCCGCCCTGGAGCAAGCGCCTGGTGGGGACCGCGCTCACCCGCCTCGGCGTTGTTGTGACCGTGCTCGGGGGCTTACACTATTATGTCGGGGCACGGCTGATCGACGGTACGGGTCTTCGCGGAGGAGGACGACTTGCGGCCTGGGCGGTGATCTGGTTGCTCCTGGCGTCGGTTCCGCTGGGCCTCCTGTCATGGCGCCTTTTTCCTCGCTGGGTGGCCCGGCCGATTCGAGCGATTGGCCACCTGTGGGTCGGCCTCTTCGGTCTTGCGCTGAGCTCCGTCGTCGTTACGGACGTAATTCGATTCCTGGTGAACCTGCTCGGGGCCAGCGCCGCGGATCGGCTGAGGTTCGGCGAGATCCAGGCGCTCGCCGTCCTTGCAATCGTTGGCCTGGCGGGCACCATCGGATTTAGAACCGCCCGCGGCCCCGCACGATTGGAGCGACTGCGCTTTCCAGTGCACCGGCTGGGAAATGCGTTCGAGGGGTTTCGGATCGTTCAAATCAGCGACCTACACATTACCCAGAACCAAAATCCCAGAATTCTGGCGCGAGTCATTGATCAGGTGAATGCACTGGAGCCGGATCTGGTGGCGATTACCGGAGACTTAATCGACGGTCAGGTGAGCGATCTGCGACCGTATGTGGCGCCGCTGGCGAATCTTCGCGCTAAGGAAGGCGTGTTCTTCGTGACCGGCAATCACGAATACTATCATGGGGTCGACGCTTGGTTGGACCAAATCAGACGACTCGGGATCGTCGTTTTACAAAACGAGCACCGGGTGTTGCGGCGAGGAGCTTCGGGCCTGGTGGTGGCCGGCGTCACGGACTATGACGGTGGCCATTTCCATCCCCGCCACGAATCTCGTCCTGATCTCGCTTTCGCCGGGGCGCCGGAAGGGTTCCCTCGCATCCTGCTTGCGCATCAGCCCCGGAGCGCGGCGCGCGCTGCTGGCGAGAAGGTGGACCTGCAGCTGTCCGGCCATACGCACGGCGGTCAGATCTTTCCGTTCATGTTCTTCGTCCGGCTCCAGCAGCCCATGGTCAGTGGCCTCAAGAGGCTCTACGGTCTCTGGGTGTACACCAGCCGCGGAACCGGGTACTGGGGCCCGCCGTTGCGCGTCGGCCCAACTCCAGAGATCACGGAAATCGAGTTGGTTCAAGCCTAAAGGGCGCTCCAAAACGCCACCATCCTCTGCCTCATCTTTTCATCGGGCAGCCTCCCCCGCCCTGCTTGCATATTGTCGGCGAGGTGTTTTGGATTGCGCGTGGCGGGAATCACGCAGGTCACTGCAGGGTGCCCGAGGATGTATTTGAGGAAGAACTGCGCCCAGGTACTGGCATCGAATTCTGACGCCCAAGCAGGCAGTTGACGACCCTTGACCCGCTCGAAGAGGCTGGCCTTGGCGAAGGGGCGGTTGACGATGACCGCGGCGCCCGAAGCCATCGCAGCGGGCAAGAGTCTCTTTTCTGCCTCGCGCTCCCCCATCGAATAGTTGAACTGGACGAAATCGACCTGCTTTGTACTGACTTGTTTCTCCAAGGCCGCGTATGCCCCTTCGGCGTAATGCGTTACCCCGATGTAGCGAACTTGTCCTTTCTGCTTCCATTCCTTCAGCCAGCTCAAATGGGTATCTACGTCGAGCAGATTATGAACTTGAATCAGGTCGACCTTGGACGTCTTCATCCGTTGCATGGATTGCCGCGCCTGGGCGAGCCCGGCGTCGAGGCCCTCGATCCAGACCTTGGTGGCGAGAAACAATTCCTTGGTAAGGCTGAGCTCGGTAATGACATCGCCGATCACCGACTCTGCCGCTCCGTACATCGGTGACGTGTCCACCACCCTTCCGCGCAACCGGGCGAAGTCGCGCATTACTTCCTTAACTTGCTGGCGCTGCTCGGGGCTGGAAACATCAAACGAGTCGTAAGTTCCAATTCCCATGCAGGGAACGGCTTCACCGGAACTGGGAATCCTCCGGGAAATCAACGACTCGGGGGATGCATTCACATCCACACCTTCCAACATCGCGCCACTGGCAGCAAACCCGATCAGCTTAAGAGCGGCGCGCCTTGAGAGGGTCAGGTCCTTCACCGGAAACCTCCTCGGGTCAAAGTTGTCGCTTCAATCTGCAGCCCGCGCATTCCACTTGCAATGGTCACTTGCTCCTGCTAGATGCGAACCATTATGAGAATCAATATCATTAAATCGGTTCGAGGACCGACGGTGTATAGGCCTCGGGTCCGCTCGAAAATCGCTTTCGCGGCCAGCGTGCTGGTGCTTTGGCCGTCGGTAACCCGGGCGGATCGCCGCGCCTATGGACAAACATACGAAGCGGTCACCGCCCCCCAGGGAGAGCTCGACGTCGAGACGTGGCACACTTACGCGCGGGATGGGGAGCTGATCGACGGACCAGCGGCGAGGGGATATCGCGGGATGTTGGAATTGGAGTACGGAATTTCTCCCCGTTGGGACATCGCTCTTTACAATCTTCTGGACATCGTTTCCGATCCAGGCGAGTCGGGTTACGCGGGTTTCAAAATCGAATCACGCGTCCGCTTGGCCCCCGCGGGAGAATGGTTTGTCGACCCCGTGCTCTATCTAGAGTATCAGCGCCTCCTTCGGGGCGAGGCGGCACAGAAGGCGGAGATCAAGCTCATCCTCGGCAAGGACCTTGATTCTTGGAACATCTCTACAAATCTCGCTTTCGAGGTTGAGCGTGCGATCGGTGGCCACTACACGCCGGAAATTGAATACGCTCTCGGGGTGAGCAGAGAAGTTTTCGGGCCAGCCTTGAAGCTCGGCCTCGAGGTCTTCGGGAGAGCCGAGAAACCGTCGGACGAGGATGTGAAAGTTTTTGTCTGGGCGGGTCCGGCGATTTCATGGGCAACCACCCTGCGCGGCCCAATCAGGGGATTTTGGCTAACCCTCGCCGCTGGACGAGGCTTGACGCACCAGTCCGAAGCATTCTACGGCCGAGCAATTACTTCCATCCAATTCTAACCTGACCGCCCGACCGGGATTTAAAACGGCTCCGCCGCAACGTGCGTTCGCGGAGCGCGGACTCGAGGCGAAATCATCAGCTTCAACGCAGGCAACAGCACCAGTGCGCAAACGATTGAAGCCACCTCCCCCGCTACCGCGTAGAGACCGAATGAGCGCAACGCGCGGTTCACCGAGGGCAGCAATGACGCATAGCCGATGATCGACGTCCACGAGCAGAGCGCTACGGCAGGACCGACTTCCAATAGCGACGTCAGAACGCGACCGTCGCGCTCGCGAATCCGGCTCACCACATTGGCCCCATAGTCGACAGCGATGCCGAAAGTAATGGGGAAAACGATGAAGTTGAAGAAGTTGATCTTCAAATGGAGCAGGACCGCGACCCCACTCATCAGAACAACACCCGCCAGCAACGTGCCAAGGACAAACAGACTGTCCCGACTTGCCCGGAAGAAAAAGAACACCAGGACGCAGACGCCCGCCAGAGACAGGAAGGTGGTCCGAGGCCCTTCGGTCTCAATGTCCCGCAAAAGGTCTGCCACCACCACGTCCTCTCCCGCAGCCTCGTAAAGCTTTCCTTCCACCGGCACGTTGCGAATTGCTTGAACGAAAGCGTCTAGATTGGGGGCCAGCTCGAGCTTTGCCGAGCGGCTTGCGGTGACCGTCGCGATCCGCCCCAGGGTGCCGTCTTGTTCGCGGAAAGGGTCCACGATCGCGGTCGGCGCGTCTGCCGCGGTGACGATGCGCTGGGCTGCCAAATCCTCCCGCACCTGACGCAGGCGATCGCGCTGTTTAGGATCCACGCTGTCGAGAAGGAGATCAGAGAGCCGCTGTCGAATGCTCGAAATCACCGCCAACTTCTGCTCTTGGTCGACCGGGATGACGGAGCTGATCGTTTCGCAACGGTCGATCAAACCCTTCCAGCGAGGCTCCGACTGGCGATGCCGTATGACCTGGCAAAACTCATCCGCCGCTCGAGGCGAGGGCAACAACGCGATCGCGCCTTCGATCGACATACCGATGGATTTTTGTCCGCGGTCGTTGAATCGGGCAGTTTCGTTTGTTGCCTGCAGCTCGTTGGTCACGTTTTCAAGATTGCGTTCCATCGCATCCGGAAGGAAGCGGATGAACTGAACTGCCGAGAAAAGCGTCAGTGCTCCGAAGATCGCAACCACCGCACCGGGACGCTGGCTCAGCTTATCGAGGGCCGCCGCCCATTTCGAACCTCCGCCCTTTTCGCGCCGGGCGGAAACGACCGGGCGAAGAGGCCGGAGCTTTTCGAAGATTGTCAAAAGAGCCGGGAGCAACGTGAAGGTGGAAATCCAGGAGAGCAGCATTCCAACTGCTCCGATGAATCCGAAGTCCCGAAAGCCACGATTCGCGGCGAGCATCAACACGGCGAAGGACACGCTCGAGGCAGCTGAGGCAAGCAAAGTGGCCGACGCGGCGGTCTTCGCCCCTTCGATCGCCGCGGGGCCAAGTGCCATCCCGGTGCGTCGAAGCTGGCGCTCTCGGGCCAGGTAGATGAGCCCGTAGTTGATCCCGTTGCCAAGAACGATCGCCCAGAGAAAAGCGGTCTGGGTATTTAGGTGTCCAATCACCAGGCGAGTGATCGCGAAAGTAATCGCAACCGCCACCAGCATTGCAATGCCCAAAGCCAGCGTGGAACGCAGGTCGCGGAAGAATAGAAGCATCGAGAGGAGAACGAGAGACGCGACGAGCAGGGCGGTGGATCCAATGCTTTGGACAATCGCCTCGTACTCGGCCACCAGGATGGCATAAGTCCCGCCGAACCCAACCCGCAGGTTGTTCGCCCGAAGCTCTCCCGCCAAGCCATCCGCCACCCGCCGCATTCGATCCAGCACGAGCCGCGCTTCTTTGACGCTCAGCGAGCTACCCGCCGGGCGCACCATGATCGTGACCGATCGCCCATCCGGGTGGACGAAGAACCCCCCCGGATTGCCGCGAAACCGTTCTGCGACCTTGGCGCGCGGCAGAGGACTATTCGGATCGCCCCACGGCCCTAACTCTTTGCTCGCCGGCGGCCGCGCAGAATCCTCGTCGTCAAGGTGCAAGAGCAGTGGATTGGCCTTCGCTTTGGCTTCCGCGACCGCCTTTCTCAAATCCTCATCGGCGGTCTTCAAGTCCTCGAGACTTGCGAAAAGCGGCCAATGATCCGCGTACCATCGTTCAATCGGGGCAACGTTCGATTCGACGGAACGAATGACTGAAGGCCCGAGCCTCCGATACTCCTCCGCCAGCCTGGTAGCGTAAGCCTCGGCGCCGGAGAGGTCGGCGGCAGGATTCAGATTCTCGACCGTGACGAGCACTGTTCCCTCTCCCCCTACCCGGCGCAGCAGCTCCTTGATGTGCACCACGCTGGGCAAGTTGGGGGGAAGTAGCTCTTCGAACGACGAGCTGATTTCCAGCCCGAGGGCGAGCCAGACCGACACTGCAGTCAGAACCGCCGCCGCGAAGAAGAACCGCCAGGGTCGTCGGAGGGCGACTTCGGTTACCTGCGCGACCATTTGCGTAAGGTTGCGTGATTGCATGACGTCGATCTAGATGCGGATCTACCTAACTAGATTCGCGAGGATTTGAATTGTTACGAGGATTCGCAGCGATCGAATCGTTGCGAAGATTCGCGTCGATTGGATTGCATGGTCGTCCCAGTCCCACTGATGCGTCTGGTATCCAGGCGAAGCAGATGAGGGCAATGCGTTCTCGACGAACTCACCGTTGCTCCAGCTGCAACGATTCTCGGCGATACATGCGGTCGCATCCCGGGGTCTACCGCCACCGCGCGACCGCTTCCGGTTGCCGAAGTCGTCATTGACCCCGCTCTCTCGCCGGTCGGGGGAGCCCACCCGGGGCGTTACTCCAACTCACTACCGGACAGCCAAGGTTCACCCACCGGTCGCGCTTACGAGGGCGGTGCTTCGCCGCTCGTAACTCTGGCCGGCGCGGAGCAGTAGGGCGCTCAGAGGCAGGGAAAGCCGGGCGGCACGGTTCGACGCTGACAGTGGGCCGCCCCGGAGCCGATCCTAACGCCACAGTGCCTTCGTCGGTCGTATGGTCCTATAATCGTCGGGATGGTGGAAGATGAGGATACGGTCCTCGTTGCGCGGGCGCGGCGGGGGGACGCGGTGGCCCTCGAGGCGCTCGTCCGACGTTATTTGCGCGCCGCCTATGCGGTAGCGCTGTCGGTAGTGCGCAGCACCGCCGATGCTGAAGACCTTGCACAGGAGGCACTGATGGGAGCGCTGCAGCGGCTGGATCAGTGCCGCGAACCGCAACATTTCGCGCGCTGGCTCTTCCAGGCGGTCCGGCACCGCGCCTTCAATCACCTCGAGAGAGGCAAGCTGCATGCAACTCTGCTTCAGCGGGAAACGCGTGGCGAAATGGTCGACGGTGACGCCTCGTCCGTTCGGCTGCGTCGGCGACTTCTCGGATCTCTTAAGCAGCTCAGCGAAACCCAGCAACAGGTGGTGTTGCTTCACGATCTCGAAGAGTGGACCCACGGAGAAATCGCCGCTGCGCTCGATATCTCCGAGGTGATGTCCCGCCAGCACTTGTTCGTCGCGCGCCGTCTGTTGCGCGAGCACCTCGCACTTGATTTCAAGCAGGAGATAAAACATGGATGACGACCGAATTGACTTCTCCGCGCTCGACCCCAAGCGCGATGCCGCCCGCTTTCAACGAATGGTCGATTCGATCGTCGCGGGTGCGAGATCGCCGGTATCAGCCGCGCTGTTTCTCGTTCATGAGCTGGTCTCCTGGGGGCGGCCTGCGATAGCCATCGCGGCACTGCTCGCTCTCACCGCTTGGCTTCCAACGCTGGTACGCAACGGTTCGAATTCGGGCCAGAGTCCCTTCGGCGCGGTGAGCGACCCGGTGGAGTTGGTCTCCTCGTGGGCGCGAACGGGCAAAGTGCCGTCGGAAGTCGACCCGATCGAGGCGTTGGGGGAGCTCGATGGCAGGTAACAGTGCAACCCGCCGTCTTCGCATCTGGTCCGGTTTGGTCCTATTCTGCGTCTTTCTCGCCGGCGCGGTGGCCGGCGCGGGCGTATTTGCCTGGTGGCGCTCAGCCCCTCACTCACCGCGGCCCCACAAGGACTTGCCCCCGCACCTCAAGGAGCTCGAACTGACCGCGGAACAGCGCGAAAAAGCCAAGGAAGTTTTCGCCAGGCACCGCACCGCGATCGAGTCCATCTTTCAGCAGAATTTTCCGCGCGTGCGGGCCGCCAACGAGCAGACCGAACGGGACCTTCGCTCGGTTCTGACCGAAGCTCAAACCAAGAAGCTCGATGAGATCGAGGCGCGGCCGCCACCGCCGGGACGGCGCCAGGGATGGATGGGAGCGCCGCCTGGCACACCCGGCTACTCCTCCCCTCCACGCGCTCCAGGCAGCGATGGCGGAATTACCGGCGATGTGGCTCCTCCCGGTGGCGCCGCCCACTAACGAGATTCCGAGCTCGACGGTCTTTCGAGGTGACCGCGGCGGCGGACCCTGCCGTTCGGCGAGGACCTCGGATGAAGACGCCATGGCTCGTGGTGTGCTGGATGATCTGGGTAGCTCTGGCGGTTGCGAATCCGGGGGGTTCCGACGACTCGAGCCTCGGCAAGCTCAGCAGCTCTGAGCAGTTCTCGGCGGAAGCGGTCCAGGCCTGCAATGGTTTACAAGATGGGACCGGGTGCAGGTTCGCCGGTCAAGAGCAGCTCGACGGCGTTTGTCGCTCCGGCAGCCGGGGAGAGCCCACGGTATGTGTTCCCAGTGATCCCGCCAGCCCTATTGGCGATTTGTCGCCAGAGGCAATTCGAGTCTGCAACGGGATTCCGCACGGCACGGAGTGCCGCTTTATCGACGAGGGAAGTCAGGTGAGCGGGAACTGTCGCCCGGGCCCACCGAATGGTCCCTCATCCTGCGTACCCAGTCGCCTATCTCAGAGACCCTGATTGAGCCCTGCAAGTAGATGAACTTCGAGCCAAATGCCGTGAACGGTCACCGCTTCACCCAGGCGGTCAAAGGGACGGAGTCGACTGATCCCTCGCGACGCTCAGCATCCTCGGTCCGGCGAAGAGTCTATTTGCAACCGCGGTGGATGTTCGTTTCCGTGCTCGTCGGGCTAGGAGTCGGTTGCGTCGTCGCCTGGGTTCAATGGCAAAACAACGCGAGACAACGCAGCGACATTCGGCCTGCCGATGCCGCCCTGCTCGAGCTTCGACCTCTCGCGCAAGCAGCCAGACGGGTAATGATGCAGGGAGCGACGCTCGCCATTGGAAATTCCGATCGAGATCGAACGACGGTGGAAGCGGCCCACCCAAGATCCTCGACGGCTGCCCTTGCTTTGTATGGCCTTTGCTCTCTGGTGGGACTCTTCGGGGCAGTGTTCGCGGTCCAGGTGATGCGTTCGCATGGTCAATCGTCCACCAAGTACATCGAACAGGCCGCGCGGATGACGGAGCTCGAACACGTCGCTGGCCGGGTCGCGCCGGGTCCGCAGCGGCCGCCACCCCTTCGGCTTGCCGTTCGAGAAGGATCGAGAATCACCGCGAACTTGTCCCACGTCTTTGAAGGGCTCAAGGAAGATTTCCTTCTCCTCGCTGAAAACGCCGGTGTGCGTTTGACCATCGAGCCCGTGCCGAATGTACAAGTGGCGTGCGGAGAAGCAGCTGTCACAATTGTCCTTCAGAACCTCGTTCGAAATGCAATCAAATACATCGGCGATGGACCGAGCAGGCAAATCGTCGCTCGAACAGCCATTTCAGGCGGCACCGTCTATCTGGCGGTGCAGGGCTCCGGGCCCTCGATTCGATTCGAGCGTGGGGTCCGTCCGGCGGGTTGGCGAGAACCACCAATCGGCCTGGGCCTTGCTACCGTCAAACGGATCGTCGAGGCCCATGGCGGTCAGGTGGGAATCCGATCCCGCCCCGGTCAGAGTGCTTGCTTCTGGGTAAACATTCCTCTCGCGACCTAGCAGAAGCAGAGGTCGAGCATCGCCTGGGCCCTATTCTCTCTGACCCTCCCTTCGGGGCGCGAGCGACATCCTGGCTCTCAGCGAACCCAGCGGCAGTCCTTTTGTATTCACGATTTCAGCTGTGCGGACGTGCCGTCCCCAGGCGACTTGTTCATCGTCGCAGCTATTCCGCGCACGATCGCCCGCGGAGAAAAGCGCACCGAGCTTGCCAAGACCTTGTTCTTCAATCCGTGGACGGCGATGGGTTTGCCCTTGAGCATCGCCAGGTAACCTTCGCGAGCGACCTCCTCCGAGCTCATCGCACCGAGCGAGAACAACCGTGATCGCTCAGTGCCCGCTACCGCGGAAAACTCGGTGGCCGTGGCCCCTGGGCAACTGACGGTGGCGGTCACCCCCGTTCCTTTGAGCTCGTACCAGAGGGCCTCGGTGAACGAGTTCACGAATGCCTTGCTCGCGTAGTAGACGGCCATGAAGGGCCCCGGCTGAAAACCAGCCGTTGAGCCAAGGTTCAGCACTCGGCCATGGCCCCTTCGGACCATCTCGGGGATGAAGGACCGCGTCAACGACACCAGGGCAACGACGTTCACTTGCAGCATGTCCAGAGTTTTGGCTGGCTCAATTTCCGCAAACGGGCCCGCGGTACCGAAACCTGCGTTGTTGACGAGATATTCGATGGCAAGGCCCCGCGCTTTTACCTCATCGACGATTCGCCGAGGTGCCGACGGATCCGCCAGGTCATCGGCGACGACGTGCGCCGTCACTCCGTGGGTGCCGGAGAGCTCGGCCGCCAGTGCTTCGAGTCGCTCTTTTCTCCGAGCCACCAGCACCAGGTCATTTTTATCCGCGGCAAAAAGTCGGGCGTACTGCAGACCGAGCCCGGATGACGCCCCGGTGATCAGCGCTGTTCCAGACATCGACACCCTCCGATGTCTGGACCTAACCCCAGACGCTGTCCAGTGCCAGATCTTTGCGCACCGCCAAACGGCTGCCGCTGCCAAAATCCGAGGCGGTGCCTGGTGCCATTCACCAGTCCGCACCGCCCTGCTCTTTCGCGTACCGGCCGCGATCAGGCCGTGGAGCCACTCGCGGATGCTAGGAGAGTCAGCCTTCCATCCGTCGCGACCGGCCGACGCTGGCTCCCCGCTGCGCTGATCAATTCCTACGAATCGCGACGAAATCCGTCACCGAGCGGAGCGAATCGCCGATGAGCTCCCGCTCGGCTGCTGACGCCGGCCGCGAGTATGTGCCTAGATCCTAGAAGCCGTAGCCAGCAGCGATGCCCGCCCAGGGGAAGAAATGCGTCTGGCCGGCGGCCGCAATGAGAAACGGCGTGAACCCCGCTTTGAAATTGAACCCGCCGTCCGTTGGAACGTAGCGATATCCCACCGTCGCGGTGGGGGCCATCACAAAGCCGCTCGCGTTGATCGAGGAGCTGAAATTGTTGGTGCCGCTTCCCGAGAAATACATCATCGTCGCGCCGGCGCCTAGCTCGAGCTTGTGGTTTTCACTGCCGATACCCAGGTAACTGAACATCAGCGGCGCTGCGAACCATGAGGCACTTGCAGTGGACGTGGTGCCCCCGCCGGTGGCGGAAGCGCTCAGAGACATGAACATGCCTCCGATTCGAATCGCGCCCTCGTCCATTACAAACCGCTCGTAGTTAAGTGAGTACCACGCGCCATTTCCTCCGAGCTCGATGTAGATGGCGTTCCTCGCCGAGCGTTCCGATCTGACTTGAGGGACTTCCGACTCATCGGCCTGAGCGGTGCTCAACGCGACAAAAATGAAACTCAACGCCAAACCACTGCAAATGGATTTCGCCATCTTTCATCTCCTGGTGAATTTTGGAAAGTGATACAGGTGTTAGGAATGATACCCGAGTGGCAACACGTCCCGTGAGGGTTGCTCAGGCGAGCGGGTGCGCGCGTATGCGTTCGCACCGCGATGAAAGGCGAGCCAAACTTAGAGTTCATCAGGTCGTTCGGCGCGTGTGGGCGCGACGACACAAGGCATGATTGTTTGGTTTGCGATCTCTCAGTGACAAATCAAGATTCGCGCAGGACGCAAATCAATCCTGCTTTGTCGCCGACTCATTTTGACGTTTCGGCTCGTTGACGCCCTTGCCACCCACCGGCAAGGCCCCACCATCGCCGCGATGAGATCAACTGCGCAAGACCTTGCTCGCCTGGCAACCTCCAGGCCGAGCATCCGGAGCTGGGGTCCGATTTTGCTCAAGGCTGACGCACATACCGTTGAGCGCAGGTCGGATTTCTGCGCAGGATGCTGCAGCGCAATCTCCCAGGAGGCCAACAATGCCTGTTTACACGCTTACGGTGAATGGCCAGCCGTACTCAGTCGAAGTTGACCCGCCATCTACCCCGCTTCTGTACGTGCTGATGGATGATCTCGAGCTCAACGGGCCCAAGTTCGGCTGCGGGCTCGCACAGTGTGGTGCCTGTACGGTGTTGCTCGACGGCCAACCGATCAGATCCTGCGTCAGGCAAGTGTCCAGCGCCGATGGACATGAGATCACCACTATCGAGGGGCTTGGCACCAAGGAAAATCCCCACCCGATCCAGAGGGCCTTCACCGAGGAACAAGCGGTGCAGTGCGCCTTCTGCATCAGCGGGATCATGCTTTATGGAAAAACTTATATCGATCAGCACCCCGGAGCGACAGAAGGAGAAATCATCACTGCCCTCAATGGCTTGCTCTGCCGCTGCTATTCGCATACCCGCATGGTTCGAGCGCTGCTCCGCTACGCACAGGAGGTGCAGCCATGAAGCGCCCAAGCCTAAAGTCAGTCGTCTCTTCGCCGCGGATGACAGAGGACGCGATCGCAGCCCTGGAAAGGGCTGGGTTTTCGAGACGGGATTTGTTGAAGGGGGCGGGTGCGTTGATTGTCAGCTTCAGCATCGCCGGCTCCTCCGAGGCGCCCGGCGGGGCTCCCGGACAAAAGAATTCTTCTTCCGGCGCAACACTGGCTATTCCCCTGGATCAGGTGGATTCGTGGGTCGCCATTGCGCAGGATGAGAGCGTCACCGGCTATACCGGCAAGTGTGAATTCGGGCAGGGCTTCAGAACGGTGCAGTACCAGTTGATCGCCGATGAGCTCTACGTTCCGCTGGATCGCATCACCCTCGTCGTCTGCGACACTGCTCTCACTCCTGATCAAGGGATTACTTCCGGCAGTCAGTCGCATCCAACCGAGTTCGGCCCGAATGGGCTGCGGCAGGCGTTGGCCACGGCTCGCGAAGCCTTGTTCCAGATGGCCTCGGACCAGCTGGGCGTTCCGGTCGGGCAACTCGCGGTCCAGGACGGCGTCATTTTCGTGCAAAGCGACCCGACGCAATCTGTTACCTATGGCCAATTGATCGGGAACCAACGGTTCGATCTCACGGTGGACCGCGCCGCCGTCCCGAAAGACCCCAGCACCTACACCGTTCTCGGAACGTCGGTGCCGCGCTATGAGATCCCGGCAAAAGTCACCGGACAATTCGAGTACGTTCAATCTGTCCGTCTGCCCGGGATGCTGCACGGCAAGGTTGTTCGTCCGCCGGTCATCGGCGCTCAAGTCATCAGCGTCGATGAATCTTCAGTCGCGAATCTTCCCGGCAATGTTCGCGCGGTCGTCAGGAACGACTTCGTCGGCGTCGTTGCCGACACGCAATGGCAGGCCAAACTAGCAGCCGATGCGCTCGTCGTGAACTGGTCAGCCGGCGTGGGCCTGCCCAACCAGCAGGACTTATACGGCTATATGCGCAAGCAGCCGTCCCGAGACTCATACACGGTGCTTGCCGACGACGTCGACGCCAGATTTGACCAGGCAGCCAACATTGTCAGTGCCACCTACCTCACTCCCTATCAGATGCACGGCTCGATCGGCGCCTCCGCCGCGGTCGCCGACGTGCAAGGTATCGGCCCGGATGGTACCGCCACCATCTGGTCGGCGTCGCAAGGGGTGTACCCGCAGCGAGACAGCGTGGCCCAGATTTTGGGAATTCCGAAGGAGAACATTCGCGTCATTTTCCGGGAAGGATCTGGCTGCTACGGCCTCAACGGCGCAGACACTGTTTGCTATGACGCGGCACTGCTCTCGCAGGCAGTGGGCAAACCGGTGCGGGTTCAGCTCACGCGCAAGGACGAAATGGCCGCGGGAGAAAACTATGGGCCTGCGTACATTGTCGACTTGCGCGCTGGCCTCAATGAGAAGGGCCAAATCATTGTTTGGGACTACGAGGCTTTCACCCTGACCAAGGGCAACCGTCCAACGGAAATGGCGCCCGGCAATATCATTACCGGCGCACTCGTTGGTTTCCCGACCCCGCCGTTGGTCCCAGGCGGGGGGACCCCGCCGACGAGCTTCAGCAACGGCGCCAATGCGGATTCCTCTTACGGCGCCGGCTGCGTCGCCGGCCAGTGCGGAGGAACGGGAACGGTCGAAAGCGAGAGGGTGTTGACACACACCATCGAGTCGCCATTCTTCACCGGCCCGTTGCGATCTCCCGGACGGCTGCAAAACACTTTCGCGAATGAAAGCTTCATCGACGAGCTGGCTGCCTTCGTGCAGGCGGATCCGATTCAATACCGCTTGGCGGCAAATGCGGCGGGCTGGAAGAGCCGACCCTCTCCGAAATCCGCAAACGGCGCTAGCGGCATCGCCACTGGGCGAGGAGTGGCCTGCGTGCTCTACGAAGGGAACAATGGCTATTGCGCCATGGTGGCAGAGGTACAGGTCGATCTGACCACCGGACAGGTGACGGTGACGCGAATCGTCACCAGCCAGGATTCCGGCCCCGTTTCAAACCCCGATGGTCTGCGGAATCAGATGGAGGGGGGTGCCCTCCAGGGGATGAGCCGGTGCCTTCGAGAAGAGGTCTCGTGGGATGACCAGAAAGTTACTTCGATCGACTGGCGGACCTACCCTGTTTTCCATTGGGGCGAGCCCCTTCCAGTGATCGAGACGATCCTCCTCAATCCCCTCGACAAGCCACAGATGGGTGCCGGCGAATGCACAATTACCTTGGCTGCGGCGGCGATAGCCAATGCCATCTTCGATGCCACGGGAGCTCGTGTTCGCGAGATTCCGTTTACGCCCGCTCGCGTTCTGGCTGCCCTGCAGCGCACCTGACGGTCGGGGGAAAAGTACCTAGCGATCGTAGGCACGCGAATCCATTCCGTGCCGAAAGGCGATGCTGATCCGTGAAGAGGCATGGGCCACACGCGGGACGCTGTGCTCCCAGGTCCGCTGCGTTTTTCCTCCAGTGACCAGGAGGTCCCCGCGACCGAGAAAGAATACGCGGGAGGATCCTCCGCCTCTGGACCGGATGAGAAAACGACGGCGCTCTCCGAGGGAGACCAAAGGCACGACTGGTTCGGAAATCTCCTTGCGGATCTTATCCCTGTGCCAGGCAACGGCGTCCCGCCCGTCTCGGTACAAGTTGAAGCCCAGGGAGTCGAACTCGACTGCATACCTCTCGCACAAACAGGCGCGCATCTCCTCGAGCAA
>WNFF01001361.1_pt1 | contig 19660 bp, 15 predicted proteins | sample 5400441 | NCBI WGS metagenome assembly WNFF01 (sample SAMN13153345, study PRJNA577476) | soil metagenome | isolation source: 120 cm saprolite under Douglas fir tree site 2 hole 3 replicate 1 | place: USA:California | collected 2015-04-18 | reverse complement strand
TGAGCTCTTGCTCTCCGCGATACTGTTGGCGGGAATCTACGCCACGATGGCCTATGGCTTAGGCCTGATCTACGGGGTCCTGCGGATCGTCAACCTCAACCACGGCGGGATGATCATGACCGGCGCCTACCTGGGCTGGTGGTTGCATGAGCAAGCCAAGCTCGACCCTTACCTGGGCCTGCCGATCGTCGCCCTCCTCTGCTTCGCGCTGGGGGTTCTCATCTATCGCGGATTGGTCCGCCATCTTCCCCGGGGCCCGGCAGGCGGCGTTCAATCGCTTCTTCTCCTCTTCGGCGTGTGGTTGGTCTTCCGGAACGCGGCGTACCTTCTATTCACCGGGAATGATCAGGTGATCTTCACCAAGTATTCGACGAAGGCGGTGGTCCTGTTCGGTTCGGCCCTTTCCGTCAACCGGTTGATTGTTTTCGCGGTCGCCGGACTACTGCTTTTGGGACTTCACCTTCTTTTGACCCGCACCTACGTGGGCAAAGCCATCCGCGCCGTGGCTCAGAACGCCGACAGCTGCACCCTGGCGGGTGTCGAGGTAGAGAAGATCTACGCGCTTACTTTTGGAATCGGCACGGCGCTGGCGGGAATTGCCGGCGCGCTCCTCGGGACCCTCTTCTCCTTCAACCCGACCTTCGGAGCGGTGGAACTGCTCAAGTCTTTTGTGATCGTGGTGCTCGGCGGTCTGGGCAGCGTGCTTGGAACCGCGGTCGCCGCCTTGATTCTCGCCCTGGTCGAAGTTTTCGCCATCCTGGTCTTGCCCGCGTACCTCACCGGTGCGGTAGGTTTCGTCCTTCTGGTGCTCGTCCTCATTTTCCGTCCCGGTGGGTTGTTCGGCCACCGCGTGCTCGGCTGATGCCCGCCCGGGGGCGAATTCTTCCGGAGTGGCTCTCCCCTTCCGCGGTGGCGGTCTTCATCGCCCTGATTGGCGCGCTGCACGCCGTGCCTCACCTGTTCGCGCTCTCGCCCTACGACCACAACCAATTGACCTTGGCCTTTCTCTTCATCGCCGTGGCTTTGGCGTGGAACTGGATCGGAGGCTTCGCCGGGCAGGTGAGCTTCGGCCACGCGGCGATGTTCGGGGTGGGCGGTTTTGTCGCGGCGCGCCTGCTGCAAGCGCAGCTTTTCCCATTCTGGATGAACTGGTTGATCGGCGGAATCGCCGCCGGCGCCTACGGGCTCGCCTGGGGCCACCCTACCCTTCGGTTGCGAGGGCCTTATTTCTCGATCGCCACGATCGGCGTCGGTGAAGCCACCCGGCTGGTCGCCACCTACTGGCAGGGGTTCACTGGAGGGGCGAGTGGGCTCAGCCTGCCAATCAACAGCGCCTTGAAATACTCACTCTACTGGTATGCCCTCTACTTCCTCGCCATCGTCATGATCAGCTCGTACGTCATTCGCAACTCCAGGCTGGGCCTTGGCCTTCTCTCGATCAAGTCGGACGTCGACGCCGCCGCGGATGTCGGCGTCCCGGTGGTTTTCTGCCAGGATCTGGTGCTCTTCTTGAGCAGCGCGGTCGTCGGCGTTGCCGGGGGGATCTATGCCTCCTACTTCAGCTTCATCGAGCCGACCGACATGCTCGGCTTCGATCGATCGATCTCCTTCGTCTTGATGGCGGTGATCGGCGGGGTGGGAACGGTGTTTGGCCCGGCGGCCGGGGCGGTGGTCGTCATTCTCGTCAGGCAGTTCCTGATCGCCAACTATTCGCAACTCTACCTCGGGCTCAACGGGCTCTTGTTGGTGCTGATCATCCTCTTCGAGCCTCTGGGCATCTCGGGGCTGATCTTTCGGCTGAGCCGGCGACTCAGACCGCAGCGGGGGGGCACATGACCTTGCTGCGGGTGGACGCCGTCTCGAAGAACTTTGGAGGTCTCAAAGCGGTCGACCAGGTGAGCCTCGAGCTGCAAGAGGGAGAGATCCTCGGGATCATCGGCCCGAACGGCGCCGGCAAAACCACCCTCTTCAGCATCATCGCCGGCTCCATCCCCGCAAGCTCGGGGACGGTACACCTGGGCGAGCGTTGCATCAGTAGGCTTCGGGCCAATCGGGTGGTGGCGGCGGGGCTTGTTCGAACGCATCAGATCGTTCGGCCCTTCACCAATCTGACCGTGCTGGAGAATGTCACCGTCGCCGCGATGTTCGGGTCGGCCGGGGCGCGCGTCGATCCGCGAGGACGCGCCCACGAGGAGCTTGCCTTCGTCGGCCTCGCCGAGCGAGCGCGGCAGCTGCCGATCGGCTTGACGCTCGCCGCCCGCAAGCGCCTCGAGCTTGCCCGCGCGCTCGCCACTGGGCCAAAGGTATTGCTCCTTGACGAGGTGATCGCCGGAGTCAATCCCTCCGAAGCACTGGAGATGACCAAGCTCATCCGCCAGATTCGCGATCATCGGGGAGTTTCGATCATCATCATCGAGCACATCCTCGCCGCGCTGATGAGCCTGTCGGATCGGGTGGTCGTTCTCGATTACGGAAAGAAGATCGCGCAGGGAAAGCCCGCCGACGTGGTGAGGGATCCAAAAGTAATCACCGCCTACCTGGGTGAGCAGCCGGCGCCGGCGAGCCGCACGAGCGACGGAAAACCGGCATCGAAGGAGCTGCCGTGAGCGCGGCGCCGCTGCTCAAGCTCGACAACATCCAGGTCGCCTACGGGGATGTGCAGGTTCTCCACGGAGTTTCGCTCGAGGTCTACCCAGGAGAGATTGTCACGCTTCTGGGTTCGAATGGCGCGGGCAAGACCACCACCCTGCGCGCCATCGCCGGGCTCCGGCCGACGCGGCGAGGGGAGATCCAGTATGAGAGCAAGGCGCTGTCGCTGCGACCGGCGAGCCATCGGGCGGAGATGGGGATCGCCCTCGTTCCCGAAGGTCGCGAGCTCTGGGCGCAGCTCACCGTTCAGGAAAACCTCGAGCTGGGCGCCTACTCAAAGAAAGCGCGACCGAAGGCAGCCGTCAGTCTGGAACGGGTGTTCGCCCTCTTCCCGCGCCTCAAGGAGCGCCGGCGGCAGCTTGCGGGGAGCCTCTCCGGCGGCGAACAACAGATGTGCGCCATCGGCCGGGCCCTGATGATCGAGCCCAAGCTCCTGATGCTGGATGAGCCGAGCCTGGGACTGGCCCCGATCATCGTCGAACAGGTTTTCCAGGTTATCCGGCAGCTCCACTCCACTGGAATCACGATCCTGCTCGTCGAGCAGAACTTGAAGAAGGCGCTTGAGGTCGCCGACCGCGGCTATGTGGTGGAGACCGGGAAGATCAAGATTGCAGGCTCCTCCGCTGAGCTCAGCAACAACGAGGCGATTCGCGCGGCTTACCTTGGCCTGTGAGCAGTTGACTCGGGGCTGAGACAAATGCAGGTTAACCCTATATTTTTCGGCTCGAACGAAGGAGAAGCCATGGCGGCGGGCATCGCGGTTGAAAAGACCAGCCAGGAATCGAAGTCCATTCTCACCCCCGAAGCACTGAGCTTCGTGGAGAAACTGCATCGCCAGTTCAACCCCAGGCGCGAAGAGTTGCTTCGCCAGCGCGCGCGACGACAGACCGAATTGGAGTCGGGCAAGCCGTTCACCTTCCTTCCCGAGACGGAAAAAGTCCGCCGCGGCGACTGGCGCGTGGCTCCGACGCCGGACGATCTGCAAAAGCGCTGGGTCGAGATCACCGGACCGGTCGAGCGGAAAATGATGATCAACGCCCTCAACTCGGGGGCGAGCGTTTTCATGGCGGACTTCGAGGACGCGCTTTCACCCACCTGGTCGAATGTCATTGAAGGCCAGGCCAACCTGGTGGAAGCGGTCCGGCGGAAGCTGACTTTCACCAGCCCCGAAGGCAAGGCTTACCGGCTCAACCCCACCATCGCCACCCTGCTCGTCCGACCGCGCGGTTGGCATCTGACAGAGCGGCACGTCACCGTGGACGGCGCGCCAATCTCGGGCAGCTTGTTCGACTTTGGCCTCTACTTCTTTCACAACGTGCGCGAGCTGATCGCGCGCAAAACCGGCCCGTACTTCTACCTGCCCAAGATCGAGAGCCATCTCGAGGCCAGGTTGTGGAACGACGTCTTTGTCGCCGCCCAGGAGGCGTTGGGCGTTCCCAAGGGCACGGTTCGCGCGACGGTGCTCGTGGAAACGCTCCCCGCCGCCTTCGAAATGGACGAGATTCTCTTCGAATTGCGCGACCACTCCAGCGGGCTGAACGCAGGGCGCTGGGACTACATCTTCAGCCTGATCAAGAAGATGCGTTTTCAGCCGAATCTCTCCTTGCCCGATCGCGTGCAGATCTCGATGACCGTTCCTTTCATGCGCGCGTACACCGAGTTGCTGGTGCGAACGTGCCACCGGCGCGGAGCCCACGCGCTCGGCGGAATGGCGCCGTTCATCCCCAGCCGGAAGAATCCCGAGATCAACGAGGCCGCGCTGTCGAAGTCGCGCGAGGACAAGTGGAGGGAAGCAAACGACGGTTTCGACGGCACCTGGGTCGCTCATCCTGACCTGGTTCCGGTGGCCATGGAGGTCTTCCAACAAAAGCTCGGCGCCAAGCCTCATCAAAAAGAGCGGCTTCGCGAAGAAGTCGACGTGAAGGCCGATCAGCTGCTGGACATCCGTGTGCCGAACGGAAAGATCACCGAAGCCGGGATGCGCAACAACATCAGCGTCGCGCTTCAGTACATGGACGCATGGTTACAGGGAACGGGCGCGGTGGGGATCTTCAACTTGATGGAGGATGCAGCGACCTGCGAGATCTCCAGGGCCCAGCTCTGGCTGTGGGTCCAGCGCGGGGCGAGCCTGGACGACGGTCGCAAGATCACCCGGGAGCTCTATTCACAGTTTCGCGACCAGGAGACAGCCAAGCTCGGCGGGCCGACCGCCGGCAGGCTGCGCCAGGCGGCCGAACTGATCGATAATCTAGTGCTCAAGCCACAGTTCGAAGAGTTCCTCACCTTGCCTGCGTATCAACTGTTGGATTGACGGAGGCAGCGGGATGCGCGGTGAGTTCGTTCCGGTTTCTCCTGGGGTCGTCGCCGAGTTGACCGGCGTGGTCGGGGCGAAGAACTGCATCAGCGATCTGGCCGGGCTGCGGACCTACGAGTGCGATGGGTTGACCAGCTTTCAGATGACCCCCGGGGCCGTGATCCTTCCGGAATCGACCGAGCAGGTGGTCGAGGCGGTCCGGATTGCCCGGCGGGCCAACCTCCCCATCGTTCCCCGCGGCGCGGGTACTGGGCTCTCCGGCGGCGCTCTTCCAGTTTTGGGCTGCCTGGTGATTGGGCTTTCGCGGATGCGCCGGATCCTCGAGGTGGATCTGGAAAACGGGTGGATGCGGGTGCAGCCCGGGGTGATCAATCTGGACATCAGCAGGCAACTGTCTTCCGCCGGGTATTACTACGCTCCGGATCCGTCCTCGCAGAGCGTCTGCACGATCGGCGGAAACGTCGCGGAGAACTCCGGGGGCGCCCACTGCCTCAAATACGGCTTCACCGCGAACCACGTGCTTGGAGCGAGGATCGTGATCGCCGATGGCACGGTGGTCGACCTGGGCGGGCCCGTTCTCGACACGCCGGGTTACGATCTGATCGGCGTCTTCGTCGGCAGCGAAGGAACGCTGGGAATTGTCACCGAGGTCGTGGTCCGCATCCTGCGCAAGCCCGAGGCCACTCGCACGTTCTTTGCCACCTTCCCTTCCACCGATGAAGCCGGCGAAACCGTCTCGGAGATCATCGCCGCCGGGATCGTTCCCGCCGCGGTGGAGATGATGGATCGATTGGCGATCGTCGCGATCAAGGCCGCGACCGGAGTGGATTGGCCGGATGTGGGGGCCGCTCTGTTGATGGACGTGGACGGTCCGCTCGCCGAGGTCGAGCATACCGCCTCGCGGGCGACGGCGATTGCCTCTGCTCGCGGCGCGCTGGATATCCGCCGACCCAAGGACGAGGCCGAGCGGCTCTTGATGTGGAAGGGGCGAAAGAGCGCCTTTGCCGCGGTCGGACGGATCAGCCCGAATTACATCGTGCAAGACGGCGTCATTCCACGCTCCGAGATCGCCAAGGTCCTGAGGCAAATCACGCAGCTTGCGAGTGACGCCGGGCTCCGGGTGGCGAACGTCTTTCATGCCGGGGACGGCAACCTTCACCCGCTGATCCTGTTTGACGCGAATATTCCGGGACAGGAAGAGAAGGCCGAGCATCTGGGTGGGGAGATTCTAAAGATCTGCATCCGGTCCGGGGGCTCGATTACCGGCGAGCATGGCGTCGGCGCCGACAAGGCGGCCTACATGGGCGAGCTGTTCTCCGAGGCCGATCTGCAGACGATGGGGCAATTGCGCTGCGCCTTCGACACCGAAAACAGATTCAACCCAAGCAAGGTCTTTCCGACGCCCAGGCTTTGCGGGGATCGCCCCGGTAAATACGTTCCGACCCAATTCGAAACAACTGACGAGGCGGGCCGCGGCTGATGTTCGCCGGAGCAAGACCAGGAACTGAAGCGGACGCGGTGCTCGGAGCGGTGCCATCGTGGGTCTATGCACCGGGGACGGTCGAGGAAGCGCGCCAATTCGTGGAATCCACGGCCAAAGAGGGCCTGGCGCTCGGTTTCATCGGCGGCGGCACCGCTCTAGAGCTCGGCGCCCCACTGAGTCGCTTCGATGCCCTTTTGCGAACGACGGGATTTGCGAAGATCATGGAGTATGCGCCGGCGGACATGATCGTCACCGTCGAGGCGGGAATGACGCTCGCCGCGCTGTCCGAAACACTGCGGCGGCAGGGCCAATGGCTGGCATTGGACCCACCGGCTCCGGAGCGGGCCACGGTGGGCGGGATCATCGCGGCAAATTCATTTGGTCCGCGGCGCGCGCGATTTGGCTCGGTGCGGGATCTCCTGATCGGGATCTCCGTCATTCGCGCCGACGGCGCTCTGGCGCGCGGCGGCGGCAAGGTGGTCAAGAACGTCGCCGGGTTCGACATCCCCAAGCTGATGTGCGGGTCGCTGGGTACGCTCGCGCTAATCGCCACCGCGACTTTTCGGCTCCACCCGTTGCCGGAGATGCAGCGGACGGTGATCGTCCAGTCTTGTAGCGCGGAGAATCTTCGCAAGCTCCTCGCCCGGGTGAAGCTTGGGCAGTTGGAGCCGACCTCGGTGGTGGGCTTTTCGACCGAGGCGGGCCGGTTCGAAGTCGCGCTGCGCTTCGAGGGTTTCGCCGCGGGAGTGACCCAGCAAGTGGCGCGTTTTGCCGAGCTCCAGCAGGCCGCGGGGGAAAAATGCGAGCTGCTGAACGACGGTGACGCGCAAAGCTGGTGGCTGCGACAGAACGACGCGCGGCTGCGGGGCGAGCTTCGCGTCAAGGTCGCCGCCCTGCCCAATCAAATTGAGCAGATCCTGCCAAGGCTCGACGCGGTCCGCGAACGGCTCACCGAAGCGCGCTTCGTCTGGTACGCCTCTCTGGGCCTTGGGTTCCTCAGTGGCACCCCTTCCGATGTGCCCGCCGCCTCCCGTGCTCTCGCCGAAGCGCGATCCCATCTGCAGAAGGCAGGCGGAACCCTGGTGCTGCAGGGCGCGTCCCCAACCATCCGTAGAACAATCGGCGAATGGGGAACAAATCCCGACGCCTTCTCCATCATGCAACGGATGAAGGAGCGGTTCGATCCACAGCGGAAGTTGAACCCCGGGCGATTCGTCGGAGGTATTTGATGCCGGAAAAGGCGCTCATCGACACCTGCGTGCACTGCGGATTCTGCCTGCCGGCGTGCCCCACCTATCGCTCCTGGGGCGAGGAGATGGACTCTCCTCGCGGGCGCATCTATCTGATGAAGCAGCTCGCCGAGGGCGCATTGGCGCTGGACGAAACGGTGATCCCGCACTTTGACGCTTGCCTTGGCTGCATGGCCTGCGTGACGGCGTGCCCATCGGGCGTGAAATACGACGCGTTGATCGAGCAGATGCGGGCGGAGATCGAGAATCGGTATCCACGAGGGTGGACGGATCGCGTGTTTCGCGGATTCATCTTCGCGCTTTTTCCGTATCCACTCCGGCTGAAGGCAGCGCTCCTTTTGCAGCTTGTCTATGTGAAGACCGGCCTGCGCTGGCTCATCCACGCCCTCGGCCTGAATCGCCTGCTGCCGAAGCGCAGCGCCCAGTTGGAGTCGCTGATGCCGAACGTGAGCTCGCGCTTGCTCACCTCGTCGCTGCCCGCCTTCAGCGCGGCTCGCGGCGAACGCCGGGCGCGGGTAGCGCTGATCGCGGGCTGCGTTCAGCGCGTCTACTTCCCCGAGGTGAATGAAGCGACGGTGCGCGTCCTGACCGCCGAGGGTTGCGACGTCGTCGTCCCGCAAGGGCAAGGCTGTTGCGGCGCGCTGTCGGTGCACGCCGGCCGGGAGCTCGAAGCGCAGTCGTTCGCGCGGGAGATCATCGCCCGGTTCGAAAAAGAGAACGTGGACGCGGTGGTGGTCAATGCAGCCGGATGCGGGTCCACCCTCAAGGAGTACGGCCGGCTGTTCGCCCACGATCCCCAGTGGGCGGAACGGGGCGCTCAATTTGCCAGCAAGGTGAAGGATATTTCGGAATTCCTCGTCTCGCTCGGCGCCCGCGCGGAGCGTCATCCGATCCCGCTTCGGATCGCGTACCACGACGCCTGCCATCTGGCGCATGCTCAGCAGATCCGCAGCCAACCGCGCGACCTGCTCCGCGGCATTCCCGGTGTCGAGCTCTGCGAAGTGCCGGACGCGGAACAGTGCTGCGGCAGCGCGGGCATCTACAATCTGCTCCAACCCGATTCCGCCCGGGAAATCGGCGCCAGAAAAGTGGACAACCTCCTCTCGATTCAGCCGCAGCTTCTCGCCAGCGCCAATCCCGGCTGCACTCTTCAAATCCAGATGATGCTGAGAGACCGCGGCGCGCAGATGCCGGCGGCGCACCCCATTCAGCTCCTGGACGCGTCCATCCGCAACGATCCGGCTGTCTTGAAAACCGGGAACTGAGGCAGATCGCCAGACGTGGATTGTGTCGTTTGCCCGTTCAGTTCCGCGCGATCGCGCAGTTCAGCGGAGCTGCGCTGACCGGACCCTGTAGCGGCGCCCGGGGGTCGTAGTACACCTGAACATTTCCATCGTCGGACAGCCCGCGGGTGAACAGGTGGTAGCGGAAGATTGGGTGCGACGTCGTGTCATCGAAGGTGAAGTACTCTCCGGTCCGCGAGGCCTCGACCGTGGCGAACGAAGACGTGCCGCGGATAGGGTGTGTCTGCGAGACCACCGCGGTGAATCGACCAGATGCGAGATCCGTTTGCGCGAGCTCGGTCCATGCATCCGACCTTGAAGAATTCGATTCACAGCAGACGTGGCAGATCGAAAGCGGATCATCGGTTGGGTAGGCATTCGTCCTGGCGCAGCTGGCTCCATTCGGATCTTGACATCGAGGGTCGGAGCTACAGCCCGCGAACATCGACATGGCAAGAACAACGCCGACGAAACCGGGAATGCCGCCCGACAATATCGTGCAGAGCTTTGTGGAATCGATGTTGCCGCCCGAGACCACGCAGGCGACCTTCCCGCGACCAGCGCCGCCGGTGAGGGCCGCCGCCACCCCCGCGGCCCCGGCGCCCTCCGCCACGACGTGGTTGCGCTCGACCATCAATCGGATTGCCGCGGCAACCTGCTCGAGCGAGACGACGATCGAGCTGCGGATCAGTCGACTCACCAGGGGCCACATTTCCTCGAGGACCGTTTTTCCGCCGATCCCATCCACGAAGCTCGGCCGGTAGGCGGCTTCGCAACGCGAGCCTGCCTGAAGCGATCGGGCGAGGGGGGCCGCCGTCTCAACCTCGGCGGCATGAATCTGGGCCGACGGTCTGAGCGCCTGCAGCGCGGCCGCGATTCCGGTGGAAAGTCCACCGCCACCGTAGGGAACGACCACCGCGTCGAGATCCGGCAGGTCCTCGAGCAACTCCAGACCAATTGTTCCGTTCCCGGCGATGACGTTGGGGTCGCTCACCGGATGGACGAAACTCCCCTCCATCCCCTCCCGGCGATGCTCAACGATGATCTGCCACCACTCATCGAATGGAACCTTCACCGTCTTTGCGCCCAGGCGGGCGATGGCGGCCAGCTTCGATTCCGGGGCGTGGTCCGGGACGACGACGGTGCACGGGATGCCCAGCCGGCGGGCGCTCCAGGCCAGCCCCTGCGCCATGTTTCCGGCGCTTGCCGTCCAAACACCGCGCGACAACGCCGAAGGCTCGATCAAGGCAAGGGCGTTGCTTGCCCCGCGCAACTTGAATGAGCCAATCGGCTGGAGGTTTTCTAGCTTCAAATAGATTTCCGCCGGACCTTCTGAATGAAGGCGAACCAATGGGGTCCTGACAATCGAGCTCCGGATCCTTCGCCGCGCGCTCTCGATCTCCTCGAGACTCGGGGTCTGGCGCGCGTCCACGGTCTAGAACTCGACCCAGTGCCCGACCTTCTGCGTCTGAGCGACCCGGTAGAGATATTCCGCGGCGGCGACATCTTCCGCAGCCAGACCGAGCGACTTGAAACAGGTAATCTCGCCGTTCGAGCGGCGTCCAGGCTTGGCTCCAATCAGCACCTCGCCCAACTCGGCTCGGATGTGATCGGGGCCGAGGTCGGCTTCCCGAGCGGCGATCAAGTAATCGCCCGATTCTTTAAGGGCCGATTCCCTTCTGTCGACGAACAAGGAAGCCGCTTTGATCGTCGCCGTGTCCAACTCGCGCTTGTGGGGTTGGCTGGCTCCGACGGCATTGACGTGCGTTCCCGGAGAAAGCCACTCTCTCCGGACCACCGGCTCGGACGCGGTGGTCGCGGTCACGATCACGTCGGCGCCACGCACCGCGTCTTCCACTCTCTCCACCGCTTCAATTGGAAAAGGCACCGCAGGCGCCATCTCGCGGCAGAAGCGGCGTGCATTCTCAAACTGGCGGCTTGCGACCCGGGCCAGGCGAAGGGGCCGCACCGCCGCCATTGCCGCGAGGTGGGTCCGCGCCTGGACGCCCGATCCAACGATCGCCAGGACAGAGGCATCCTCGCGGGCCAGGGCCCGGGTGGCCGCACCAGAGACCGCCGCGGTCCGGATCGCGGTGATCGCAGACCCATTCATCATCGCCAGAAGCCGCCCATCTTCGCTGCTGAACAGCAGAACACCGCCCTGGTGCGCATCCAAGCCTTTCGCGGGGTTCCCGGGAAAGACACAGATAATTTTAAGTCCGTAGCAAGGCGTTCCCTCGGCGATGTACGCGGGCATCAAAGCCATCAGCCCGGAAGCAGTCGGCGGTTGAACAATCATCCGCAGGGGCTGATGAACACCTCCTTTCGCCAGAGTGACCAACGCGTCGGTCATCACCCGGATGCATTCAGCCATCGGAAGGAGTCGCTCGATCTCGCTGTGGGTGAGGATGAGCACGCTCATGACCACCTCCGGTTCATCAAGAGGGACTCCTTACCACGGCCTTTGGACTAGCTGGACTTGAAGGTGAAGCCGAAAATGGCAAACGCCACCGCAGTGAGCTTGTTTTTGCTCGAAGTCCCGATTCCTCCCGTATGCTTCCCTCACCACGCAAGGCGGAGGGGCCCCTGGCTTTAGCCTTTTCAATGTTGACACAGGTCAGTTCGGCTCACATAAGTCCAGCCATGCCGAGGAGAAATCCAGGGGGGCAGCTTCGGTCGATCCTCGCCGTGCTGACCCTCGCCTCCGTGCTCGGAGCGGACCGGGCGGAGGCCGGGCGGCGTGCGTTCCTCTTCGCCTACGATTCGGAGATCGTTCCGGAGGGAGACGTCGAGCTCGAGCAGTGGTGGTGGTCGGAGAGCCGCATTCAACCCAGTGCTGACCGACTCAATGCGAGAGCCGCTCTCTATTGGATTTGGTCGGCGCCGGTGATCGGACTTTCGAACCACCTCGAGCTTGCCTTGCCGTTCCAGATCGTCGCCAGCGGGAACAGCACCGCCCTTCAAACGTTTTCGGCGGAAGCCGTGTATCGGTTTTTCTCGAGAGAGAAGGACGGGGGTTTCCAGCCGCTGGTGCGAGTTTCCTACCATCAGGCCGTATCGTCCCGCTCTGCGCCTTCCAGCATCGAGGCGAATCTGGTTCTCACCTACGGCAAGCCCAGCGAGCTGCACCTCGCGGTGAATGCGGGCGCCACTTTCAGCCTGCCTTGGCCCGAAAACCTGCCGCGACCGGTCACCGGATCGTTCGGCGGCGGAGTGTCCTATCCGCTTCCGGGTGGCGAATTCCGGCTCTCCGCCGAGCTGCTGGCAGAGGTCCAGAGCAGCCCCTCAATGCCCAGCACCCCCTCGATGCCCAGCGCCTTTCCGCGGTACTTTGCCGGAGGAGCCTTCTCCTGGACCCGCGGGCGAATCTGGATAACAGCCGGAACGATGGTCGGCCTCACTGGCCTGTCATCCGCGAGCCCTCCCTTCATCCCGAGGCTGCTTTGGGCCGTAGCGCTGTAGCCCTTTCCCTGGCGTTGCTCTGTTTTGCCCTCCCGGCGCAGGCCGCGGACGGGGTGGTTGAAGGAACCGTCCGCGTCTTGACCCGCTCCGAGGATGGCAAGCTCGCGCCGAAGGGGGATGCTTCCGGCGTGGTGCTCTACCTCACCGGCTTCAGCCAGGCCGCGCCCCCGGAAAAACCGCGCATCTCTCAGCGGAACAAGACCTTCATTCCCGACGTCCTTCCGATCGTGGTCGGTCAGACGGTCGAATTCACCAATGAGGACAATCTGATTCACAACGTCTTCTCGACTTCGAAGGCGCGAAAATTCGACCTCGGCAAACCCCGCGTGGGTGAATCACGCGAGGTTCAGTTTGATAAAACCGGGGTGGTCGACATCTACTGCGACATCCACGAGGAGATGGTTGCAACCATCCTCGTCCTTCCCAATCAGGCATTTACCGTCACCGGACCCGACGGCAAGTTCACCCTTCGAGGCGTCCCCTCCGGGCGGCACTCCTTGTTCGCGTGGAGCCGTCGCAGCGAACCCCAGCGCATCGAGATTGAGGTCAAGACCGGCGAAACCGCGGCAGTCCCGTTGGAGCTCGCCGAAACGAAGTTCGACACCAAGCACGTCGGCAAGTACGGCCAAGCCTACCGGAAGCTGCCAGGGTATCCGTAACATCCCGTCAGGAGGGAAAGACGCGGGCCGGCCTGGTGGCCTCTCGCCCGTGCCGCTAGATTGTTGCCCGGGATGAGAGCGCCGCAGTCATCGGCATGTCCGGATGAGAACGAGTTGGTGATGTCCCTGCACGGGCTGCTTTCACCGAGCAGCCGCGCCAGGCTCGAACGCCACATCGATCAGTGCGACCGGTGTCGCTCGCTCGTGGCCACGGTGGTGAAAGTTTCGGTGGATCCCGGAGAAGACCCATCCGCCGAGGAAGAGGCCGGAGCGGTAAGCCTGCCGCGCGGAACCAATCTGGGCCGGTACGTCCTGCTCGACTGCATCGGCCGGGGCGGAATGGCGGTCGTCTATGGCGCATATGATCCGGAGCTCGATCGCAAGGTCGCGGTGAAGCTTCTGCGCACCGACCTGCCCGGAACTCCCACCGAGCTTCGGGCATCGTTGCTCCACGAAGCCCAGGCGATGGCCCGGCTCGCCCATCCGAACGTGATCGCCGTTTATGACGTCGGCACATTCAATGACCAGGTCTTTCTTGCGATGGAGTTCATCCGAGGCCGAGACCTCCGTGCCTGGCTTGGGGAAGCGCCGCGCACCTGGACGGAGATCCTGGCGGTGTTTCTCAATGCGGGCGAAGGGCTGCGCGCCGCGCACCAGTCGGGCCTGGTGCATCGGGATTTCAAGCCCGACAACGTACTCATCGGCAACGAAGGTGAAGTCCGGGTGATGGACTTCGGCCTGGCGCACCGCCTGCGAGCTCCCGGTGACGAAGAGAGAACGCCGGAAGAGAGGAGCAAAGCTGCACCCCTTGGCGGCGGCGCATTGGCCGGAACCCCACTGTACATCGCGCCTGAGCAGTGGCGGGGCGAACCCGCCGACGCCCAATCGGATCAGTTCAGCTTCTGCGTGTCGCTCTACGAGGCGCTGCACGGGGTAAGACCGTACGAAGGGAAGACCTCTGCAAGCTACGCAGGCGTCGTACCCTCCCCGCCCAAGGGCAGCGCCGTTCCCGGCTGGTTGCGCCGGGTGTTGCTCAAGGGACTGAGCCTGAAGCCGCAGGACCGGCATTCGTCAATGCGGGAGCTGCTGACCGCTCTGTCTCGCGGACTGATGGCCCGCAAGTACCGGACCTGGGCAGCGGCGGCGGGCCTTACCCTGGTCGTTCTTTCCTTCGCGGTGGAGCAGGCCGTTCAGAGCTCCGCACTGCGGGCCGTCGAAGCCGATCTCGGTCGCTCGGCGGATTTGTTCCGAGTCAAGGCCATCGAGGGGCAGCGGGCGTTCGACTTGCGAGCCGAAGCGAGTCTAAAGAAGGATTTCCTGATCGAGGCGCTCGGAAAGGCGGATGACCTCGACGCGAGATTGGGTCTGGCCTCGGAGTCGGAGGAGGAGGGATATGCCTCCGCTCACGACCTGATCCGTTCGGCGGACCTACCGATGCTCAAGGATGAGGACGTGATGCTCTTCGTCGATGCGGGAGGCCACGTCATCTACAACAGAGCCGACGAAGGCAGGTTCGGAGAGAAGCTCTCCGGCCTCGATATTCTCGACCGCGCGCTGGAAGGGCGCCCGTCCGAAGCGCTGTGGTCCCCCGCGCAGGTCGCCGGCGCGCCGTTGGTGCTCGCCGCGGTCGAGTCCGACCACGATCTATTGTTGCTCTTCGCCCGGCCGATCACGCGAGGTCGAAAGACGCTCGGAGTGCTGGTGTTCGGCCGCTGGGTGAGTGAATTCTTTATCCCAAATCTCGAGGAGAACGTCGGCGATCGCGTGGTGCTCCGCGCGCCGGACCGCACCCAGGCGGCGGCGATCGATATAGACCTCAAGCCGATCGAGCGCCTCGAACCGACCCCAAGCCCCGCGCTCCTCAACCTGGGGCGGGAACGGATGATGGTCCAATCCGTGGAATTGGTCGGTCTCAGCGGAGGACCGCTCGGACGGGCGTTCCTGCTTCGCAACTTCGACGCTCAGGTACAGCCCATCCTCTGGCGTTTCCGGCGGGACGCGATCAAGTACGGGCTGCTCGGGATTGTCTTGCCGATCGCGCTCTATCTCGCCTGGCGCGCTCGCTTGCGGCGCCAGGCGGCAGCCGCTTAGCAGCAGTTTTCAAGCCCGGGTCCGGCGAAGCAGGGCGCTGATGCTGACGTCGAGCTGACTCTGGACCAGGTACATCAAGCTGTCGAGCTCGCGAGAATCGAGCCTGAACTTCTTGGAAAGACCTTCGCGGGTATGCTCGAGGAGGGATTTCCTCGCCTTGGTGATCCAACGGGAGATCGTCGACTTGTCCGCCTGGTATGCCGCGCCGATCTGAGTCAACGTCAGGCCCTCGACGAAGTGAAGCCGCAGCACGTTCCGCTCTTCGCTCGAGAGGAGGGACAGGCTCTCTCCAAACGCCTGGGTGAAGTCCTTCCGGTATCGCGTTTTCAGATAGTCGAGCTCCAGGTCCCCCGCGTTTTGCGGAAGATTGAGGAGAGACTCATCGGCAACCGGAATGTCTTGTCGGCCCTGGCTGCGGCGTAGATTGAGGGCGGTTCGCACCGCCACTGCGCGGAGCCAGTGAACCAAAGGACCAAAGCCCGCGTATTCGGCAATCCGAGGCGGGGACTCCTCGGTGACGAGAAGTTTGCGCCGGACCTGCTGCTGGACTTCGGCCACGAAACTCCCTTCGGAGTTGATGCTGGCGATCGCCTGAACGACTTGTGGCAGCAGCTTGGTCTCGAAGATGGCGAGTGCCTCGGGGTTGCCGGCCGCGCATTCACAGCACAGATAGAGATCGGCCGCCTGGACGGTCCGAAGCCATTGGAGCGGATTTCCACTCGGAGGCGTTCGCTCCGCCAGGTATTCGATGAATTGGCGATCCGGCAGGACGAGTGTCGGCCAGGCCGCCCGAGCCTGTTGCAGGACGGCGCGCAAAAGCTCATCCAGCGGCGGCCAGTCCGGTGGGGCCACTGCTCCGGGAAGCTTCTCGGCGAAGATCTTGGCGAGTTGAAATTGGGGCAAGCGAGCACCAGGCATGGTGCATCGCCGGGGCTGTGTCAAGAAGGGGGGTGAATCGGTCGACGAGCTGACTTAAAAGGCCAGGATGCAACCCTCCGCAGAGCCGAACGGCGAGCTCGCCTCGGCCCTTCAGTTGAAGGGCCGAACGCGCCCCTGGGGTCCCTGGGCCCTTGCGCTTCTGGCGGGATGCGTCGCCTTGGGTCTGTGGCTTCGGCTGAGTGGATTGGCCGATGAGGGGTTTTCAGACGACGAGCTCCACAAATGGCTCGCCGCGAATCGGTATCTGGTGGGGGATTTCGGCGGGGACGATCTCGAGCACCCGATGGTGATGAAGTCGCTGATTGCCCTCGCCCTGATCGTCGGGCGACAGCTCCAGTGGGCCCCCGAGACGATCACCCGACTGCCGAATGCGCTGGGGGGTGGTCTTGCGGTGCTCGTTCTTGCGCTGCTCGGGCGAAGGCTCTTCGGGCGTGCCGCCGGGCTGCTCGCCGCAGCGCTGGGTGCGGTCTCGGTGACCTGGATCGGCTACCAGAGGATTGCCAAGGAAGATGTTCTGACCGGGCTGTTCCTGATGCTGCTGTGGCTCTGCCTGGCCGAGGCGAAAGCCTCAGCCGACGTTGGGGAAGATCGCCGGTCCCGGCGATTTGAATGGGGAGCCGCGGCTGCACTTTCGGCAACCATAGCGACGAAATACTATCCGTATTTCCTGTTCCCCGTGGTTGCCGTCCTCTCCTTCGGTCGTACGCAGACGGCCTACCGTGTTCCGCTGAAGCGTTGGATCCAGCTGGCTTTCGGCGCGGTGGTGATCTGGATTTGCCTCAATTGGATGATCGTTTTTCCGTCGACCTGGAAATACATCTACGAATACTTAAGCGGGGCGAAGCACGGCGGCAGAGCGACCCACATGACGATGCTTTTCATGGGTCGCTTGTACCAGAACGTCTTCCATGTTGGCTCAGGTCGGATGCCGACGTCATTTTTCCCGGTCTTCGCCGTGGTCAAGCAAACCCCCGGCATCTTGGCCCTTTCAGGGGTAGGTCTGGCCTGGGCGGTGTGGAAGCGCCACCCTTCGCAGCGCCTGGTGTTGGTCTGGATGGCTGTCTGGTTTGTCGCCCATTCGATTTCGGGTGCCAAGTATGCGCGTTTTTTTGTGCCGGTCTTTCCAACCTTCTTCCTCCTCGCTGCGTCCGCGGCAGTTGGCCTCGTCGAGCTGACTCGCCGGTCTGGCTTCGCCTTTGGCCCCCGCGCCGTCGCTGCGCTGCTGGCCGCGCTGTCGATTGGACCCGAGCTTTGGGCGTCCATCACGCACGCGCCCCACTTCCGTACCTACGTCAGTCCGCTCTTCGGAGGCGACTCCTACGTCACCTGGTATTTTCCCCACTGCGACTATTTCGATGCGGGATTTCGAGAAGCGATCGAATACGTGGCCAAGCACGCGGAGCCGGGGGCGGAAGTGTCCTCGGAGATCGACTGGACCGCTCGCTACTACGCGGAGCGCTTCGGCCGGCAGGACCTGACGTTCTCGATCATTCGCCCTGAGGAAGCTTGCCGGCTGGACAGAACGTGCTACGTCGTCGTCCAGGCGGGGCGTTTCTACGAGGTGAATCGAAAAGCGCTGGAGAGGCTCTCTGGCCAACAACCGTGGCACGTGGTGCGGATCCACGATGTCGACGTCGTCAAGGTCTATCGACTCCCGCGCGGAGAATCGCCTTTTCCGACGGCCCCAGGGCCCAGTCGATCGTTGACCGGTCCATTTTAAGTGCGGAATCCTGCGCTGACGCTGCTTGTTCGGCTGCTCCAGTGACTGTTCAATATCCAGTTTTCGATAGAATCCTCCGCCTTTCGGGCAAGAAAAGGCTAAGATGCCCGCCGATCGCACCTAACGCCGCATGACCCGAGGATGATTGGAATGCTGCTTCGTAACCGCGCCGACTGGCGCAGTTTGGTGTGGGTTGCGGGTATGGCCATCATCGCCTCCGCTCAGCTGGCGACCCACGCGGTACCGCTCCTACTTCCCTTGACCTGCTACCTCGCCCTTTCGGCCGGCGTGATGGCGCACAACCACAACCACTGTCCTACTTTCAGAAGCCGGCGGCTGAACAACTACTTCGGCTACTGCCTCTCGATCTTCTATGGGTACCCGACCTTTGCCTGGATTCCCACCCACAACCTCAACCATCACAAGTTCCTCAATCGGCCGGGTGACGCGACGATCACCTGGCGGTACAGCAACAAGAACAGCACCTGGATTGCGGCGACGTACTTTTTTGTCTCGAGCTACTTTCAAAGCGACCCGATCAAAGACTACATCCGCAACGCGCGAAGAGATAATCCGAAGAACTTCCGGTTGATCATCAGCCAATACGTCATCTGGGCAGGTGCGCATCTGCTGCTGCTGGGGATTGCCTGCTCCCGCTTTGGAGTGTGGCGGGGAATCGGTGCCTGGGCGCTGATCTTCGGAATCCCCGCTTTTTTCGCGCTCTGGACGATCATGCTTTTCAACTTCGTTCAGCACGTCCATACCGATCCCTGGTCCGAGCACAACCACTCGCGCACCTTCGTCGGGAAGACTCTCAATTTTTTCCTCTTCAACAATGGATTCCACACCGCCCATCACGAGACGCCGGGGGCGCACTGGACCACCTTGCCCAAGCTTCACAGCCAGATCGAGGCCGGAATCGAGCCGGCGCTTCGGACGAGAAGCTTCGCCTGGTGGTGTTTTCGAAACTATTTCCTCGGGTGCTTTAGCGATCTGTGGCGAACGCACCAGATCGGTCGGGCGCCCTTTGACGTGCGCGATGCGAAGGTCGCTCAGGGCTAAAGCCTCCCGCTTCAATCCGCGGTGTGCCGCGACCCCTTCGTTGGAAAAGGAGCGATGGTCGTAGCCGGCAGCTTCCCGATCGATCTATGAAGGCGTCCGCCGAGCCGCAAGCGCGCTCGCCGGGCGCATTCTCCAAAGGAAGGTCAACCCATGAATAGCCACATCCAGCAACGCGGATCGCTTCTCTTGGCATTGCTCACCCTGGCCCCCTGCTCTGCCCTGGCGCAATTGCAACTGCCCCGCCCCAGTCCCGCGGGCAAGGTCTCACAGACGGTGGGCTTGACCGAGATTTCGATCGAATACAGCAGCCCAGCCGCCAAGGGCCGCAAGCTCTGGGGCGGCCTGGTCCCCTATGGCGAAGTCTGGCGCACCGGGGCCAACCAGGCCACCAAGATCACCTTCTCCAAGGATGTGACGATCGGAAGCACCGCCGTTCCCGCGGGCTCCTACGCCTTGTTCGCCATTCCTGCGGCCAATGAGTGGACCTTGATCCTGAACAAGGACTTCAACCAGAGCGGTGCCTCCAGCTACAAGCAGGACCTGGATGTCGCTCGCGTCCAGGTGCAACCCAAGGCCATTCCCCATCGGGAACGCCTCACCTATGTCGTCTCCGACTTCACCGACGACTCGGCCTCGGTAGACCTCGAATGGGAGAAGGTGCGGGTTTCGCTGCCGGTCAAGCTCGCCACGCAGGCGCAGGCGCTGGCGGCCATCAAGGCGATGACCGAGGGTGCCTGGGGTCCCTACA
>WNFF01007818.1_pt1 | contig 19671 bp, 17 predicted proteins | sample 5400441 | NCBI WGS metagenome assembly WNFF01 (sample SAMN13153345, study PRJNA577476) | soil metagenome | isolation source: 120 cm saprolite under Douglas fir tree site 2 hole 3 replicate 1 | place: USA:California | collected 2015-04-18 | reverse complement strand
GACGGTGCGCCTTCCTTCGTCGCCGGCGCCAACGCCGTCGAACCAACGTAAATCGCGCAGGTCTTGGTCGTCACCTGGTGACTTACCCAGGCCGTCCAGCCGTCGGCGGTCGTGGCGATCGTCGGACCAACCACGCCCTGCGTCGTGTTGTACGCCGTGCCCAGGGCCGTGGTGTACTTCACCGAGTCGGCGAAGTAGGCCTCCTCAGCCGTCACCAGGTTGCGCAGGTCGGCCTTCATCGAGGCCAGGTACGCCTTTTCCTTCGTGTTCGCGAACTTCGGGATCGCGATGGCGGCCAGAATGCCGATGATCACCACGACGATCAAGAGTTCGATCAGGGTGAAGCCCTTGCGGTTCATTTGTTCCATTCCCCCGCTGATGACACCGATAGGTGACGCCGGCAGACGGCCGTTCGCCACACGAGACTGACTCCTGTCGCAAGCTACGCAACGGCCATGCCAGGGGTTGGCTGGAGGCCGTAGGCCAAACGCAGGAAAGGATTTGGCTTGGTCAATAGCGCCTGACCAGGCGCCGGGGTCACTGCGGATGTGTTGCACCCTGCAATAAGTATCGCAATACGATATAACCGTGACGGTCCGGCCAGTCAGGGTCGGACTTCCACGAGACGCATGGTCGTCGAGTTCGAGCTGTCCTCCTCGTTCATCGTCACCGCGAGGGGCAGGCCCAGATTGGGCGAGACGCACATGTCGATGATCACGGGTGCTTGCAACCATCCACGCGGCCCCTAGCTTGGGGCCGATGCCGTCTCCCTTCTCACCTCCACCGCCAGCATTTCCGAATCTGACCGTGCTGGAGCATCCCCTGATCCGGCACAAGCTCACCATCCTACGCGACAAGCGCACCAGCACTCGCGACTTCAAGCAGCTGGTAAACGAGATCGCGATGCTCATGGCGTACGAGGTCACCAAGGATCTCCCGCTCGAGCCCGTGGACGTGGAGACGCCGCTCGAGCGTGGGCGCGGGGTCCGGGTGGCAGGCAAGAAGCTGGCGCTCGTGCCGATCCTGCGGGCGGGCCTCGGCATGGTCGAGGGGATTTGCCAACTCATCCCGTCGGCGCGGGTCGGGCACATCGGGATTTACCGCGATCACGATACCCTGCAGCCGGTCGACTACTACTTCAAGATTCCCGCGAGCGAGGACGCCCGGGACTTCATCGTGCTCGACCCGATGCTCGCGACGGGTGGCTCGGCGGTGGATGCGGTGAGTGCCTTGAAGCACGCGGGGGCGCAGCGCATCCGCTTTCTGTGTCTCGTCGCGGCGCCCGAGGGGGTGCGGGCGATGCTCGCCGCGCATCCCGACGTGCCCGTCTACGCGGCCGCGCTTGATCGCGAGCTCAACGCCAAGGGGTACATCCTGCCCGGGTTGGGGGACGCGGGGGACCGGCTGTTCGGGACGAGATGACTGTTTACGTCACTAGTTGACAATATGACGTTATTAGTCATATGTTTACTATGTGACGAAAAACGACAATCGTTACGTCGCGCTGCTGTGTGACGCCGTCGCCTCCCGCCGCCTCGCCCCCCGCGCCCGCGCGCGCCTGCAGGAGGAGCTCCGCTCCTCACTCCCGGAACTCAACCGGACCTGGCGCTCCCACCTCGTCGGCCGCTTCGCCATCACCGGCGGCGACCAGCTTGAGTGCCTGCTCGATGGCCCCCACCTCGTCTGGGACATCGCCCATGGCGTGCGCAGCAAGTTCCCCGACGTCGACTGGGTGATCGCCTGCGGCCGTGGCGGCCTCACCACCCTCCCGCACCCCCGCGCGACGGCTCCCGAGCTCGACGGGCCCTGCTTCCACGCCGCCCGCGCCGCCCTGGAGTCCGCCAAGGCCAAGCGCCTCGTGTTCGCCTTCGGCGGGTTCGGCCCGAGGGTCGACGCTCTCGGGGGGGGGGGGGGGGGGGGGGGCCGGCCCGCGACAACCTCTCCCAGCGCCTCGGGGTCCACCCCACCGCCGTGTCCCACATGAAACGCCGCCTGGCCTGGCCGCTGGTCGCCGCCGGCGATACAATGTTCCAAGCGGCTCTCCTGGAGGCGTCGTGAATCCGCTGCTCATCTTGCCGCTGCTCGCCTATACGCTGGTGGCCGTGCGCTGGCCGAGTCAGGTCGACTCGCACCGGCGTGGCGGCACGCTCATCGCGATCGAGCTGCTCGCCCTCGCCGCCGCCGCGATCGTCGGGAAGCTGCTTGCGCCCCTCGCCGTGCCGAACGCGGCCGGGCTGCGCTGGGGGCAGGTGCTGCTCCTCGTGACCGGCTACCTGTACGTGTGCGGCCGGGGGGCGGTGCTGGTGCGCGCGGTGCTCGAGCTCCCCACGCTCCAGATGCGCCGTGACGAGGACCGCAACGCCGGCGCGATTGAGATATCCCGGGGACGCATGATCGGGATTCTGGAGCGCGCCATCGGACTCACCCTCGTGTTGCTCGGCCAGTACGGCGCCCTCGGCCTGATCATCGCCACCAAGTCGCTTGCGCGGTTCAAGGCGCTGGAGGACCGCGAGTTCGCGGAGTACTTCCTCATCGGCACCCTCGCCTCCTTGCTCCTGGCCCTGCTTGGCGGCTTGGGGATGAAGGCCCTGCTGTAACCCTTTCCCCACCCGCCGTGTCGAACCAATAGCCCAGCGTCTGGCCCGTCGCTCCGGAGTGCCGTGGACGAACGAGAGGTCATAGCCCGCGTCCGCGCCGGGGACGGCGCCGCCGAGCGCGAGTTGTACGACGCGCACGTGGATCGCATCTACCGACTGGCGTACCGGATGGCGGGCGACGACGAGCTCGCGCAGGACTTCACCCAGGAGACTTTCATCCGCGCCTTCGAGCGGCTGGATTCCTTCCGCGGCGAGGCGGCGATTTCGACCTGGCTACATGCGATCGCGACGTCGGTCGTGCTGAACGGGCTCCGGAAGCTGAAGCGGGCCCGTGATCGGGAGACGGACCTGGACGCGGCAGACGGCGTGGCCGGCAGAGGACGCGCCGCCGAGCCGGACTTGAAGGACCGGCTTCACCGGGCTATCGACGATCTGCCCGAGCGTTACCGGCTGGTGTTCGTGATGCATGACGTCGAGGGCTACACACACGAGGAGATCGGGGCCGCGCTGGGCGTTGAGACGGGAACATCGAAGGCGCAACTGTCGCGGGCGCGCGCCAAGCTGCGCACAGCGCTGTCGGATTTCGCGGGAGAGTGGGTGTCATGACGGATGAGCGGTTGGGCGAGCGGCTGGAGGGGGCGGCGCGGGAGTATCACCGCCCGCCGGCGACGCCGCGCGAGGAGATGTGGGCGCGGGTCCAGGCCGAGCGGGCACGGCGTCGGTGGCGATCGGCCGGTTCAGCGCCCCCCCCCCAGATGGGCACCAGACGGCGGCCGACGTCGCCGCCCCGCCGGCAGGTCCCGATCTCGCCTACCGCGTCGCGGCAGCACAGTACCTCACGCGTACCGAGGCGCTCCTCACCGGCTTCCGCAGCGACGTCCGGAGGACCGCGTCCGACACCCAGTTCGTGGAGCAGGCGCGCGAGCTGCTACTGACCACCCGACTGATGCTCGGCTCCCCCGTGGCGAAGTCGCCGCGGATGAAAGCCCTGCTCGAGGATCTGGAGGTGGTGCTGGCGCAGATCGCCACCCTGCCCTCAGGCCGCCGCGGTGAAGATGCGCGATTGATCAACGAAGCGATTGAACAACGGAGCGTGCTGCTCAAGCTGCGGACCAGCGTCCCGGCAGGCACGCAAGGAGCACTCTGATGCAGGCGATGGGGTTCCCCCGGCCCCCCCGACTCCCCTCCCCCCCCGGGTAGCCCAGCACCCCCGCCCGGCCTTCCCCCCCCCCCCTCCCCCCTACCCACTCCGCGTCCTCACCGGACAACTGGACGCGTTGCAGGGACTCACCGAGTTGAGCGGGCTGGAGGGGCTCCAAGGCCTCGCGGAGCTGGAAGGTCTCAAAGGCTTGCAGGGGTTGGAGAGCCTACAGAGCCTGGCCGGACTACAGGGACTCAAGCAGCTGGAGGGCTTCGAGCAGGTTGAGGGCTTCGAGCAGCTCCAGGGCTTTGAGGGGCTCGGGGTCGGGGTCGGCGCCGTCCACACCCACCGTCCGCCTGCGGGCTGGGACGTGCAGGATCCAGGCGACTCGCTGTATCGCGCCGCGCGCCGCGCGTTCAACCGCAACGAGTACACGACCGCGGCGGAACTGTACACCCAACTGATCAAGCGCTACCCTCGCTCAGCCTACACGGGCGATGCCCATTACTGGGCGGCCTTCGCGCTGTTCCGGACCGGCGATGGGAGCAGCTTGAAGCAGGCGCGCACCTTGCTCGACACGCAGGAGCGCAACTACGCCCAAGCCAGTACCCGTCGCGACGCACCCCAGCTGTACACGCGCATCCAGACCGCGTTGGCCCAGCAGGGAGACGAGCCTGCCAGCATTTGGGTCCGCGACCACGCTGCCACCCCACGCGCTCCAGCTGCTCCTCGAGCACCGACGGCGGTAGCGGGGCCAACCGCGCCCACGGCGCCGAGCGCCGGCCCCGCCGGCCCCACCTGCCCCGCCAGCGAGGACGAGGACGACGACGTTCGCATGCAGGCGCTGAACGGCCTGCTGCAGATGAACTCCGAGAACGCCGTGCCGATCTTGAAGCGCGTGCTCCAGAAGCGCGACCCCTGCTCGGCCAGCCTGCGGCGCAAGGCGGTATTCCTGATCTCCCAGAAGCGCAGCGACGAGACTGAGGACGTGCTGCTCGACGTGGCGCAGCACGACCCCGACGGCGACGTGCGCGGGCAGGCGGTGTTCTGGCTGTCCCAGGTGAACACCGAGCGGGCCGTGGCGCTGCTCGACTCGATCCTGCGCAGCACCACCGACGAGGAGTTGCAGGACAAGGCGATCTTCGCGCTGTCGCAACAGCACAGCCCGCGGGCCGGCGCCGCGCTGCGTGCGTACGTCGAGCGCAGCGATGTGCGGACCGAGGCACGCGCCAAGGCCATCTTCTGGCTCGGACAGCAACGCAACGCCGACAACGCCGCGTACCTGCGCGGCCTGTACGCGAAGCTCACGGACGAGGACCTCAGGGAGAAGGTCATCTTCTCGCTGTCCCAGATGGGCGGCGCGGAGAACCTGCGCTGGCTGATGGACATCGCGCTGAACGAGCACGAGGACATCGAGCAGCGCAAGAAAGCACTGTTCTGGGCCGGGCAGAGCCACGAGACCGACCTCGCCCAGCTCACCGGCCTGTACGACCGGATCCAGAGCCAGGAGATGAAGGAGCAGCTGATCTTCGTGTACGCGCAGCGGCACGAGGCCGCCGCCCTCGACAAGCTGATCGACATTGCCCGGCGCGACCCCGACCGGGAGCTACGCAAGAAGGCGCTGTTCTGGATCGGCCAGTCGCACGACCCGCGGGCCGCACGGTTCCTAGAGGAGGTCATCAACCAATGACGCGGGTCGGGCACTTCGCGGTCCTCCTGCTGCTGGTCGCGGCCACCGCCGCGGCCGGCCAGGACTTGGGTGCGCGCGTCGCCGCCGCACCCGATGGGCAGGTGCGGTTCAGCTACGCCGCGCGGCCCGGCATCTACGGCGACGGCCGCAACACCATCAGCTGGGACTGCCGGAACGGCCGGTGCCGCAACCGGCAGGGGGAGGGATACTACTCCGACGGGGACGACTGGCATTCAGCCTGCGACTCGGGGCCGGTCCGCGTCGCGCTCACGGTCCGCAGCGGTGCCGTCACGCGCCTGCGGGCCTATGTCGGCGGAGAGTGGCGCCCGGCGACGGGCGCAGTCGACCTGGGTACGGTCTCGACCCGCGAGGCAACGGCCTTCCTCCTCGCTCTCGCCCGTGCCGACTCGCGGGTCGGCCGCGATGCGATCTTCCCCGCGACCCTCGCCGACAGCGTCACGATCTGGCCCGACCTGCTGCGCCTCGCGCGTGACCCGCAGTTGCACCAAGAGACGCGCAAGTCGGCCGTCTTCTGGCTCGGCCAGGCCGCGGGCGCTGCGGCGACCAGGGGGCTTTCGGACCTCGTGGACGACACCAGCACGGACGTCGAGGTGAAGAAGAGCGCCGTCTTCGCCATGTCCCAGCTGCCGCACGAAGATGGCGTGCCGGCGCTGATCCGCGTCGCCCGAGACAACAAGAGCCCGGGTGTGCGCAAGAGCGCGCTCTTCTGGCTCGGCCAGACGAACGACCCCCGGGCGATCGCGCTGTTCGAGGAGATCCTCACCAAGCCCTGACCCGTTGGCCGCTTGCGACCGGGGCCTTGCGCGGCACATCATATGAGTTGACACGCACGTGGCCCCCGCGCCGTCCCGCCGGGCCCTGGTCCCTTGTGCCCGAGGTCCGCGCGTATGTTGCTGGCTGCCCTCACGTTCCTCGCCCTGCAGAGCCCGGATTCCTCAGCGCTGCGTCATTCCAATGGCGTGCCCCCTACGATCACCGCCGTGCGCGTCGCCCGCCCCCCGGTGCTGGACGGCCGGCTCGACGATTCGGTGTGGGCGCTCGCTGCGCCCATCACCGACCTGCGCCAGAGCGACCCCGAGGAAGGGCACCTCGTCTCCGAGTCCACCGCTGTACGCTTACTCTATGACGACGAGGCGCTGTATATCGGCGTGCGGCTGTTCGACCGCGAGCCCGGCAAGATCGCCCGCCATCTCGGCCGCCGCGACTCGTTCACGCAGAGCGACGACTTCCGCCTCCTCATCGATTCCTATCACGACCACCGCACGGCATACCGCTTCGACGTCAATCCGCTCGGCGTGAAGCACGATCTCCAATTCGGCGACGACGGCAACTTTGCTGACGACTCGTGGGATCCCGTCTGGGAGGTCGCCACGAGCGTGGACTCGCTCGGCTGGTCGGCCGAGTACCGCATCCCGTTTTCCCAGCTGCGTTTCTCACGGGCCCGGGACCAGGTCTGGGGCGTCCGCTTCGTGCGGACCATTCTGCGCAAGAACGAGTTCGCGATGTGGCCCTTCATCGGGAAGACGGAAAGCGGGTTCGTGTCGCGCTTCGGGCACCTGGTCGGGCTGCGCGACATCCCGGCGCCGAAGCGGCTCGAGCTCCTCCCCTACAGCGTGGGGCGCGGCACCTTCCACCAGCCCAGCAACCCCGTAAACCCATTCGACAAATCGAGCGACTACTTCGGGGGCGCCGGACTCGACCTCAAGTACGGCGTCACGTCCAACCTCACTCTCGACGCCACGATGAACCCCGACTTCGGCCAGGTCGAGATCGACCCCGCCTTCGTGAACCTCACGGCTTTTGAGCAGTTTCTCCCCGAGCACCGGCCGTTCTTCGTCGAGGGGGCGGACATCTTCGGGTTCGGCGGCGGGTCCGGGGGGTTCGTCCAGTTCGGCAACGCACCGCAATTCTTCTACTCGCGCCGCATTGGGCACCGGCCGCTGGGATCGCCCTTCTCCGCGGGGCAGTTTGTAGACAATCCGGAAAACACCACCATCCTCGGCGCTGCGAAGCTTACCGGCCGCTCGCCGGGCGGCTGGTCGGTCGGCGTGCTCGACGCCGCCACGGCGCGCGAGCGGGCGACGGTGCTCGACACCACCACCAGCACTCGCTCCTACGACCCCGTCGAGCCCCTCACTAATTACTTCGTGGGCCGCGCGAAGCGCACACTGAACGGCGGGAACGACGGCTACGGATTCGTGGTTACCGCCGTCAGCCGGGATCTCGGTGTCCCAGCCCTGAAGTTCCTGCGCACCACGGCGTACGACTGGGGCGTGGATGCGCGACACCGGTGGGGCCAAAACACGTACGCGATTGCGGCCGACATCGGCGGCTCCTTCATGAGGGGCGATACCCTTGCGATCCAGGCGACCCAGCACTCCTCGAGCCGGTATTACCAGCGCCCCGACGCACGCTCGTTCCACTACGATCCGCGCCGCACATCGCTCAGCGGACTAACGGGCGACCTGTATGTCGACAAGTTGGCCGGGACGTGGCTGTGGGGCGCGGCGGTGAGCACCACGACCCCAGGGTTCGAGGTGAACGACCTCGGCTTCCAGCGCCGCGTGGACCGGATTGCCAGCGGCGTCTACGTCGCGGTCCACCAGACGCGGCCCGGCAAGGTGATCCGCGAAGCCACCGTGGTTCTCACCGGCGCTCCGAGCTGGAACTTCGATGGGGACCCGATCCAGCGCCAAGTGTTCGCCTCGAGCTTCGGCACCTTCCGCAACTTCTGGTTCTTCAACCTGAACGGCGGCTATAGCGCCCAGGTGATCGATGACCGGCTGACCCGCGGCGGCCCGCTGTCCCTCATCCCGCAGGGGTGGTTCGCCAACGCCGGCCTCCAAACGGACCAGCGGAAGGTGGTGACCGGAGGCGTGTTCGGCTCCTCCAATCGCGATGTCTCGGGGGGGTGGTCCTGGAGCGCGAGCCCGCAGGTCAGTGTGCGGCCCTCAGGCGCTCTGTCGCTGTCGCTCTCCCCCAACTTCTCGGGGGGCCGGAGCAGCGCGCAGTTCGTCCAGCGAGTACCGGACACGCTCGCCGCCCGAACCTTCGGCACGCGCTATGTGTTCGCCCAGCTGCGGCAGCACGAGCTGGACCTCGCACTCCGCCTCGACGCGACGGTCTCACCCACCTTGTCGCTTCAGGTGTACGCCCAACCCTTCACCTTCGTCGGCGAGTACGGCGGGTACAAGGAGCTCGCTGCGCCACGCACCTTCCGGTTCGACGCCTACGGGCAGGCGAACGGCTCGAGCATCACCTACGACGCGACCGCGGCGACCTACACCGTACACCCCGACGGAGCCCAGCCGGCGGACTCGTTCACCATTGCGAATCCGAGCTTCCGCACGCGCTCGGTGCGGATCAACGCCGTACTGCGATGGGAGTATCGCCCCGGCTCGACCCTGTTCATCGTCTGGACGCAGAATCGTGCGGGCGATTTCGCCGACCCCACCTTCGACGTTGGCCGCGACTTGGGCCGGGAGCTCTTCAAGGACCGCCCGACGAACGTCCTCTTGGTCAAGTTCAACTACTGGATGAGCCTCTAAGAGCCGGCGTAGGTGGGTGTGTGGGGTCGTGGGGTCGTGGGACCGGCAGCGCCGGGAATCGTGATGCGCACGGCCCCCTCCCACATACCCACACACCGACGTCTTATATTGTTCGCCCATGTCTTTCTGGACTCTGCGTCGTCGAGTCAACGCAGCGCTGCTCACGCTCGTGCTGCTCGGCGCTGGCTGGGCCGTGATGGTCGTGGACGTGGCGGTGACTGGCGCCCGTGATCAGGCCACGACGGCCGACGCAATCGCGGTGCTCGGCGCCGCCCAGTACAACGGCCACCCCTCCCCCGTATTTCGGGCGCGGCTCGATCACGCCGCGACGCTCTACCTGCGCGGCTTTGCCCCGGTCGTGCTCGTCACCGGCGGCGTCGGCTCGGGCGATTCCATCAGCGAAGCCGAGGTGGGCCGGCGCTACTTGCGCCAGGTTGGTTTGCCGGACCAAGCCGTCATCGCCTTGGCGCCCACGACCTCGACCCACGCTTCGCTCGAAGGCGTCGGACAGTGGTTCGCCGGACGCGCCAGCCGACGCGTCGTGCTCGTGAGCGACGGATTCCACATGTTGCGGCTGCGCATCATCGCCACCCGGCTCGGGCTCGCCCCGTTCACTTCCCCGGCCCCCAACTCCCCCATCCACGCGAACCCGCGCCGCAACACCACCTACATGCTCGCCGAAGGGATCAAGGTCCCCGTGGCGTGGCTCTTCCAGCACTAAGAGGCGCCGATGCAAGTCTCGACGCAACGCGTCTACAGCGGGCGCGTGATCAACCTCGACGTGGACACGGTGCGCTATCCCGACGGCTCGACGGGTGAGTTGGAGATGATCCGGCATCCTGGCGCCGCGGCGGTGATCCCGTTCGCCTCCGACCCGGCGGGGCCCGACCCCACGATCCTGCTGCTGCGCCAGTACCGCTACGCCACCGGCGGCATGCTGTGGGAGATCCCCGCCGGCCGACTCGGGCCTGCCGAGGAGCCCCCTACCTGCGCCCGGCGCGAGCTGCTCGAGGAAGCGGGTGTGACGGCAGGCCGGCTCGAGCGTCTCACTACAATCTGGACGACCCCCGGCTTTACCGACGAGGTCATCCATCTCTTCTGGGCCGGGGACCTTCGGACCGCCAGTCATGCCCGGGAGGCCGACGAATTCATCGAAGTGGTGCCGCGGCCGCTGAAGGCGGTGCTGGCTGGGATCCGGGATGGGGAGATCCGCGACGCTAAGACGGTGGCCGCCATCCTTTATATGGCGGGATTCCGGTTGGGGCTGTAGCATTTTGGTGTCCCCTGCGGGGGACAGGGGAACAGGGGGCAGTCGGGTCCGCGTTTTGTAAATGTGTCCGTGACCAGCGGTTGCCCCGACGGCTGCTGCGGTATGGTTCGTGCTAGGCCATAATTGAGGAAGAGGGACCCGTCCGAGACCGGGAGCGAACATGCGGGCAGTCCTCAAACTGACGAGCAAGCCGGGTGTGCGGGCGCTGGAGCGGGCGGCGCTCCACGAGCTCGACGACGGCCAGGTGGTGCAGCGCCACCTCGGCAGCGATCCGCAGGCGTTCGGCACCCTCGTCGACCGCTACCAGACGCGCCTGCTCAATTTCGTCAACCGCACGATCGGAGACCGAGAGCGGGCCGAGGACCTGGTGCAGGAAGTGTTCATCCGGGTGTTCCGCCACCTCCATCGGTTCGATCAGACGAAGAAATTCTCGACGTGGATCTACACGATCGCGTCGAACCTGGCGAAGAACGAGCTGCGCAACCGCAGTCGCAACCCACTGGTCTTGTTCCAGACGATCAAGAAGAACTGGGAGGCCGATCACCGGCCGTTGCAGTTTGAGGACACGACCGCCCGGCCGGACGATCTGTACCGCAAGCGGTTCCTCAAGGACGCCGTGGATCAGTGCGTGTGCCAGCTGCCCGAGCATCACCGTGTGGTGTTCGTGTTGCGCGAGCTCGAGGGCAAGAGCTACCAGGAGATCGCCGAGATCACCCGGTGCAACCTCGGGACCGTGAAGAGCCGGCTGAACCGGGCCCGCAACAGCTTCGCCCAGCTCATCGGGCCGCTTCTGAAGTAGCCCGGAACCCTCCTCGGCTTCAGCGGTATACATTCCCACCGTATGACGTGTACCGAGTTTCGTGACCGTTACACCGAGTTCCGCGACGGCCTCATCAGCGCTGCGCGGGAGTTGCGGCGCTTCGAGCGTCACTTGGCGCGTTGCGCGGCGTGTGCCGGCTACGACGCCGCGCTCCGCGACGGCGTGCGGGCGCTGCAGGGAGCGGGGACGATCGAGCCGAGCGCCGGTTTCCGCCGCCGGCTGGATGTCCGGCTGCGCGCCGAACGGTTGCAGCTCGCGGAGCCCCCCCTGCGGGCGCGGGCAGGCATCGCGGCGGCGTTGTTCGTGGCCGCAGCGCTGGTGCTGGTGGCGCTCGAGAGCCTGAGACCCAATCGTCCGGCGACGGTGGCGGCGTTGCCGCCGGTGCCGTTTCCTAAGCCGGTGGCTCGAGCCAGTGTTCCCTTCGTCACCTTCCAGGATCCCCGCTTCAGCGTGGTGATCGGCAACCCGAATCCCTATGGGACCGCGCTGGTGCAGCCCGCGCGCGCACGCCCGGAGCCCGCGACGGCCGGTCGTTAGCCGTTCCACTTTCATCCCGTCCGGTGGCGCGGTAACTTCCGCGCCGTATGACTGCGGCAACCTTCGACGCGCTCCTGCGGGACCTCAAGCGGGGCGTGCTCCAGCCGGTGTACTACCTTCACGGTGAAGAGGACGTGCTGAAGGAGGAGGCTGTCCGCGCCCTAGTGGATCGCGCGGTCGAAGCGCCGATGCGTGACTTCAACGTTGACACGCGAGCCGCAGCCGAGCTCGGGCCCGAGGAGCTGTACGCGCTGGTCAATACCCAGCCCATGCTCGCCGCGCGACGCGCCGTGGTGCTGCGGGGCGTGGAGCAGCTGCGCAAGAAATCGCCCGCGCGCGAGGAGTTGTTGCGCTACCTCGCCAATCCCAACCCCTCGACACTGCTCGTGCTGGTGCAGGGCGGCACCGCCCCGGAGGCGGAGGCCGACCTCGCCAAGCACGTCACCGCCGTGGCGGTCGGCCGGCTCGCCCCGGAGCGCGTGGCGGGGTGGATCGCGCACTACGCCGGGCACATCGGCCTCACGCTCGCCCCGGATGCCGTTGCTCTGCTCATCGCCGCGGTGGGAAACGACCTCGGCGCGCTCGGGCAAGAGCTTGAGAAGCTCGGCGCGCTCGCCACGGGACGGACCGCCACCGCGGACGACGTCACGGCGGTCGTCGGGGTGCGCCCTCTGGCGCGCGCCGAGCTCGACCGCGGCGGACCTCTGCCGCGGGCGGAGGACGCCGTGTTCCGTCATCTCCTCGCGGCCCGGCCGTTCGGCCTCGGCAGCTACAAGACAGTAGCGGCACACTGGGTCCGCTGGGCTGGCGCCTGGGCGGGGCTAGAGCTGGCGCGCGCGCTGCGCGCCGCCCTCGCCGCCGACCGCGCACTCAAAGGGACAACCCTCACCGACGACCGTGGCATCGTGCTCCAGCTGGTGCTCGAGCTCGCGGCGGCTCGACGGGAGGCGGCATGACCACAGGGCGGGGGTCGGACGCTCGGAGGGTCGGACGGCTGGCGTTCGCCCTGGTTGCAGCCGCTTTGTCGGTCGCACCGAGCGTCCGACTGTCCGGCCAAACCGATCCTCGTCTCAGGGCCGCCCTGGCGCTCGTCCAGAGCGGCCGGGCGGACTCGGCGCGCGCGCTCGTGCGGCGGCTGCTCGCCACGCTGCCGCCCCAAGATTCGGTCTATCCGGAAGCGCTGTACACCCAGGGAATGATCGCGCCCGACGCGGCCTCCGCCGCGACGAGTTTGCAGCGGGTGGTGGTGGAGTACGGTTGGTCGCGGTGGGCCAACGACGCTTTGCTGCGGCTGGCTCAGCTCAACTACGCGCAAGGTGATCCGGCCGGCGCCGCTCAAGCGGCCGAGCGGCTGCGGCGCGATTATCCCGATTCGCCCCTCAAAGCACGAGCCGACTTCTGGGGAGCGCGCGGCTACTTCGATCTCCGCGACGAGCCACACGGCTGTGTGCTGATCCAAGAGGCGCTCACCGGGGCCGGCGAGGACGTCGAGTTCAGGAACCAGGTCAGCTATTATGCAGCGCGCTGCGGCGGCACTTCCGCAGCGCCTCCCGCCGCGACCGCCCCTGCCACGGGAACGCCGGTCCCCGCTGCGTCGTCTTCTCCACCCCCCAACGCCCCACCTCCCGCCCCTCCCCCGGTCGCCCCTGCCACGGTGCCCGCGCCGGGCGACTCGGCCAAGCCCGCCGCGCCCGTCGCCTACTCTGTCCAGGTGCTGGCGGTGAAGAGCGCGGCGCAAGTGGACGAGCTGCTCACGCGGCTCAAGGTGATGGGGTTCGTCGACGCCCACGTGGTCCGTGACACGAGCGGATTCCTCAAGGTCAGAGTGGGCCGCTTCCCCACCCATCAGGACGCCCAGCGCGTGCAGCAGCGGCTGAAGATCCGCCTCGGCGGTCAGCCGTTCGTAGTGGAGGAACCGTGACGCAACGGGTGGAAGCCGAAACCCCGCTGATGCAGCAGTACCGCGACATCAAGGCGCGCTCTCCCGGCACCATCCTGTTCTTCCGGATGGGGGATTTCTACGAGATGTTCGAGGACGATGCCAAGCTCGCCGCGCGTGAGCTCGGCCTCACGCTCACCTCCCGTAATAACGGCGGGGCTGCCGAAGTGCCGCTCGCCGGTGTCCCGGTGAAGGCAGCAACCGAGTATCTGCGCCGCCTGGTTGCCAATGGGCATCGCGTGGCGATCTGCGAGCAGGTCGAAGACGCCCGACTCGCCAAAGGCGTGGTGCGCCGCGAAGTGATCGAGACGGTGACCCCCGGAGCCGTCCTGTCCGACGACTGGCTGGCGCAGGGGCGCAACAACTATCTGGTCGCTGTGCTGCCCATGGGTGAACCCGGAGCGGAATCGATCGGCGTCGCGGCGCTCGACCTCTCGACCGGCGAGTTCGTCTGGGAGACCGTGCCGGCGGCCGAGCTGGCGACGGTGTTGGCGCGCTACGAGCCCCCGGAGCTGGTCGTCCCGGCGGGGGCGGCGGTCCACGCTTCGGCAGGAGTGACGAAAACCGAGCGCGAGGCATGGGAGTTCGATCCCGAGCTGGCGCGCGAGGAGCTAACGCGCGCCTTCGCCCTCGCCTCGCTCGACGGACTCGGTGTCGAGGCCGCTGACCGGCCCGCCGTCGGCGCGGCCGGGGCGCTGCTCCGCTACGCGCGCGAGCTCAAGCCGGGTGGGCTCCCGCACCTCACTCGCCCCCGCATCGTCCGCCGCGGGGACGTACTGCCCCTCGACGAGATGACGCGCCGCAACCTCGAGCTGGTCGAGCCGCTGCGCCCGGGGGCGGTGGACGCGACGCTGCTCGCCGTGCTGGACCGCACCCGCACGCCACTGGGCGCGCGGCTGCTGCGCCGGTGGCTGCTCGCCCCACTCGTCGACCCCGCCGCCATCACCGCACGGCTCGACGCCGTCGACGTGCTGGTGCGTGACGCACGCGGCCGTGACCGGTTGCGCGAGGCGCTGGACGGCGTGCGGGACCTGGAGCGGCTCGCCGGCCGGGCCGCCCTCGGTCGTGCCACCCCGCGCGACCTCGGCGCCTTGCGCGATTCGATCGGCCGGCTCCCCGACGTCCGTGCCGCGCTCGACGGACTTAAGCAGCGCCAGCACAGCGCCCTGCTCGAGTCCGCTGCCACAACCTTCGACCTCCTGGGCGATCTGGGGGAGGAGCTGGGGCGGGCACTCGTGGACCGGCCCCCGGCGCAGCTCGCCGACGGCGACGCCATCCGACCGGGCTACGACCGCGAGCTGGATGAGTTGCGAGACGCACGCGACGGCGGCAAGCGCTACATCGCGGGGTTGCAGGCGCGCGAGCGGCAGCGCACCGGTATCGGGTCGCTCAAGGTCGGCTTCAATAAGGTGTTCGGCTACTACATCGAGGTCACGCACACGCATAAAGGTCGCGTCCCCGCGGACTACGAGCGCCGCCAAACGCTCACCGGCGCCGAGCGTTACGCCACGCCCGAACTGAAGGAGTACGAGGCCAAGGTGCTGGGGGCCGAGGAACGGATTGTCGCGCGGGAGACCGAGCTGGTCGATGCGCTGCGGCACCGTATCGGCGGAGCGATCGCGCGCGTGCAGCACAGCGCCACGACGTTGGGCCAGCTCGACGTCTGGGCCGCCCTCGCCGACCTGGCCGACCGCGAGCGCTACGTGCGCCCCGAGGTGACCACCGACTTCACGCTGCATTTGGAGGGCAGCCGCCACCCGGTGGTGGAGCGAATGATGCCGCGCGAGGGGTTCATGCCCAACGACGTGCTGCTGGACGAGGCGGGCCGCGTGATCCTCCTGACAGGGCCCAACATGGCCGGCAAGTCGACGCTGCTGCGGCAGGTGGGGTTGTGCGTCGTCCTGGCGCAGATGGGGGCGTTCGTCCCAGCGCGGCGCGCCGTGGTCGGCGTCGTCGATCGGCTGTTCACTCGGGTCGGCGCCTCCGACAACCTGGTGCGCGGGCAGTCCACCTTCATGGTCGAGATGAGCGAGACCAGCGCGATCCTCCACGGCGCCACCGCTCGTAGCCTGGTGCTGCTCGACGAGATCGGACGCGGCACGTCCACCTACGACGGGGTCGCGATCGCCTGGGCCGTCACGGAGTGCCTCCACAACCGCATCGGCGCTAAGACCATCTTCGCAACCCATTACCATGAGCTGACCCAGCTCACCGAGGAGCTCGCGCACGCCCGCAACTTCAACGTGGCGGTCCGCGAGTCCGGCGACGAGATCGTGTTCCTCCACCGGCTGGAGCCCGGCGGTGCCGACCGCTCCTACGGGATCCACGTCGGACGGCTCGCGGGGTTGCCAGCAGCGGTGGTGGCGCGGGCGTGGGAGGTCCTGAAACTGCTGGAGGCCGGCCATCACGTCGCTGATCGTCAGGTGCCGCAGAGCCCCGACTCGGCGCAGTTCGGTCTCTTCGGCTCACACCCGCCGGAGGGGGGGGGCGAGCGCTCGTGAGAAAACGGTCTCGGTGGCCAGTCCTCGTTCTCGGCGCGGCGCTCGCCTGCGGGCGCGGTGCCCCACCCCCACCCGATGGCAGCGCGACACCACCGCCGCCGGCCGAGGAACCTCCGGTAGCCCTCAACCCGGACCCCCCGATCCAGTATCCGCCGCGTCTGTACGACCAGCAGGTCGAAGGCAACGTGGTACTGCGGCTGTTCGTGGACTCGACCGGCAAGCTGATCCCCGAATCGACCCGCGTCGCCGAGCCGAGTGGATACCCGGCCCTGGACTCAGCGGCGACAGCTGGGGCAGCGAAGCTGCGGTTCGCACCGGCCAAGCGATACGGCATCCCCGTCTCGACCCTGTTCCTGCAGCCGATCGAGTTTCATCACGGCGCGGTAGAGGCCACCGCTCCGGCTCCTGGCACTGTGACCACCCTCCCTACCCCCTCCCCCACTCCCCCTAGTTCTCGCCCATCTACAACCGCGGCAATCCCGCGGGCGCGGCGACGCTCATCGGCGATCCGACCCGATACCATCAAGCCGCGGGCCGACACCGCGAAGGCGCAGCTGGACTCCGCCAAGCCGCGGGCCGACACCGCGAAGGCACGGCCAGACTCCGGCAAGCCGCCACGGGACACGAATGTCGTCGCACACTAAGCCTTACGCCAACGTCCTCGAGACGATCGGCTGGACCCCCCTGATCCGGCTGAACGCGCTCACCCAGGGCATTCGCACGCCGGTGTACGTCAAGGCCGAGTTTTTCAATCCGGGCGGCTCGGTGAAGGACCGCATCGGGATCGCGATGATCGAGGCGGCCGAGCGCGAGGGACGGCTCAAGCCCGGCGGGTTGATCGTGGAGGCGACGTCAGGCAACACTGGTGTCGGGCTCGCCATCGCCGCCGCGGTGAAGGGGTACCATTGCATCTTCACGATGCCCGACAAGATGTCGCAGGAAAAGGCGCGCCTGCTGCGGGCCCTGGGCGCCGAGGTGATCATTACCCCGACCGCTGTCGCGCCCGACCATCCCGACAATTACATCATGAAGGGCCGGGCGATCGCGGCCGCCCATCCCAACGCCATCTTCGCCGACCAGCATTACAACCCGGTCAACCCCGAGGCGCACTATCGCACGACCGGCCCCGAGTTGTGGGAGCAGACCTCGGGGCGGATCTCCCATTTCGTGTGCGCGCCGGGGACCGGCGGCACGGTGACCGGCGCCGGCCGGTACCTCAAGGAGCGCAACCCCAAGATCCGGGTGATCGCCGGGGACCCGGTCGGCTCGATTTATACCGAGTACGCGCGGAGCCACCAGAAAGACGAGGGGGCGCCCTACAAGGTCGAAGGCATCGGCGGCGACAAGATTCCCACCGCGCTCGACTTCTCGGTCGTAGACGAGTGGATGTTCGTCAGCGACAAGGATGCCTTCCTCATGGTGCGACGCCTGGCCAAGGAAGAAGGGCTGTTGTGCGGCGGCTCGACCGGGGTCAACATCGTCTCGGCGCTCGAGGTGGCGCGCAAGGTCAACGACCCGAGCGCCTGTGTCGTCACGATCCTGTGCGACACCGGAGAGCGCTACCTCTCCAAGGTCTTCAATGACGAGTGGCTGAGGGAAAACCAGTTCCTCGACGCCGAGCGCTTGACCGTCGCGCGGCTCGTCGCAGCCAAAGAGAACGGCGCCCCGCCGCTCATCTCGGTCGCGCCGCAGGCCACGGTGCGCCAAGCGCTCAACCTCATGAGCACGTACAACGTTTCCCAGCTCCCCGTCCTCGAGGGCGCCGACGGGGTGGGCGCCGTGTCCGAGCAGGGCCTGATGGCCCGGGCCATCGAGGAGCCGGCCGCGCTCGACCGGCCGGTGCGCGAGCTCATGGATCCGCCCTTCCCCGTCGTAGACGAGGAGTGGCCGGTGGAGCGGCTCACGGCCCTGTTGTCCCGCGAGACGCCCGCCGCGCTGATGCGGCGCGGGGGAAAGCTCGCGGGCATCGTGACACGCTACGATCTGCTGCACCAATTGGCCGGCATCCACTGATGCGCGTCACCGTACTCACCGGGGGGGCGACCGCCGAGCGCGCCGTCGCCTTCGCCAGCGGGGCCCAGATCGTCGCCGCGCTGCGCTCCCGCGCGCACCAGGTTTACGTGGTCGACACGACCGCGGGCCTCTTGACGCCCGAAGAGGAAGCCAGCGTGCTCCGCGGCGCCGTCGGCAGAGAGATCCCCGTCGTGGCCGAGCTCGAGGCGCGTGAGCGCGCCCTGCTCTCGAGCGGTCTCGCTGACCTTCCGGTCGTGCAGGGCGCCGACGTGCTGTTCCTCGCGCTCCACGGCGGCACGGGCGAGGGCGGCACCCTGCAGGCGATCCTCGACGTCATCGGCGTCCCTTACACCGGCAGCGGCCCGCTGGCGAGCGCCCTCGCGATGGACAAAGATCTCTCCAAGCGATTGTTCCGCGACGCTGCCGTGCCAGTCCCGGCATGGTTCATGACGCCGGTCGAGCCTCGAGACGTGACGACCGCTCTGGGGTGGCCCGTCATCGTAAAGCCGTCAAAGCAAGGCTCCACGGTGGGGCTCACGCTGGTCAGGCAGGCGAAGGATCTGGACGCCGCGGTTCGGTTTGCCGCGCAATACGACGATGCCGTGCTGGTGGAGCAGTTCATCCCGGGACGCGAGCTCACGGTAGGCGTGCTGGGCGATGTCCCGTTGCCCGTCGGAGAGATCGTTCCGAAGCACGAGTTGTTCGACTACGAGTGCAAATACACCCCCGGCATGTCGGAGGAGACCTTCCCGGCGAAGCTCGACACGAAGCTCGCGCGCCAGCTCCAGGCACTCGCCCTCGCGGCGCATCGGGCGCTCAAGCTCGGCGGGTATTCGCGGATCGACTTCCGGATGAGCCCCGACGGGGACATCTTTTGTCTCGAGGCCAATACGCTCCCCGGGATGACGAGAACCAGCCTTTATCCGCAGGCCGCCCGCGCGGCGGGAATCGAGTTCCCGGAGCTGTGCGAGCGACTGTGCCGCCTCACTCGGAACACCGGGGGGGCTCGCGGGGGATAACAGAAGGCTGGACGCAAACGTCGAAAGACTAGTCGCCGAGACGCCAAGGATTCAATGATGGGCCCGCAGCGGATGTACGGCTTGACCCCCTGGGTCAGACGCCTCCTCGTCGCCAACCTGCTCGTCTTTCTCCTGCAGAAGACGGTCTTCCTCCAGCTTGCCGCCGAGCTGGGGTTCGCTCCTCTGCAAGCGCTTACCCATCCGTGGACGCTCGTCACCTACATGTTCGTCCACGGCGGGGTCGCCCATCTCGCCTTCAACCTGCTGGCGCTGTACGTGTTCGGGCCCCCGGTCGAGGAGCGCATGGGAGGCCGGGCGTTCATCGGCTACTACCTGCTGTGCGGCGTCGGAGGAGCGGCGCTGTCCTACCTGCTGATGTTGGTGGTCCCCGTGCGGATGGTGATCGGCGCATCCGGCGCCATCCTCGGCGTGGCCCTGGCGTTCGCCTGGTACTGGCCGGACGAGCCGATTTTCATCTTCCCGTTCCCGGCACCGATCCCCGCCAAGTGGCTGGTGACGTTTGCGGTCGCCATCGACCTCGTGCTCGTCTGGCTGGGGGCGCTCGTCGGCGCGAG
>WNFF01006801.1_pt1 | contig 19673 bp, 19 predicted proteins | sample 5400441 | NCBI WGS metagenome assembly WNFF01 (sample SAMN13153345, study PRJNA577476) | soil metagenome | isolation source: 120 cm saprolite under Douglas fir tree site 2 hole 3 replicate 1 | place: USA:California | collected 2015-04-18 | reverse complement strand
CTGCATCCTGAGCGGCGGCGGAAGCCTTCGCCCCGGGGAGCAGATTCGAAGCATGGATGCTGGCGCCGGTTCCCGCGAGCAAGCCCGCGATCGCCGCACCGGTTAGAAGAAAGCGATTCGACTTTGTCATTTCCCCAGCCACCTCCTGATTGAGTTTGGACTGCGTACCCTTCCGGCAAAATTTATTTGCCGTAAGACCGTTAAGCCCCACAGGGCGCAATGGTCGGGACGTGACCATCACGAAGCAGTGGTTAGGCCAGGACCTCGGCCGAGTGGGCTCAACGGCCTCTAACGATACGCCCAAACTGGCCTCAGCCGCCACCAAAACTTACAGCGCATCTTGCAATAAGTTTGGGGCCTGTCCCGGACTCGATTTCCACGCTTCGCATGGCGGACCATGCAGAGGGTCCTGCAGGAGTTCCCAAGGAACAAGAAGCCGACATTCTCTCAAAGCGAACTTAGAATCCTTCTGCCCCGGGCCGGTCGGCCCAAGCCATGCGCGCTTCCTAACCGTGTAAGACGACGGGAGTTGATGAAATGGCGCAGGGTCACGCGCTCGACGTGACCCTGCGGATGCCTCGCTGCAGCGCCGGCTCTTCTTGCGATTAGAACTTGTAGCCGAAGCCCAACGAAAGCACCGGGAAAACTTTGAAGGGTGAAACGTCGTGGTTGAGCTTCGCTTGCTCCGCCTGAACATCACTTTGGACCTTTGGGTTGGAGCTCGCGCTCGCGCAAATACCGAATGAATCGCAAGCATTCCCGCTCAGGTTCAGCGTCGTGCTTGGGGCTCCGGTGAAGGCTGCGCCGACCTCGAAGGAAACACTGAAGTGACCACGCCGCGGCGCCAGGTTGCCAAAGCCAAAAAGAAACATAGGCGCAGCCTTGTGGCCCATCAGAAGTTTCCCGGTTCCGGTGATTGGATTCGACGGGTCGCTGGTGTAGGTAGTGCTATTGAGGGTGAAAGTTTGTCCGCCCGGAACAGACGCGTTGGCCTTCACCTGGTTGCCGTTGTAAGCCAACAACCCGGGGCTGAGGTGGAAGCTTCCACCAAAAGGGAACCAATCATAAAGCACGTCGAGGGAGCGGAAGTCGAATTTCCCGCCGTACGTGATGCCATTACTGTCGAAGGTGCGGCTGTAATTGAATTGATTGTAGCCGACGCGAAGGTTGGTCCGGCGAGTAACGGGAGCTGCGGCCTCCACGCCAATGCCCAGCAACGAGGCCTTGACGCCAACGCCGATAGCAAATGGCGTGTGCTGTTTGGGATTCTGTGCTGGCTGAATGGCCGACGCGGAAGTGTCCGAACCAGACACGTTCGCTGAGTTTTCCTGGGCCTGTGCGGCGGCTTGCTGGTTCTGCGCAGGCTGTGTCGCCGCCGGTTGGGCGCCAGCGTCCTGCGCGCGCAAACCGGGGGCGCCAACGAAGCCATAAGCAACGAGTGAAGTCAGCACCATTCCTTCGACCGCGACCCGCTTCCATTTCGATTTCTCGTTCTTGGCCATTCTTCGTGACATTTTCCCTGCTCCTTTGTTGTTAGTCTGAGAAGCTTCGCCCGCCGGGCGGCTTGCAACGAAATCGCACACACGTAAACACGAACTAAAAGAAGCCGCCCACGCCGGGAGTTCCGGCGTGGGCGGCGGTTGTTGTTATTGTTCGAGAACGCCGAATATTACTTCGTTCGCCGACGTACCAAGCATCAGCAGTTGCGTGCTGCTGATCTGATAGTAAGTGACGCTGATCTGGCCGGTATTCCCACCGGTGTTGTCCAGGCTGAAGGGAAAGCCATTGGACGGCGGAGGAGTTGTGAGCGTGCCGGTAGAACGGCCGGGATTGCTGGCATCCGCGGTCAGGCTAGACGCCGTCGTCGCTATTCCTGTGGCGGGGAAATAGCCGACGACGCTATAGTCCCCAAGGCCGCTGGCCCCAGAGGAATTCGTCGTCAAATTTCCCACCAGCTCGGTGCCATCCTGGCTGGGGACCAAAAGAGAGTAGTTTCCCTGGAACGTGGACGTAGCCGGGCTGACCTGCGGGATAACCTCGCCCATTCGCGATGAAATGGTGTCGGTCTCCAGAAGCAGCGCGCCGCCACCGCCGTTGGCGTTGTTCGGATCGTGGATGTTGATTTTCGGGTCGACTAAGTAAACGTTGAAGGTTGCGCCACCGAAAAATGTAACGGTGCCGCGCGGGCTGCCGGCAATCGAGTACGTCGCGCCGGCCAGATTGATGATGGAACTGGTCCCACCGGCATTCGCGTCCTCTACTCCGGAAGTGATGTTGCCGTTGCCGTCAGTCGTGAACTGGCCGGCGACGGCGCGGGCGGTCCGTGTATTGTCGAAGCCTTCGTCGTGAAACACGAAGCTACCCGATAGCGAGGCGTTGGTGAAGATTGTGGCCGTGCCCTGTCCGAATGCGGTTCCACCGGCGACGACCATCGCGTCGGTCTCCACGAGGCGCAGCACCGCGGGTGTCACGATGTAATAGGCGAAGCTGGCGCCTCCCGGCGTTGTGAAGGTGCCCCGGCCATTACTATCCGGCGCGCTAGCGGTTCCGCTGAAGGATGAAGTGCTGAACGTGCCGCCGTCGTTGGTATCGATCGTGCCGTTGGTAAGATTTCCCGCGGCGTTCAGACTGACGATTCCGCCCTCCACCTCGTTACTAGCATTAGCTAGGGTGAGGTCTTCGCCGGAAAGTGTGAAGGAGTAATTGCCGGCGATTTGCGCCAGTGTGAAGGTCGGTCCGGCACTTTGCAGGTCGAGTGAACCGCTGCCCGCATTGCTGCCGTCAGTCTCGGTGATCACCGCATGAGAGCTTGACGTGGCGCCGAAGCTGAAATTCTCGAAGTAGAGAGTATTCTGAAACGTAAAGTTGAGCGTCATGACGCCGCGCCCATTTGCATAGATGGCGTACGTCCCGGTGACCGGCACGTTCAACTGGGCGTTGGCCGCTACCGCGTCCACAAAATCCTGGATCCCGCCCGTGACGTTTCCGTTTCCGTCCAGAGTCACGCTGCCCGCGACCGCAGAGCGTCCGGTGATATCCAAGCCGGTGATCAGGAAAGCGTACTGTCCTTTTAATAAGCCGTTTTGCGTACCAGGAGCATAGACTGTTACGAAAATGCTCGCCGACTTGGTACTGTCTGCGACCGAGGTCGCGGTAATCGTTAATAGATTGGTCTGAGGTACGGTAGCGGGCGCCGTGTATGTAGCCGTGTAGGTGGCCCCGCCATTAGGTAGTGCCGGATTGAACGAACCACACGAGCCGGTGGGAGAACAACTCCAGGTGACTCCTGCGTTGGTGGAATCATTGGACACCGTGGCGGCGTACACTGCGGTTGCCCCGGTCTGAATGGATTCGCCAGAAGGCACCGTCGTGAATCGAACTGCGATTGCCGGAGCCGTGGTGATGATGGCGACATTGGCGCTTGCGGTCTTGGTGCCATCAGAGACGGAGGCTGCGGTGATGGTGACGCTCCCGCCTTGAGGCGCGCTGGCGGGGGCAGTGTAAGTCGTTGTTGCGCCGCTCGCGGTTTGTGTGGGATTGAAGGAGCCGCAAGCACTGATGGGGGCGCAGCTCCACGTCACTCCCTTGTTCGCCGAGTCGTTTGTTACCGTTGCCGCGATCGTTGCCGCCGCGCTGGTGTTCAACGAAACTGGCGGGGGGGTGGAAAGTGTGATGGAGATCGGCGGTGCGATGACACTCACCGTGGCAGTTGCGGTCTTGGTGGCATCGGAGACGGAGGCTGCGGTGATGGTGACGCTCCCGCCTTGGGGCGCGCTGGCGGGGGCGGTGTAAGTCGTGGTTGCACCGCTCGCCGTTTGTGTGGGAGTGAACGAACCGCAAGCGTTGCTGGGGGCGCAGCTCCAAGTCACGCCCTTATTTGCGGAATCGTTCGAGACCGTCGCCGCAATCGTGGCGGTTGCGCCTGTCTGCAGCGAGGATGGGGGAGCCGTACTCAAGGAAACAGAGATCGAGGCGGTTACGCTGACCGAGGCGCTCGCGGTCTTGGTGTTGTCGGAGACGGAGGTTGCAGTGATGGTGACCGTGCCGCCCTGCGGCGCATTCGCGGGTGCGGTGTAAGTCGTAGTGGCAGCGCTCGCAGTTTGTGCGGGATTGAAGGAGCCGCAAGCGTTGCTGGGAGCGCAGCTCCAGGTCACGCCTTTGTTTGCGGAGTCGTTTGAAACTGTCGCCGCTATGGTGGCGGTTGCGCCTGTTTGAAGGGACGTCGGCGGCGCTGTGCTCAGCTTGACTGAGATGGCCACGCTGTTACCGCCGCCATTCGAGCTGCTGCTGGCACCGCCACAACCTATCATCGCCAAGCTGAACGCCAGGCCGATGACAAGCAGATGCTTGCGGCTCATCGCGTTCAAACGGGCGAAAAAAACAAAGTGCTGTCGAACATCCGCGAATCGCGGGCAGGCCAAGCCGGGCAATTGCCCCAGGCCCCGTAAAGTTTCTCTCATGTCTTGCCTCCAAAATTTGGTCTTCGCTTTTAGTTGAAGAACAGCGCAACTGGGCTCTGCTCGACAATCGTGTGCGAGAACCATCTTCAGAGAAGCTGAAAAAGCAGGCATCCCTCAGATGAGTGATTAGCTGTTTGCGGTTTGGGCAAGTACGAAAGTACTACGCTCGCGCGAAAGACTGATGTGCGGAAATCTTCAATCTTTCAGCGGGGATTACGCAGTCCGGAAAATGCTCGAGACGAAGTACCGTCCCTATGTATTATTTACAAGTCGGGCACAGTTACAATTCTTATCATTATCACCATCAGCGGCCAGTTACGCCATACTCTCCCCGCGTCTTAGGCTTGATGACGCTGCGCGCGTGGGGGCGCCTTCTCCCGGTAATTACCTGTATTCCGCGTGTCTTTACCATTCCACTGTCAGGAGGCGGGGGACCGGGTATGTCCATTCAAGAGAACCAGGAAAATGAACTCTTAGACGTTCTTTACTCAGCCGTGGGAGAGCCTGCGCTTTGGAACGAGTTTTTGGCGCGGGTCACGGGGCATCTGGATGCGCGGATGGCTGCGTTCCTGTCTGTTGATCCGGGCTCACAGCGGAGTTCCGTGCATTTGCACGCCGGATGGCCCTCCGATGCTCTACGCCAGTACGAGGCCTATTACGGTGCTATCGATTCTTGGTATCTCGGTTACAAGAACAGGAATCTGCGCTCGTGGACGGGGACTGGCAGCAGCCTCTGCCTGCCCTCTGAGCTTAATAAAAGTGAGTTCTACAACGATTTCTTGCGATTGCATGACACCTATCACCAATGCGGCCTGATCCTTGAGAATGGCCGGGGGAAAGTGTTGGCGCTCAGCGCTGTGCGATCCCAACAACAGGTGAAATTCGACACGAGCCACGTGCAATTCATGGAGAGGCTGGCTCCCCATTTGACAGGAGCCATGCATTTGCACAGGAAGATGCTTGATCTCAAACACGCGGCCTCGGTCACTGCCGGTGTCCTCGACACTCTTGACGTTGCCCTAATTGGCCTGGATGCGGATGGCAGGGTTTGCTTCGCGAATGGCTTGGCCGAATCCTTGCTTCGCTCCGCCGAAGTCCTGCGCATCCACGACGGGAGAATTGTTGCTCAGGATTCGCGTGAAGCCGCGGCGTTGGATCGCCTGCTGAAGGCGGCGTCCGCTCTCGATATGAGCACGGGAGCAGCGGGAGCGCTCACGGTTCACAAAGGCGATCGTTTGCTCCATCTCACGGTGGTCCCATTTCGCGCGAGCGCTCATTTCTTCCCCGAGCGTCTGAAGGTGTTCCTCACCATCACCGATCCGGACGCGGCTCCCAAATCGCGTGCGCAACTCCTCACGAAATTGTTTCGCCTGACGCCAGCCGAGACGCGCGTGGCGATGCTCCTTGTAGCCGGAATGGAGCTGAATGAAATTGCCACGCGCACGCGCACAACAAGTCACACGGTGCGCTCCCATTTGAAATCCATCTATCACAAAACTGGCGCAACGCGGCAGAGCCAGTTGATGCGGCTTATTTCCCGTCTGCCCGGCCAGCCTTAACCAGTAATCGATTTCTTCACAATATGGGGAGACGATCCGGCGGGCAAGGGTGCTTGGTTTTGCATGGCTTCTTACCCGTGTTTGCTACGCAATATCTACAAGCGCAAAGGTGATTGTCGGCTTCAGGAACTGATGCGGCGCTCCGAGTGAAAAGTGACGCTGGGCGAGGACGCTCAGGCTCTGACGCCGGCAAAGCGGGAAGTCCTAAAGCTGGTTGGATTGATTCAGCGACGGGCGGAAATAACAGTTGTTCGCTTGCACGGTGAACTAGCGGTCGTCGTAAGTGATTCAATTTATGGAGCGGCCTATCGGAATCGAACCGACACCTGAACCTTGGCAAGGTTCCGTACTACCACTATACTAAGGCCGCTCAACGACCCTCTTTTTATAACATGACCGCACGGCAGCGACAAGCCTTCCCCGCCCTACCGGCCTAAAGCCAAACACGCTACAGGCAAGAAGGATCAGGAGACCTGGGTAATCCGGGCGGACTTCACCACCGGAGAGCGTCGCTGGCGCTCCGCGAAGCGCGTGGCTTTATCCTTGTCCGTGTAGACGCGGCCGAACTTTTCCCCGTCGGCATAGTAGACACTGACGAGGAAATGATGATGTTTGCGACGGCGATCTTTGCCAAAAGAAGTCTTGCCTCGATTCGAGCTTTTTTTCGTCACACCTTTTGTCACGTTGGCCACCCTATCCGAAAAGAATACGCACAGCACTATCTCAAGGGAGCGAGCGCCGCACAAGTACCAGAGAAGATAGTAACATGCACCCTATTACAACAGAAAGGCGCATAAACGGGAACCGGGATCTTCCCGGAAAGGCAAAATGAACCGAATGGCCGGCGACTTTCATCAAAGAAAGGTGAGCGAGCGTCCATCGGCCGGAAAGGCGCGTTCCCTGATGAATGCAGGCGACTCTTTCCCGGCTTCAAAGAATGTTCATGTAACCGGCTTTGTTAACGGAGTGTTACCAGCCACGGGGATGACGCAACTCGCAGGCCAATTTGTCTGGAGAAATTGTTGCGCCCTATGAAACATTTTTCGATTTTCTACGTCTTTACTAGTGAGGAGAAGCTAAGCTGAATGTGGCGGAGAAACAAAATGATGATAAGCGTCGCTAAAAAACCGCCCCTCGTGGAAGATCTGCGAAACCATTCGCAGGAACAGATCGATGAATTGCGTCAACTTCTCGCTCTGGGTGCGCCTTCCCGGCCAGATCCGCGCCGACCTGGTTTTTACGAAGTGGAAGGCCTCTCGAACACATACTACGTGTTCAAATATCCGACAGGCACGAAAGTGCTGCTGCTTGGCGCGTGGGAACGCGAGAGCGATCCGGTAGCCGCCATTGTGGCGTGTTCCTGCCCAGCGGCATGATTGCATTTCCACTCTTTTTCTGAGAACAAGCAACCAAACAAAGTGTCCCGGCGACAACCGTGACGCTTTTCCTTAGTCTTCATCCAGCTCTAATGCGACGGAGTTGACGCAATAGCGCATCCCGGTGGGTTGCGGTCCATCGTCGAAGACGTGCCCGAGGTGGGCATCGCACCGGCTGCACTTCACCTCCGTCCGTCGCATCCCCTGGCTGGTGTCGCTCTCTGCCTCGACGGCCTCTTCGCTGGCCGGAGCATAGAAACTTGGCCACCCGGAGCCTGAGTGGTATTTTGTTTCAGAACGAAACAAGGGCTGGCCGCAACAGACGCATTTGTAAGTTCCCGCCGTTTCGGTGTCCTCGTACTCGCCGGTAAAGGGCGGCTCCGTACCCTTCTTCCTGGTCACAAAGTACTGATTCTCCGTCAGTTGCTTCTTCCATGCCGAGTCATCCTTGCGAAGCTTCTCATCCATGGCCTCTCCCTCTAATGGTTTCAGTTCTGGCACATCACACGCTCGCTCTATAGGATTCAGCGCACTGGCTTGACGATTCAAGCGCTATCCCTCAATGTCGTCTTGGTCAGGGCTTGTTGCGAAAACTACCATGCCAGACGCTCTCGCCAAAGAATAACCGATTAAATGGAGGAGCCGCAGGGCGAAAATCGCCCGGCCGGTCCGTGTGTGGCTATCCGATCCACGAGATGAGCACTTCGAGGACCTGCCATCCAGCATGAATGCCTCCAAAGAAGGCCTCCACTTCACCTCGGGACGGAATCGTGTTAGAAGGGCAGCGCGTTTTCGTGACTTTTCCGGTCAGTTCACCACACGACCCGATGAACCGCGAGTATGTGGCGGAGGTCGTCCGTGTGGAGGAATTGCCCAATAGCAAGTTTGGCGTGGCCGTACAGCCGAAGATGTCCATGAATTACGGCGGCAGATCAACCCCAGGATGAGTCGCGCGTTCGTGATCCTGCCGTTGACATGGGGCGAATAGTCCTTTATCTTGGTTCTTCGGGATGATTGGCACACTCACAGTCCAGGCGCACCATCGTCATCACGGCCACACGCCGCGGCTCATGAGGTGTGCATAGCGATTCGCTAAAAAGAGCACTCTTCAGCCCGCTGGCGCAACAAGCCCCAGCGGGATTTTTATTTTCGCGTGCATTTTATACAGGAGACGACCCGGTGGAGATCGACTTTCAGAAAAGCGGCGGCCTAGTGCCGGCCATCATCCAGGACGAGCGTACCGGCGAAGTGTTGATGCTCGGCTTCATGAATCCGGAGTCGCTCGCGGAGACGCAACGCACTGGAGAAGTCGTGTTCTTCAGCCGCTCGCGAAACAAGCTCTGGAAGAAAGGCGAATCGAGCGGCCACGTTTTGCGGGTTCGCGATATACGCCTGGATTGCGATGCGGATGCGCTCCTCGTGCGCGTCGAAGCCGTGGGCCCCGGCGTCTGCCATCAAGGCTACCGAAGCTGTTTCTTCCGCGCGATGGGCGCCGATGGAAACCCAAAAATCATCTCCGAACCTACCTTCGTCCCGGAAAAAGTTTACGGGAAGGAGAAATCCCGATGAGCCGGCTGAAGCTGGGAATTCCCAAAGGGAGCCTGCAGGACGCAACGCTCGAACTTTTTTCGCGTGCGGGCTGGAAAATTACACTCGGCTCGCGAAGCTACGTTCCGGCAATTGACGACGCCGAAATCGAGTGCTTACTGGTACGCGCGCAGGAGATGGCGCGTTACGTCGAGTCCGGCGCGCTGGATGCAGGGATCACGGGTCACGACTGGGTAGTGGAAACTGGCGCGGCCGTGGACGAATTGTCGGAGCTGGTTTATGCAAAACAGCGGCTGGCGCGCGTCCGTTGGGTCCTGGCGGTGCCAGAAGACTCCGTGATCCGGGAACCACGCCACCTGGAAGGAAGAGTTATCGCGACCGAGGTCGTACACATCACGGAAAACTACCTCGCCAAGCACGGTGTAAAAGCCCGAGTGGAGTTTTCGTGGGGCGCCACCGAAGTAAAAGTGCCGCAACTTGCGGACGCGATTGTGGAGGTAACGGAGACGGGCTCGTCCCTCCGCGCGAATCGTTTACGCATCGTCGATACCGTGTTGGAATCCGCGACCGTGTTCATTATGAACCGTGCCGCCGCGGCCGATTCCTGGAAGCGCGAAAAAGCGGAAAATCTGATTCTAATGCTGCAGGGCGCTATCGCCGCCGCGAGCAAAGTGGGCCTGCTCCTCAACGTCCATCGCGATGATCTCCAGGCTGTTCTCGGTGTTCTCCCTGCCCTCAAGAAGCCAACGATTTCCACTTTGAGTGACCCGGATTGGGTCGCTGTAAATACCATCGTCGAGGAAGCCGTGGTCCGGCAGATTCTGCCAAAGCTTAAAGCCGCCAAGGCCCAAGGGATCGTCGAGTATCCCTTGAACAAGATCGTGCTCTGATGCGAATAGTGAAACTTACGCCAGCGGTCGAGAAGAAACTTCTGCGTGCACGCCTGGAACGTGACGCGGAGGCTGAACGAGTCGCGTCGGAGATAGTCGGCGATGTTCGCCGCCGGGGAGATGCGGCACTCTCCGCCTGGGTAAAGAAACTCGACGGCATCGACCTCCAGCGGGAAAGCTTGTGGATCCCTGATGGCGAAATTCGCTCTGCACGCAAGCAAGCGAGCCGCGAGTTTCTTCGCGCGCTAGAACACGCCGCCCACAATGTCCGCCGCGTTGCGGAAAAACAGCTGCCGCAGCCATGGACGGTGGAAGTCGAACCCGGTGTGAAAATCGGCCAGTTGGTGCGCCCGATTGATGCCATCGGCTGCTATATCCCGGGCGGACGGTTTGCGCTGGTTTCCACCATGTTGATGACGGTGGTGCCCGCCAAAGTTGCCGGCGTTCGCCATATCCAGGTGGTGTGCCCGCGGCCGAACCACGCATCGCCCGAATGGGTGGCGCGCAAGCCATCGCGGCTCTTGCCTACGGCACGAAGCGCGTGGCCCGCGTTGAGAAAATCTTTGGACCGGGCAATCGTTTTGTAACTGCCGCCAAGCAACTCGTCAGCAGCGATTGCGCGATCGATCTGCCCGCGGGGCCAACCGAAGCAATTGTCTTGGCCGCAACAGGAGACCCGCGCTGGATCGCCGCGGACCTGCTCGCGCAGGCTGAACATGCTCCCGATGCAGGCAGCTACCTCGTGACGACTTCAACCCGTCTTGCGCGGCAGGTGCAAACCGAAGTGGCCCGGCAACTGCAACAATTGCCGTCGACGAGCCCCGCGCAGATTTCTATGAAGCGCACGGGCGCGATTCTGGTCGCGCCGTCCGTCCATTCCGCCTGCGAATTCATAAATCGATTCGCGCCGGAACACCTCAGCTTGCCCGGCACCGGCAGTGCCCTCTTGAATCGCATTCACGCGACGGGCACTGTCTTTCTCGGTCCTTGGGGCGCGCAACCGCTTGGCGATTACGCCAGCGGAAGTAATCATGTGCTGCCAACCGCCGGTTGGGCGCGCAAGAGAGGTGGACTCTCAACGGCGGATTTTGTGAAATGCATCTCCGTTCAAACGATCGGCCGGCAGGGCTTCGAGGGTCTCGCTGGGACTGTTGAAACGCTCGCTATCGCTGAGGGGCTCATGGCACACCGCAACGCAGTGAGGGTCCGCCGATGAAACCTCACTTGCCCGTTCGCGAAGCGATTCTGAATCGCCGCACGTACGAGGCGCCCGCCGAAGGGCGATCCGGCAAATTGCGGCTCGACTTCAATGAAAACACCTCAGGCTGCTCACCGGCGGTGCAGCGCGCTCTCGCAAAGCTCACCACCAAGCAACTGGCGATGTACCCCGAATATCAGGCGCCAACGAAGCGGGTCGCGCGCTACTTCGGTGTCCGCGCGGAAGAACTGCTGCTCACTAACGGCGGTGACGATGCCCTGCGCGTTTTCTTCGACACCTTCGTCGAGTCCGGCAGCGCCATCCTGATTTGCGAGCCCACTTTTCCGATGTATCGATACTACGCGGAGATTTACGGCGCCCGCATTTCGGTACTGCGCTACGGAAGCGAAATGGAATTCCCGCTCGACGGAGTCATCGCCGCGCTGCGCAGGAAGCCGCGCGTTCTCTTCATCGCCAACCCCAATAATCCGACGGGAACTCTGCTTCAAAAAGAAGAACTGCGGAAAATCCTGAAAAACGCCACGCACACAGCAGTAGTAATGGATGAGGCCTATGCGGAGTTTTCGGGCTTCACCGCCATGCCGTGGATTCGGAAGTATGCGCAGTTGTTTGTGGCAAAAACGTTTTCGAAGGTGGCCGGGCTCGCAGCCTTGCGCCTCGGTGCCGTGATCGCCTGCGAAGAGTCGCTGACTCTGGTGCGGCGCGCCATGTCGCCCTTCCCCGTGAATCTCGCCGCTCTGGTGGCGGCGGAAGCGGCTGTAGCTGATCGTGCAACGATGCAGCGTTACGTGAACGGGGTGAAACGGCTGCGCGCGTGGTTCGCGGCAGAATTGGAAAAGCTCGGTGTGAAGACCTACCCGAGCGCCGGAAATTTTCTGCTTGCGAATTTCGGGCCAAGCGGGCCGGCACTCTTTCAGAAGCTGGAGAAGCAAGGGATTCTTCTCCGCGAGCGAAGCAAGGACATCGGGCCCGGGTTTGTGCGCATCACCATTGGAACGCAATCCGAAATGCAGCGGTTGCTGAAGACAATTCGAAAGGAATGGAAAACATCGGCTTGAACGCCAGCGCCGTAGAGAAACTCACCATGCCACGTACCGCAACGATTCATCGCAAGACAAACGAGACGGACATCCGCCTGAAGCTGAATCTGGATGGACGCGGAAAAGCTCGCATCGCCACGGGAATCCGCTTCTTTGACCACATGCTCGACCTGGTTGCGCGACACGGCGCGTTTGATCTGGACGTGGACGCCCGCGGCGATCTGGATGTGGACCAGCATCACACGGTGGAAGATGTGGGAATTACTTTCGGCGAGGCAGTGCAGAAAGCCCTCGGCTCCAAACGCGGCATTCTCCGCGCGGGCTATTTTCTGATGCCAATGGACGAAACACTCGCAGCTGCCGCCGTGGATCTTGGCGGAAGGCCATACTGCGTCGTGAAGGCGAAGATCGTGGGAAAACGCGTCGGCGATTTCCAGGTTGAGCTGGTGGAGGATTTTTTCCAGGGCTTTTCGCAGGCCGCGAAGGCCAACGTCCACCTCCGCGCTCTGTACGGTCGCTCGTCACATCATCAGGTCGAGGCCATGTTCAAGGCGTTCGCGCGCGCCTTGCGTTTCGCAGTGGCGCGGGACAAACGCCTGCGGCAGGTTTTGCCCAGCACAAAGGGACTTCTATGAAAGTGACGATCGTCGACTACGGTGCAGGTAACGTGCCTTCCGTGGAGCGCGCCTTGCAGCGTCTCGGGGCGGAATCCGAGCGGACAAATTCACCCGAACGCATTTCGAACGCGGAGACACTGCTTTTGCCCGGCGTGGGACATTACGCGGCTCTCGTCCGCGCCCTCGACGAACAAAATATGCGCGCGTCTCTGAGCGGCGCCATCCAGCGGGGCGTCCCTTTTCTGGGCATCTGTCTGGGCCTGCAGGTGCTTTACGAGTCGAGCGAAGAAGCGCCCCAACTGCGCGGATTGCAATTGCTGCCGGGCACAGTGTGCGCGTTGCCGTCAAACGTGAAACTCCCGCACATGGGCCGGAATCAGGTCGCGGCAACGCGCCATTCACGCCTGCTCGATGGCGTCGAATCCAGCGCCTACTTCTACTTTGCTCACTCCTACGCCTTTCTCGATTCGAGTGGATCATCGGCCGCAATTTGCTCGCATGGCACGCCATTCGCCGCCGTCGTGGAAAAACAAAATATCTTCGCCGTGCAATTTCATCCGGAAAAGAGCGGCGACGCTGGCGAGCGCCTCTTGCGGAATTTCCTGAGGATCGCGGCATGAGCCTGGCGCATCGCATCATTCCCTGCCTGGACACGGACGGTGAGCGCGTGGTGAAAGGAGTAAATTTTTCAGGGTTGCGCGATGCCGGCGATCCCGTCGCGCTCGCCGCCCGCTACAACGCCGAAGGTGCTGATGAACTGGTCGTGCTCGATATCGCGGCTTCCCGCGACCGCCGTCCCACTTTTCTCGAAACCATCCGGCGCGTCGCCGCGGAATTGGCGATTCCCCTCACCGCGGGCGGAGGCATTCGCACGCTGGAAGATGGCCGCGCCGTGGTGCGCGCGGGTGCGGATAAGATCACAGTGAATACCGCCGCGGTGGAACGGCCCGAACTCATTTCCGAATTGTCGCAGGAATTTGGCGCCCAGGCCGTCGTCCTGGCAATTGATGCAAAGCGTGCCGGCGATCATTGGGATGTGATGGTTCGCGGCGGACGGGAATCCGCATCCCTCGATGCCATCGAGTGGGCGCGGACGGGAGTTGCAGCAGGTGCCGGCGAGATTTTGCTCACGTCGGTAGACCGCGATGGCACCCAAAGTGGTTTCGACGTAACGCTTACCGCGGCAATCTCCAGAGCTGTTTCCGTCCCGGTGATCGCCTCCGGTGGCGCAAAATCACCCGGCCATTTTGTCGAAATCTTCCAAAAAGGCGCAGCAGATGCTGCGCTGGCAGCGTCGATCTTTCACGACGGGGTACAGCCCATCCGTGCGCTGAAGGAATTCCTTGCAGCTCGCGGCGTGGAGGTGCGCTTGCCGTGCTGATTCCCTGCATCGATCTGCAAGACGGACAGGCGGTTCAGTTGGTTCACGGGCGGAAGCGCGAGCTTGCCGTCGCAGACGTCTTCGGCCTTCTGAGGAAATTCAAGCAGTATCCCTGGTTGCACGTCATCGACCTCGATGCCGCTATGGGAAAAAGCCAGAACGACGGGCTTGTGCGCGAACTCTGCGCAAGTGCGCGAAAAGATTTCGGCATGAACGTGCGGGTCGGCGGCGGGATTCGAACCGTTTCTCGTGCCGAAGAAATTGCCGAATGGGGGGCGAGCCAAGTCATTGTCGGGAGCGCCGCATTCCGTCGCGGAAAAGTGAACACTAACTTCTTGCGGCAGCTCATAAAGAATGTTCGTCGAAAGCAAATCATCGTTGCCCTCGACACAGCCAGGGGAAATATCACCATTTACGGCTGGCGGAAGCGCCTGGCGCTTCAGGCCGAACAAGTGATGACGCAACTCGAACCCTTCTGCGCGGGCTTCTTGTGCACCGACGTGGACCGCGAAGGCACCATGACGGGCGCAAACCTCGAATGGTTTAGCCGGTTGCGCGACGCGACTTCTCATCCGATTATCGCCGCGGGCGGCATCAAAACGCGGCGCGAGATCGCCGCACTGGAAAAGATGGGAATGGATGCCGCCGTCGGCATGGCCATGTACAAGAACCGGCTGCGCTGATCTGCTCGTTCGATAATCGTCTTGTCTTCTCTCAAGCCCGTGATTTGGCAAGCGCTTCCCGCCGCGTCAGCGCATATACGCGTCGGTGATGTACTGCTGCACCATGCGTTGCGTGTTGAAGAACGAGCCGTTGATGGCGATGGCGTGCTGCATAACTTCCAGGAACTTGGAGCGATCGTTGTAGTACATCGGGAGAATCACGCCTTCCAGCTTGTTATAAAGTGATTCGGCTTCAGCAGCGTTGTCGGTCGGAGCATTGCCGGCGGCGCTGCGCCGCGATTCGCCGATGCACCAGCCGGTGACGCCTTCGATGTGGCCTTCCACCCACCAACCATCGAGGATGCTCAGACTCGGCACGCCATTCAGCGCAGCCTTCATACCGCTGGTGCCGGAAGCTTCGAGAGGAAACTGCGGCGTATTAAGCCAGAGGTCCACGCCGGAAGTTATCTTCCCGCCGAGTTCGAGATTGTAATCGTCGAGGAAAACCACGGGCACCGTTTTCCGCAGCGCTTTTTTCGCATGGAAAATCCGGCGAATAATGTCCTTCCCACCACCATCATTCGGATGCGCCTTGCCAGCATAAACAATCTGGAAGTGGCCGGCGTTCTTGGCAATCTCCCGGAGACGATCGAGATCGGCCAGGATCAGGTCGGCGCGCTTGTATCCCGTCGCGCGGCGGGCAAAACCTATCGTGAAGGCCTCCGGATCAAACTTGAGTCCGGTCTTCTTGCGAATCGTTTCGAGCAAATCGTGCTTGGCGATCAGATGCGCCGCCCAGACTTCCTCCGCCGGCAAGCCCAGCGCGCTGCGCAAACTGTAGTTGTCCTCGCGCCACGATGGAATGTAGCGGTCAAAGAGTTGCTGAAACGCAGGCGAAGTCCACGTGCCGGCGTGCACGCCGTTGGTGATGGCCTCGATGGCTGCTCCCGGAAACATTTGTCGAGAAGTTTCGCCGTGCTGCTTGGCAACCCCGTTGACGTAAGTGCTCAGGCTCAGCGCGAGCTGCGTCATGTTGACGGAGGCGCCGCCGCGCGCGGCTTCCTCCAAGCCCAGGAAATTCTGTTCCGCCTGTAAAACTCGCCTCATCAAATCCGCCGAAGAAGCGTCTTTTAAATCGAGAAACTCCGTCTGGCTGGGAAACACGCGCGTAAGGTACTCCATCGGGAAACGGTCGTGCCCGGCGGGCACTGGAGTATGCGTGGTGAAAACACACTTGCTGCGGACCTTTTCGATGTCCTCGCTGCGGATGGACGCGCGCCCCGCCTTCTCGGCTTCTTCATCCAGCAATTGCAGCGCCAGGAGCGCCGCGTGGCCTTCATTCATGTGGTAGCGAGTCAGGTCGTTGTAGCCGAGCGCGCGGAGCATGCGGACGCCCCCGATTCCCAAAACGACTTCCTGACACAAACGGTAGTAAGAATCGCCGCCATACAGAGCGCCGGTCAGATTGCGGTCGGCGTCGGCGTTTGAAGGCAGGTCGGCGTCGAGAAAATAGATGGGCACCTCAAAACCGCGCACTCCTTTTGCGGAATACCGCCAGCACCGCAGCTCAACGCGGCGGTTTTCAATTGAGACGCTTGCTCGCGCGGGCTCCTCTGTCAAGAAGTCTTCCACGCGCCACTCGACCGGTTCTTCGGTTTGCGAGCCATCTTCGGCGAGGCGCTGGGTGAAGTACCCCTTTCGGTAAAGCAGGGAGACGGCCACCATGGGCAGCCGCAGATCGGCAGCGGCGCGAATCGTGTCGCCCGCAAGAACGCCCAGCCCGCCGCTGTAACTCGGCATGGCGTTCTCCAACGCAATCTCCATGGAAAAGTAAGCGACCAGCCGCTTGATGGAATTCACTTGAATTGCCATTTGACTCAATTCTCTTTTGGGTGCGGGCAACCGCTACCGTGCGGGAAAACACGCATCTTTAAACCTTAGATTGTCAGGGATTCGCCGCGCGCAAGCAAGTGCCTGTACTCTGCCATGGCAAGGCCTTGGGCGAATCGGCAGGCAGCGGAGGTGAACGGGGGGTCCGTGGCGGAATCGAGGACCTGCTGAGGAGTTGCCTGAACGAATCGGGAGAGACCCCGTCGAACGACTCCGGGGAGGGCCGTGATTTGTGGATGGCACAAGACGGAAGAAACTGGAATTCGGGTTGGTACCGAGAGCCCGGATGCGGCGAAAAGTGAGCGTTCCAAAGTGGTTAAGACCCTACGGGGACGAAATTCAGTCAATCAGGGGTACCATTGTGGTAAGGGGAAGTCCGCCGGAGGCCGATATCGCATACCTAGAGAAACGACGTTCGCCCAGATACTCGTTCATCGCGAGCGCTGAGCTGATCGAAGAAAAGGCCGATGTGCGAATCGCGTCGCGCGTGAGCGAACTGAGCCTGCACGGGTGCTATTTGGACATGATGAATCCGTTCCCCACAGGGACGATGGTGATGGTGAAAATCGCCGCAGGAGATGCGTTCTTCGAGGCCAAGTCGAAGATCATTTATTCGCAGCCGAATATGGGCGCTGGCGTGGGGTTCCTTGAAGTCGGACCGGATTCGCAAGCGGCGCTGGAGCGCTGGCTGGATGGAGCGGAGAAGGACCAACAGAAGCAGGCAGGATAATCCTGATTGTGCACGGCGCGACATGCGCGTTGGTTGAGAGTCAATCGGAGCAGCGCCGCCATCGCGGCGAACAATAAATAAAAATCTGAATCACGGCGAGAAATCGCACGTCTCAGGAGTGGACTGAGTGGAGGTGTGCCCGGTTGTGAGGAGTGCGCGCACGGGAAAAATTCAGAGGGCGTTGCGCTTCAGCTCGGACATGAGGTAGTCACAGGAGCGGACGCAGAGAGCCATGATGGTGAGAGTGGGATTCTGGCAGGGATTCGAGGTGAAGCCGGAGGCATCCATGACGAAAAGATTCTTGATGTCGTGAGTTTGCTGGAATTGATTGAGGACACATTTTTTCGGGTTGGCGCCCATGCGGGCGATGCCGGCTTCGTGGAGCGCCCAGCGGGGAGCGGACGGATGAGCGTGAGTGCGAATGTTTTTTGCGCCAGCGGCTTCCAGCATTTCTCCGGCGGAGTCGCCCATGTCCTGGATCATGGCGCGTTCGTTTTCTCCATCGGACATGTGGATTTTTAGGACGGGAATGCCGTAAATATCTTTCACGCTGGTGTCGAGCTCGACGAAGTTGTCCCAGCGCGGGAGGACTTCGCCGAAGCCGGTGATCGAGATACTGGTGCGGGGCTCGAGAAGAGCTTTCTTGTAGGCTTCGCCGAAGCCGGGGGCTTCCCAGTTAAATTCCGTGGAGGATTCGCCTTCGTAACCGAAACCGCGGAGGAATTTTTTGTAAGCTGCAATGTTTGGCAAATTGCGGAAGCGCGCGATGTAGATGCCGAGCGGCTTGATGGGCGCACCAAGAGAAGGCTTCGCGCCGAAAGCGGGAAATTCGCCGCGGCCTCCGCCGCTGCGGACGTGAGCAGTGAGGTAATGGCCGAGGACACCGCTGGAATTGGCGAGACCATTCGAATGCTGCGGCGTAGCGGAATTCAGCAGGATGCGGACGGATTCCTGCGATTGCGCGCAGAGGATGACGGTGCGGGCGTAGATTTCGCGGGGCTGGCGCGTGTTGCGGTCGATGTAGAGAATGCCGCGGGCGCGATTTCGATCTGGGTCCATGAGGACTTTATAGACCATGGCATTCGAAAGGAGCGTGCAGTTGCCAGTGGCAAGTGCGTCCGCAACGGTGGTGAAGGCGGAGTTGAAATAAGAGTGCGTCATGCAGCCGCGTTCGCAGGGGCCGCAAAAGTGGCAAGGGCCGCGACCGTCGATGGGGCGAGTGAGATTGGCGGAGCGCGCGGGCATGACGGTGCGGCCGAGCTTTTCCTTGACGCGATTGCGGAAGAGTGTTTCCTGGCAGGTAAGCGGAACGGGCGGCTGGAATTGGCCGTCGGGGAGATGCTCGAGGCCTTCGGCGCTGCCAGTGATGCCGACGTATTTCTCGACGAGATCGTAGTAAGGCTCGATGTCTTTGTAACCGAGCGGCCAGTTTTCGCCGTAACCGTCGAACGAGGCGGCCTTGAAATCCCAATCGCTGAAGCGCAGGCTGACGCGGCCCCAGACGTTGGTGCGGCCGCCCGTCATGCGGAGGCGGCCCATCCAGTCGAAGGGCTTGCCGGCGGGCGTGGTATATGGCTCCTCGAGATCGTTCACGAACCAGTTGTAAGTATATTCGTTGCAAACCCCGAATTTGACTTGGATGGGGCGCGTCTTGCGGACGATCTCAGGCGCGCGGTTGCGGTATTTGAGCTCGAATGCGGGCTTGTGTTCGGAGAAATTCGTGTCGGACTGGGGGCGGCCGGCTTCGAGCAAGGCGACCTTCAGACCGGCTTCGGCGAGGCGCTTGCAAACCCAGCCGCCGGAAGCGCCGGAACCGACAACGATGACATCGAAGGAATGGTTTTTGTATTGGGGCATAGGATAAAAATCCGAAGCGAATGCTAGCAACTGCGCGATGGCAGGTCAATCGAAGAGGAAAAAAAGATTTGTGTTGTACTTGTGAACGATTGTTGGTGGGTGTTACCATCGGCGCGAAATCGGGGGCTGGGGAATTTACGGTGGGAACAAAGAGCGCATTGCCGGTGATCAACGAAGCGGCTGGCGTTGGTGGGCAGCTCACTCGGCGGGTAATGGTGCGGCGGCTGATGGCGGGAGCGGCCGCAGGGACGGCGTGGCCGCTGGTGGCGGCTTCGCATCCGATTCATGAACTTTTGAGAAATGATGCGGTTCTCGACGAAGCGGAGAAACTAGGGGCTGCGGATTGGACACCTCTTTTCCTAAGCACGCACCAGAATGAGAATTTGATCGCGATCGGGGAGAGCATCGTGCCCGGATCGGCGAAGGCCCAGGTGAACCGGTTCA
>WNFF01004395.1_pt1 | contig 19690 bp, 17 predicted proteins | sample 5400441 | NCBI WGS metagenome assembly WNFF01 (sample SAMN13153345, study PRJNA577476) | soil metagenome | isolation source: 120 cm saprolite under Douglas fir tree site 2 hole 3 replicate 1 | place: USA:California | collected 2015-04-18 | reverse complement strand
GACCACGGGATTCCGCTGGGGAAGGATGAGGATGGCGGTGCCGAGCTTGATCGTCCGGGTGGCGGAGGCGATGTAGGCGAGCCAGATCAGCGGATCCGGGATCGGGTAGTCCTCGAGGCCCGAGCCCATCCGCCCGCTCGGGGAATACGGATAGCGCGACTGGTATCCGCGCGGCACCACGACGTGCTCCACCGTCCACATCGAGTCGAAGCCGGCGGCCTCGGCCGCCTGCGCCAGCTCCACGGCCGCGGGGCCGTTCGAGTAGCGGCCCAGGCTCGCGTATCGCAGTCCGAACTTCATGGCCGTCCTCCTGTCAGCTCAGTGAGTGATCGCATGCCGAGGGCCGGAGGGTTAGTATGGCGCACTGTAGCGACGCGCGTATGGCCCGTCAAGGAAGCGAGGCGCTCATGAAGGTCGAAGTTCCGTACGGCGAGACGACGATCACGGCCGACCTGCCGGGGAATACCCGGCTGCTCTCCAACGTCGAGCGCGCGAGCTTGCCGCCCCTTCCCGATCTGGACGGCGCCGTGCGCGCGGCCCTGTCCGCCCCGCGCGGGCTGCCGCGCATCGGCGCGCTCGTGCGTCCGGGCGCGACGGTGACCATCGCCTTCGACGACCACACCACGGGATCCTTCGGGCCGATCCGCCGCGTGGCGATCCAGGCCGTCCTCGACGAGCTAGAGGGAGCGGGCGTGCGTCGGCGGGACGTGACGCTCATCTGCGCCAATGCCCTCCACCGCATGCTCCGGCCCGCCGAGCTCGCCCGCCTCCTCGGCGCCGATCTCGTCGCGGAGTTCGGGGATCGGCTCCTCTGTCACGATGCCGAAGACCCTACGCTGATCGTCGATCTCGGGGAGACGACGGCGCACGGCTATCCCGTCGAGGTGCATCGGCTGGTGACGGATTCGGACCTCACCGTCTACGTCAACACCAACTACATCCGCGGGTTCACGGGCGGCTGGAAGTCCATCTGCGTCGGGCTGTCGACGTGGCGGACCATCCGCGTCACCCACACCCCGGACGGCATGTCGATGTCGGTGAACCGCAACCGCATGCACGCCGTGCTCGACGAGATGGGTCAGCACCTCGAGGCGCGGCTGGGCAAGCGCATCTTCAAGATCGACACCCTCCTCGCCGATCCGCATCACGCGGCCCGGATCTTCGCGGGCGCCGTCGACGAGACGCAGCGCGCGGCGCTCCAGGAGCAGGCCGCGCTCTATCCGCCGCGCCGGGAGGCGAGCCAGGAGCGCGTCGACGTGCTCGTCTACGGGATCCCCGATTCGAGCCCGTACGCCATCTTCGCCTCCGTGAATCCGATTCTCACTCTCGTCTCGTCGGGGCTGGGATATCTCGGCGGCATGATCGAGGCCGTGGGCAAGCCCGGCTGCACGGTGATCATGGCAGCGCCCGCCCGCGACGCCTGGGACCGCGTGGCGCATCCTTCGTACTCCGAAGTGTGGGAGCGCATCCTGCCCGAGACGCGCGACCCGTACGAGATCACCGCGCGCTTCGCGGAGGACCTGGCCACCCGCCCCGACTACATCGAGGCGTACCGCCGGGGCCACGCCTTCCACCCGATCCACGGCATCCTCGCCACCCACCCTCTCAAGCGCCTCCGTCACGTGGGACGGGTGATCGTGGCCGCTCCTCTGGAGCCGCACGTGCCACGCCATCTCGGATTCGAGGTCGCGTCGAGCGTCGAGGACGCCGTCGCTCAGGCGCGCAAGCTCCACGGACCCGACGCCACAATCGCCTACGTCGAGCAGCCGCCCCTGGTCAGACCATGACGGCCACGAGCGCGCAGGATCTTCTGACCCGCACGTACCGGGCTTTCAACGCTCGCGACATCGCTACGGTCCTCGCGGTCATGCATCCCGCGGTCGACTGGCCGAACGGGATGGAGGGAGGACGGGTCCACGGCCACGCCGCCGTCCGGGAGTACTGGACCCGCCAGTGGACCATGATCGATCCCCATGTCGAGCCGCGAGGCTTTGGCAGCGACGAGACGGGGCGGGTCGTCGTCGACGTGCATCAAGTTGTGCGCGACCTGGCCGGGAAGGTCCTGGCCGAGCAGAGGGTCCAGCACGTCTACCTGATCGAGGACGGCCTCATCAGGAGCATGGAGATCAGGCAGCCCTAGGGCAGGGTCAGCCCTTGCCCTTCTCGACCGTCGCGCGCTCCACGGCGAGGAGCTTCTCGATGTCGATCACCTTCAGCATCTCGTGCTCCACGGGCGACCAGTCGACCTTCGGCTGCCTGGCCCCGAAATCCTCGGCGAGGTCCGCGTAGACGTTCTTCCACGCGACGTAGGCCGCGAGCAGCGGCGTGGAGGGATCGGCCACGATCGCGTAGCCGAGGGCGCCCAGATCCTCGAGGGTCATACCGTGACCGGCGAGGCCGCCCCGGCCCGCGAGGTACATGAGCGGCCCGCCCAGCCGTGCGGCGATCGCGCGCAGCTGCTCGGGGCGGTGGGCCATGGAGAGCAGGAGGACGTCGGCCCCGGCCTTGCGATAGGCCTCGCCCCGGCGAAGGGCGTCGTCCATGTCGCTGGCCCGCATGGCGTTCGTGCGCCCGATGATCAGGAAGTCGGGGCTGCGGCGCGCGGACACCGCCTCCCTGACCTTGGCCGCCATCAGCTCGATGGGGATCATGTGCTCGATGCCAATATGGTGATGCGCGCGCTTGGGCACGAGCTGGTCCTCGATCTCGATGGCCGCGAAGCCGGCGGCCTCGACCATGCCGATGGTGCGGTGCATGTGCATGGGGTCACCGTAGCCACAGGCGCCGTCGAGAATGAGAGGCAGCGAGGACACGGCCCGGATGTCGAGGGCGGCCTGACACATCTCGGTCAGGTTCAGGTTGGCCTCGAGGGCGACCTTCTGATATCCCGTGGCCCCGCCGCCCAGGTAGCCGGCCGGGAAGCCTGCGGCCTCGACCATCCTCGCCATTAGCGGGTTGAGGACGAGGGGAGCGGTGACGGGGAGCGGGCCCTGCATGAGCGCACGAAGAGACATCGCGATCCTCCTGGGCGGGATGTTAGCCCAGCGATGAGCGCCGCGCGATGCCGTTGTCATTTAAGTCAGGGGGGAGCGGCCGCCGCTCCTCCCCCGACACCCCCCCACCGGTTACCCGCGAAGGCTCATGCCGGTCTCAGGACCAGCATCACGATTTCGGGCGGCACGAGGAAGCGGACGGGGATGATGCTGGTGGCGATTCCCGAGGTGACGAAGAGATGGCGTTCGCCTTCCTCGACGTGACCGATCGCATAGCGCTGGCCGTACCTCGACGGGACGATGAGCCGGCCCACCAGCGGAATGTAGACCTGCCCGCCATGGGTATGCCCGGCCAGGGTGATGGCCACGCGCGCCGGCATCAGGGGAAAGACGTCGGGGCTGTGGGTGAGGGCGATGATGGGCTCTGCCGTCGGCACGGCGCTCGTGGCTCGCGCGGGATCAGGGGTGCGCGTGTCGAAGTCGGCCAGCCCGACGAGCCAGAGCGGGTGCCCGCCGTGCCGGAGGCGCGCCGTTTCCTCGTCGAGGACGACGATGCCGGCCGCGCGGAGCGCCCTCGCCACCCGCGGACCGTCGTACCACCAGTCGTGGTTGCCGAGCACGGCGAAGACGCCGAGTGGCGCGCGAAGCGGCTGCAGCCGCGCCGCCGTCACTTCGGGCTCGACCCTTCGCCCCCCGATCACCCCGTGCACGATGAAATCCCCCAGCAGCACCACGAGGTCGGGCCGGCGAAGATTGACGAGGGAGACGACGCGATCGAGCTTCTCGGGGCCGACGTGGGGCGCGCCCGTGTGCAGGTCCGACACGACGGCGATCCTGAGAGGCGGCATGTCCCTCGGCCACGAGGGAAGCGAGAGCTCGACCTCCTTGACGACGAGCCGGCCGGGCTCGATGAGCACGGCCCATACGGCGAGGCCGAGGCCGATGGCGAGGAGCCCGACCGCGCCGATGACGAGCGATCGCGGGCGGAAAGCCGTCACCGTGCCTCGCTCGCAGCCTGCGAGAAGACGGGGCGCGCGCCGCTAGACGCGCGTGGGCCGGTTCTGGCCTACGTCGTCCGCGCGCTGGACGATGGTCCCGGTGGGAGCCTTCACTGACGTTGACGCGGGCGGGGCCCCGGCACCATTCCCATTCGACGGCGCGCCACGATTGGCTGACGCAGGCGCTCCCGCCGTCGAGGGCGCTGGCTGAGTCTCCAGGACCTCGCGTACCTTGGCGGCCAGCGCGTCCGGCGTGAAGGGCTTGGAGAGGAAGGCCATGCCGGCCCCGAGGACACCATGGCGGACGATGGCGTCATCGGTATAGCCCGACATATAGAGCACCTTCATGTCGGGCCGCACGGGGGCGAGTCGCTGGGCGAGCTCGCGACCGCTCATCTGCGGCATGACCACGTCGGTGACCATGATGTGGATGGGGCCCTGGTGCCGCTCGCTGATCTCGAGCGCCTCGGCGCCGTGCCGCGCCTCGAGCACGTGGTAACCGTTCATCTCGAGGATCTCGCGGACCACCGCGCGCACCCGAAGCGCGTCCTCGACGAGCAGGATGGTCTCTGGACGCGTGGGCGTGGTCCCGGCCGCGCCGGCTGGGGAGCCCGGCGTCGTGGCTGCGGCGCTGCCGCTGACATTGAGGGCCGGCGCTTGAGCCACGCGCGGAGGTGGTGGCGGAGCTGTCGTTGACGCCACTGCGGCGAGGGGCGACGCCGCCACCGCCGGTGCGGGCGCGGCTGATCGTCCGGTCGAGAAGTGGGACGCCGGCGCCACGGGACTCTCCCGCGGCTGGACCGGCGCGTCGACCTGGGGCAAGTAAATGCGGAAGGTTGTGCCGCGGCCGAGCTCGGTGTCCACCGCGATGGAGCCGCCGCTCTGCTCGACGACGCCATAGACGGTCGACAGGCCGAGGCCGGTGCCCTTGCCCTGTTCCTTGGTCGTGAAGAAGGGCTCGAACAGGTGCGCCTGGGTATTCGCGTCCATGCCGGTGCCCGTGTCGCTGACTTCGAGCATCACGTGAGGGCCGGGCGCCGCGGCGGCGCCGCCCGGCGGCGGCGGGACTTCACCAGCATGCACGTTGACGGTGCGGATCATGAGTCGCCCGCCGTCGGGCATGGCGTCGCGGGCATTGACGGCCAGGTTCATCATGACCTGTTCGATCTGGCCCGGGTCCGCCTTGACTCGACCCAGGGTCGGCTCGGGCACGACGACGAGGTTGATCGTCTCGCCGATGAGCCGCTGCAGCATGGTCTGCATGCCGGCCACGATGCTGTTGAGCTCCAGCACCTTGGGCGCAAGCACCTGCTTGCGGCTGAAGGCGAGGAGCTGGCGCGTCAGGGTGGCCGCCTGGTCCGCCGCCTCCCGGATGCCCTCGGCGTTCTTGCGCAGGGGGTGGACCGGGGGCAAGCGCCGGAGCATCAGGTCGCTGTCGCCCCGGATGACCATGAGCAGGTTGTTGAAGTCGTGCGCGATACCGCCCGCGAGCTTGCCCACCGCGTCCATCTTCTGCGCCTGGCGGAGATGGTCCTCGCTCGTGCGCAGCGCCTCGTCCGCGTGCTTGAGCTCGGTCAGGTCCACGGTGAGGCCGCGAAGCTGTCCGGCATTGCCGGGCCCGTCCGGCACCACGTGCACGATGTCGCGCAGCCACACGATCTCGCCCGACGCGGTCAGGGCCCGGTACTCGAGCTCGTGATCCTCGCCGCGGGTGAGGGCGGCGCGGCACTGGGCCATGACCTTGGCGCGATCCTCGGGGTGGATGCGCTCGCTGAACCAGCTCGGCTGCTCGAGCCAGCGCTCGGTGGGGAAGCCGAAGATGGTCTGGGCGCGCTGGCTGACGAACGAGAAGCGCAGGGAGGCGGCATCGGCTTCCCACACGATGGCGTCGAGGCCCTGCACGAGATCCTGGAAGCGCTGCTCCGAGGCGAGGCGCGCCGACTGGAGGCGCTCCTCCTCGGTCAGATCCTCGATGATGAGGAGCAGCCGCGCTTCTTCCTGCTCCTCGATGCGGATGCCCGTCATGGTGACGCGCACGGGGCGCGTCTCATGGCGGTGGAGGAGGTGGAGCTCGAAGAGCATGTCGGGCTGGGCGACGCCGGACTGCATCACCTCGCGCGCGCGACGCAGGAGGCCCTCGGCGCGGACGACGTCCTCGAGGGCGTGGCCCACGACGTCGTCGCGACGCAGGAAGAACGATTCGAGGAAGGAGCGGTTCGCCGAGAGCACGCGCAGGTCGGCGGAGAGCAGGAGCAGGCCCGATGGCACCGAGGCGACGATCTTCTCGGCGTAGCCCTTCAGGTTGAAGATGGCGCGCTCCTGCTTCATCTGCTCGCGGAGCAGGGCCGCGCGCTGGCTCTGGCGCCAGAGGCTGATCAGCACGCCGGCCAGGGCCAGGGTGAGGAAGGCACCGGCGAGACCGGCGAGCTTGCCCGCCTGGTAGAAGTCCGCCAGCGCCTCTTCGCGATCGACCTTGAGGACGAGGCCCCAGCCGGCCGGAGCGATCCAGCGCGTGGCCGCGAAGACGGGGGTGGCGCGATAGTCGAACATCTCGCCGAAGGTCTCGCGCCCGTCCGCCGCGCGCTTGGCGAGCGGGACGAGGTCCTCGAGCGAGCGGTCCACGGCCGACCAGCCCGCGGACTGGCCCTTGAGGGACGAGATGTAGCTGGGCTTCGGGCCATCGATGCGGAAGAGCAGGGTCTCGCCGGTGCGGGTGGGGACCGTCTCGTCGGAGAGGAGCGGGAAGAGCCGCGTGGCCGGATCCATTGTGAGGGCGACCACGCCGACCACGGGGCGGTTGGGGCCGGTGCCGTCGCCGAAGATGGGCACGCTGATCACGAGGAGTTTCCGGGAGGCTTCCTCGACGAGGTCGGCGCGCATGGCGCGGTTTCGCACAGCGAGGAGGACGGCCTCCGCGCTCTCCCGGCCGGGATCGGAGGCGCCCGTCGAGCGCGCCAGGGTGCGTCCCTGGGTGTCCATGAGCGAGATGCCGGAGTAGCCGTAGGCGGTGGCTACGCGATCGAGCTGGGGAACGAGCGCGCTCCGGACATCGCCGCCCTTGCTACCGCCCTCGAGCACGAAGGCGCGCACGGAGGGGGAGGCGGCGAGCACGTCGGCGTCGGCGCGCCGGGCGTTGAACCAGTCGGAGACGAGCCGCGCGCGCCCCTCGGCGATGGCGGTCACGCGCGCCTGCCAGTTCGCGAGCACGACCTGGCGCTCGCTCTCGATCTGGTACCAGATGAACGTCGAGACGAGCGCGGTTCCGAGGAAGAAGGCGGCGAGGTACGCCCAGGGCAGGCGCTCGCGCGCCCGCGTGCGGAGGGGGCGCGCCCCACGCGGGGTAGAGACCCCCTGGTTGACCGGACGGGAAAGATCGGCGCGACTGATCATGCGTGCTGGTCCACTCGCTCGATGCTCGTCGGCATCCTAATACAATGGATACCCCGTCCGCTCAGATTACGGGAGTTTGAGCCCCGGGGCAAGGATTATGCCCGGGCGCAAGACCTGCGTCGGGCAGGGCGCCGCGCGGCCATGTAAGCGCCGAAAAGAGCAGGCTTTTGGGGTATTGTATCCGGCATGCCGACCATAGACGCCTCCCGACTCGAGTCGACGGCGACGCGCATCTTCGAAGCCCTCGGCGCGCCCGTGGGCGATGCCGCGTGGATCGCCACGCTGCTCGTACGCGCCAACCTCCGTGGCCACGATTCCCACGGCGTCATCCGCATCCCGCAATACGCGGAGGCCGTCCGGAAGGAAACCGTCGACCCGAAGTCGCCGATCACCGTTACTGCGGAGACGCCGGTGATGGCGCGGCTCGACGGCGGGCGCGGCTTCGGCCAGGTGGTGGCGCGGCGCGGAATGGACATGGCCATCGCCAAGGCCAAGGCCTCCGGCCTCGCCGCCGTGGGGCTCTCGCGCACCGGGCACGTCGGGCGCCTCGCCGACTATGCCGAGATGGCGGCGGGGCAGGGTCTCGTCGCCATGCTCTGGGTCAACGCCGTGCACGGCCTCAACGTGGCGCCCTGGGGCGGCTCCGGACGGCGCCTCGGCACCAACCCGCACGCCATCGGCATTCCGGGTGCGGCCGGACCGGCCATGGTGCTGGATTTCGCCACGAGCGTGGTCGCCGAGGGCAAGATGCGGGTGAAGAAGAACCGCAAGCAACAGGCGCCCCTCGGCTGGTTCATCGACGCGGAGGGTCGACCGGCCACCGACCCCGAGATCTTCTACGGTGATCCCGTGGGCTCGCTCCTGACGGCGGGCGAGCACAAGGGCTACGGGCTATCGCTCGCCGTGGAGATCCTCGGCGGGATTCTCTCGGGCACGGGTCCCGCCGGCCCGCCTCCCGGGGTCTTCGCCAACGGCACCCTCATGATCTGCCTCGACGTGGAGCGCTTCGTGCGCCTGGCGGATTTCCACGCGCAGGTCGCGGGCCTCTTCGGCTGGGTCAAGTCAGCAAAGCTCGCCCAGGGCTCCAAGGAGATCTTGATCCCGGGCGAGCCGGAGGGGCGCCTCGAGGCAGAACGGCGGCGGGACGGTGTGCCCGTGGAGGACGAGACCTGGAATCAGATCGAGCGCGTGGCCGCCGAGCTCAACCTCCGCTGAGCCGGACCGAGCCCTCTAGGGAAAGAGGCGCTCGATGTTCTTGTAGGCGATCTTCTCGGCGACGTCGGGCGGGAGCTGCTTGAGGAATTTCCTGGCCTCGCCGGCCATGCCCACCACCTGCTCCCAGCGCGACGTGATGTACGTGTCGCTGCCCAGCATGAAGCGGTCGGCGTGGCGGACGAGGAGCGCGCGCCAGGCGGGGTCGAGGGTGCCCCCCGGGGCCACGTCGCCGTAGCGGAAGGACAGATCCGCCCACAGGCTCGCGTGCTTGTCCATGAGCGCGCCCACGGCCTGCGGCCCCGAGGACATGCCCGCGTGCGCCCAGATGATCTTCGACCGAGGCTCGATGGCGAAGAGCTCGATGACGGCGGCGTCGTCGGAGTGGGCGTGCAGGTACAGGTTCCGCTGCACGGCCATCTCCGTGATGCGCGCGAGCTCGGGCGTGCGGATGTCCTTGCCGTGGATGTGGAACTCGCCGATCCCCCGGTGCACGCCCTTGGCCAGCTGCTGCTCGAGGCACGCGATGATGGCGGGATCTTTCCACCACGTGCTCATGTCGTCGCGCGTGCGATACGGGCGGAGGATGGGAATGACGCGCTTGGGATCACGCTCGTAGAGCTTGAGCGTGCCGTCGTCGGGCGTGCTGGACACGAGGGCGCGGCGGATCCCCGCCTGATCGAGGATGGCGAAGACCTGGTCCGGCGTGTACGTGGTCCAGTCGGGCCGGCTGTAGTGGATATGGCCGTCGAAGAGCGGCGGCTCCGCGCTCCGGGCCGGGGTACCGAGCGCGAGGAGGGCCAGCGCGAGCACGACGATGCGTCGCATTGACCCCGAGGCTATCACAACTTAGGATGCCGGCGGGAGGAGCCCATGCTCGATGCCGTTGGCATGAACGAGATCAACAAGATCTTCACCGTCCTGGACGCCATGGGCATCCACCGCGAGCACGTGGTGATCCCCCTCGGCACCGGCCAGGGTCGCGTGCGCCGCATGCCCAGCGGCAAGCTCGAGATCATCGTGGACGCCACCACGCCCATCGACGAGTGGCTAAAGGGCCTGCCGGAGCTGATCCGCGCCGCGCAGTCCGCGTGAGGGGGGCGGCCACCCAGCGTCTCGCCTTCCTGCCCTTCCTGGCCGTCGTCTTCTTCAATGTCAGCGGCGGTCCGTACGGCGTCGAGGACGCGGTTTCCGTGTTCGGTCCCGGCCTCGCGCTCTCCCTCCTGATTCTCACGCCCCTGCTCGTCAGTCTTCCCGTCGCCCTCGCCATGGCCGAGCTGGGCTCCGCCCTGCCCGAGGAAGGCGGCTACGTCGCCTGGGTCGGGCGAGCCTTCGGACCGTTCTGGGGTTTTCAGGTCGGGTGGTGGAGCTGGCTCAACAGCTTCGTGGACGTCGCCGTCTATCCGGCCCTCTTCGTCGACTACCTCCGCCACTGGCATCCGGAGATGACCACGACGGAGCGCGCGGCGCTGGCCCTGGGCTTCATCTGGATCTTGACGGCCGTGAATCTCGCGGGCGTCCGGCTCACGGGCTGGGGCGCGGCGGCCCTGGCCGTCGGCGCCCTGCTCCCGATCGCGTGGCTCACCCTCGCCTCCGCCTCGCAGGCCGAGCACGCGCCGTGGGTGCCATTCACCGCGCCGGGTCAGGGCCTCGTGGGCGGGCTCGGCCTCGGGCTCGCAGTGATGATGTGGAACTACTCCGGCTGGGACACGCCGAGCATGGTGCTCGGGGAGACGCGCGCGCCCGAGACCACGTATCGCCGCGCGCTCTGGTGGGCGCTGCCCCTCATCGCCCTCGCCAACGTGGCGCCGGTGGCCGCGGGTCTGGCCGCCACGCGGGACTGGCAGAGCTGGCGGACGGGCCACTGGCCCGTCATCGCCTCGGCCGTCGGAGGCCCCTGGCTCGCGGGGGCGCTCGTCGCCGGCGCGGTGACGGCGACGGCGGGGCTCTTCCTCTCCCTTGTCCTCACCAACTCACGGCTGCCCTTTGCGCTCGCGCTCAGGGGAATGCTGCCGCGATGGCTCGCGGCCACCTCGGGCCGCACGGGCGTGCCGTGGGTCGCCGTGCTCGTGTCGTGCGCGGCCTACAGCGTGTGCGCGCTCTGGTCGTTCAAGGAGCTGATAGTCCTCAACGTCTGGCTCTACTCGCTCACCCTGCTCCTCGAGATGGCCGCCTTCGTGGCCCTGCGGCTCCGCGAGCGGGACCTGTCCCGGCCCTTCCGCGTGGGCGGAGGCGCCGCGGGCTTCTGGCTCACCGCCGTGTTGCCCTCGGCGGCCGCGCTCCTCGCCATGGCGACGGCGGGCTGGCTCAATACCATGGCCGGGCTCGCCGCGGCCCTCACGGGGCCGGCCGCGTGGATCTGGTACCGCGCGCGCTCAGCGCCCGCGGGCGGCGGCTAGACGCGCGGCGGCGTCCAGGGCGCTCTCGCGCGGCGCGCGCGGCGCGATACGCAGTCCCTGTCGTCGCGCCCAGCGCCACACCTGGGCGCGGAAGTGCTCCTCGCCCATGAGGCTCCCTGCCCAGCTCACCACCGTCTTTTCCTCGAGGTGCAGAGCGCGCGCGACATGAGCGAGGCTCCAGGCGAGCGCTGCGGCTTCCGCGCCGACGACGAGCCGCGCCGTGACGTTCCCGCCCCGTGCCAGGCGTATGACGCGCGGCCCGAAGGCGGCGATCCGCGCCACGGCGTCCGGCGCCTTCGCGAAGCGCCGAGCCCGCGCTTCGTCTCCGTGCCCGAGCCACGTCAGCCCGAGGGAGAAAGCGGAGCCCGCGTCGTGAAATAGCGGGCCGAGCCCGCCGCGTCGTATCCATCGTCCCCGGGCATCGCGCCCGAGCACGATGGAGCCGGTGCCCGAGAGAACGAGCACGCGTCTGAGATGACGAGGACCCGGCGGGCGAGGCGCCGCAGGCGGCGCGCGGCGCGGCGCCGCTCGGCCGGAGTCCACACTCCGCGGGAGGCGACGACGAGACGCGCGACATCGCCACGGCGCATGTGCCAGCGCCGCCAGATCCTCTCGAGCGTGAGCCCGAGCTCGTCCGACGCCGTGGCCCGCACGCGGGCACGCCGTCGCCGGCCACGATCATCGGTGGCCAGCGCGCGCACCCAGGTGCCGCCGGCGTCGACGCCCGCTGTCCATGTTCGCGCCATGGCGGCCATTCTGCCCCTTCGGTGAGCGGCAACGATATGATTTTGTCGCAGGCTGGCATCGTCTCAGGCCCTGTGGGACACTTGCAGGACCATAGCGGGTCGCACGCAAGGGCGAGTCGCGGAGAGAGAACAAGGTGATCAGAGTGACCAGAGCAATCGTGGCGAGCGTGATCATGGTGATGCTACTCGCGTCGGCTGGAGTGGCGGCCGCGGCGAGCCCCACGGAGACGGTGCAGGGGGCCGTCAAGCAGGTCTTCCCCGAGCAAGGCGGTGCCCCGGCCCAGAAGGTGTCCACGGATCAGCGTCGCGCGCAGATCCGGCAGGTGACGGAATCGCTCTTCGACTTCGAGGAGATGTCGCGCATGTCGCTGGGCGGATACTGGACCCAGGTGTCCCAGGCCGAGAAGGACGAGTTCATCCGGCTCTTCAGCAGCCTCATCGCCAGCTCGTACATGGGCAAGATCGAGCAGTATGCCGGTGAGCCGATCAGCTATGTCGGCGAGCGCGTGGAGGGCAATGCGGCGGTCGTGCAATCCCGGGTCGTCACCCCCAAGGGCTCGCAGATCCAGATCGAGTACCGCCTGAACAAGGCGGGCGGGCGCTGGGCCGTCTACGACTTGTACGTCGACGGCGTGAGTCTGGTGGCCAACTACAAGACGCAGTTCAGCCGCATCATCCAGCGCGGCTCCTTTGCCGACCTCCTCAAGACGCTCCGCGAAAAGGCCGGCTCCTAGCTCACCCTGTCCTAGTTGTGACGATGAGGGCGTGAGCCTGGGCCATAATGGCCCAGGCTCATGGCCTCTACGCTGACCTGGCCCGACTACGCGATCCTCCTCGGATCCCTCGCGGCACTCATCGCCATCGGGGGCGTCTTCAGCGGCGAGCAGCGCGGCACCGCGGATTTCTTCCTCGCCCGGCGCCGCATTCCGTGGTGGGCGGCCTGTCTGTCCTTTCTCGCCACGGAGATCAGCGCCGTCACCATCATCGCGGTCCCCGCCACCGCCTACAGCGAGAACTGGGAGTACGCGCAGTTCTTCGTGGGCTCGAGCCTGGCCAAGCTCGCCGTGGCCTACCTCTTCATCCCCGCCTTCTACCGCTACGACTGCACCACCATCTACGAGTTCCTGCGCCACCGCTTCGGTCCCGCGAGCCAGGTGACGGGCTCGATCTTCTTCTTCATCACGCGGCTCCTGGGCTCGGGGGTGCGACTCATGGCGGCCGCCCTGGCCGTGGCCGTGCTCGTCGGCTGGCCGCTCTGGGCGACCATCGCCCTCTTCACGGTCGTCTCCATCGCCTACATCGGCCTGGGCGGGGTCAAGGCCGTGGTGTGGACCAATGTCTTCCAGGCGAGCACCTTTCTCATCGGCGGCGCGCTCACCGTGGGCTTTCTCGCCTTCAGCATCGACGGCGGGCTGGGGGCCATGCTCGGCACCGCCGCCGAGGCGGGCCGGCTCGCCGTCATCAACTGGGGGCCCGCGCCGGGAGCGCCCGATTTCTGGCGGCGCGTGCTCACCGATCCCAATATCTTCTGGCTCGCCGTGCTCAACGGCTTCGTCGGCTCCATGGCCGCCTTCGGCACCGACCACGATTTGATGCAGCGTCTTCTCACCGTGGAGACGCGCGGGGAGAGCCAGCGCACGCTCGCCCTCACGCCCATCGGCACCCTGGTGACGCTGCTCCTCTATCTCGCCATCGGGGCCGGGCTCTTCACCTTCTACGCCCAGCATCCAGGGCAGGCCCTGCCGCGTCCGGACGAGATCTTCCCCTTCTTCATCCGGACGGCCATGCCCGAGCTGCTGCGCGGCGTGATGCTCACGGCCATCGTGCTCGCCTCGATCGATTCGCCCCTCGGCTCGCTCGCCGCCTCCTTCGTCACCGACATCTACCGGCCCGTCCTCATGCGCGGCGGCACCGACCGCCACTACCTCATGGTCTCCCGGGTGGCCGTGGTCGTCTTCGGCCTCCTCCTCGCCCTCCTGGCCTGGGGCTTTTCCTTCTTCGACAAGATCCTGTGGCTGGCCTTCAAGATCGCCGGGGTCACCTTCGGCTCGCTCCTGGGCGTCTTCCTGCTCGGGCTCCTCACTGAGCTGCGCGCCAATCGCGCCAATGTGGCGGCCATGGTCATCATGGCCGTGGTCAACCTCGTGCTCCTGACGCTCTCGGAGTCGGGCCGCATCGCGCTCGGCTGGTCGTGGCTCGTGATCCTGGGGACGGCGGGGACCATGGTGCTGGCGCCCCTCCTCGCCCCCATGCTCGACGGCGATCGCGACGCTCGCGCCTGACGCGCGCCCCCTCGTCCGGTCCGGCGGCGTATGATCGGAGCGTGATGCCAGAGCTCGCCCCGCCCGCCGCTGTTCCCGACGTCGAAGAGAACGCGAGGATCCGTCTACGCGCGGGGATCCTGTCGCTCGTGGTGTCGGTGATCCTGCTCGGCGCCAAGTACCAAGCCTATCGGATGACGGGCTCCACGGCCATCCTGTCGGATGCCCTCGAGACCATCGTCAATGTCGTGGCCGCGCTCTTCGCTATCGGCGGCCTCGTCTTTGCCGGGCGCCCCGCCGATCGCAACCATCCCTATGGCCACGGCAAGATCGAGTTCTTCTCGGCGGCTTTCGAGGGCGGGCTGATCGCGTTCGCGGCCGTGGTCATCGTGTACGAGGTCGGCCGGAGCCTCCTCGCCGGGCCCGAAGTCCGCCACATCGGCATGGGAAGCCTCGTCATCCTCGCCACCGGTCTCGTCAATCTCGTCCTCGGCTGGTACCTCGTGCGCACGGGCCGTCGCTACCAGTCGCTGACCCTCGTGGCCGACGGGCAGCACGTGCTCGCGGACTTCGTGACGAGCGTGGGCATCGTGGTGGGCCTCGGCCTCGTCTACCTGACGGGCATAGCCTGGCTCGACCCCGTGGTGGCCCTTGCCGTCGCTCTCTCGTTGATGTGGACCGGCTTTCGGCTCGTGCGTTACGCAGCCGGGGGCCTCCTCGACGAGGAGGATCCGGCGCTTCTGACCCGCGTTCTCAGTGGGCTTCAGGCGTATGTCGGCCGCGGCGTGATCCGCGTCCATCACCTGCGCGCGATCCGTTCGGGGCGTTTCCACCACGTCGAGGCCCATCTGGTGGTGCCGGAGTTCTGGAGCGTAGACCGGGCCCACGAGGTAGCGGAAGACGTGGCGGCGCGGGTGATCCAGGATCTCGGCGTCGAGGGTGAGATGGTTTTCCACACCGACCCCTGCCATCGGATCTACTGCGCGGTCTGCGATCTCGAGGACTGCCCGATTCGACGCGAGCCCTTCCGGAAGGTGACGCCCCTCACGCTGGAGGAAGCCGTGCAGCCCGACATGCCCCGCCCCGTACCCTAGCCGGGCACCCCGGTCGAGATGGCGCGCCACTCGCGATGCCCGCTCATGCGCCCTCGAGCCGCGCAATCGCGGGGAAGACGTCCGCCTGCGCCCGTCGCAGGTCCTCGACGAAGTCGACCTCCGTCCAGGGCAATCCCGTCACCTCCACCGGCTGGACGTGCTGGCGGCTCACGAGAAGATGCAGCGCGTCCTCGTACTCGCAGAGCTGGTGGCTCTCCTCGATCACCTGCTCGAGCAGGCGCACCAGCTCGGGGCCTGCCTCCGCTCCGCATTTGAAGAAGCCAACGCCTTCCCCGACGCGGTCCCACACCTCGGGAACCACCTTCTTGCCGAGGGCGATCACCCGATCACCCTTCGTATAGACCTTGACTTCCTCGCCAGTGTCGGCAAACCCCCCATCGACCAGAAGGGCGTTCGGAGCCGTCGATTCAACGAGCCGACGCAGAAACTCCCGGGGAAACACGACATCGGCGTCCATGATGAGGGTCGGCCCCCCGACGATCACATCGCGCGAGCTGTAGAGGGAGACCGCCGAGCCCAGTCGATAGGCGGGGTTGTGGACGAACTGCACCATCATGCCAGGCGGAGCGGAAGCCGAGAGGGCTGTCACTTGATCCGCGCAGTGCCCGACCACGATCACGACGCGCGGTACGCCAACCGCATGGAGGGCTGCCATCATCCACGCGAGAATCGGACGGCCTCCGACGGGTAGGAGCGATTTCTGGGTCCGGTCGGTCAGAGGCGCCAGCCGGCGGGCCACGCCTGCGGTGAGGATGATGGCCGTCACGTCATGCCCCGGCATAAGCGCGAGTATAGTATCGTAACCGTGTTCCTGCCCAAAGAAGTGGAGCGGACGGACGTGCCTCGCGGCCCGACACGGAGGATACACAGGCGGATGAGAGAGAAGACTCGCGGGCCCGAGACGGAGCGGGGGCATGACACGCCGACCTCGCAGATCCAGGAGTTCAAGCGCGACGGCTTCGTGGTGGTACCCGGCCTGTTCGACAAGGGGGAAATGCAGCGGATCTCGGCGTGGACCGATGAGCTGCAGGGCCTCCCCGAGGTTCCCGGTCGACAGATGATGTATTTCGAGCCGAGCTTGCTGCGTCCCGGAGAGCGCGTGCTCCAGCGGATCGAGAACTTCTGCCCGTTCCACACCGGCTTCGCCGCCCTGTGCGACGGCGACAAGCTGTGCGGCACGGTGTCGCGGCTCTTCGGCGAGCCGGCCGTGCTCTTCAAGGACAAGATCAACTTCAAGCTCCCCGGAGGCGACGGCTTCAAGCCCCATCAGGACCAGCAGGCGGGCTGGAGCACCTACGCCGACCTGTTCATCACCGCCATGGTCAGCCTCGACGCCACCACCGCCGACAACGGCTGCCTGGAGCTCTGCGCCGGGCAGCACACACGGGGACTTCTCGGGGGTGAGTGGACGCCCCTGACCGACGACGACATGCATCGCCTGGGGGCCCGGCCGGTGCCCACCCGGACCGGCGATGCCGTGTTCTTCGATTCCTACACGCCGCACGCCTCGGGCCCGAATCTCACCGCGGAGCGTCGGCGCGTGCTCTACATCACGTACAACCGTCAATCTGCCGGGGATCACCGCGTGCGCTACTATGCCGACAAGCGGAAGAATTTTCCGCCCGACATCGAGCGCGACCCCACCCGGACGTATACCTTTCGTGTCTGAGTCGACCGCACGGTCCGGCGGCCTTGATTCCCACGGCCGATTCTGTTACTCAAGAAAGGCGTGGAACCCATAAGATGACGTTTTCGCGAGCGTTCCGAGTGATGATTGTTCTCGCGGCCTCCCTTTCCATCGCCTCTCCCGCGTACGCCTACCTCGATCCGGGAACCGGGAGCATGCTCCTCTCGGCCGTGTTCGGAGTGGCGGCAGCGGTGGCGCTGGCCGTCAAGATGTTCTGGTACCGGATCGTCGGCTTGTTTCGAGGCAAGAAGCGCGGGCTTCGGCCGGGAACGGCGGAAGGCGCACCCGTAGCGGACGAGTAGCGCGCCGCCGCGGTGGACCCACGCGTGCGCCGGGCGGGCAGCGCCGAGCGACCACGGCTCGGGCGTGGTGACGCCCCGTGAAGCTCTGGCAAGACTGGAGCAGCTACCGACGCTTCCAGAACCTTCCCTCGAGCGATCGCAACATCGTCTTCTACTCGGAAAGCCACCAGGACTGGCATCATCTCCAGCCCCTCATCGAGTTTCTGATCGAGAGACTGTCCCGCACGGTCTGCCACGTCACCTCCGAGCAGGCGGCGCCCGTGCCGCCGGTCTCCCGGCCCGGCCTCCACGCCTTCCGTATCCGCCCGGGCGCCGTGTGCATCTGGTTCTTCCAGGCGCTCAAGGCGGACGTCATGGTTCTCACCATGCTCGACCTCCAGAACTTCCAGCTCAAGCGATCGATCCACCCCGTTCGCTACGCCTACGTGTTCCACAGCATGGGGAGCACGCACATGGTGGACCACGAAAACTCCTACGATCACTACGACAGCCTGCTGTGCACGGGACCCCACCACGTCGCGGAGATCCGTCGGCGCGAGCAGCTGAAGAGCCTGCCCCCCAAGCACCTGTTCGCCTACGGCTACCCCCGGCTCGAGCGTCTCGTCGCCCTGGCCGCATCCCATCCGCGCGAAGCCTCGACCACGACGACGGCCCTCCTCGCGCCCACGTGGGGCGAGCACTCGATCCTGCACGTTTGCGGCGAGTCGTTGATCGCCACCTTGCTGGAGGCCGGCATCCGCGTGATCCTGCGGCCGCACTACCAGACGGCTCGACTGGCGCCGCGGCTCGTGCAGAGCCTGGTTGCCCGGTTCGGAGCGGACCCGCGCTTCCGGCACGTGGACCGCATGGAGGAGAGCGCCTCCCTGCTGGAGTCCGACCTCCTCATCTGCGATTGGTCGGCCATGGCCATCGAGTACGCCCTGGGGCTCGGCAAGCCGGTGCTCTTCGTCGACGTCCCGCTGACGGAGGCGCCGGCGCACGTGGCCGAGCTGCTTCGCGGCGCGGCGGCGTTCCGCGTGCGAAGCGCGGCGCTGCGCAAAGAATGGGTGTTCAACTTCGGCCGGAGCGTCGAGCTGGGGGCGCGGGAGATCGCTCGCCTGGCGGACGAGCGGGCGGGCGCGGGTGCATCGGGCACTCCGCGCTGAGCGTGTGGCGCCGGCCACGCAGATGAGCGCCCGAAGGCGGCTTCTCCTCTGGGCGAATCGGTTTGCCCTCGTCAACGCCGCCCTCCTGGCCGTGGTGGGTCTGCGTTATCTCTGGTACTACTTCGCTCTCACGCCTTCGCCGGCCTGGCTCTACGCCATCGTCGCCTTCATGGGCCACGTGACCATGCTGGCCTACACCCCGTTTCTCCTGGTGCTCGTCCCCGTGACGATGCTGATCCCGCGGGCGCGAGTGATTCTGCCCCTCGGCGTTTTTCTGGCCAGCGCCGTCCTCAGCTTCCTCGTCCTCGATAGCCTCGTTTTCGCCGAGAACCGATATCACCTCGGCATCTTGACGATCACCTTGCTCGCTCCGCACACCTGGGCCTTCTTTGCCTTGTACTTCCTCCTGGGCACGGCCATCGAGACGATGCTGGCGGCCCGGGTGTGGAAGCGCACCGCGCTCCCCGCACCGCGTCGAACGGAGTGGTACCTTGCCCTGGCCCTCGGGGGCTGCCTGCTCGCCAGCCACCTCATCCACTGGTGGGCGGAGGCGCACTACGATGTGCCGGTGACCGCGTTCACTCGATACCTGCCGCTGTACTTCCCGTACCGGGATGCCGGGGACCTGGCGAGGCTCGGTCTCCTGGATCGGAACCAGGCCCGCGAGCAGGGACTCGTGACCGCGCTCGCCCGGCCGCCTGACGGCGTGCTGAACTACCCGCGAGCCCCCCTGCGGTGCGAGGCGCGCCCACCGATGCTCAATGTGCTGCTCGTCGTGATCGACGCCATGCGCGCAGACGCTCTCACCCCGGAGGTCGCGCCGCGGCTCAGCGAGCTCACCCGCGGTGCGATCCGGTTCGACCGGCACTACAGCGGCGGGAACTCATCGCGGGCAGGAATGTTCTCCCTGTTCTACGGTCTCCCTGCGACCTACTGGGACACCTTCGCCGACTTTGCGCGGCCGCCGGTGATGATGGACATGTTTCGGCAGAATCGTTACCAGCTCGGCCTGTTCGCCAGCTCGCCCGTGTACCGCGGGGCCGTCGGGCTCGATCGGACGGCCCTGGCCCGAATACCAAACCTGCGCCTGGAGACCAGCTCGATCCATCCCGGGTCGAGCGGGAGAGACCGGACCTTGACGGATGAGTGGTACCAGTGGCTTGACGGGCGGGATCCGGCGCGCCCCTTCTTCGGGTTCCTCTACTACAACGCAGCGGTGGCCATCGAGCCGCCGGACGACTATCCGGCTCCGGTTCCGGTTCCGGTTCCGCCGGGGGCGACGAAACAGGCACGCCTCTACGTTCGCTACCTGACGGCGGTGCACTACGTCGACTCCCTGGTGGGAGGGGTGCTGGAGGACCTGGGGCGGCGGAAGCTGCTGGAGAGCACGGTGGTGATCGTGACGTCGGATCACGGGATGGAGTTCGACGAGAACGGGCAGG
>WNFF01001875.1_pt2 | contig 19707 bp, 21 predicted proteins | sample 5400441 | NCBI WGS metagenome assembly WNFF01 (sample SAMN13153345, study PRJNA577476) | soil metagenome | isolation source: 120 cm saprolite under Douglas fir tree site 2 hole 3 replicate 1 | place: USA:California | collected 2015-04-18 | reverse complement strand
CTGGCGCGCGTGCGCCCCGACCGCGCTCGGTTGGAAGACCACTTCCACGCGGGCCGCCGCGCCGGGCCGCAGCGTCGCCGGCAGGCCGGAGACGGCGAAGACGGCGCTGCCCGCGACGCGCAGCTCGCTGACCGTCAAGGCGGCGACGCCTTCGTTGCGCACCAGCAGGGACTTGCGCTGCTCCCGGCCCAGCGCCACGTCGCCGAAGTCGAGCGAGGCGGGCTCGACCAGCATATCGCCGCCGATCTGCCGCACGCCGCTACGGCTCGCGCCCCCGCAAGCCGCCAACGCTACCCACGCTGCCGCTGCGACGACCCGTCGAGCCATGAACAGACCCCCGCGTGCCAAGGCCAGCAGGTACACGCTCCGTGCCAAGCCCCAGGCGGGGGAGCGAGCCGTTGGAGACTGTGAAAATTTCTGCCCAGCGGTGGAAGGCGTTGCTCCCTCGGGTTAAAACCGGTCCGCGATGGACGAATGGTTGTACTTGGAGGCGGACCCGGCCCACCTGGCACGCGAGCGGGAGAAAGCCCGCCAGCTGCGGAAAAGCGCCTGGTGGCAGCGGCGCGTGCAGAAGGGGCTCTGCGCGTACTGCGGCCGCGCCGTTGCGCCGCGCGAGCTGACCATGGACCACGTCGTGCCGGTGGCGCGCGGCGGCCGCAGCGTGCGCGGAAACGTCGTCGCCGCTTGCAAGGACTGCAACAGCCGCAAGAAGCTGATGACCCCCGCGGAGCAGCTGATGATGAAGCCTGTGGCCGCGGACGACGAGGGCTGATAGAGACGCGGCATGCCGCTCGAGTTCGACGTCGAGGAGCATGCGCTGAAGAACGGGCTGCAGATCCGCATGCTGCCCGACAAGTCGCTGCCGGTGGCGACGCTCTACAGCTTCTTCCGCGTCGGCTCGCGCAACGAGCGGCCGGGCATCACCGGCATCAGCCACCTCTTCGAGCACATGATGTTCAACGGCTCGAAGAAGTACGGGCCCAAGGAATTCGACCGCCGGCTCGAGGCGGCGGGCGGCAGCTCGAACGCGTACACCTCCAACGATCTGACCGCCTACTACGAGGACTTCGCTTCCGACGCGCTGCCGCTGGTGCTCGACCTCGAGGCGGACCGCATGGCGTCCTTGACCATCGACGACGCCTCACTGGCGCGCGAGCGCGACGTGGTCAAGGAGGAGCGCCGCTTCCGCACCGACAACGACATCGACGGGATGATGGACGAGGCGATGGGCGCGCTCTCGTACCTCGCTCACCCGTATCGCTGGCCGGTGATCGGGTGGATGAGCGATATCGAGGCCATCTCGCGGTCCGATTGCGAGAGCTACTTCCGCACCTACTACGCGCCCAACAACTGCACGGTGGTGCTGGTGGGGGACTTCGAGCCGCGAAAAGCGCTGCGCGAGATCAAGCGGCTCTACGGCCCGATTCCCTCGGGCGCCCCCCTGCCCAAGGTCCCCAACGGAGAGCCGCCGCAGAAGGGCGAGCGGCGCGCGGTCATCCGGTATCCCTCGCAGGCGCCGGCGGCGCTGGTCGGGTTTCGCGCGCCCGAGGGGAGCAACCCCGACGCGCTGGTGCTCGACCTGATCGAGGCGGCGCTCAGCTCTGGCGAGGGCGCGCGTCTCAAGCGCGCGCTCGTCTACCAGCAGGAGCTGTGCGTCGACGCGCACGTCTATTTCGGCTGGAAGATGGACCCGGGGCTGTTCGAGATCTCGCTCAAGCTCAACCCCGGCGTCGACGCGGCCCGCGCCGAGTCGTCGCTCTGGGCGGAGCTCGATCGCCTCTGCAGCGAGAGCATCTCGGAAAAAGAGCTCGACCGCGCGAAGAACCTGGTGCGCGCCGCGCTCTTGCGCAGCCTGCAGACCAGCAACGGCCGCGCCCACACCATCGGCCAGATGGAGGTCATGCTCGGCAGCTGGCGGGCGATGCTCGATCTGCCCGACCGCTACGCCGCCGTCACCGCCGCCGACGTGCAGCGGGTCGCGCGCGCGACGTTCCCCTCCCACCGCCGCAACATCGTCACGCTCTTGCCCGGGGAGCTGCCGGCATGACCGACGTCGCGCTGCCCCCGCTCTCGATCGAGAAGCTGCCCTCGGGGCTGACGTTGGTGGGCATCCAGAAGCGCGGGCTGCCGCTGTTTCACGCGCGGCTCTCCGTCCCGGCCGGCGCGTGCGAGGACCCGCAGCGCAAGGCCGGCCTGGCGCAATTTACCGTCGACCTGCTCCGGCGCGGGACCCGGCGGCGGCCCGCCTCCGACGTGGACGATCTCATCGAGTCGATGGGCGCGCAGCTTGCCGCCGAGGTCTCGATGGAGGAGGCGGCGCTGGCGCTCACCGTGCCGGCCGAGCTGGCGGAGCGCTCGCTCGACGCGCTGCTCGAGGTGGCGCTCGAGCCGGCCTTCGACGAGAGCGAGGTGGCCTCGGCGCGGCGCCGCACGGTGGCGGGGCTGCAGAGCGATCTGGACGAGGCGGCAACGGTGGCGGCGCGCGCGCTCGTCACCCTCGGCTACGGGCCGGGGCACCCCTACGCGCACCCGGCGCACGGGTTCAAGCGCGACGTGGAGACCTTCCAGCGCGAGGACGCGCTCGGCTTTCACGCCACGCGCTACCAGCAGCACTCGCCGCTGCAGTTTCGCGCGCTCGCTCCCGGCGAGGGGCTGCGCGCCGTGATCATCCACAAGCCCGACGCGACGCAAGCGCAGGTGCGCATCGTCTCGCCGGGGCTGCCGCGCACCACGCCGCGGTACGCCGAGGCGGTGGTGGCCAACACGGCGCTGGGGGGTGGATTCACCTCGCTGCTGGTCGACGCCATCCGCGTCGACCGGGGCTTGAGCTATTCCGTCTCGACGCGGCTGCACCTGAACCGGCGGGCCGGGCTGTCGGTGTTCTCCAGCTTCACCAAGAACGAGACGCTGCGCGAGCTGGTCGACGTCGCGCTGGAGAAGATGCGCGGCTATGCGGCGCAGGGCCCGAGCGAGGACGCGCTCGACAAGACGCGCCGCTACCTCGCTGGGCTGTTCCCGCTGGGGCTCGAGAGCCACGAGGCCATCGCCGAGCAGATCGCCGACGCGCTGCTCGACGGCATCGGCCTCGACCACCTGGCGAAGTACCGCAGCCGCGTCCTGGCCGTCACCGCCGAACAGGTGTGTAGCGTCGCCCGGGAGATCTCGCCGGCGGGCGATGGCGCGCAGCTCATCGTCGTGGGCGAGGCCGACGCCGCCCGCAAGGCGTTGGCTGGACTGTGTCCGATCGAAGTTCGGCACTTGGAAGAATTTGCCTGAGTCTTACTGCCGGGCGCGGGGTCGGGTTCGTGTACGTTGACGGGTACGGATACGGGTACGATTCACGTACCACGGTCCGTGGGACGTTCCCGTCACCGTCCCCCTCCCCGTGAACGTACACGCACCCGGTCCCGAGCCCGGTTTTTCGTCTCGATCATTCCTAGAGCGGAAGCGTGTACGCCACGCCCAGGACGACGTCCGGAGCGTTGGAGACCCAGATCCATTTCTGCACGCTGTGCCCGTTGGACCCGGGGGTGAAGTCCTCGCTGATCCACGCCGACCAGCGCCCGCGCCGAATGCCCAAGCTGATCTGGTTGTGGGAGCGAAAGCCGGCGTAGAGGCCCGACGAGAGCAGGCCGTCGTCGCCACCGCTCGGCAGCCGCTCCCAGCCCGGCGGCAGGAGCGGCGAGAGCACGCGGTCCTCGAGCAGCACCGTCGTCGCTCCCAGGTTCGCCTCGAGGCTCGCTTCGGCGGTCAGGTGCCACTCTTTGGGCTGGAGCGCCGTCGGGGCGGAGAGCGACGAGAAGCGGCTCAGAGCGAAGAACGCGTGCAATGTGCCCCACGAACTGAACGGCCACGTTGCGGCCATGCCAACGCCCACGTCGAACCCGCCCGATCCGCCCGCCGCGCTGAGCGAGCCGATGGGGATCTTGAAGTCGAACCGGGCCGCCAGCGCGACCGGCGCCTCGATGAGCGCGACCTGCGTCCGCGCGGTCAGATCGCCCGGCGCCAGGGTGGCCGAGTCGATGTTGAACGCCGTCCCGCCCGAATCGTCGAAGTGCAGGTGGACCTGGCTTCGCGGGTAGAGCCCGCGATGGTAGTTGAACGCGCCGATGATGGAGTGCCAGACCTCGATGGTCCGGTCGGACCACCCGCCCCAGTGCTCGGTCAGCTTCCATTCCAGCGCCGTCCAGACGCGCCGGTAGCGCGGCCAGGGGGCGCGCACGCGCAGCGTGAGGCAGTCGGCCTGCTCGTCGAGAAACTGGTACGCCTGCTCGTCGCCTCGCTGGAGCGTCATGGGCTCGTTCCAGGTGTTGGCCATCGACCAGCGCACGTCCAGCTCGGGCCGGTCGATGGGCCGCGCGTCGGCGGCGGTCATGTCGAGGAACAGCTCTCGCAACGGTCCCTGCGTGCGCAGGCCGAGAGGGCCGGCGATCAGCGCCGCGATAGCGAGACAGCAGGTCACGGGCCGCGCAAGCTACCGCGAAGCGCGCGCCCGCGCTCTCCCACATCAAGCCAGGCCTCAGACCTCGGACCTCAGGCCTCGGGAAAAACGACTTCTTCAGGCGTTGCCAGAGGCCCGAAGTCTGAGGCCCGACGCCCTAGCCGGTGCGCAGCAGGATCTGTGTTGGCCTCGGCAGCACACCCCGCAGGAACTTGCGGATCTGGTCGGCGGCCGGAGACCGGTGTCGCCCCGGCAGCACCGATGCCCTGGCAGCGCGGTTGGGGATCGCCTTGGGCAGCGGGCCGCCGACGGCGCCGCCGTCGGGCACGTCGCCGTTCACCAGGGCGTTGGCGCCGATGGCCGCGTCGTTGCCGATGCGCACCGGGCCGGTGACGCGCACGCCTGGGCCGATGTAGACGCGGTCGCCGATCCACGGCGCGCCGCTCTCGCCGCGGCGCGCGCCCAGCTCGATGGTCGCGCCGCGCGAGAGGTTGCAGTCGCGCCCGATATGGGCGAGGGGCGAGACGCGGATGCCGCCGGTGTGCGCGATGTAAAGGCCGCCGCCGATCTCCGCCTCGAGCGGGAGGTTCACTCCCGTGACGGCGCGCACGGCCAGCTCGAGCGGCCGATGCAAGAGACGCAGCGGGAGCCGCAGCGGCGCGGGCATCGCGAGCAAGGCGCGGCCGATGCGGTAGATGGCCACTGCCCAGGCCGCCGGATCGAACGCGATGGCCACCGGCGTCGCGCCCATGCGGGCGAGACGGTCGAGGTCCCGCCAAAGATCATCCACCAGGCCAAGCACGTGCCCCCCTTCGACGGACTGCGTCGTCCCCTTTACAAGCTGGAAACGAGGGATCCGCGTGCCAAGGGACGGCAGGGCAGGCGAGCGGTCAACTGGGGGCGCAGGCTACTGTCCGTGCTCGTGCACCTGCGCGTACTCGTGCTCGGTCGAGCACGAGCACGAGCACGAGCACGGTGCTAACTGATTGGCATTGTGAAGGTCCTCTATCGCGACGAGCTGGTGCTGGTGGTCGACAAGCCCGCCGGCGTCCTCACCGTGCCAGGGCGCGGGGACGAGTCGGTGCCGCTTTCGGCGCAGGTGCGGGAGATCGCGCCGGGCGCGCTGCCCGTACATCGGTTGGATCGCGACACGACGGGGGCGGTGGTGTTCGCGTTGACCCGCGAGGCCCACCGCGCGCTCAACGCGGTCTTCGAGGGGCGCCGGGCGGAGAAGTCATACCTGGCGCTCTGCCGCGGCGACCTGGCCTCGAAGCGCAGCGTCGACCTCCCGCTCGCCGCGACGCGCCGGGGCGGGATGCGCGTCGCAGCCGCGTCGGAGAAGTCGGCCCGGCCTGCGCTCACGGAGGTGGAACCGGCGGAGCGATTCGGCGCCTTCACCCTCTGTACCTGCCGGCCGCACACGGGGCGCACGCACCAGATCCGAGTCCACCTCGCGGCCATCGGCCACCCGCTGCTGGTCGATCCCCGCTACGGCGACGACAAGCCCGTGCTGGCCCGCGACTTGTGGGCAGGCGCGCCCGATCCCGACGCGATCGTCTTGTCGCGCACGCCGCTGCACGCCGCGTCGCTGCGCTTGCCGCACCCGTCGGGGCACGGCTGGCTCCAGGTCGAGTCGCCGCTGCCGGAGGACCTCGCGCGCTGCCTCGATCTCCTGCGCGCCGCGAGAAGGATGTCGGACCCCGCGCCCAATATGCAAGCCGGTGGAAAAGGGCCCGCGCAGGGCGCCTAGCTGTTCTTGCCATGCACCAGCGTCTTGGTGTCGGCCTTGAACGCGACCTGCATCTTGTCGCCGCGGACTTCCTGCACCAGCCCGATCCCGAACACCGGATGGTCGAGCACGTCGTCCGTCTCGAACCGCTCCTTGGCCGAGTAGCGCCGCGCGCGCGACAGGTCCTTCTTGGCGAGGAGCGCTTCCCAGCTCGTCACCACCGGCCGGGCGAGTCGGCGCTCGCGGTCGACCTTGGGCTCCCACGAGCCCTTTTTCGTCTCGCCCGCGGACGCTTTGTAGTTGTGCTCGCCCTGGCAGGTGTTGCAGCGTACCCGCGCCGGCTTCGTCCCCACCATCGCCAGAATCGTGTGCCCGAGGACCAGCTTGCAGCGTGTGCACCAGGCGTCGATGTCGGCGCCGACCTTCGTTGCTTTTTGCATGTAGGGAGGAGTGTAGCAGACTGGCGGGCGCCGCGGCTGTTACTCTTTGCCACATGTCCGACCCTCAACGGCGCGCCTTCGACCTGCGCGTGCGGCCCACCGAAGCGCTCATCGACGCGCATGCCCTGGCGCACAACCTTCGCGAGGCCCGCAGAGCCTCTCCATCCGCGCGCATGCTCGCGGTGGTCAAGGCCGACGGCTACGGCCACGGCGCGGTCATCGCGGCGCGCGCCTTTCTCGGCGCCGGCGCGGATTGGCTGGGCGTCGCGCTCGTCGAGGAGGGCCTGGCGCTGCGCCACGTGGGCATCGCCGCGCCCATCCTCGTGCTGGGCGGCCAGTACACCGACTACGGGCTCCTGCTGCAGCACCAACTGGTGCCGCTGGTCTATCGGGCGGAGATGATCGACGCGCTCGCCCACGCCGCCCGCGACCGCGGTGTGAAAGCCGAGGCCCACTTGAAGCTCGACACCGGCATGGGCCGCATCGGCGTGCTGCCGCGCGACTTGCCGGCGCTCCTCGAGCACGCCCGCACGGTGCCGGAGGTCCAGCTCACCGGCCTCTGCTCGCACTTCGCCAACGCCGACCTGCGCGACCCCGCCGCGACGGAGCGCGCGCTGGAACTCTTCGACGACGCGCGGCGCGCCCTGCGCGAGCGGGGATTCCCGCTGCAGCTCGCTCACCTCGCCAACAGCGCCGCGGTGCTCGACCTGCGCAGCTCGCACTACGACATGGTGCGCCCCGGGCTGATGCTCTACGGCGCCGTGCCCGCGCCCAGGTTCGCCGGCATGGCGGATCTGAAAGCGGCCATGAGCTGGGTCACCGGCGTCTCGCATCTGAAATGGGTGCCCAAGGGCACGCCCATCTCCTACGGCCACAAGTGGACCGCCCCGCGGGAGTCGCTCATCGCCACCCTGCCGGTGGGATATGCCGATGGCTATCGGCGCGCGCTGACCAACCGGGCCCACGTTCTGTTGGCGGGGCAGCGCGTGCCGCAGGTCGGCACGGTGTGCATGGACATGATGATGGTCGACGCCACCGACGTCGCCTCGGAGGTGCGCACCGGCAGCGAGTGCGTCCTGCTCGGGAGGCAAGGCGAGGCGCGCATCGCCGCCGAGGAGATGGCGGCCTGGTGCGAGACCATCCCCTACGAGATCTTCTGCGCCGTCGGCTCCCGCGTCCCGCGGGTGGCCGTGTAGACAGCAAGAAACCTCGCGGACCTGCCCCTCTCGGGATAGAAGTGCCTCGATGGCCGAGCAGACCGCGATCGAGCCCCGCAAGGCCCCCGACTGGCTCAAGCCGATCGCCAAGCCGTTCGAGATCCTCGGCGATCTGTCGATCTTCAGCGGCATGGCGGTGGCGGCCGCGTTTCGCCGGCCGTACCGCATCGGGCTGCTCTTTGCGCAGCTCGAGTTCATGGCCTGGGGCTCGCTCTTCGTCGTCGGCCTCACCGGCCTCTTCACCGGCATGGTGCTGGCCCTGCAGACCGTCTACGCCTTCAGCCTCTTCAACGCGCAGAGCCTCGCCGGCGCGACCGTCGAGCTGAGCCTCTCGCGCGAGCTGGCGCCCATCTTCACCTGCATCGTGCTGGTGGCGCGCGTGGGCAGCGCCGTCGCCACCGAGCTGGGCACGATGCGCGTCACCGAACAGATCGACGCCCTGGAGACCATGGCCGTCGATCCGTTGAACTACCTCGTCGTGCCGCGCATGATCGCCGCCGCGGCAGCCGCGCCCATCCTCACCATGCTCTTCAACGCCATCGCTCTGGCCGGGGCGTACGGCATCGCGGTTTTCCTCAAGGACCTCTCGCCCGGCCAGTTCCTCAACCGGATGCAATACCTCGTCGACGTGAAGGACATCACCAGCGGCCTGGGCAAATCGGCGGTGATCGGGTTCGTCGTCGCGCTCATCGCCTGCTACCGCGGCTACCGGGCCGGGGGTGGCGCGCGCGGCGTGGGCATCGCCACCACCCAAGCCGTGGTGGGCGGCCTGGTGGCCATCTTCGCCATCGACTACGTCTACACGGCCATCTCGCTCAGCGGCCCGCCCGAGATGAAAGGAGGTCTGGGCGGGTGACCGCCCAGCTTCAAGACCAGCTCCAGCCGGCAGAGCCGGTCATCATCATCGAGGACCTGCACAAGAGCTTCGCCGGGTTCAAGGTCCTGGCGGGCATCAATCTCACCATGATGCCCGGCACCACCACCGTCATCCTCGGCGCGTCGGGGAGCGGCAAGACGGTGCTGATGAAGCACATCATGGGCCTCTTCAAGCCCGACCAAGGCCGCGTCATCGTCGACGGCGAGGACATCACGCACATGGCCCGGCACCAGCTCTCCCAATTCCGGACGCGCATGGGGATGGTCTTCCAGAGCGCCGCGCTGTTCGACTCCATGACGGTGTTCGAGAACTGCGCCTTTCCCCTGCGCGAGCACACCAAGCTGAGCGAGGCGGAGATCGAACAAAAAGTGAAGGAAAAACTGGCCGTTGTCGATCTGCATGACGTCGAACAGAAGTACCCCGCCGAACTGTCGGGAGGCATGCGCAAGCGGGTGGGACTGGCCCGCGCCATCGTCCGCGAGCCCAAAATCATCCTTTACGACGAACCCACCACCGGTCTCGATCCTCTCACCACCGAGAGCGTCGACGAGATGATCATCAACGCCAGAGAGCGCCTCGGGGTCACGTCCGTGGTCATCAGCCACGATATCGGGTCTGCCTTCCACATCGCCGACCGCATCGCGGTCATCAACGAGGGGCGCATCGTGGAAGAGGGCACTCCCGAGGAGGTCCGCAACACCAAAGAGCCGTTTACCCGGCATTTTCTCGCTACCTGGTTCGACAGGGCATAGGATCCCGCCCGCGTGCCCTCTTTCTGGAACCCACTTCGCGTCGGAATCGTCATCGCCTTGGCGGCGAGCGCCTTCGGCCTCTTCCTGTACTTCATCAGCGGCAACCCCTTCCAGAGCCGCACGACATACCGGGTCTACGCCATCTTCGACGACGCGACCGGCCTGGGCGTGCGCACGCGCGTGCAGGTCGCCGGCATCCCCGTCGGCCAGGTCGATCGGATCGAGCTGGACCAGAACACCGCCAAGGCCAAGGTGTGGATGCTCATCCGCCAGCAGTACGTGCTCCACCGCAACGCCGCCATCACCAAGCGCAGCGAGAGCATCCTGGGCGATTTCCTCCTCGACGTCTTTCCCGGCACCGCCGACCAGCCGACGCTGCACGACGGCGACGAGATCCGCAACGTGGTGCGCACGCCGTCGATGAACGACGTCTTTGTGTCGCTGAGCAAGATCGCCGGGGACATCGGCGAAATCACCACCAACCTCCGTAAAGTATTGGGCGGCGAGGAGGGCGAGACCAACATCCGCAACCTCATCGGCAGCCTGCAGCGCATCACCAGCGGCATCGAGCGCGTCATCGACACCAGCGGCGCCAAGCTCGACGCCACGCTGGCCAACTTCCAGAGGTTCTCCGGGGACCTGAGCAGGCTCAGCAGCGACGAGGGTGAGGACATCGTGGCCATCCTCAAGAATACGCGCCAGGCCACCTCCGACGCGCGCGACATCCTGCGCACCATCGGCGGCGTGATCGGCTCGAGCCAGAAGGGTGAACTCAAGGAGAGCGTCACGGGCATCAAGCAGAGCCTCGACAAGCTCGACCTGTCGCTGCAGAACGTCCAGGAGATCACCGACAAGATCAACAAGGGCCAGGGCACGATCGGCCACCTCGTCAACGACGACAAGCTGGCCAAGAACCTCGACAAGGCGGCCCTGCAGCTCACCTCCATCCTCGGCACGCCCGACAGCCTCAAGATCGAAGTCAGCGAGCGCAGCGAGTTCCTCATCGGAGTGATCAACGCCAAGGCGCCGGTGGGGTCCACCGTCCAGCGGGCAGCCTACTCTCCGTGGACGAAGAACTATTTCGGGCTGCGGATCATCCCTCGACCCGACAAATGGTACGGCTTCGAGATCATCGACGATCCGCGTGGCGTGACCAAGCGCGTGCACGTCATCAACGATCCGTCCAATCCGCCGAACTTTCCCAGCGAGTACGACACGACCACCACTGAGCGGCAGCTCAAATTCAGCGTGTATCTGGCCAAGCGCTACGGGGTCATCTCCGGCAGATTCGGCATTCTCGAGAACACCGGAGGGTTCGGCCTCCAGGGGCATTTCTTCAACGATCGGCTGACGGTGGCGCTCGATGCTTTTGAGTTCGCCAACCCGCTCAAGGAGCACCCGCGCATCAAGTTCTACGTGAACTATCACTTCCTCGATCACCTGCTCATCACGGTGGGAGCCGACGACCTCGCCAACAAGCCGGAGCACGATCGGGTCGAGCTCAGCCGCATCATCAGCGGGCGCGACTATTTCGTCGGGGCGGGGGTATATTTCACCGACGATGACATCAAGATGCTCATTGCGGCGCTGCCCTTCCGACTGTAGGGGCAATGCATGAAGGTGCTGGTCGCCGATGACGACGTGATCTCGCGGACCATCCTCGAGAACGTCCTCCGGCGGCTCGGCTATGAACCGACCTTGACCACCAACGGCCGCGAGGCGCTGGCTCGCATCCAGCGCGAAGAGATTCCTCTCCTCATCACCGACTGGCAAATGCCGGACATCGACGGCCTGGAGCTGTGCCGGCGGCTGCGCGCGCCCGGCCGCAAGGTGTACACGTACGCGATCCTCCTCACCGCCCGCTCGGGCAAGGCGAACTACCTCGCCGGGCTCGAGGCCGGCGCCGACGACTTTCTCACCAAGCCCGTTGATGCGGACGAGCTGGCGGCGCGCCTCAAGGTCGGCGAGCGCATCGTCGGTCTGCAGAAAGAGATGCGCCGGATGGAGGGCCTGCTCTCGATCTGCGGCCGCTGCAAGAAGATCCGCGAGGACAAGGCCTGGGTGCCGGTGGACGAGTACGTGGCCGGCAAGACCGCCACCTCGTTCTCGCACGCGCTCTGCCCCGAGTGCCTGGCGAAGCAGATCGCGGAGTGAACGCGTTTGCGGTCAGGCCGGCGCTGTGGTAGCCAGCGCGCCGCATGGCCATCGAGAGAACGCTGAGCATCCTCAAGCCTGACGCGCTGCAGAGCGGCGTGGTGGGAAAGATCCTCTCGAAGTTCGAAGAGTCGGGGCTCAAGCCCGTGGCGATGAGGATGATGCACCTCACGGTCCCCGAGGCCGAAGGCTTCTACGCGGTGCACCGCCAGCGGCCGTTCTTTCCCTCGCTGGTCGCGTACATGACCTCGGGGCCGGTCATCGTGCAGGTGCTCGAGGGCGAGAACGCCGTGCAGAGGAACCGCGAGGTGATGGGCGCGACCAACCCGGCCAACGCGGCCGAGGGGACCATCCGGAAGCTCTTCGCCAGGAGCATCGAGGCGAATAGCGTTCACGGGTCGGACTCGCCGGAGAACGCGCGCGTGGAGATCGCCTACTTCTTCTCCCAGATCGACCTCGTCCGCTACGACTGGCGCTGACGCGAGGCTTCAGGCCCCAGGCTTCAGGCCTCGGGATACTACCTCCAAACGCTCGGTCGCCCGAGGTCTGAGGTCCGAGGCCCGAGGCCCCGCAGGGAGCGCCTGCTCCCTGCGCTCCCTGTGCCGCCGGGTTAAACTGGGTAGATCTTGGTTCCAACCTGGCAGTGGATCATCGGGCTTCTGGCCCTCCTCGGGTCCGCCTTCTTCTCTTCCGCCGAGACCGCGTTGACCGCGCTGGGCGAGGCGCGCGTCCAGGCGCTCATCGACAGCGGCCGCCGCCGCGCCCGGCTGCTGCGGCTCTGGCAGAAGCGCCCCGACGGCATCCTCTCGGCGCTGCTGCTCGGCAACACGCTGGTCAACGTGGGCATGGGCGCGCTCACCGCCCTCATCGCCGACGAGTTGGGCGCCTCGCACGCGGTGGCGCTCCTCACCGCCGTGACCACCATCATCATCCTCCTCTTCGGCGAGATCACGCCCAAGACCTTCGCCAAGGCGCACGCCAGCGGGTACGCGGTCTTCATCATGCCCTTCGTGGCGCTGACGTACTGGGTGCTCTTTCCGCTCGCTTGGCTTTTCGTGCAGCTCCCGCGCGCCATCTCCAAGGCCGCCGGCGTTCCGCAGTCCAACCGCGAGTCGGTCACCTCGCGCGAGCTGGAGTACCTCATCGAGCTGGGCGCGAGACAGGGCTCGATCGACAAGGTGCGCGAGCAGCTCCTCTCCAGCGTGCTGGCCTTCACCGAGGTGCTGGTGAAGGAGATCATGATCCCGCGCACGCAGGTGGTGGCGCTGGAAGAGTCGGCCTCGTTCGACGAGACGCTCAGGCTGGTGACCGAGAGCGAGCTGTCGCGCATCCCCGTCTATCGCACCAGCCTCGACGAGATCGTCGGCATTCTCTACGTCAAGAGCCTCCTCAAGGACGTGAAGAGGGGCATCGAGGGCCAGTTCCAGCTCTCGAGCTACCTGCGCAAGCCGTTCTTCGTGCCCGAGGTGATGAAGGTCTCCAAGCTCCTCACCGAGATGCAGAAGGAGCGCACGCACCTCGCCGTGGTGGTGGACGAGTTCGGCGGCACGAGCGGAATCGTCACGCTCGAGGACGTGGTCGAGGAGATCGTCGGGGAAATCCACGACGAGAGCGACATCGAAGACAAGAAGATCAAGGTGCTTCCGGACGGCGTCATCCTCGCCGACGCGCAGATCTCCATCCGCGACCTGGAGCACCACCTCGGCGTCGAGTTTCCCCCCGGCGACTACGAGACGCTGGGCGGCTTCCTCACCGCCACGGCGGGGCGCGTGCCGCCCGCCGGCTCGCTGGTCGTCTGGGGCGGCCTCACCTTCACCGTCAAGGCGGCCGACGACCGGCGCGTGCAAAAAGTAGAGATCGCGCGCAAGCCGGCGTCCGGCGCTGCGGTGACGGGGCCGCACTCCGCCCCGGACAAGGCCGTATTGCAAGCCGCGCCCCCGCCGGACAAAGTTCACTGAGCCATGCTGCCGCTGCACGGCGAGACTTCCCCCGCGCCCGACCTGCGCTCGCTCTCGCTCGCGGAGCTGGCGACGCTGGTGGACCTCATGGGCGAGAAGCCCTACCGCGCGCGCCAGCTCTTCCGCTGGCTGCACCAGAAGGGCGCCGCGGAGCTGGCGGAGATGACCGACCTGCCTCGCGCGTTTCGCGACCGGCTCGCCGCCGAGTCGCGCCTCACCGCGCTGGCCATCGACGCCGTGCAGACTTCGACCGACGGGACGCGCAAGTACCGGCTGCGCACCCAGGACGGCAGGTTCATCGAAGCGGTCTACATGCCCGAGGAGTCGGGGCCGGAGAGCTTCGACCCCGAGAGCGATGAGGAGGAGCGGGGCTCCGCCCCGCAACGGGCGGAGGCCGAAGGCCGGAGCATTGGCGACGACGTCGTGAAACGCGTGCGGCGCACGCTGTGCGTCTCGACGCAGGTGGGCTGCGCCATGGGCTGCGGGTTCTGCATGACGGCGACGATGGGGCTCGTGCGCAACCTCACGGCCGGTGAGATCTGCGACCAGGTGTACCGGGTCAACGCCGACCTGCGCTCGCTGGGCGTCGAGGGCGATCGGCCGCTGACCAACCTCGTCTACATGGGGATGGGCGAGCCGCTGCACAACTACGCCAACGTCATGCGCTCGCTGGACCTTCTTCTCCACGACGAAGGCGCGAACTTCAGCCACCGCCACATCACCGTCAGCACCAGCGGGCTCGTTCCCAACATCGCCCGCTTCGGCGAGGAGACGCAAGTCAAGCTGGCCGTCTCGCTCAACGCCACCACCGACGAGCAGCGCGCGCGCCTCATGCCGGTGGACAAGAAGTGGAACATCGCCGCGCTCATCGACGCGGTCCGGCGCTTTCCCTCGCGGCAGGGGCGCCGCGTGACGTTCGAGTACGTGCTCCTCAAGGGCGTGAACGACAGCGACGAGGACGCGGCGCGCCTTGCGGCCCTGCTCAAGGGATTGCCGGTGAAGGTGAACCTCATCCCCTACAACGAGAACCCCGGGCTGGGCTTTGGCGATCCGGGGGCGGAGCGGCTGCAGGGGTTCCGCAAGGCGCTCACGTCGCGCGGCGTGACATCGATGGTGCGCAAGAACCGCGGCCGCGACATCGCGGCGGCCTGCGGCCAACTCGCCGTCGCGGGGCAGGTCCGCACCCGAAGCGCCTGAACTCCGCTCGTGCTCGTTCTCGTGCTCGTCCTCGTTGCTCGTTTTCGTTAATCGTTTTCGTTGGTCGTTTTCGTCGAACTATGACGAACGGACGACGATCGCGAAGTCTGCGCGAGCGCAACGAGCAACGAGAACGCATTGGACGCGTCACTGAGGCTGGCGCGTCTCGCCACAGAGGTTCTGACCGGTTGACGCCGCTACCAGATCAGCGATCAGGAGGTGTCTCGCTCGGTCGGGCGGTCTTTCCTGAACTTCGCCATGAGGGTCCTGCCGAGGTGCTGTTCGGCCTTCATGAGGTTATGGCTCTTGCAGAGCAGTCGGATGTTTTCGATCGTAGGCTTGCCTCCGAGAGCCACCTCGAGATCGCGGTCGAATTCGAGCCGGTGCGTCGAGCCGCACATTTCTCCGTCTCCCATCGGCCAGGTGCAGCGCCCTTGGTCGCGCTCCCAGACCGCGCGCTTGACGGCGGTGGGGACGTAGCGATCGTTCTCGCCGGATGTCACCGACTGCGGGCGCGGCCGGTCGGTCAGCGCCTTGCGCTTGCGATCTCGCTCGCGAGGACTCAATCTTGGTCCGAAGCCGTCAAGCGAAAAGAGCACGACGGCGACGAATCTTTTTGCTCATCGCATCGGCACGCGTAGCGCGTTGGTCGTTCTCGTTGCTGGTTCTCGTTCTGGGTTGCAGCCTCGCGCCAGCCGGCCTCAGCCCGCGCCGCTATGTAAAGTGCACTTGACATGCGGCGGCGGCCGCGGGACATCCTCCGCATGCGCATCCCACTGCGCGAAGCGCGGCTGCGCCGGGGTCTCCTCCAGGAAGAGCTGTCCCGGGCCGCGCGCATCTCGCGGCAAGCTCTCTCGGCCATCGAGGCAGGGAGAGCCTCTCCCTCCACGCCGGTCGCTCTGCGGCTCGCCTCGGCGCTGGACGAATCGGTGGAGGACCTCTTCGGCCAGAGGCGCCGTTCCGAAGCGCGCCACCTTCTCTCGGTGGGCTGCGATCCGGCCCTCGCCATCCTCGCTGGATACGCCGGGGAACTGCCTGGCGGCGCCCGCCTGCGCTGGGCGAACGGCTCGAGCGGGGCCGCGCTCGATGCGCTCGCGCGCGGCGAAGCGCACATCGCCGGAATACACCTGCGCGACGAGCAAGGCGGTGGCAATTCCTCCATCGTCCGGGCGCGAGCGCCGGGCGCGCAGCTCGCGCCGTTCGCCCGCTGGGAGCTGGGGCTGGCGGTGCTGCGCGGGAACCCGCGCCGGCTGCGCACCGCCGCCGATCTGGCTCGGCCCGGCGTGCGCCTCGTCAACCGCGAACCGGGCTCGGGCGCGCGCCTTCTGCTCGACGCCCGGCTCGGGCGGGCGGGCATCGCGCCCTCCTCGGTGGTCGGGTACCGGCGTGTCGCGCGCAGCCATCTTTCGGTTGCGCAGGCGGTAGTGCTGGGGGAGGCGGACGCGGGCGTGGCTACCCGCGCCGCGTGCAGCGCCTGGGGCCTCGACTTCGTCCCCTGGAGCGAGGAGCGCTTCGATCTCGTCATCCCCGAAGAGCTGGTTGCGGACGCACGCGTGCAGCGGGTGCTCGAGACGCTCCACGGCCGCCCCTTCCGCCGCCGGCTCGCCGCGCTCGAAGGATACCGCCTCCCGTGACGCCTCTACTCGCCGCCATCCTCGTGGCCGCGCCGGCGACTGAGCTGGTCGTCTATGCGGCCGCCTCGCTGCGCGAAGCGTTCGAGACCATCGCCCGCGGCTTCGAGGTCGAGCACCCCGGGACGCGCGTTCTGCTCAGCTTCGGCGGCAGCCAGGGTCTGCGCGCGCAGATCGAGAACGGCGCTCCGGCCGACGTCTTCGTCTCCGCCGACCAGCCGCACATGGACGCGCTGGTCAAGCAGGGCCTGGCGCTCGCGCCGCGCGTGATCGCGCGCAACTCGCTCGCCATCGTGGTTCCCCCCGGCAACCCCGACAAGGTGGTGGGCCTCGCCGATCTCTCCCGGCTGGAGCGGATCGCCCTCGCCGCGCCCGAGGTGCCGGCCGGGGCCTATGCGCGAGAGGCGCTGCGCAAGCTCGGCCTCGAGGCGCGCGTCGAAGCGAAGGTCGTTTCGCGCGAGCTCAACGTGCGGCAGGTGGCCGGCAAGGTCGCGCTGGGCGAGGCGCAGGCCGGCATCGTCTACCACACCGATGCGCTGGCTTTCCGCGGCAAGCTGGACGAGGTTCCCATCGCCGCCAAGGAGAATGTCGCCGCCCACTACCCTGCCGCCGCGCTGAAGCCGTCGGCGCACCCCGACCTGGCGCGGCAGTTCGTCGAATACTTAGTGACGAAAAAAGCGCAGGACGCGCTGGCGGCGGCGGGGTTCAAGTGAGCGCGTTTCGCGCCGCATGCGCTCTCGCGGGAGGAGCGCTGGTCGCGCTGCTCGCGCTGCCCCTCGCGGCGCTCATCCTCGGGACCGGCGCCGCAGATCTGATATCGGGGCTGCGCACGCCGCTCGCGGGCAACGCCCTGCGGCTCAGCCTGTTCACCACCTCCTGCAGCCTGGCGCTGGTGGTCCTGCTCGGCACGCCGCTCGCCTGGCTTCTCGCCCGCGGGCAGGGGAGGGCCTTGCGCGCGCTCGAGATCGCCTCGCAGCTGCCGGTGGTGATCCCGCCGGCCGTGGCGGGCCTCGCGCTCTTGCTCGCGTTCGGGCGGCGGGGTCTGCTGGGCGGTGGCGTGCACCTCGCGTTCACCACCGCCGGCGTGGTGGTGGCCGAGGCGTTCGTCTCTTCGCCGTTCTATCTGCAGGCAGCCACGGCGGCCTTTCGCCGGCTCGATCCCGAACTCCTCGAGGTGGCGCGGGCGCTGGGCGCGTCGGAAGGGGCGGCGTTCTTCCGCGTCGCGTTGCCGCTCGCTCGCTCGGCGCTGATCGGCGGCGCCGCCATGGCGTGGGCGCGCGCGCTGGGCGAGTTCGGCGCGACATTGATGTTCGGGGGCAACCTGCCGGGCCGCACCCAGACCATGCCGCTCGCCATCTACACCGCGATGGAGGGCGACGCGCGCGCCGCACAGGCGATGTCGGTGGTGCTGGTGACGGCGGCCTTTGCTCTGCTCCTGGTGGTGCGCGCCGGCACGGCGCGGGCGGAGCGGGTATGAGCGCCCTGGAGATCGACCTCCGCGGCCGCGCCGGCGAGATGGAGATCCTGGCGCGCCTCACGCTGCCCAAAGGTGCGCTCGTGCTGACGGGTCCCAATGGAGCGGGCAAGTCCAGCGTGCTGCGGATGGTCCTGGGCTTCTTGCGCCCCGCCGCCGGGCGCGTCGCGGTGGGCGGCCGGGTACTGTTCGATTCCGCCGCCGGGATCGACCTCCCTCCCGAGCGACGGCGCCTCGGTTACGTGCCGCAGCACTCGGCGCTCTTTCCGCACCTGACGGTGCTCGACAATGTGGCTTTCGGGCTCTCCGGCCCGCGCCGGCGCGAGCGCGCGCTGGCGGTCCTCGAGTCGCTCGAGGTCGCGCATCTGGCCGGCCGGTCCACCGCTGCGCTCTCCGGCGGTGAGCGCCAGCGCGTCGCGGTGGCCAGGGCGCTCGCGCCCCAACCCGACGCGCTGCTCCTCGACGAGCCGCTCGCCGCGCTCGATGCGGTCGCGCGGGTGCAGGTGCGCGAGTTTCTCCGCGCGCGCCTCGCCGCCATGCCCATCCCGGCGCTGGTGGTCACGCACGATCCGGCCGACGCCGCGGTGGGCGATCGCATCGTCGTGCTCGAGTCGGGCCGCATCGCCCAGCAAGGCACGCTGGCGGAGTTGCGTGAAGCGCCGGCCTCGCCCTTCGTGTCCCGGTTCCTCGCTTCCTGACGGTGCCCGATTCGTCGGGCAGCATTGACCTGAGCGGCGCGCCGTGCGAAACCCGCGCGCCGTGTCCAGCGGAGTCCTGGGCGTCATCGGCGGGTCGGGCCTGTACGATCTGCCCGGCCTGACCGGCGTGCGCCGCGAAAAGTTATCGACGCCCTTCGGCGAGCCCAGCGACCCGATCGTCGTCGGCCGCCTGGGCGATGAGGAGATCGCCTTCCTTCCCCGCCACGGAATCGGCCACCGCCTCACCCCCACTGAGGTGAATGCGCGCGCCAACCTGCACGCGCTCAAGCAGCTGGGGGTGACGCGGGTCATCTCGGTGAGCGCGGTCGGCTCGATGAAGGAGGAGATCGCGCCGGGCCACCTCGTGCTGCCCGCGCAGTACATCGATCGCACGGTGGCGCGCCCGCGCACCTTCTTTGGCGAGGGGATCGTCGTCCACGTGGCCTTCTGCGATCCCGTCTGTCCCACGCTCCACCAGCACTTGCGCGCCGCGTGTTTTGCGGCCGGCGCGACGGTGCATGCCGGCGGGACGTATCTCTGCATCGAGGGGCCGCAGTTCTCCACGCGCGCGGAGAGCGAGCTGTACCGGAGTTGGAAGATCGACGTCATCGGCATGACCGCGCTGCCCGAGGCTCGCCTGGCCCGCGAGGCGGAGCTCTGCTACGCCACGCTGGCGCTGGCCACCGATTACGACTGCTGGCGTGCCGGCCACGAGGCGGTCACGGTCGAGCAGGTGGTCGCCACCATCCGCCAGAACGTCGCGCTCGCCCGCGAGGTGGTGCGCAACGCGGCGCTCGGGCTCTCCCGGCTGGGCGAACGCAACTGCCCCTGCGCGCACGCGCTCGATGGCGCGGTCATGACAGCCCCCGCGCAGATTTCCCCCGCCGCGCGCGCGCGAGTCGCGCTGCTGCTCGGCGACAGATACCGGAGCTGAGGATGTCCCTGCTGGTGGTCGGAAGCGTCGCGCTCGATTCGGTCGAAACGCCCTTCGGGAAGCGCGAGAACGTGCTGGGCGGGAGCGCGACGTACTTCGCCGCTGCCTCCAGCCTGCTGACGCGCGTCTCGGTGGTGGGCGTGGTGGGCGACGACTTTCCGCTCGACGAGCTGGAATTCCTGCGCAAGCGCGGCGTCGTGCTCGA
>WNFF01005797.1_pt1 | contig 19722 bp, 20 predicted proteins | sample 5400441 | NCBI WGS metagenome assembly WNFF01 (sample SAMN13153345, study PRJNA577476) | soil metagenome | isolation source: 120 cm saprolite under Douglas fir tree site 2 hole 3 replicate 1 | place: USA:California | collected 2015-04-18 | reverse complement strand
TTACGATGTTGAGCGCAACATCAGCGACGAGCAGATCAAAATGGTCGGTCAACGCCGGGGCGTCATTGGTATCAATTCAGTCCTGGTCAGTCCCGCACAAAAGGAGACCACGCTGGACTGTTATGTCGATCATATCGAGTACGTCGCGGGTCTGATCGGCATCGATTGCGTCGGGATCGGCTTCGATTTCTTCGAATTCATTTATCGGCAATGGCCGGAATCAAAGAAGAAGTGGATGGCCGAGAAACTGACGACGCCGCATTTCATTCCTGATCTGACGAATCATTCGCACGCCCCAAATCTTACGCGCAAATTGATCGAGCGCGGTTTCACTGACGACGGCATCGAAAAGATTCTGCGCGGCAACTGGATGCGCATTTTTGACGAGATTCTGTAGCTACACAATTGCCAGGGCCGGAAATTTTCGGCCAAGCACAACCTGGCTTGGCGCTTTCAACCATCGATCCAGCACCGTTCCGTAAACGCTGCGAAAGTCGGTGTTGAACTTCAGATCGCCGTGATCGAGATCGGTCAGGCTTGGATATTTGCCGAACAATCCGGGTTTGGTCCCGCCGCCGAGCACAAACATCGGTGCAGCTGCGCCATGATCGGTCCCGCCGTTTGCGTTTTCCTGAACGCGCCGACCAAACTCGCTGAATGTCATTAACAATATGCGTTCGAAATTCCCCTGTTGCTTGAGGTCGGCCACGAATGCACTGACTGCATCGTTAAACTCCCCCATCAACCGCTCGTGCGTGTTGATCTGTCCGGCGTGCGTATCGAAACCGCCCTGACTCGCGTAATAAACGCGCGTTGGCAGTCCACCGGCGATCATCCGCGCGATGATATTCAAACTCGCCGCGAGCTGGCCCTGCGGATACGTCACGCTCGATTTATACCTACGCGCGATCGCGAGAATTTTGTCCGAGCTCAGTTGCGCATCCAGCGCGGTGCGTTGCAAAAAGTCGAGCGTGCTCAAATCGTTTTTCGCCTTTCCCGGAATCGCGCCGATCGATCCACCGGTGTTCGATGCAACCGTGCCGCCTTCTTCGGTGGCGCCGGCTTCATTGAGTTGCCGAAAAAACATTTCTTCTGGGCTCAGCTGGCCCTTGCCAGGTTCGGACGGTTGAAATCGAAATTGTTCCGGACGCGAAAACGTTACGCCAGTGGGATTCTTCGCGGCGAACGCTTGCGGCGTTTCTTCGCCAATGGCAACGCCCACAGTTGGATCGGCGCCGGCGCAGCAATTATCGAAGTAACGGCCGAGCCAACCATCGCTCACCGTGCGATCTGCATCAGAAGCGGTTTGCCAGATTTCCGTGGAACGAAAATGCGAGCGGTTCGGGTTTGGATAACCAACACCCTGCACGATCGCCACGTGACCCTCGTCGTAGAGTGATTTCAGGCCGGTAAGCTTTGGATTCAGCGCGATGTGATTATCGATTTTCAAGACCTGATCTGCGGAAAGCCGAAGCCGCGGCCGCGCAACATGGTAAGCGTCGTCGGCGTAAGGGACGACCATGTTGAGTCCGTCGTTGCCGCCGGCCATCTGCAAGACCACGAGAATGGTTCCATCTTTGCCGGTAACGGCTTGCGTCATCGCATCGGCCGCGAGCGCATCGAGCGTGAAGAAAGTTTTTTCGAGAAAAACCGGCAGCGTCCAGGTGGCGGCCGCGCCAAGCATGGAAGTACGGAGAAATTTCCGCCGTGTTTGCAATGTGGGTTTCGTTTTCATTCGTTAGGCCAGTTGAAATTGTGACGTGCTCATCATCAAGTGGATGAGCTCGCGCAAGGTTACGTCGGTTGTTTCGGAGCTCCGGGATTCGAGATATTGCACAAGAGTGTCGATCTCTTTTTGTGCAGGCAGAGTCTGAAAAAATCTGTGGACGAGAAGATCGACAACTTCGCGGGGTTTGTTGCGAACATCGGCCGGCACAAGTTTACTAACGTCGATGGGCTCGCGGCGAACTTGCTCGACCAATTGCGCCGCGCGCCCAAAACCAACATCACCGCCTTGTCTGCGTTGTTGATTGTTTGGCGGCAGGATTGCGTCGCCGTTAATCAAGTAGTTGGCGAAATTGTATCGAAATAACAATGTCGACGTGCTGATCCACTCTTTGCCGCCGTCCCAGCCTTTCACGTTCGGCGGCGCGAAAAGAATCTGTCCCATTTGTCGCATTGCATTCTGGGCCGCGACGGGTGCTGGCGGCGGCGCATTCAGGAGCTTCGAAGTTTGAACGATGTACTGAATCGGGCTTTTGATTTGGCCGCCCATGACACGCTCGGAATAAAATTCCGCGGAGCTGAAAATTTCGCGCAGCACCGAACGCATCTCGAAATTGTGCGCGCGGATACGCTGTGCGATCGCATCCACCATTTCTGTGCTTGGATCGTCTTCGACAAAGAAGCGCCAGAATTTGCGACCGATGAATTGTGCGCAAGCCGGTTTACTGATGAGAATGTCGATGATGTCATCCCCGTTCAAATTTCCAGTTTTGCCCATGAACGATTTCGGTCCGCGGTCCTGCTGAAATGGCGCGAACCGGAATTGCTGCGTAGTCATATCGATCCGATAACCGGTGAACGCGCGCGCCGATTCGCGAATGTCCTGCTCGCTGTAGTTGCCAATACCGACCGTGAACAATTCCATTAGTTCGCGCGCCCAATTTTCGTTGGGGTGCTCTTTTCGGCTCTGTTGCAAATCGAGGTAGATCATCATCGCCGGATCGCGTGAGATTTTCTTCACCAGCGTAGCAAAGTTCCCAAAGGCGTTGCGACGGAGGGTGTCGTTCTGGAGCCACATCCAGTAAGCGTCTTGCACTTTTTGCGCGCTGGTTGCGAAATGTCCGTGCCAGAAGAGTGTCATCTTTTCCAGCAATGGCGCCGGGCCATTGAGCATTCGATCAAGCCACCAGCGGCGAAGATCAACAATCTCGTCGCCTTCCATCAGGCGAACCTGACGCGCCTTGCTTTGAAAGTTTTCGCCACGGTCCTTGGCGGCTTTAATTTCCATTCGCTGAGCCTGAATATTTCGAGGATGCACCCACATCGGGGGCGGCACATTTGCTGTCTCGCCCCTAACCTCAACGAAGTCGCGCACCGCTGCCGCGAGCCCCTTTTTTCGGAGCGCTTCGATCTCTGCCGGGGTGCCGCCGAACGCGGCGCGATTAAGCAAATGCGCCGCCGTCGCCTCGTTCCACTTTGAGTTGGGCAGCGGCGTCAGCATGTTGATTGAACCGGTTTGGGCGAGCGTGGTTGCATGATGGACTCTACTTTGTCTAGACCGGCTTACGGCCCTTCTGGTTACATGCCTTAAATCGGAAGCAGAGGAACCGGCTTTGAAATTCATTAATCTGACGCGCCGAACTGAGATTGGCGCCAATTCGTACTATTTAGAGGCCGGCGACCGTCGGCTCGTGCTCGATTCCGGGATGCATCCGAAGTTCGAAGGAGAGGAAGCGCTGCCGAATTGGAAAGCGCTCGGCGATCGCCGGCTCGAAGCGATTATCGTTTCGCATTCGCATCAAGACCACATCGGCACGTTGCCGGTCTTGATGCGGCGGCAACCGCAGGCGCGCGTGTTCATGACCGAGCCGACCGTCGAAATTGGTAGCGTGTTGTTGCACAACTCAGTCAACGTGATGACGCGGCAACGCGAAGAGCTCGGAACAACTTTGTATCCGCTCTTCACCCATCGCGAAGCCGATCGCGCCGCCGATCGCTGGCAATCGTGCGCGTTGCGACAGGCGTACACGCTTTCGGGTGAGCGAGCGCCGAATGCGGACGGTGACGCAGTTACATTCGAATTTTTCGACGCCGGACACGTTCTAGGTTCAACCGGAATTCTCATTCGCGCTGAAGGACGCACGCTCTTTTATACCGGCGACGTTAACTTTGATGACCAAACGATCGCGCAGGCGGCGGTTTTTCCGGAAGAGAAGATCGACATCCTCATTATGGAATGCACCCGCGGCGATACGCCCGCGCCTGCGACGTGGTCGCGCGCGGGCGAAGAACAACGGCTCGCGCAATCGATCGAGAATGCGTTCGCGCGCGGAGGTTGCGTTCTGATTCCAGTGTTCGCGCTCGGAAAAACGCAGGAAGTGCTGGCAATGCTTTACAAATTGCGCCGGGCAAAAATCCTCGATTTCCCGATCTACATCGGCGGACTCAGCTCAAAGATCAGCGACATTTACGATCGGCGGGCACAAATGGGCCGGCGTCAGCTGCCGCGCCTGCAATTACTCGATGAACTTCGCCCCTTTGTTTTGAACGCCGAAACCATTCACGACGCGCGGACACGCGCTGGACGTGTTTACGCGCTTTCCAGTGGCATGATGACTCCCAAAACGCTCTCCAATATTTTCGCGCAGCGAATCGTCGATCAGCCACTCCATTCCATTTTTTTCGTCGGGTACGCCGATCCGGAATCGCCCGCGGGAATTTTGCGAAACGCTCTGCCAAACGAACAGGTGACGCTTGATCCAGGCGGATCGCCGCAGCGCGTGCGCTGTCACATCGAACAGTTTCAATTCAGCGCGCACGCATCGCGGGAGTCACTGATTGGATTCGCGGAGCGGCTCGCGCCGAAAAAAGTTTTGCTCGTCCATGGCGATCCGCTAGCGGTGGAGTGGATGCGCGCGCGGCTGGCGTCCGATTTGCCCAATTCAGAAATCATCGTCCCGACGCCTGGCGTGGAATTGGAATTCTAGTGAAGATTGTCTGCTGGAACATCAATTCGCTGCGCAAGCGTCAGGACCGATTGTTCGCGTGGCTCGAAAATACCACGCCCGATATTGTTTGTTTGCAGGAAACGAAATGCACCGATGAACAATTTCCGGCACTGGCGCTTCAATCCAGCGGTTACGACTCCGCCTATCACGGCGAGAAATCTTACAACGGCGTCGCGATTCTTTCGAAAACGAAACTGAAGGAAGTTCGCGCGTCGCTCTGTGATGAAGTTGTCGATCCGCAAGCGCGCGTGATTTCGGCAACGATCGGAAATTTGCGTGTCTATTCCGTTTATGCGCCGAACGGCCAGACCGTCGGCTCGCCGGCTTACAAATATAAATTGGAATGGTACGCCCGATTGCGCGATTGCCTGGCCAAAGAGCAAGATGTCGATCTTGTGGTGTGCGGCGATTTCAATGTCGCGCCGGAAGATGTCGATGTTTACGATCCAAAGCTTTGGCGCGGCGCAATCATGTGCTCCGATGGCGAGCGGATGGCGTTTCAGCAACTCTGTCAAATCGGTTTGCGGGACACGCTGCGACTGCACCCGCAGGAACCCGGCGTTTTTACCTGGTGGGATTATCGGATGCTTTCTTTTCCGAAAAATCGCGGGCTGCGGATCGATGCTGTCCTGGCGAGCGAAGGACTCGCCAAAAGATGTACGGCCTCGGGAGTCGATCGCGAGATGCGCAAAGGTAAAGATCCTTCCGATCACGCGCCGATTTGGGCAGAATTCTAACTGTGACTGCGTCGTGAGCTCACGATGAAAATTCCGCTTCACGTTTCTAATCTGCCGCCAAAGCCGCTGATAATTTGGGACGGTGACTGCCATTTCTGCCGGCGGTGGATCGAGCGCTGGCGCGAAATCACGCGCGGCGTGGTCGATTACGCGACATCCCAGGAAAGCGCAGAACGATTTCCAGAGATCCCGCGCGAACAATTCGAGCGCTCGGTCATTTACATCGAGACCGACGGCGCCGTTTATTCTGGGGCTGAAGCGGTCTTTCGATCATTACGATGTCGATCTTCCAAGAAGTGGTTGGCGTGGAGTTACGACCGTTTACCTGCTTTTGCGCCGGTCTCGGAAAGCCTTTACAGAATTATCTCGCGTAATCGCAGATTCGCTTCTGTGATCACGAAGCTTCTCTGGGGCAATGACGTTCGCCCGCCAACCTATTTTGCGGCGCGCCGCTGGTTTCTCCGCGCGGTCGGTTTGATTTTTCTCATCGCGTTCGTTTCGCTCTGGGTCCAGATCGACGGACTCATCGGGTCGAATGGAATTACTCCAGTGCGCGAATTTCTTCCGGCGGCCCGCGCCCAGCTGGGCGACCGCGCATTGTCGATCTTGCCGACACTGTGCTGGTTCAACTCGAGCGATACCTTTTTCCATTTTCTGTGTGGCGGCGGAGTTGTCCTCTCACTCGTTTTGATCGTCGGAATCGCGCCGGCGCTGTCACTCGTCGGGTTGGTTGCTTTTTATCTTTCGCTCACGATCGCCGGCCAAACATTTCTCAGTTTTCAATGGGATATTTTGCTGATCGAGATTGGGTTCCTGTCGATCTTTCTCGCGCCATGGCGGCTTTGGCCAAAGCGCGGCGTCGATCCGCCCGTTTCGCGCGCCGCACTTTTTCTGCTCAAGGTCCTGCTCTTCAAACTGTTGGTCATGTCCGGAGTGGTGAAGCTCACCAGCGGCGACGATTCGTGGTGGGACCTGACCGCGCTTGATTATCACTATTGGTCGCAGCCGTTGCCGACCGTGATCGGTTGGTGGGCCGATCAAAGTCCTGAGTGGTTCAAGAAATTTTCGGTCGCGTTTTGTCTCGTTGTCGAAATTATTGTTCCGTTTTTCATTTGGGCGCCACGCCGATTAAGACTGTTTGCTTGCGGGCTGCTAATTTTCCTCCAGGTCATGATCGCGGCGACGGGGAACTATTGCTTTTTCAATTTGCTGACCATCGCGTTGTGTTTGTTGTTAATTGATGACGATGTAGCCGCTTCGCTCCGCGAAACGCGCGCGCGTCGCATAGCGACGCGGCCACAGGACAAGCTGTCGATCTGCGCCGCGACGGCGGTGATCGTTGTTACTTTGCCGCTGAATGCGCAGCTGATTTACAGTGCGCTCAAACCGGAAGCGGAATGGCCGCGCCTGCTCGGATCCGTTTATGCCCGAGCGGAGGCGTTTCGGATTGTTAATGGCTACGGCCTTTTTCGCGTGATGACGAAAGATCGACGCGAGATCATAATCGAGGGGAGCGCTGACGGACTTGATTGGAAGCCTTACGAATTCAAATGGAAGCCCGGTGACGTGATGCGCGCGCCGGGCTGGTGCGCGCCGCATCAACCGCGGCTTGATTGGCAAATGTGGTTCGCCGCGCTCGGCTCGTATCGCCAAAATCCGTGGTTTGTTCAGCTGGTGATTTCTTTGTTGCACGGCAAACCGCAAGTCGCAGCGCTTTTTGAACGGAATCCGTTTCCACAAAATCCGCCGCGCTACGTTCGCGCGGCGCTTTATCGCTATCGTTTCACGACTGCCGAGGAACATCGCGAAACTGGCGCGTGGTGGAAACGTCAGGAACTCGGCGAATACTTGCCAAGCGTCTCGCTCGAAGACGTCCGCTGAGCTTGACATCTTCCTGTAGCCGCGTCGCTCTGGGACGCGCAATGCCACCTCGACTCGGAGCGTTTCGCGGAGCGAAACGGCTACAGGCTCGGTTGAGGGACGCACCGTTCGCGGATATATTCCGCGGCGATGCCGAAGGAAGAACAGATCATGACGGAAGGGACCGTGACCCAGGTTTTGCCGGGGACGATGTTCCGGGTCGATCTCGGCGGCCAACGCAATGTGCTTGCACACATTTCCGGCAAAATGCGCAAGCATTTCCTCCGGATCGTGCCGGGGGACAAAGTTTTTGTGGAGCTTTCGCCTTACGATTTGACCAAGGCGCGCATCATTTTCCGCGAGCAATAAGGCAAAAGATCGACATTCGGTGCGCGATTTGCTCAAGATCGTAAGCGCGCGGATAGTTGGAGTAACGAAATTTAACTGGAGACCATCATGGCTGAAGAAAACAAATCACATCGCGCGTCTGGAACGACCGACGCGCAGAACAAATTCGAAAGCAGCAAGACGCACGCGCGAAAAGCGGCCGAGGACTTACGCGATGCGGCCGGCGCGATTGCCGGCGAATATCGCGGCAAAGCGGAGCAAGCTTGGACCGAGGCCCGCGGGAAAGCTGAGCACGCTTGGACGGACGCGCGTGGCCGCGCTGAGCAGGCCTTGGGCGATGCACGGACGCGTGTGCGGACGTTTCAAGACGACGCGGAACAGTACGTTCGCGAAAATCCGACCAAGGCAATCTTTACCGCGCTCGGCGTGGGATTTGTTCTTGGACTGATCTTTCGGCGCTGATCGCGATTTGCTGAATGGCTGGCGAAAATTCGCCGACGAGAAGTCGAACGCGCCAGACCGGTTTCATCGGCAGTTTGGTCGCACTCGCGAGCGCGCTCGCGGATTTTTTCGAGAGTCGCGCCGAACTGTTTGCCACGGAATCAAAGGCGGCGCTCGTTCAATTTGTTTTGGTCGCAGTTTGCCTGGTCGCGGCACTTCTGTTTTTCGCGTTCGGATACGTCTTTCTGCTCGCGACTGCGGTTGTGGCGGTGGCTCATCTGGCAAAAGTCTCATGGTTGTGGACAGCCTTGGCTGCCGCCGGGCTGCATTTGTTGATGGCGCTGATTCTTCTGTTAATCGCGCGCAGTGGAATTAAGCGACCGGTTTTTCGCGCGACCACGGCCGAATTAAAAAAGGATCGAGAATGGCTAAAAAATCTGGAAACAACAAATCAGACGCGGAGCTAAAAGAGCAAATCGCGCGGTCGCGCGAAGATCTCGCCCTCAGACTGAACCGCGTTCGCGAGGAAGTTGATTTGCCGCGTAAGATTCGCCGCTCGGTCCGACGCCAGCCAGTCCTGTGGATTGTCGGTGCGATCGCGGTTGGTTTGCTGGTGACGGCGGTCGTGAGCCGGAAGAGAAAAGTTTATGTCGACGCAAAGGGCGCAACGAAATCCAAACACGTGCTGTTAGAGGCTGGATTTATATTGGGAGCGTTGCGGATCGCCGCAAGCTTGCTCAAACCCGTGGTCATGAACTTTGTCGAAAAGAAACTCGGGAGCTATTCGGGGCGCGGGCGTTCCGGGCCGAAAGGCTTTTGAGTTTACGCGCACCGTCGCGCTGCATAAGAATCGCGGTGCGTTATGTCTCCAACATCGACGGCAAGCTCTCCGCGCTCGCATCCGTTGTCGCATGTCGATGAATACCTGGCCATCGGACAAAGTGCCGGCGCGTCGGATATTCATCTTGGCGTAAACGCGCCGCCGCTCTGGCGGTTGCACGGAACGCTGCAACCGATTTGGCGAGACGCCCCGCGTCTCACTTCCGAGCAAACGCTCGCGCTCGCAGAAGGTTTTCTTTCCAGCCTGCACAAAACGCATTTGAACGAGCGGGGCGACGCCGATTTTGCCTACGCGAACGCATTCGGCCGGTATCGCACCAGCGTTGTCCGCCAGCGGCTCGGGGTCGATCTCGTGTTTCGCATCATTAACACAAAGGTGTGCACGATGGACGAGCTCGGTTTGCCCGAGCATCTCAAACTTCTCACCCGTTATCAAAACGGACTGATTCTCGTCACCGGCTCAGTCGGCAGTGGAAAATCGACCACGCTCGCGGCGTTGGTCGAGCAAGCGAACATTGAGCGGCGCGAGCACATCATCACCCTCGAAGATCCGATCGAGTATGTGTTGGAACCGAAGGGCTGCCACATCACCCAACGCGAAGTGCACACGCATACGCGCTCGTTCGCGGTAGCGTTGCGCGGCGCGCTCCGCGAGGATCCCGATGTCATCATGATCGGCGAAATGCGGGATTTGGAAACGATTTCGCTCGCCATCACAGCTGCCGAGACCGGCCATTTGGTCTTGGGAACACTGCACACTAGCAACGCGTCGCGCACGCTCGACCGGTTGCTCGATGTCTTTCCGCCCGGTCAACAGGAGCAGATTCGCATCATGGTCAGCGAATCGCTGCGCGGAGTCATTAGTCAGCAACTAATTCCGCGGTCCGACGGCGGGGGGCGCGTGCTGGCGCTCGAAATACTTACGATGATGGACGATGCACTTGCCGATCTTTACGGCCGCGGCTTGATCAGCGCAGAAGAAGCTCTTGCTCGTGCGGATCAAAAGCAGGAAATGCGAACGCGGCTCGCGAAATGACGAAGCACGAATGAAGAAACCCGAAATAATGACGAGGTCCGAAATTCAAAACGTCTCGTCACCGGAGCTTTCGTCATTTGGGTTTTGTCGTTCCTTCGTCATTCGCCATTCGGACTTCGTCATTTAGTCATGGCCTCTCTGGATCAATTTCTGAAAGTCATTGTCGATCAAGGCGGCTCCGATTTGCACATCGGCGAGGGCCAGCCGCCGAAGATGCGCAAGCACGGCGACATCGCGCCGATTCGAGAGATGCCACTGACGCACGACGAGACGATGTCGATGTTGAGCGAGGTTTGCGGCGAGCGGAACTGGAAAATTCTCGAAAACCGCGGCGATCTCGACTTCGCCTACGAGATGGACGCGGCATCCCGGTTTCGATGCAATTATTTAAAGCAAGCGCACGGCTATGGGGCGGTGTTTCGCTTGATTCCGGCGAAAATCGCAACGCTGGAACAACTTGGTATTCCAATCGTCGCCAAAGAGTTTGCGCGTTTGCGTGGTGGATTGGTCCTTGTTACCGGTCCAACCGGTTCCGGCAAATCGACGACCCTCGCGTCGCTGATTGATTACATCAACGACAATTTTTCGCGGCACATCGTCACGATCGAGGAACCGATTGAGTTCGTGCACGGCAACAAGCGCAGCATCATTACCCAGCGCGAGGTCCCTGGCGATTGCGAATCGTTTCCGGTGGCGCTGAAAGCGGCGTTGCGCGAAGACGCGGACATCGTTCTTGTCGGCGAAATGCGCGATCTGGAAACAATCTCGCTCGCGCTTACCGCCTCCGAAACCGGCTTGCTCGTTTTCGGAACGCTCCACACCAACAACGCGCGCAAAACCGTCGATCGAATGGTTGACGTTTTTCCAGCGCTGCGTCAACCGCAAGCGCGCGCGATGCTGGCCAATTCGTTGCGCGGTGTTCTCGCGCAATTGCTCTTGAAAAAAGCGGACGGCTCCGGCCGCATCGCGGTCAATGAAATCCTGGTCGCAAGCGCCGCTGTCTCGGCGATCATTCGCGAAGGCGCGACGCAAAAACTTCAGGACGTGATCATTTCCGGCAAAGGGCAGGGGATGCAATTCATGGACGACGCGATTTTTGCGCTGTTGGAAAACGGAACGGTCACAGCGCACGAAGCCTTCATGAAGGCGATCGATAAGAACCGGTTCAAACAATTCTTGCCGGCTGAAGAAGAACATCTCGGCGACGCCGCCGGCGCCGTCCCGGACGACGAAAAACGGCTGCCGGGAAATTTCATGAAGCGGGCGGCAACCCGCAGCTCAGCCAGGCCGCCTCCACGATAATTGTCGTCAGCTACGCGCGGTCAGGGTACAACCGTTGGTGCGGGGTCTCGTAAACGCAGCCAACAGCAACGTCACCGACGCGGCAACCACTAGGAGGAAACCGACAACGAAGAGCGGCGCGTCGAAGTAGCGCACGCCCATAAGCCAAAGCAGCATCAGGGGCAGTGTTCCAACTGTGAGAGCCGTTGTTCGAACGATCACCTGGGCCCAACGATCCGAATATGGCGCGGCATAAAAGGTCAGAAAGCCGAGAGGAAACAGCAACAGCCCGACCAAAATATGATTCAGAAGCATCGGCGGAATGAGATTGTCGGCCGCACCCTGAGAAACGCTGTGTCGAATGAGGGCCGCGATGTGGGGCGTCGCCACCAAATGCACGATGCCGAGCAACAAAAGCAGCAACCCGCTTCCTCTAAGCAATCGAACGCGAGTAGATGTGGACATTTGTAGAGCTTTCTACTTCTTAAGTTCTACTTTTTACTTTCTTAGAAGGAACGCCAATTGTGAAGCGGCCTCTTTCTCGGTGAGCTTCTTCGCGGCTCTCAGGACTTCCTTCGGCACCCACTTGGGAAATGGAACGACCAGCAATTTGTGCTTGCCCCCAGGAGTGTGCGTCTCCTTAACAGCGGCAAGCCTATTCTTCGAAAACCGGCCGGCCGACCTGACGAGGGCGGGCCACAGACGCCGATGGATGTAGGTAATTTTTCCATCTACCAGTCGGCACACCAAAATGTCGGGAGAACTGCGGATCGCTCGCGAGAGAAGGAATATCTCGTTTCCCTTCGGATGCGCCCACCAACTACCTCTCAGTGGTTCTCCCGCTACAACCTGAGCGAGACTGGGAACACTGGCATGCGCCGACTCGACGGCTATCCCACATTTTTTTATCCACGCGAGAGCTTGCTTTGCGTTCATGGATCGGCAACAGACCAGCCACCTAACGAGAAAAAGATCAGCTACGCCTCCTTCTCAAGTTTTCTTAATTCCTAATTCTTACTTCTTGCTTTCTTACCAGCCATCGGCTGCAGCGTGTGGTTAGACGTATGGCCTCGTTAATCACATGCACTTCTGTAGCAAGGGAGTAAGCCCAAAACAACCGCGGCCGCGATGCCAATCTTCGTCCAGAGCATCACGTCTGCGTGGCGACGCTCTTCTGCAGAATCTCCCGAAGCCCTTGCTCGCTCCGAAAGAATGTCGCGAATCCTCTGCATTGTCTGCTCAAAGCGAATGTTAAATGTCGGGTTTTGCGACACAGGAGGAGGAACCTTCAAGAATTCTTCGAGTGTGGCAGTATCGAGGTTTTCAAACCGCGCCGAATTCCTTTCAACATCCGACCAAGTAGCCATGAAGTGCTATCGCTTCGCCTCTTCCCACGGGTCCTTGAACGTGAATTTATACGGACGACGGTCTTGCTTCGAGATGAAGCCTGTCGCCTGCTTGGGATTATCGAAAGTCATCTTGTATGTGTTCCCGGAACCATCGCGCTTTCGAAGAGTCAAAAATGCCTGTCGAGATCCCGTGACTCGCCACTCGTAGGTTCCTCCTTCCGACGCGACTTCAATGTAGCTGTGGCCACCGGGTACCACCATGCCTGCGGCTGTGAAGTTACCCTGAGGCCAAAACAAAAATACGATCTTCGCACAATGCCTGTCGTCCCACAGTGTCATCTCTAAACCCGCGATGGAGTTCGGAGCTATTTGCTCACCTGAACTCGCGTACCTGTCCTGCGCCCCTGCTTGAATTGTGCTGCCGATCACCATCAACAGTGTAAAAAGCACGACTCTCATCAGTCTAAGGAGGCAAAGCTCAGGCACCGTTGGCGGCACCGAGTTGTGCTGCGAATTTCAATGTTGAAGCTGCCATTTGTAAACTCATGGCCGGGTCAGCCGTTGGCTGGAGCGCTTGGTTAGACTATAAACACTGCGTTACACAAAGCCTTTAACATATCTGAGGACATCATCGGGGATGGGGAACGGCGCACCGTCTTGAGCGGCCTGCTTAACTATGTCTTGCCACCTCCCCCGAAGGTCTTCGCGACGCGATCTGTCATCCTCGCGGTGTGCGCAATCTCACGTATGCCGGAAACGCCGAACTGCTGAACTAGCTCGAGCACGCGACCGTGAAGTGTGCGAAGCGTCGCAGCATCTTTTGTGGTCCACCTGATCGCCGTGCCGAGGCGCCCCAGTTCGGTGCCTCGATGCGGCATGACACTCGTGCGAGGCATCGGGACGACGCCGAGCCAGCGCGTCTTCGTTAAGATGTGAGCGACACCCTCGCTGGTATCGACGGAGTCATAAAACGTGGGCATGGCGGAACGCTCGCTAATCGTCTAATTCGAAGCTTCGCTCGGAGGGAAGGGGAGAAACACCGCATTCGGTGACGAATCATGTCAGGTTCTTGGATTTCCTGCAAGCAGGCGGCGGCGCGGCCGCCACGTTGACAAGGGAAAACGCGGGTGATAGTTTCGCCGCACTTTGGCGATAATTTTCGCCCAAAGCGTGATAACCGAGGCTAATAGAGAATTTGCACTCGCTGCTAAATAGTCAGGTATTGGTGCTGAACCGTCTCTGGCAGGCGGTCAACATCTGCACGGCGCGGCGCGCGTTCTCGCTCGTCTACGCCGGCCACGCCCACGTCGTTTCGTCGGACGACGCAAACAACTTCCTGACGCACGATTTTGAAGGCTGGCGCGATTTTTCGACGGACGCGCCCGATCACGAACTCGTTCAGACGATTTCGTGGAAAATCCGTGTGCCGCGCGTGATCGTGCTGCTCTTTTTCGATCGGCTGCCGAAAAAGGAAGTCAAATTTACCCGCCACAACGTTTTCGAGCGCGACAAGAACATGTGCCAATATTGCGGCGAGGCCTTCGATCGTAACGATTTGAATCTCGATCACGTAGTGCCGCGCGACCGCGGCGGAACGACGACTTGGGAAAACGTGGTTTGCTCGTGCATTCCGTGTAACACGCGCAAAGGCAATCGTCTGCCGCAGGAAGCGCAGATGGGTCTCATTCGCAAACCGAAGCGGCCGAAGTGGCGGCCGTTCCTGCACGTCACGTTCACCGCGCCGCAGCACGAGAGTTGGCGGCACTTTGTCGATCTTGCTTACTGGAACGTCGAGCTAAGCGATTAGTTTGCGTTTCGCGAAGTCGAATTACATTTTCCGCCTCTCCCCTCCCGCAAGGGGATAGGATTGAGGTGACTCATCTCGGCGCAGATTAACCCTCACCCTACCCTGTCCCTTGAAAAGGGAGAGGCGATTCGAGACATCGCCTTAGCCTAACGACTGATTGTCGATCTTTCCGCAACGCGCTGTCGCTGCGGTCCAATTGCTCGCAGTATCGGCTGCGGATAAATGCCGAACCAAATCGTGGCGATGATCAATAAGACGATCACTGCCCGCGAGAGGGCGCTGACCGCGATTGGATTGTTGTTCGCGCTCGGCTGCCAATACATCGCTCGCACGACTTTCAGGTAATAGTAGAACCCGCACGCGACCGTAACGATTCCAACCGCCACCAGCGCGGTTTGTTTTTGTGCGACCGCGCTTACGAAGATGAAGAACTTACCGAAAAAGCCGGCGGTGAACGGAAGACCGGCAAGCGACGCCATCGCCACGAGCATCGCGAACGCGAGGAATGGTGCGCGTTTCGCCAAGCCATCGAAATTAGAAATCTCCTCGCCCGTTTGTTGCGCGACAAGAATCAAGATCGCAAAGGCCAAGAGAGTCATGAGCAGATAAGCCGCGAGATAAAATGTCACCGCGCGACCATCGAAGCAGGCGACACCAATCAGCAAATAACCGGCGTGGGCGATGCTGGAGTAGCCGAGCAATCGTTTGAGATTGTTTTGCGGAAGCGCGGCGAGATTCCCGTACACGACCGTGAGTAACGCGATGAGAACGACGAGGCGTTCGATGTTCGGCAGCATGAGAAACGGTTGGAGCACGCGCAACAGGACGACGAACCCGGCCGCTTTGGATCCGACTGAAAGAAATGCGGTCACCGGCGTCGGTGCCCCTTGGTAAACATCCGGCACCCAGATTTGGAATGGGACGGCGGCGATTTTAAAACCCAATCCAACCAACACTAATACTGCGCCGAAGGTTGCGCCGTAATTGTCGATCTTGCCGCTGGAAAGCGCCGCGGTGATTCGTTGTAGATTTGTTTCGCCGGTCACGCCGAAGATCCAGGTGATTCCGTAAACGAGAAATGCGGTCGAGAGCGCGCCGAGGATGAGGTATTTCACGCCCGCTTCGAGCGCGATTGGATTTCTTCTCGGAAAACTGACGAGCACGAAAAATGAAATAGTGACGAGCTCGATCGCAACGAAAATGAAGATGAAATCGATGGCTGAGACCAGGTACATCAAGCCGGCGCAGGTCAGGAGTGGCAGCGAGAAAAATTCGCCGAGGTTTGACGATGCGTGACCGGCAACGCTACCCAAGACCGGCGTGTAATCGATCATCATTCCAAGCACAACGATCGTGGTTACGAGCGTGAATCGTTTAAAGAAGATCGACAGCGGATCCGCGGTGTAAAAATTCCAAAAGCCATTTGTCTGGGGAATCGACGACTCCGGTAACAAAAAGAAACTGGCGACGAGCACGGCTGCGAGACCGACGATGCCGGCGTAAGCAAAGATTTTCTTGTCGATCTTGGCAGCAAAGGTTTCCAAGATGAGGATCGCCATGCCGAGCACGAGCACCGCGATCTCGAGATATGGCGCGCGGATCGCGATCATTTAGTCGCGGTGAAATAAGGTCGAAACGTCGGGGTCACCATTCGCACGAGCGTTTGCGGGAAGAATCCGAACCAGATGAGCCCGGCCACCAGCAATACGACCGGCAGTCGCAGGCCTGTGCCGAGATCGACAAGCTTTCCCCAGCGCTCATTGATTGTGCCCATGAACGTCGAGCGGTAAGCGCGCAACATGTAAACGGTAGAGATCACGATGCCCCAAAGCGCGAGCACGGTCGCGATCTGAAAAATATGGAAGCGTTGCATTTCCCATCCGTTTCGAATCGCGCCGAAGAAAATCAGGATCTCCGACGCGAAATTCGCGAAACCGGGCAGGCCAATTGCGGCAAATGCAGCAAAGCCGAAGGCGAGGCCGGCGAACGGCATCACTTTGGCCAGACCGCCGAGATCGTCGAACAGCAAAGTGCCGGTGCGATTTCGAATTTGACCGGCGACGGCAAAAAGCAGCGCGATCGAAAGCCCATGAGCGAAGATGAGTGCAGCAGCTCCGGTTGCTCCGAGAATGTTGGCGCTCGCGATTCCAAGAAAAATGTAGCCCATGTGCATCACGCTGGAGTAACCGAGCATCCAATCGAGCCGTTTCTGCGCGATCGTGACGAGACCAATGTAGATAATGTTGCCGAGCAAGAGGATGACGAGGAGATACATCCAGTAATGCGCGCCATCCGGCAGCATTGGAATCGCTAAGCGCAGCAAACCATAGAGTCCGAATTTTTTCAGGACGCCTGCGTGCAGCATCGCCGCGGGCGCGGGCGCTGATGCGTACGCTTCCGGCGCCCAGGAATGAAACGGAAAGAGCGAGATAAGAACGCCGAACCCGATCAACAGCAAAAGATAAATGTGGCGTTGTGTCGGAGCCGCAATCGCGTGCGCGGCCGTCGCGGCTTGCAGTTCCCGAATGTCAAAAGTTCGCGTGGTCGCTGGCAGACTTTGGTAAAGCAGAATCAGTCCGATCAATAGAACGAAACTGCCGAGGGTGAGATAAATTGTGATTTTCCACGCTGCGACGCTGCGATTGCCTGTTCCCCAGATTCCGATGAGCAGAAATGTCGGGATCAGCGCGAGTTCGTGGAAGGCGTAAAAGAAAAACAAATCGATTGATGCGAAAGCTCCGATCGCGCCGCCGGAAATGAACAGCAGGCAAGCGTAGAACGCGCGCTCGTGGTTGTCGATCTTACCGGTGAACCAAACCGCGGCGACGGTGACAATGGTGGCGAGGAGAAGCATGAGCAGACTCAAACCATCGATGCCGAACGCGAAATGAATTTGCCAGTCCGCCGAAACGAGAAACGAGCTGGCAAATTGAAAACCGGCTGTGACTCGATCGAATCGGCTGAGAAGAGCCAGTGTGACAAACAGATTTGAAATTGCCGCGACGAGCGCAGTCAGTCGCGCAGGCGCGCCGGCGATGATTGCAATCGCGGCGGTGATCGGGCAGAGAACGAGAAAGAGAAGCATCAGCGGAAAACGGTGAAGTAAATGAGAGCCACGATTCCCAATCCGAACAAAAATGCGTAGGCCTGAAGATTGCCGACTTGAAATAATCGCAGAAACGCGCCAAGCCCAAACATGCCACCGCTTGTCCCGCGGACAGCACCGGCATCAATAATCCAGCGATCAAAGAAGGCTGCGATGCGAGCAAGAAGTTCCTGAGTTGCCCCGATCAGCCACTCGTAAAATTCGTCGATGTAAAAACGCCGTCGCACAAGATCGACATGCAGCGGATCGCGCTCACGGTTGCGATAAAGCCAGGTAGCGATGCCCACGCCTAGAATCAGTGCGACCAGCGCGAGGGCAGGGACTGTGATAACGCTTTCCTTTTCATGCGGCACGACCAGGAAATTCTTGGCGACAGTTTCCCAGCCCGCGATGAGCGCGAACAGTGCGAGGATGAGCAAGGGAATAATCATCACGAGCGGTGATTCCTTGCCGGCACGGGCGGCATCGCTGCGAGGTTTTCCGAGAAAAACGACTATTACCGCGCGTGAAACATAAAACGCAGTCAAGAATGCAGTCGTTAGGCCGATGACAAAGATCGACATGTTGCGTTCGTAGGCAAGCGCAAGGATCGCGTCTTTACTAAAGAATCCGCTGAACGGTGGGCAACCAACCAATGCGAGCGCGCCCACGGCAAACGTGGCAAATGTAATTCTCAGTTTTTTCGCGAGGCCACCCATCTTCCAGATGTCTTGCTCGTGATGAAGGGTGACGATGACGGAGCCAGCGGCGAGAAAGAGGAGCGCTTTGAAAAACGCGTGAGTGAAAAGGTGAAACATCGCCGCTTCATTAGAGGCGAGTCCGACCGCCATAACCATGTAACCAAGTTGGGAAATCGTGGAGTAAGCGAGGATCCGTTTGATGTCGGATTGCTGCGTCGCCATTAACGCGCCGAGCAACGCGGTGATAGTTCCCATCCAGGCGATAACGAGCAGCGCGGTCTGCGACGCCTGAATAAGGAACGCAACGCGCACGAGAAGGTAAACGCCCGCCGCGACCATCGTCGCCGCGTGAATCAATGCCGAGACTGGTGTTGGACCCTCCATCGCGTCCGGCAACCAAACGTGGAGCGGGAATTGCGCAGATTTGCCGACCGCGCCGCAAAAAATCAGAATCGCGACAATGGTGAGATAGCCAGGGTTGCTCGTGATCTTGGAAAGATGCGCGACGATATCGTCGAATACGACCGAGCCGGTCGCCATCCACACCATCAGAATTCCGATCATGAATCCGAAGTCACCGATTCGGGTGGTGAGAAACGCTTTTTTCGCGGCATCAGCAGCGGCGTCGCGTTCGAACCAGTGACCGATCAGCACATACGAGGTGAAGCCGACCAGTTCCCAGAAAATAAACATCATCACGAAATTGTTGGCGAGAACGATCCCAAGCATGGCGAACATGAAGAGCGAAAGCGCTGCGAAGTAGCGCGACTTGCCTTCGTCGTCGCGCATGTAGCCCAATGAGTAGATGTGGATCAGCGATCCGACGCCGGAAACGACCAGGAGCATCAATCTGCTCAGATCATCGAGAATAAAAGCAAGCGGAACGATGAAGACGCCGCGGATGTCGATCCAGATTAATTTCGGCGCCGAAATGTCAGCTTTTCCAAAAATCAAACAGCTACACGCGAAACTTCCAAGAACAGCCGCGACTGAGATCAGAGCGCTGGTATTCTTCCAGCGACGCGTGAACAAAGTAATAACTCCAGCCGAAGTGAGCGGCAGGAGCAAAACTAACCACGGAAGCAAGCTGTTGGCGGTGAAGGTCAAAACTTTAAACTGGTGATGTCTTCGACATGCGTCGTCCGTCGGAGGCGAAAGAGTGCGACCACAATCGCAAGTCCGACTGCGACCTCGGCCGCGGCCACGGTGATGACGAAGAAAACAAAAACCTGCGCGTTGTAATTTGGGGCCCCGCTTGGATCGACATGAAAGCGCGAGAACGCGACGAGTGACAAATTGGCGGCGTTCAACATCAACTCCAGGGCCATCAAAATGATGATGATGTTGCGTCGCACCATCACGCCGGCGAAGCCGATGGTGAACAAAATTCCGCTGACAATGAGATAATCGCCAAGCGTGACCATGTCAGCGGGTTTCGCGTCGGCTCAACATCACGGCGCCGATGGTTGCTACCAAAATGACTACGCCGATGATTTGAAAAGGC
>WNFF01001355.1_pt1 | contig 19722 bp, 16 predicted proteins | sample 5400441 | NCBI WGS metagenome assembly WNFF01 (sample SAMN13153345, study PRJNA577476) | soil metagenome | isolation source: 120 cm saprolite under Douglas fir tree site 2 hole 3 replicate 1 | place: USA:California | collected 2015-04-18 | reverse complement strand
CTCGGGAATCCGCATGGTTTCATAGATGCGGAAGCCTCGACGCTGGCGAGAGATGATGATCACGCCAGCTTCATTTCGGAAAAGGCGGCGGATAGTATCCTCACTCAAGCGCCAAGCCGTGGCGAGCTCTGCGACCGTATAATGGCGCTCGCGAAACGAAATTGGAGTGAGGGGTGCGTTCACTCATGTTAGATTGCGATGTGGGACAAAAATGTAGCCTGGAGCTCTGCGCACATCTGTGTTGTCCTTTGTTCGCCGGAGTCGGACTTAATTCATGACTGGGCGGCACTGAGCGGGAATGATCGAGTAAGGTCAGGGCGGCGCATGTGGCATCCGCGTTCCAGATACGTTCCAGTTGGGCGCAATTTCTGCGTTTCGTGAGTTTTGTGCGTCTAGCAAAATCAATAACTTGCGTGTTTTCAATGCCCGAAATATTCCGACTCCCCCCGCCTCCACCATTCTAACTGCTGTGTAATCAATAGATTGCACAAGATACGCAGTTTCCATGTTGCACTTGTGTTCAGCGCAAGTGAATTGAGACCGTCGCCGTTGTGTGCAAAGCTAGGCTGGCATAGACTACAACCAAGTTTGCGAGGTCGCTCTTGCTTCCCGCTGGCAAGTTTTCCAGATTGGCCCTCGCAGTCGCGGCCGCCCTGACCGCACTTCTGGTCTTGGTCGTCGAAGGTATTCGCTCTCCCGCAGCAAGCCTCTTGTATTCGGATCTCTTGCAAACGGCAATCGTGCTATGGGCCTCCTATTGCGCGTACCGCGTCGCTCTGCGTTCCTTGGGCTACTTGCGGCGGCTCTGGATGCTATTCGCTGTCGCGCTTTTTATGGCCGCGGTCGCGCAGGCGCTGGAAACGTACTATCAAAACATTTCGCACCTGCCCGCAGTCGTACCCTGGCCCTCAGACATTCTGTTCATTCTGTGGGTGGTGCCATGCGTGATGATGCTTCTGCCGAGGCCAGCGGGAGAATCCGGCGGGATCGACTGGCAGCAGATTTTAGACTTTGTTCAGGCGGTCGTGGTGGGGCTCGCCGCCTATCTGTATTTTTTTTACGTTCCATCCCGTTGGGTAGCCGAAGGGCCAAACATGGTTCCGAAGGTTCTGCAGCTGCAGACGATTCGCGACGCCGCGCTTGCCGCTGGGTTTTCGATCTGGGCTGCAAAGGTCCCAGCGCCAGCGATGCGAGCCTTCTTTGGCAGGATGTCTTTTTTTTTCGTAATAGCCAGCACGTCCGATTTAACTTATTTCCTCACGTCGCATCCCGCTTCGGGCAAAGCGAGTTGGAACGACATCGGATGGTGCGCGCCATATTTGTTCGCGGTCGCGGCCGCAGCTACATGGAAGCGCGAAGGTGAGCTCGTTCCGACAACGGCGCCCCGGAAACAGCGCTTGGCGGCTCTTTCGCATCTTTTGCCTGTGGGTATACCTCTGCTGGTGCTCATAATGGGCTGGCGAATCAGTACAGAGGAGTTCACCATCGCGTGGTTAGCCGTTGCCGCTTCGTTTGTCGTTTTTGCCACGCGCCTTATCCTAATCAATGAGCAGCAACGGCGGATGGCAGACGATCTTCTTAGAACAGGGAAGAACCTGCTGCGATCGGAAAACATGTTTTCTAGCGCCTTCCGTCTGAGCCCCGACCCCGTTGGCATAAGCCTTGTCCCGGAAGGCCGTTTTGTGGAAGTCAATGACAGTTTTACCCGCTTTACCGGACATACTCGCGAACAAACACTTGGGAGAAGTCCGGAGGAAATGAATCTTTGGGCTGACGTTTCGCATCGAGCGAAGGTCATGGCCAAGCTACGTGAAGAGGGGGAAGTCCGGGAGGAAGAATTTCGTTGCCGAACGAAGTCCGGAGAGGTCCGCATCGGTCAATTTTCAGGAGCATTGATTGAGCTAGATGGCCGGCTCCATGCGCTCGTAGTAGTTCGCGACGTTACTGCTCGGAAGCGGGCGGAAGAGGCGCTGCGAAGCAGCGAAGAGAGATTTCGAGCTGTCGTGGAAAGTCTGCACGTGGGTATCGTACTGCTGGGACCAGGGGCGGAAATTCTGTTCGCGAATCAAGCAGCCCAGCGGATGTTCAATCTGCCGATTGAGGACGTGCTCGGGAAGAATTCTTCTGAACTTGGCTTGGTTGCTGTTTACGAAGACGGAACGGAAATGCCGTTCTCGATGCGTCCGGGTCCCCGAGCTTTGGCGACCGGGAAGCCGATCCGTAATGAGGTCATGGGCTGGCGGCGCCGAGACTCGAATGAAGTTCTGTGGATTCTTGGGGAGGTCGTACCGCTGTTCGGCGAGAGTGGGATGCTGGACAAATTAGTCGTATCGTTTAGCGACATTACCAAACAGAAGCAGACGGAAGAGGCGCTGCACCAGTTGTCGACGCGGCTGCTGCAACTGCAGGACGAAGAGCGGCGGCGCCTGGGGCGGGAACTGCACGACAGCCTGGCACAGAGCGTGCTGGCGGTGAACTTGAATCTCGCGCAGGTCGCGCGCGCTTCGGTTCCTCTGGACGAAAGGTCGCGACGTGCGCTATCCGAGGCGCGGCGCGTGCTCCAAGAAATGTCGCAGGAAATTCGCACTCTCTCGTACCTGTTGCACCCACCAGTGCTGGATGAGCTCGGCCTGACATCAGCGATCCAGGAATATGCCGCAGGGTTCAGTGAGAGGAGCGGGATTCAATTGGAAGTGGACCTTCAGGCGGGCTTTGGAAGACTGGGTCAAGAGACGGAGACGGCCTTTTTCCGGATCGTGCAAGAGAGCCTGTCGAACATCCAGCGGCATTCCGGCAGCCCGACGGCCAAGATTCGTTTACGCGGGGATGCAAGTCGCGTCGAACTGGAAGTGAGCGATCGAGGCCGAGGAATGGATCAGACGGCGGTCGAGCGAGGCAGGAGCGCGCGAACTCGCTTGGGCGTAGGGATACTCGGTATGCGCGAACGGATGACGCAACTCGGAGGAAAACTCGAAGTGGAATCCAACTCGTCGGGAACAACAGTGCGGGCTGCTATTCCTTTGATGGCCGAGGTTTCCAATGCCCCTTCGCATTCTCGTGGCGGATGACCATCAAGTCGTGCGAACCGGGCTCCGCACACTTCTGGAGACCGAGCGCGGGTGGCAAGTGTGTGCCGAAGCCACCAATGGCCGGGAAGCTGTGGAGAAGGCGGGAGCATTGAAGCCGGATATCGCGGTACTCGACATTGGGATGCCCCTGCTAAACGGTGTGGAGGCCACCCGGCAAATCCGTAAGCTATCTCCGAAAACGGAAGTGCTGATTTTGAGCATGCACGACTCGGAAGTGCTGATGCAGGAGGTCCTGGAGGCTGGAGCGCGAGGATATATCTTAAAAGACGACGCGGATCGTAATTTGATTGCCGCAGTTGATGCCCTCCGCCAGCACAAGCCGTACTTATCCTCGCGCGTATCCGGGGTTTTCTCCAAAACCGGCCGGCTACTTGGCGAGGATTCCGCAGCAGACCGGAGGCGCTTGACCCCGCGCGAGAGGGAAATCCTTCAGCTTCTGGCGGAAGGAAAGAGCAATAAGGAAATCGCCGGTTTCCTGGGCATCAGCGTGAAAACGGCTGAGACTCATCGCGCCAACATCATGCTCAAGCTCAATTTTCATTCCATCACCGAACTTGTCCGCTACGCGGTTCGCAACAAGATCATCCAGGGCTAACGACCAGCTGCCCGAATCTACAGTCAATCCCCTAGGGAATCAGCCGAATTTCGTTTCATCTTGGAACAAGGCAAACTACGCTCCAGATTTTGAGCACCTAGTGTTCAGCAGGAGTGTGTGATGGACGCCAGTAATCGCCGCATTCGCGTCTTGGTCGCCGATGATTCGCCAACTGCTCTACTGGCGGTTTGTAGGTATCTGGAGTTCGAGGGGGAGTTCGAAATCGTCGGGACGGCCACCGATGGCCTGGATCTTTTGCACAAAAGCAGGGGCTTCCGCCCCGACCTGGTGCTCACCGACTTGAGCATGCCTCAAATCAGCGGGCTCGAGGCGACGACGGAGCTGCGAAAGTTATTCCCTGAATTGCGCATTCTGATCTTCACGGAATTGAACGGTTACTCACTTCGGGACGAGTGCCTGCGATGTGGCGCCGATGGCTTTGTCGAAAAGAGCCAAATGCCCGAAAAACTCATGGAGGAGGTTCGCAAGCTCTTCCCGAGAAATCAGTAGCTGGATGGACTACCAATGAACTTTGCCAACGAAGATGTCATTTCAAAAGGCTTCTGGCGCCAGGCAGCACGGATCCCACAGAACCGAAGCTGGAGCGGTGCTTGCTTCCGCGCCGCGGGCAATCGAACGATTCGCAAGGAAAAGCAGAACGAAATCATGATATCGCCTTTTTATCGAATTCTACTTATTGAGGACGATCCGTCGACGGCCCAAAGCATCTGGGACATGTTGAAGGGCAGTCAGGATTGCACTTTCCAAATGGTGTGCGCCAAATCCTTGCAGACTGGTTTGCCGAAGCTGGCATCGGAGATTGATGTGCTTCTTCTGGATATTCACGCTCCCGACTGCAAAGGCCTCGCTGATGTATCCGAGATTGATTCTCAATTCAACTCCTTGCCGATCATCGTCTTGCTTTCGCAGGAGAAGGAAACGGCGGGAAAGCAAGCTCTGGAGGCAGGCGCCGTCGAATACCTGGTGAAAGAAACTCTCAGCCGAGAGTTGCTCCAAAGGGCTCTACGGTATGCCATTGAACGCAAGCGGGCCGAAAGCACGACCCGCCAATGCGAAGAGCGATTCCATGAACTCTTTGAGAACGCCAAGGACATTCTCTTTACACTCGACCTGGAAGGAAGAATCACCTCACTGAACAAATCGGCTGAGGAAGTAATGGGATGGTCAAAAAGCGAAGCCCTTCAAAAAAATATCAAGAGTCTTGTGGCCCCTGAACACTTCGGCCTCTGCGGGCAGATGATGCGACGCATCGTGAATGAGGAGCCCTTGCAGCATTTCGAGATCAGCGTGCTGCGGAAGGACGGCCGGAGGGCGCTCCTGGAAACCAGCGCGCGCCTGATTCGCTCGAATGGAAAGAAAGAGGGCGTGCAAGGGACCGCGCGCGACGTCACGGAACGCCGTCAATTGGAGAACATGGTTAGACAATCCCAGAAGCTGGAAGCGATTGGCCGCCTGTCGGGAGGGGTGGCTCATGACTTTAACAATTTGTTATGCGTGATTAGCGGCCATGCCGAGATGTTATCCGAACAGTTGGAGCCGGCAAATACGGCAATCAAGAGCGTCGCTCAGATCAAGAAGGCGGCGGATAGTGCCGCTTCTCTGACCCGCCAACTTCTTGCGTTCAGCCGCAAGCAAGTGTTTCATCCGCAGACGCTAGACCTGAACGCTATCGTCGTTGAAACAGAAAAGCTCCTGGGACGATTGATTGGCGAGCACATCAAATTCTTCACGGAGTTAGATTCAACGCTGGGAAACGTGCGCGTGGACTCCGTGCAAATCGAGCAGGTCCTCGTGAATCTGGTTCTTAACGCCCGCGATGCGATGCCGCGGGGAGGAAACCTCACGATCGAAACTTCGAACGTCGATTTGGAAGACCAACATGGATCGAAGCGTTCGCTGATACCCGCTGGCAGCTACGTAATGTTTGCCGTGACCGACACGGGCTGTGGGATGGACGAAGAAACGCAGAGCCGCATCTTTGAACCTTTCTACACGACAAAGGAACTCGGTAAGGGAACGGGTTTGGGTCTGGCCACGGTATACGGAATCGTCAAGCAGAGTGGCGGATTTATCTGGGTGTACAGCGAACATGGCCGGGGCACGACATTTAAAGTTTATCTTCCGCGGGTTGAAAACCCGGCGGCGCCTTCGCGTCCGAGCAAGCGACAGATGGAAGCTTGCAAGGGAACGGAAACTGTTTTGCTGGTGGAAGACGCGGAACCTCTTCGGGCACTGATCAAAGAATTCCTGAAGGACAGTGGCTACGTGGTTCTGGAGACCGGGAACGGCAATGACGCCATCCGGATTGCAAGCGAATTTGGCGGCCCGATTCATCTGCTTTTGACCGATGTCGTCATGCCGGGAATGGGAGGACAGCAACTTGCTGATCAGCTGACGCGTATTCGCCCGGACGCAAAGGTGCTGTACATGTCGGGATATCCAAACGACGGAATAGTGCACTCGGGAATTCTGGCAGCCGGAGTGGTTCTACTCGAAAAGCCTTTCACTCGCGAGATTCTCTTGCGCAGGGTCCGGCAAGTACTCGATGAGGCAGCACACGCTAATTGAACGTGGCCGCGCGATTGACGGCACGCAGGGGCGGCAACCCGGTCCGTTGCAAAGATTTAAGCCTTATGCATCGCTCTGGCGATACGACCGAAGACGAGAACCCGCGAGGGGAATCAACTCGGCAAAGCCAAAAGGAGAGGACGTAATGTCATCAAAGAAGATTCTGCTTGTGGACGATTCCTGCACCGCCCGCCTGGTGAACAGGATGATTTTCAGCCAGAAATCGAATTATGTGCTGATTAGCGCGATTGACGGCAAGGAAGCCGTGGAGAGGGCACGAGAGGAAAAGCCGGACCTGATTCTCATGGATGTGGTGATGCCGCGGATGACCGGACTGGAAGCTTGCCGTGTCCTGAAAAAGGACAAGGAGACGGAGAAGATCCCCGTCATCCTGCTGACCACGCGCGGGGAAGAACAGTATGTGCAGGAAGGGTACGCGAGCGGATGCAGCGACTATCTGACCAAACCAGTCAATGACGCCGAGCTTCTCGATCTGCTGAAAGCATACCTTGGCGAGTAATTCAAAACGGGCAAGCGCCATACGGGAGCCACGCAGAGGTTGCGAGGGATAAAGATGATAGGCACAGGAAATGGAAGCCGTCCACCTGCCAAGGCGGGGCACTGGGTCGAACGGGCGGAGGGGAACTCAACGATTCCGACCGGAGCGGAAGAGCTGCGCTTGCGCGTACAACAGCTCTCACTGCGCGAGCAAATTGAGCGGAATCATTTTCTCCTCATGCGGATGAACGCGGCGAGCGCACGGCTGATTCAAAGCCTGGAACAGAGCGACGTATTTGATGCCATTGCTGAAATCATCGCGAACCTGGTGGGGTCTGAAGAAATAGCGGTGTTTGACTTTCATCCCGCGGAGCAAAACTTTTCGCTGGCCTGGTCGTCGGGCGTTGAAGCGGCTGCGTTGCAGCCGTTCCTGTGCGGTGCGGGGATGTTTGGCCGCGCGGTGGAGCAGGGGTTGAGCCAGTATCATGAGCGCCAGCCGGAGTCAGCACTTTTGCCGTACGAGAAGAACTTGACCGCTTGCGTAATCCTAAAGTCCAGCGGAGAGATTGTCGGAGTCATCGCCATCTTTGGTCTTCTCCCGCAGAAGAACAAACTGGAATGGGCCGACTTTGAATTGTTGAAATTCCTGGAGACATACGGAGCGGTGGCCATCAAGTTTCAAAAGCTGCAAAGGAAACAGGTATCACCATGAGGCCGCATCCACCACTGAAACATGCCGCACCTGCTCTCGCGGCACCAGTGTCGTCCGGAGGTCACGATGCAGGTTCGTCAAATTCCCACTTTCTTCATGCCGGCCAGGTTTTCGTTTCGGTGGAAGTGAAATCCATCGTTCTCATTCTCGGTTCTTGCGTTGGAGTCTGTATCTGGGACGCCGTTAACCGCATCGGTGGCGCCACGCACTACTTGCTGCCCATCTGGGATGGATCGGGAACAGCGTCGCCCCGATACGGCAATTTGGCTGTTTCCACATTAGTGCAAAAGCTACTGGAAGCCGGAGCGAATCGCGCACAACTTCGGGCGAAGGTGTTCGGCGGGGGTTGCTTGTTCGAATCCCTGCGCGCACCGGGTTCGAACAAACAGCAGCACCTCGGCAGCCGAAACGTTGAGATGGCTCTGGAAATGCTTGTGAAGGCGCAAATCCCGGTGCTGTCCACGGTCGTTGGCGTGGACCGGGGGCAACGAATCGTGTTTCGCACGGATACAGGCGACGCAGAAATAAAGGTTTTGTAGAGGGATCATGGAAATTAATCGGGAAATGCTATTACAGTCGTTCCGGGAAGAAACCGAGGAATGTCTAGTGCAAATGGAGCAATCGCTCTTGGCGCTGGAGACGCATTCTGACGATCGTGAACTAATCTCCTCTCTGTTTCGCGCCGCGCACACCATTAAGGGCAACGCTTCCTTGCTGGAGTTCAATGCCCTCGCGCGATTCCTCCACAATGTTGAGGATCTGCTGGACCTTTGCCGCAGCAACACCGTAGCGCTATCTCAGGAAGTGGTCAATATCTTGCTTCAGGCCGTGGACGCCCTCCGCCAAATGGCCAAGCGGGCGGTCGAGGGTGAAGTGGGCCTTCTTCCGGAGCACGAGGCATTGAGCGTGCGCCTCGCCGACGTGACTGCTGAACTCAAGACCGCCGAGGCACCCGGCGCGAAGAAGAGTTCCTCATCATCCCTTCCGGACCCTTCTACGGGCCCCACGGCATCCAAAGCAGCCGTTCAAAATCTCCGCGTCGACGTTGGCAAGCTCGATCGCATGTTGGACCTGACCGTGGAGTTCGCGATTGCCCAGGGTCGCCAGCGACGCATGCTCGAAGAAAAATTTGGCCGGGTCGCCAGCGGCCGCGAAGTTCTTGAGTCTCATCATGGGTTGGAAGCGTTATTCCTCGAGTTGCAAGAGCTGGTGATGAAGATTCGCATGGTCCCGGTGGGGCCGACTTTTCACCGCTTCGCTCGGAGCGTACGGGACGTCGCCCGGAAAAGCGGAAAGCTGGCACGTATGCTCGTCGTTGGTGAAGACGTCGAAGTCGACACTACCATCCTCGAGCACATTCATGACCCGTTGATGCACATGATACGGAATTCCGTGGATCACGGTTTGGAAACGCCGGAAGTGCGCCGCACTTTGGGAAAGGACCCCTGCGGTAAAATCGTCCTGCAGGCTTTCCATGATTCCGGGAATATCGTCGTGCAGATCTCCGACGATGGGGCAGGCCTCGATCATGAGCGCATTCTCTCGCATACACGGGCGCAAGGAACAATTCCAGACGCAGCCCGTCTGACCGAAGCCGAGATTCACAACCTCATCTTTCAGCCAGGATTTTCGACGGCCGACAAAGTGTCTGAACTCTCCGGCCGCGGCGTCGGTTTGGATGTGGTGCGTCGAAACGTGAACGCGCTTAGCGGCGCAATTCAGGTCGCAAGCCGCAAAGGCCAGGGGACGACGTTTACCATCCGCCTGCCGCTCACACTTGCCATCATTGACGGGTTCGCTGTGAAAGTGGGCACGGAAACCTACGTAATCCCTCTCAGTTCCGTGCAGGAATGCCTCGAGCTGCCTGCGGAGAAGCACAGTTCCGACGAAGGCGGTGTCATCAATCTCCGAGGCGAAGCTTTACCTTACGTGCGGCTTCGCGATCTGTTCGAATGTGGCGGCGTCACTCCGGCTCGCGAAAAAATCATTGTGGTTGAGTATCACGGCGGCCGCGCCGGCCTCGCCGCCGATGAATTGTTGGGCGAGCAGCAAGCGGTGATCAAGCCGCTGGGACGGCTGTTTCAAGGAATTCGCGGTGTTTCCGGGTCAACGATCCTCGGCAATGGGCGCGTCGCGCTGATTCTCGACGTACCTGCCCTGTGTGCCGAAGCAATCCATCGGAGCGCGGAAGCGGTTTCGCAGTAGGGCCATTGGTCGAAAAAGCGAGTCGGCTTGGAGCCGTACTCGGAATATTGTTCGAAGGAGAGTTTCATGTTGAAGAATACGTCGATTGGAAAGCGGTTAGCGATCGGTTTCGGCCTGATCGTAGTACTCCTCATTTCCATGGGACTTAGCGGCTATTGGGGAATCGAGGCTATCACGCGTGAAACGCTGAAGGTCTTGGAGGGCGACGCCAAGGTCGTGACCCTTGCCGCGCGCGCCAAGGCGACCACGCTGGAGTTGCGTCGGTTCGAAAAGGATACGTTCCTCAACATCGAGGAGTCTCAGATCAGAACTCAGTACGCTGCCAAGTGGGATGCGCAGCGGCAGAAGCTCCGCGAAGTCTTCAACGAACTTGAAAAATTCCAACTTTCGCCGGACGACAAAGCCAGTCTTCGCTCCATGCGGGAGGATCTGGACGTCTATGAGAGTGGCTACACCAAAGTCCTCAGCATGATTCAAGAGGGCAAGCTCCACACGCCGCAGGAGTGCAACGCCAAGATCAATGAGTACAAAGATTCGATTCACCGGTTGGAGGATCTGGCGACCGAGTTGACGAATCATCATGCGGAAGTGCTGGTCCCCGCGGTAACTGAGATCGCCAGGACCACCACCACCACGCTCGTGATTTTCTCGCTCGCGTCCATATTCGTCAGCGTTGTCGTCACTCTCGTAATTTCTCGTGGTATCACCAAGCCCATCCAGGAGGTGTTGGACGTCGTCGAGAACATCAGCGCCGGAGATTTGACCAAGACCATCAACGCGAACCGCGGAGATGAGGTCGGCCGTCTGCTGGGGGCCATGGCCAAGATGACTGGCAAGCTCAACGAAATGATTGGCGAAGTGCGCATGGGCGCCGGATCGGTGAGCACCGCTGCCGCCCAGGTAGCTTCCTCCGCCAGTATCGTCTCTCAGGGCACCAGTGAACAGGCAGCCGCTGTCGAACAGGTGACCAGCAGCATGGAGCAGATGAGCGCTTCCATTACGCAGAACGCCGAAAACAGCCGCAAGATGGAGCAGATGGCGCGCAAGGGCGCTCAGGACGCCGGTCAGAGCGGCCAAGCCGTCCAGGAATCTGTTTCCGCAATGAAATCGATCGCGGAAAAAATCGCCGTCATCGAAGAAATTGCCTATCAGACCAACATGCTGGCCCTGAACGCCGCGATCGAGGCGGCCCGTGCCGGCGAACATGGCCGCGGATTCGCCGTAGTCGCAGGCGAAGTGCGCAATCTCGCGGAGCGTTGCCGCACTGCCGCACAGGAGATCGGCGGGTTGGCCGCTGCCAACGTGCAGGTCGCGGAACGTTCAGGTGGCTTGTTGACCGAACTGGTCCCGGCGATTCAGAAGACCGCTGACCTAGTGCAGGAAGTGGCCGCAACGTCCAGAGAGCAAGCCGCTGGCGTGAGCCAGATCAACGGAGCCATCAGCCAGGTTGGGCTGGTCACGCAGCGCAACGCCGCCGGTGCGGAGCAACTCTCCAGCACCGCGGAAGAGCTCGCGTCTCAAGCCGAAGCCTTGCAAGACATGATCAGTTTCTTCCGCGTCAGCTCCGTTGGCGATCACCGGGCCGCCAAGAAACACAAGGCCGACAAGCTCCATCCCGAGGACGCCGACAACCACGATAACCAGGGCTCCTCCAGGCACGCGGGAAAGCCGAACGGCGATTACGCCGAGTCATTTGCCCGGATCTAAGCCGCGGAGAAATCTCATGGAAATCAAAGAAAAAGAAGAAGCGGTCCAACAGCAATACTTGACCTTTTTCCTCGCGGATGAGGAATACGGGATCAACATTCAGCGCGTAAAGGAAATCATCGAGTACACCGCGGTCACCAAGGTGCCCAAAGTGCCAGAGTGGATTCGTGGCGTCATCAACCTGCGCGGCAATGTCGTTCCCATTGTCGATCTCACCGTGCGTTTCGGACTCGGGGAGCGCCCAGTAACCAAGACGACCTGCATCGTCATCGTCGAAGTCGAGCAGGACTCCGAGCGCACCGTGATGGGCGTGATCGCGGATGCCGTCAACCAGGTCATCGATCTCGCTCCCGAAGATATCGAAGAACCTCCCGCATTCGGCACTCGCGTGCGCTTGGAATATCTCTTCGGGATGGGCAAACTCGGCAAGAAATTTGCCCTCATCTTGAACGTCAACAACGTCTTGAGCAATACCGAGCTGTTGACCGTTTCCACTCTTCAGGCCGCGACTTTGGACGCGCGAAACGATGTTGAAGGTAACTCCGGCGAGCAACTGGAAGCGTAATGGCCTCCGGAGAAATCCCAGTCCATTCGCCGCTAATGTGGCCCAAACCGATTCCGGATCTCGCGGCGGAGGAGTTTCATCTTTTCCAGGCCCTCGTCCTCCGCGAATCCGGAATCCACCTGGGCGCGAAGAACCGCGCCATGTTGGTAAGCCGTTTGTGGAAGAGACTACGCGCCCTGGAATTGAACTCCTTCTCCTCCTACTACCGGCGGGTCAAAACCGATCCTCAGGAAATGGTGCTCATGCTCGACTGCATTTGCACGAACGAAACGCATTTCTTCCGCGAGCCGGCGGCCTTTGATTGTCTGCGAGGCGGCGTTTTCCCCGAATGGGTGGCGGCCGCGGATACCGGAAAACGCGGCAGAACGCTGCGAATCTGGAGCGCTGCGTGTTCCACCGGCGAAGAAGTCTATTCGCTGGCAATGTCGCTGCTTACCTATTTCCCGCCAGCCGCTGATTGGAAGATCGAAGTTCTCGGAACGGACCTCTCAACCAAAGTGCTGGCCCGCGCTTCAGCTGGCATCTGGCCCGCCGAGAAAATCTCCGGCGTGCCATTTGAGTATCAACGAAGGTTCCTCTTGAAGGGCTTTGGGCCGGACAAAGGCAAAATCAAGGCGGTGGACGAACTCCGGCAGGTCGTCCGGTTTCAGCGGCTCAATCTCACCCAACAGCCCTATGCGGTCACCGGCCCGTTTGACCTGATTTTCTGCCGCAACGTACTCATCTATTTTCAGTGGGAAACAAAAATAAAGGTAGTCGACTCCCTTGGAAAATACTTGGCCCCCAACGGATACCTGTTCCTGGGCCATGCGGAAAGCCTTCACGGTGTCGCGGACAAACTACAGTTGGTCACACCAAAGGTCTTCCCGTCGCCCAAGACCTCGATGGCACGCGGCGGCGCCCTCTGCATTCTCCAACGCCGCGAGAATGCCGTTCGTGACTGAGTATTTTGACTTGAAGCCCCGGCACACGTACGACACGGGTTTCACGAAATAGGAGAAACGTGAGCTCTAGTAAGCACCAAGATTTCGCGGAGATTCTCTCCGCCCCCGCGCCGGGTAACTCCGACCTTCTAAATGTTCTCGTGGTGGATGACTCGGCAATCGTGCGCCAGGCCCTGGCGTCCGTGCTTTCCGAGAAGCGCGGATTCTGTGTCCATGTGGCGGCTGATCCCCTCATCGCCATGGACAAAATGAAGAAATTTCCCCCCGACGTCATTCTTCTAGATCTGGAAATGCCTCGAATGGATGGCCTGACTTTTCTAGAGAAGCTTATGTCCCAGAATCCAATGCCTGTCGTGGTTTGCTCCGGATTGACCGGCCCAAGGACCGAAGCAGCCATCCGCGCCTTGGAAATCGGTGCGGTTGATATCATCACCAAACCAAAGATCGGCGTCCGCGGCTTCCTGGAAGAGTCCGCCGTTCTGCTCGAAGATGCCGTGCGAGCGGCAGCGACGGCCCGCGTGAGCAAATTTCGTAGGCTCCGCAAAGATTCCTCGAGCTATCACTCTGCCGATGTCGTGATTCCTCCCGCTGTCCTGCCTGTGTGCCCGCAGCACCGCGAAAAGATTGTCGCCATCGGGGCCTCCACGGGAGGCACGGAAGCCCTCCTCCAGGTTTTCGAACAGATGCCCCAGGATTGCCCTGGGATTGTCGCGGTCCAACACATGCCCGAGGGCTTTACGGCAGCCTTCGCGAAACGGCTCAATGGCATTTGTCGTATCGAAATAACAGAAGCGGCCGATGGCGACAAAGTGCTTCCCGGTCGGGCTTACATTGCTCCCGGAAACCGGCATACGCTTGTCCGCCGCCTCGGTCCGGGCTATTTCCTCGAGGTGCGCGATGGCTCCCTTGTGTCGCGCCATCGCCCCAGTGTCAATGTGCTGTTTCGATCCGTGGCCCAAGCTGCCGGTGCTAGCGCGGTGGGCATTTTGATGACGGGTATGGGCGACGATGGCGCGGACGGTCTCCTCGAAATGAAAAAGGCCAATGCGTTCACAATCGCACAGGACGAAGCTAGCTGCGTGGTATTCGGCATGCCGCGAGAAGCCATTGTTCGCGGCGCTGTGCACGAGGTTCTCTCCTTGTCTCGTATTCCGTCCGCGATTTTGCGAAAAAAACAATAACTTACGCGTTTTCAACAACCCTGATTACTCCGACTCTCTCCGCCTCCACCAGCTGTTCCTGCAATCAGAGTCTCATCTGCTCCAGCCTGCTCTTAGTTCAGCGAGTGAATCCATGCAAATGAGGAACAATGCTTCAGGTGTATCCATCGTGCGTGCCGGCCGCGACCTTCCCGCGGCGAAAAGGATTTCGTCCGTTTCTACCGTAATCTCAACGCTTCGAAGCGATCGATCATAACTTTTATTGCCACGATTGCTTTATCCGCGACCCGCTCCTCGTCTCACTCCATGGCGAGACCCAGTTCGCCGAACTCATGAATCTCGCGCTGGAGCGGCACGAGGCCTTTCGAAGAAGATATTTCTGATTGAAAACTCCATAACCTCGCGGGCCATGAGCACGGGAGTGTTGTCAGAACTCCACTCAAACAGAGGTTCGGGAGTCTCCGATCACCGCGTGGCGCGCCGCTCGTCTCTTTTCGCAGGGGCTGAAAAGATGAAAAAGCCGAGGTCCAGATACGTTCCACTTGGCAGCAATTTTGCGGTTTTCTGCGTTTCTAGCGTTTAGTAGAATCAGTGAGTTGCGTGGAATCAGTGGGGCTCGGAATTCCGACTCCCCTCGCTTCCACCATTCCTGAGATGTTTACGCCCTTTCATGACCTCGCGGCCGACCCTCCCGTTCGAGGGTTTTTGCATCTGTCTTCCCGGCCAGGCGGCAAGGCCATCGTCCTCACGCACGGTGCCGGGGCCAACTGCCAGTCGAAGCTCTTAATCGAAATGTCCGAAGCGCTCGCCGCCTCTGGTTTCTCCGTGCTTCGTTTCGATTTGCCATTCCGTTCCGAGCGTCCGCACGGGCCACCTTCGCCCGGCAGTGCCGCGCGGGACCGCGAAGGTCTGCGCCGGGCAGTGTTGCTGATGAAAGAAAGGCAACCCGGGCCCGTATTTCTCGGCGGCCATTCCTACGGCGGGCGGCAATCGTCCATGCTCGTTTCCGAAGATCCCGGGCTAGTCGACGGCTTGCTGCTTCTCTCGTATCCGCTGCATCCTCCGCGAAAACCTGCCCAGCTTCGCACGGCGCATCTCCCGAAGCTGCGCAAGCCGGCTTTTTTTGTCCACGGCACACGCGATCCTTTCGGAACGATACCGGAAATGAAAGCCGCCTTGAAACTGATCCCTGCCCCGCACGCCCTCCTCGAGGTCGACGGCGCAGGCCACGACCTTCTTGCCAAGAAGATTCCTGGCGAATTGCCAACCCATGTTGTCAGCGAATTTTGCAGCTTCCTGAACAAGCCCGTAGCGTGAGTATTCTTCGAACTTTTCCGGCCTCAAGTTGCAAATCGTATTGCGGCCCGGGCCTTCGCCTTGGCGGCTTCCTCTTCCCGGTTTTTCGGCGGTGCGGCCGTTTCGAGGGAATGAATGAGTCGTTCCGAGATTCGAGCGATCTCATTGATGGCAGCAACGAACGAAGCTTCATTGGCCTTCGACGGCTTGTTGAACCCGGTGATTTTTCGCACGAACTGGAGAGAGGCCGCGCGCACCTCTTCGGGGGTTACGGGCGGATCAAAATTGAAAAGCGGCTTGATATTCCTGCACATGTGATTGGGCCTCTGAGTGATTTTAACGGCGGAGGACTAGGTAGTGCCAGCGGTTCTTGCTTTGGCGCCCGCGAGCCGCTGGCGTGCGTATCCGCACCAAGGGCTTGAGGGATCGAGCGTGATGTAGGCTTGCCAATGCCGCTGCGCTTCGTTTTGCGCGCCGAGCTTTTCGCAAACAAACGCGAGGTTGTAATGCGCGTCGGGATAGTTAGGATCGAGACGCACGGCGTTGCGAAGATGCAGCCGCGCCGCTTCGAGTCTGCCGACTTCCTCGAGAACGCTGCCTAAATTGAAATGGGCCAGAGCACTCTCGGGATCCACCTGCAAAGCGCGCATGAAATATTCCGCGGCTTTTTTCAGGTTTCCTTCTTCGTAGCGAAGCGTTCCACAATTGAGCAAAGCATCGACTTTCTGTGGATCAATGCTCAAAGCATGATCGTACGCTTCGATCGCTTGCGCCCTGGTATTTTCCTCGGCGTCATATTCGAGCGCGGTGGCCAGCCAGTCATCGGCATTGGGCCCGGCCAAGACGCGCACTTTTTCGCCGAGCTCGCGAGTCTCGAAATTCAAAACGAACTGACCCGATAGCGGTTCCAGCCGCGCTTCACCACGCTCCACAACGATATCTTTTCCATCGGAAAGAACCCGCAGCTCCGCCAGGGGCGCGTGGACTTGGGCAAGTTTCCCACGAAGCGCAGAAAGAGCACGGCGCAGGCGGTTAGCGGGCACTCCTTCTTCGACCAACTGCTTTACCGTGCGCAGGCTAATCAGGTCGCGGAAATCGTAGAAACGGTTTCCTTGTTCTTTTCGAGGCGAAACGAGGCGCAATCGATCCCAATAATCCAGCTGCTTCGCGGTCAGACCCACAATGCGCTGGACATCCTCCGTGCTGAATGTGTCCGTCGCGCCCATGTTGAAATTAACCGGTAGCCTTCTTTCCAGCCCTCTTCGGCACGGAGGAGATCGGTTGCACGGCTCGAGCGGGAGGCTTCTTGCCCACGGGCGCTTCCGCTGCCACTGCGGGGGCGGAGGCCGCAGCGGGCGCTTGCTTTTCCGCGAGACTCTTCTTCAGGGCTTCCATCAAATCAATCACTGGAGCCATGTGCGGTTGCGCCACTTCGGTCACTTCCTGGCCCTTGAGCTTGGCAGCGATCATCGCGCGTACATTCTCTTGGTATTCGTCGCGGTACTTTTCTGGCGCAAACGGAGCCGCCAAGCTCTCAATCAGCTGGTTCGCAAGCTTCTTTTCCTGGTCTTTCAATTCCACCTTGTCTGTCGGAACGGATTCTGCCGCGCGAATCTCGTTGGAATAGAACATGGTGTGCAGCGTCATCCCCCTGCTGCCCGGCCGAAGGATCACGATGTGCTCCCGCTGATGCATGGTGAGCTTGGCGATGGCGCCGTAGCCGGACTCCTGCATGGCGCTCATCAGCAGCTTGTAGGCCTTAACGCCGGCGTCCTCCGGCGCAACGTAATACGAGGAGTCGAAGTAGAGCGGGTCCATGTCGTCCAGCTTCACGAACTCCAGGATTTCCATGACCTTCGCCGAGGGAGGCTCCATCTTGTCGAGTTCCTCCTCGGTGAAGAGGACGTACTGATCCTTTTCATACTCGTGACCCTTCACGATTTCGGAGCGTTCCACGTTGCGATTGCAAACAGGGCAAAACAGGGGCTGCTTGAGCCGCGAATGGCACACATTGTGGAGCTGGTTGAAGCTGATGCGCTCGCCGCGGGCGGCGGCGGACATTCGCATGGGAATGGAAATCAACCCAAAAGTAAGGTGGCCTTTCCAGACGGTGCTGGCCATGTGGACGCTCCTTCGACAACAGGCTGGGACTTTGCGCGAGCTTTTTAAGATTAGCCGCCCACCCCATCAGGAATCAAGACGAATCGTCAGCGCGTAGTTTATCAGTCAGCTTCGTCTTAACTGCATCGGGCGGGCAGGCATGGGGTCCCCGGAAAGGTCTGGGATAGAATGCTTTCATGCCGAAGCTCCAAGAATACCAGCGAAAGCGCCGCTTCGACCGGACGCCGGAGCCGTCCGGCGAGCCGGAATCCCTCGCCGGTAAGGTCCAGGATAAACCCTCCCCGGCCGCCAAACGCACGCGCCTGCCAAAACCGAAACTGCCGCAGCTGGAAGTCCGTCCCGGGGCCGAGCATGGCGACACCTTCGTGGTTCAGAAGCACCGGGCAACACGGCTGCACTACGATTTCCGGCTGGCGATCGATGGGACACTGAAGTCCTGGGCCGTGCCCAAGGGACCTTCCCAGAGCCACGCCGACAAGCGCCTGGCGGTGCACGTTGAAGATCATCCGCTGGACTATGCCAACTTCGAAGGGCAAATTCCTCAGGGCAATTATGGCGCGGGAACCGTAATGGTATGGGACCGCGGGACTTTTCATGTGGAGGGCAATCTCGACGCGCTGAAGCAATTGGAAAAGGGAGAAATCAAGTTCAGCTTGAACGGGGAGAAATTACGGGGCAGCTTTGTTTTGGTGAAACTGAAACAGAGCGAAAAAGGCAACGAATGGCTGATGATCAAGCACAAGGATGCCGCCGAAGATTCCTCCTGGAACATTGACGAGCACGATGGTTCCGCTCTTACGGGAAGGACGATAGAAGAGATTAAGGAAGAGCTGCCGCCCAAACGAAAACTAACTTTAATTCAGGCGTCTGAGTTGCAAGGTGCACGCAAGGGCGCTATGCCGGCACGCGTGGAACCGATGCTGGCGACGCTCGCCGACCATCCGTTTTCCGATCCCCACTGGCTCTTTGAGATTAAGTGGGACGGCGTTCGCGCGCTAGCCCGAATCGAGAATGGCGCCCTGGCGCTACGTTCTCGTAATAGCATTGACATCACGAAACGCTATCCCGAACTTGCCTCTCTTCCCGATGCTTTGGCCGCCCGCCAGGCCATTCTTGACGGGGAGATCGTCGCACTGGACGCGCAAGGTCACAGCAGCTTCGAGCGCTTGCAGGAACGCATGCACGTGCGCGCTCCGGGCGAGGGCCTGGTCACACAAATGCCCGTCGTATATTTCGCCTTCGATCTTCTCTACTGCGACGGATACGATCTTCGCCAAGCTCCCCTGCTCGAGCGCAAACAGCTCCTGCAGCGCTTGCTTTATACATCCGAGCGGTTTCGCTACGCCGACCATCAGTTGGAGCACGGAAAAGAGTTGTACGCGCTGGCAGAAAAAAATGGTTTGGAAGGAATCGTCGCGAAGCGCGCCGACAGCCCGTACGTTTCCGACCGCAGCTCATACTGGGTGAAGCTGAAAATTACAACGGCTGTGGACGCCGTGGTCGGTGGCTGGACCGAAGCTCGCACCCCCGTTCTCCCCTTTGGCTCACTGCTCTTGGGATTGTATGAAGGCAAAAAACTTCGATTCATCGGGCACGTTGGCAGCGGATTTGACGCGGAAAAACTAAAGGAGTTGAGTAGCAGGTTGAAAGGGATCGCTGTCTCCGCGTGCCCGTTCGACGCTGTGCCCGAAACCAACGAAAAGCCATCCTGGGTCGCTCCTGCCATGGTCGCGCGCGTCAAATTCAGCGGATGGACACAAGAGCACGCTCTGCGCCACCCTGTTTTCCTCGCGCTCCGCGAGGATGCGCGTCCCACGGATTGCCAATGGGAGAATGAGGTTGCCGCTGCGTCACCCGCCACCGCCCCAAACGTGGTCCGCGCGCCCGAGGTCGTGGGGAGGATTCTCAACACAACAGCACAAATCGAAAACGAGTTGTTCAAGGGGCGCTCAGAAAACGTCACTATCGAATTGGACGGTAAGCGGCTGCGCTTCAGCAACCTGAACAAAGTCTATTTTCCTGAACCGGGCGTAACGAAACGAAGTCTGCTGGCCTATTACTACCGCATCGCCGACTTCATCTTGCCCTTTCTGCGCGATCGCGCTTTGGTGTTGCGGCGTTACCCTGACGGAATCAAGGGCCAGGCTTTCTTTCAAAAAGATTTGCGGGAAGGCGTGCCGGAGTGGTTCACAACCGTGCCGATTGATTCGGAAAGAAAAGGGGAGGCCATCCAATACGCGA
>WNFF01001353.1_pt1 | contig 19729 bp, 15 predicted proteins | sample 5400441 | NCBI WGS metagenome assembly WNFF01 (sample SAMN13153345, study PRJNA577476) | soil metagenome | isolation source: 120 cm saprolite under Douglas fir tree site 2 hole 3 replicate 1 | place: USA:California | collected 2015-04-18 | reverse complement strand
GGCGCGGGCTGGCCGACGGTGGCTGGCTGCGGCGGGGCCGGCGCCGGGCCAGGTTCGGCCGCCGTTCGACCGTGTGGCGGATCGGAAGCAAGCGGACGGGAGGCCGGTCATGATCCCGGCGTCGCGGCGGCGCCTGGTGGTGCTGTACGTGGTGGTGGCGGCGCTGCTCATCTCGCTCGGCGGGCGGCTGTGGTACCTGCAGGTGATGACCGGCCGGTCATACGTCAGCCTGGCGGCGCAGGACCAGGCCCGGTATGTCATCGTGCCCTCGGTCCGCGGGGAGATCGTCGACGACGTCGGCCAGCCCCTGGTGGACAACCGCACGGCGCTGGTCGTCTCGGTGGCCAGGACGACACTGTCGGCGCAGGCCGATGGGGGCGCCGCTGTGCTGCACCGGCTCGCCACCCTGCTCGGCATGCCCTACCAGCTCCTGTCGGAAAAGATCCGGCTGTGCACCGCCGGGGTGTCCCAGCCCTGCTGGAGCGGGTCGCCGTACCAGCCGATCCCGGTCGACCAGCACGTCTCCGACACGGTCGCCCTGCACATCATGGAGGACCACAGCCAGTTTCCCGGGGTCACCGCGGAGGTGCAGCCGGTGGTCAGCTACCCCGCGCCCACCGGGGCCGAGGCGGCGCAGATGCTCGGTTACCTGCAGCCCATCACGCCCGGGGAGGTCAAGCAGCGGCACCTGCCCGTGACCGGCTTCTCCGGGGTGGATCTCGTCGGGCAATCGGGCCTGGAGGCGCAGTACGACCGGCAGTTGCGCGGCACGGCAGGCACGCAGGTGCTGTCGGTCAACGCGGCAGGCCAAGTGACCGGCACCATCAGGCAGACCCCGGCGAAGGCCGGTGACAACCTGGTCACCAGCATTAATGCGCAGGTCCAGGCCGACACGGCGAACGCGCTCAGCCAGGCCATCCAGCGGGCGCAGGCGGAAGGCAACGTCGGTGCCACGACCGGCGCCGCAGTGGTGATGACCACCACCGGCCGGGTCGTGGCGATGGCCAGCTACCCGAGCTACAACCCGGGCGTGTGGTCAGGCGGCATCTCCCAGGCGCAGTTCAACGACCTGTTCGGCACCTCCCGTGGTGAGCCCATCCTCAACCGGGCGACCCAGGGTGAGTACGCGCCCGGATCGACGTGGAAGGTCACCTCCACGGCGGCCGCGCTCGCGAACGGGTTCAGCGCGGACGGGCCCTACTCCTGCCCGGGCGCGGTGACCGTGGCCGGGCGCGTCTTCAACAACTGGACCACCCAGAACCTCGGTGAGATGTCCCTGCACCAGGCGCTGGTCATGTCCTGCGACACGGTGTTCTACCAGATCGCCTACCAGATGTGGCTGACCGACAACCAGCATGCGGACCTGGTCGCCAACCCCCATGCGCCGGTGCAGAAGATGCAGCAGATGGAGCTGGCCTGGGGATTTGGCCGCAATACCGGAATTGACCTGCCCGAGGAGTCACCCGGCACAGTGCCGACCCGGCAGTGGCTGTACAACTACTGGGCGCAGTACAAGAAGTTCTGGTGCTCCAACGGCAAGCAGAACGGGTCCTACATCCAGCAGATCGAGTACGACAACTGCCAGTCCGGCTTCGTGTGGGCGCCCGGCCAGGCGGTCAACGCGTCCATCGGCCAGGGGTACGTCACGGTGACCCCGCTGCAGCTGGCGCGGGCGTACGCCGCGCTGGCCAACGGCGGCACCCTGTACAGCCCCCGGATCGGCTCCGCGCTCCTGTCGCCGGCCGGCCGGGTGGTCGCCAAGATCAAGCCGCCGGTCACAGGTCACCTGCCGGTGTCCCGGTCCGCTCTGGCCTACATCAAGGACTCGCTGGTCGCCGTGGTGACCCAGGGCACGGCGGCGGGCGCGTTCGCCGGATTCCCGCTGGGCAAGCTGCCCATCGCGGCCAAGACCGGTACCGCCGAAGTCGTCGGCGGCCAGGCCACGTCGGTGTTCGCCTCGTTCGCCCCGGCCTACGACCCGAAGTACGTGGTGGTGGTCATGGTCCCCAAGTCGGGTGAGGGCGCCGACGTGTCCGCGCCCGCCGCGCGGCAGATCTGGGACGGCATCTACGGCCTGGAGGGCCACAAGGCGGCCTTCCCGGGCGGCCGGGCGCCCGCCGCGCTGCCGGGCGTCTCCGCCGCAGGCGTGATCACCGCTCCGGCTGGATACGGGGGATCCTCATGAGTTCCTGGCGAGGCCCGGGGCTAGGCCGGGGCGGCTCTGTTTACGGCCGGGCTTACGGCAGGCTCGAGCCGGTGCGCCAGTCCAGGCCGGGCTACGGCGGCCTACGTCCCGGCGGCCTGCGTCCCGGCGGCCTGCGTCCCGGCGGCCTGATGCGCCCCACGACCCTCTGGCAGCGCGCCGTGGCCCGGCAGTCCCTGCTGCGCCGCTTCGACTGGCTGCTGACGGCCGCGGTGCTCGGGCTCAGCCTGGTCGGCGTGCTGCTGGTCTGGTCAGCCACCGAGCACGGGCTGGGGCAGGCGGGGGCCGATCCCCAGACGTACCTGAAGAAGCAACTGCTCAACATCATGATCGGCCTGATCCTGATGGCGGCCGTGAGCACGCTCGACTACCGGACGCTGCGCACCTACGCGCCGGTCGCGTACGCCATGACCAGCCTCGGGCTGCTGGTGGTGCTCAGCCCGGTGGGTAGCACCGTCAACGGGGCGCATTCCTGGATCGCGCTGCCCGGCGGCTTCCAGACGGAGCCGTCGGAGTTCGCCAAGGTCACCCTGATCCTGATGACGGCCGTGATCCTGTCCGAACTCCGCGACGGGGACCGGCGCCCGCGCCCGCGGGATCTGGTGGCGGCGCTGGCCTGCGGGGCGCTGCCGCTGGCCCTCGTGATCGCCGAGCCCGACCTCGGAGTCTCGATCCTGATGGCGGTGATGCTGGCCGGCGTGATCGCGCTGTCCGGGATCCGGCTGCGCTGGCTGGCCGGGCTGGGCGCCGTCATCGGCCTGGTCGGCCTGGTGACGTGGAGCATGCACCTGCTCAAGCCCTACCAGGTGCAGCGCCTCACCGCGTTCGTCAACCCGTCGGCCGACCCGACGGGAACCGGGTACAGCGCCGCGCAGGCGAAGATCGCGATCGGCTCCGGCGGAATGTTCGGCCAGGGACTGTTCCATGGCTCGCTGGTCGCCGGCAACTTCGTGCCCGAGCAGCACACCGACTTCATATTCGCGGTGGCCGGAGAGGAACTGGGCTTCGTCGGCACGATCACGATCGTCGGCCTGATCGCCGTGCTGCTGGTCCGCTCGCTGCGCATCGCGGTCCGCGCCGACGACCAGTTCGGCCTGCTGGTGGCCTCCGGCATCGCGATCTGGTTCGCTGTCCAGGCCTTCGTCAACATCGGGATGACGATCGGGATCACGCCGGTCACCGGGCTGCCGCTGCCGTTCGTGTCCTACGGCGGCTCCGCCATGTTCGCCGACATGATCGCCATCGGCATGCTCCAGGCCATCCACCGCCGCCATTCAGTTTTCGACTGACCCGGCGTCTTTCGACTGACCAGCGCCCGCCGACGTACCGCCCCGCCGCCTCCTCGCCCGCCCGCTTCCCCGACCGCAACGACACCGATTCCGCACCGGGGTCGTCCTGACGACACCGATTCCGCACCGGGCTCGTTGCCGGGCAGCGCGCGGCCGTGACAATCGTTCGGCTGACGCCGGCGGCCCGGTCAATGGCGGGCCGGTAGGCTGTGGGAATGCCCGTGGAATCGGTGTACTCCCGGCTGGAGCCGCTGCTCCCCCTGGTGCGCAAGCCGATCCAGTATGTGGGCGGCGAACTGAACTCGGTCGTCAGCGACTGGGACGCCGCGGAGGTCCGCTGGGCGCTCATGTATCCCGATGCCTATGAGATCGGCCTGGCCAACCAGGGCATCCAGATCCTCTACGAGATCCTGAACGAATCCGATGGCGTGCTCGCGGAGCGCACCTACAGCGTCTGGCCAGATCTCGAAGCGCTGATGCGGGAGCACCGGATTCCCCAGTTCACGGTCGATGCGCACCGGCCGGTACGGGCGTTCGACGTGCTCGGCGTGAGCTTCGCGACGGAACTGGGCTACACGAACCTGCTCACCGCGCTCGACCTGGCCGGGATACCGCTGGCGGCCGCGGACCGGGCCGCGGGCGACCCGATCGTGCTGGCGGGCGGGCACGCCGCGTTCAACCCCGAGCCCATCGCCGAGTTCCTCGACGGCGCCGTGCTCGGCGACGGCGAGCAGGCGGCGCTGGCGATCTCGGCGCTGATCAGGGAGTGGAAGCGGGCCGGGCGCCCGGAAGGCCGGGACGGCCTGCTGGCGGCGCTGGCGGCCGAGGGAGGTGTCTACGTCCCGCGCTTCTACGACGTGGACTACCTGCCGGACGGCCGGATCCAGCGGGTCGCGCCGAACCGCCCGGACGCCCCGTACAGCATTGCCAAGCACACCGTTATGGATCTGGACGCCTGGCAGTACCCGAGCAAGCCCATCGTGCCGGTGGCGGAGTCGGTGCACGAGCGGTTCAGCGTGGAGATCTTCCGCGGCTGCACCAGGGGCTGCCGGTTCTGCCAGGCCGGGATGATCACCCGGCCGGTCCGCGAGCGCAGCATCACCACGATCGGCGACATGGTCGAGCGTGGGCTGGCCGCGAGCGGGCTCGACGAGGTCGGCCTGCTCTCACTGTCCAGCGCCGACCACAGTGAGATCAACGAGATCGCCACCGGCCTGGCCGACCGGTACGAGGGCACGAACGTCGGGCTGTCCCTGCCCTCGACGAGGGTGGATGCGTTCAACGTGACGCTCGCCGACGAACTGAGCAGGAACGGGCGGCGGTCCGGGCTGACCTTCGCCCCGGAGGGCGGGTCGGAGCGGATCCGCAAGGTGATCAACAAGATGGTCACCGAGGAGGACCTGATCCGGACCGTCACCACCGCCTACGCCAGCGGCTGGCGGCAGGTGAAGCTGTATTTCATGTGCGGCCTGCCCACCGAGACCGACGAGGACGTGCTCGCCGTGGCCAGGCTGGCCCGCGAAGTGATCAAGGCTGGGCGGCAGGCGTCCGGGCGGCGTGACATCCGGTGCACGGTGTCCATCGGCGCCTTCGTGCCCAAGCCGCACACGCCGTTCCAGTGGGCGGCCCAGTGCGACCGCCAGACCGTGGATGACCGGCTGCGCAAGCTGGGCGGCGCGCTGCGCTCCGATCCCGCCTATGGCAAGGCGGTGGGCTACCGCTATCACGACGGCAAGCCGGCCATCATCGAGGGCCTGCTGTCGCGCGGCGACCGCCGGGTCGCGAAGGTGATCAAGGCGGCATGGGCGGACGGGGCGCGGTTCGACGGGTGGACAGAGCACTTCTCCTTCGACCGCTGGGCGCGCTGCGCGGCGCAGGCCCTGGCCGCCGACGGCGTGGACCTGGACTGGTACACCACCCGCGAACGCGAGTACAGCGAAGTGCTGCCCTGGGATCACCTGGACGCCGGGCTGGACCGCGACTGGCTCTGGCAGGACTGGCAGGACGCCATCGACCCGGCCGGGCCGGCCGAGGTGGATGATTGCCGCTGGACTCCTTGTTATGACTGCGGAGTATGTCCGACCATGGGCACCGAGATCCAGACCGGGCCGACAGGAGCCAGGCTGCTCCCGCTGACCGTGGCAGGCGCACAGTCACCGGCCATGATGGCGCGGGGCACCGCTGCGCCGGCCAACGGGCCGGGCGTCTAGATGGCGCGTCCCGCTCCGCCGCGGCCGGCCGGGCAGGCCGCCCCGCCGCCCGTCGTCCAGCGTCTTCGTGTCCGGTACGCTAAAAGAGGCAGGATGCGTTTCGCCAGTCACAGGGATATCGCGCGGGCCGTTGAACGGGGAGTTCGCAGGGCGGGTTTGCCCATCGCCTACTCGGCCGGATTCACGCCGCACCCGAAGATCTCCTACGCTGGCGCGGCCCCGACGGGGACCGCGAGTGAGGCTGAGTACCTAGAGCTTTCTCTCACGGAAGCGTGCGCCGTGGGCGACGTGCGGGACGGGCTCGACGCGGCCCTGCCGGACGGGATTGATGTGATCGACGTGACCGAGGAAGCCGGGTCTCTGGGCGCCAACGCGGCGGAGGCGTCCCAGTGGGAGGTCGTGCTCCCCGGAGTCGGGCCGGAGCAGGCAGCCATGGCGGTCGAGGCATTTCTCGCCACCGACACTCTGGAAGTGGAGCGCCTGACCAGCAAGGGACTCAGGCGCATGGACGCCCGCGCCGCGGTGGTCACCATGGAGACAGACCGGCGTGCCGTGGACGAGCGGAACGCCGGGTATGCGATACTTCGAATGGTTGTTCGGCACATGACACCTGCCGTACGACCCGACGACATCCTGGCCGCACTTCGCCGCGTGGCTGCTCTTGCGCCGTCGTCACCACCGCTGGTGACCAGGCTGGCGCAGGGGCCACTCGCCGTAATGGCTGCCTCGGCAGCCGAGGCGCATGTGCAAGGCCTGGCACAGGGACAGATAGAGACAACGCGCCCGGGAGCGCTGACCGTCCACGAGACGGGCACCCTCCCAGCGAGCGCGTACGACCAGCTCCTGCGCGGAGCGGCGGGTTCTTTGCGAACCCACGCGCCCGGGAGCCTGACGGGAGAATACCCGGATGCTCGAAACCGAGCTGAACGACAGTGAGAACAGCAGTGATGGGCACGGAAGCGCAGATCCTGCTGGCGTAGGAGCTGCGCCGGCGGTCAGCGGGCCTCAGGCGGGCCAGGGGCCCGATGCTGGGGCCCAGCAGCCTGCGGCGGCCACGGCCCCGCCCGCGAGTCCTGAGGGCGGCGCGGGGGGCCGCAAGACGACGGGCCGTACCCGCCGCGCCGTCACCCGGGCGGCAGGTCCGCCGGCTGCTGAGCCCGCATCGGCGGTGGCGGCGACCGCGGCAGGCACGTCGGCCGCTGAGCCCGCCCCAGCGGTGGCGGCGACCGCGGCAGGCACGTCGGCCGCTGGGTCCGCCCCGGCCGGGTCGGCCGCCGCGTCGGCCCAGGTACCTGACACGGCGGCCAGCGGAGCGCCGGCTACGGCGTCGGCTGGCCGGGCCCCGGCTGGGTCGAGAGGCCGGGCCCCGGCTGGGTCGAGAGGCCGGGCCGCGGCTGGGTCGAGAGGCCGGGCCGCGGCGGTTCCGCCCGTAGCGGTCCCGCCTGCCCCGGCGCAATCCGCCGCGGCGCCGGCGGCCGCGGCTGCACCCGCGGCGGTTCCGCCCGCGACCTTCCAGCCTCCGCCGGTTATCTTCCAGCCGCCCGCGGCCGGTGAGCCCGCGGACGGCGGCGACCGGCAACGCGACGACGCCGGGGGGGCCAGGGGCGCCGAGCCGGACGGGCAAGCCCGTGACCGGGGCGGGTCATCGCGGCGCAGGACCACCCGCACCAAAGCTGCGGCCGCGGACCACGATGGTGCCGAAGAGCAGGCAGCGCAGGCCGGCGAGGTATCAGCTGACCGTCGCGCCGGTGCCGGCTCGAGCTCGGCTGCGGCCGATGACCAGGAAGCCGAAACGGATGCGGCCGGGCGCCGTCGGCGGCGCCGGGGGAGCCGGTCGAGGACTCGCGGCGACGGCGAGGCGCCCGGCGCCGAGGACGCCGCGTCAGCGGACCACGACGCTGCGGCCACCGAGAACGCTCAGGCCCGCGGCGGCAGGCGGAGGTCGGCCGACGCGGAGGCCCAGTCCGCCGACGGCGGACCGGCCGGTGACGCTGAGCAGGGCGGCGATGGCCAGGAGGGTGATGAGGGACCGGGCGGCACCAGGCGCCGCAGGCGCAAGCGGCGTCGCGGCTCACTGGCCGAGGGTGACCAGCCGACCCCAGACGACCCGCCCAACACCGTGGTGCACGTGCGGCCACCCCGTCAGCACGGGCCGGACGATTCCGGGCCCTCCAGCGATGTCCAGTCGGTCCGTGGCTCAACCCGGCTGGAGGCGAAGCGGCAGCGTCGCCGGGAAGGCCGCGAATCCGGGCGGCGGCGTCCGCCGGTCATTACCGAGTCCGAGTTCCTCGCCCGGCGTGAAGCCGTGGACCGGGTCATGGTCGTCCGCCAGCGAGGCGAGCGGACGCAGATCGCGGTGCTCGAGGACGGCGTTCTCGTCGAGCACTACGTGGACAAGTCAAGTCACCAGTCGTTCGTCGGCAACGTCTATCTCGGCAAGGTGCAAAACGTCCTGCCATCCATGGAGGCCGCCTTCGTCGACATCGGCAAGGGGCGCAATGCCGTTCTGTATGCCGGTGAGGTTAATTTCGATGCCAGTGGCCTGGAGGGTGAGTCCAAGCGGATCGAATCCGCGCTCAAGTCCGGCCAGTCGGTGCTCGTCCAGGTCACCAAGGACCCGGTCGGGCACAAGGGGGCGCGGCTGACCAGCCAGGTCAGCCTGCCCGGCCGCTATCTGGTCTATGTGCCGGGCGCCTCCATGATGGGCATCAGCCGCAAGCTGCCCGACAAGGAGCGGACCCGGCTGAAGCAGATCCTCAAGCAGGTGATGCCCGAGGGCGCGGGCGTGATCGTGCGTACCGCGGCGGAAGGTGCCGCGGAGGAGGAACTGGCCCACGACGTGGCCCGGTTGTCGGCCCAGTGGGAGAGCATCGAGCGCAAGGCGAAGACGGCGAGCGCTCCCGAGCTCCTCTACAGCGAGCCTGACCTGACCATCCGCGTGGTCAGGGACATCTTCAACGAGGACTTCAGCAAGCTGGTCGTGGCCGGCGACGAAGGCTGGGACCTGGTCGATGAGTACGTCCGCTACGTGGCCCCGCACCTGGCCGACCGGCTGGTTCGCTGGGACGACGAGGACGAGGATGCCTTCGCCCGGTACCGCATCGACGAGCAGCTCGCCAAGGCGCTGGAGCGGAAGGTATGGCTGCCCAGCGGTGGCTCGCTGGTGATCGACAACACCGAGGCGATGACCGTCGTCGACGTCAACACCGGGAAGTTCACCGGCAAGGGCGGAAACCTGGAGGAGACGGTCACCAAGAACAACCTGGAGGCGGCCGAGGAGATGGTCCGCCAGCTCCGGCTGCGCGACATCGGCGGCATCATCGTGATCGACTTCATCGACATGGTCCTGGAGAGCAACAGGGATCTGGTGCTGCGGCGGCTGCTCGAATGCCTCGCGCGGGACCGGACCAAGCACCAGGTCGCGGAGGTCACCTCGCTGGGCTTGGTGCAGATGACCCGCAAGCGGGTCGGCAGCGGGCTGCTTGAAGCGTTCTCCGAGCCCTGCGAGTGCTGCAACGGGCGCGGCCGCATCGTGTCGCTGGAGCTCACCGACCATGCCCAGGAAGGCCAGCGCGGACGCGGCGGCGCCAAGGCGGACAGCCGCCAGCCGAAGGACGGCAGGCAGGCCAGAGGCGGGCGGCACGAGAGGAACGGCAAGGTTGATCAGGGCGATGCCTTGTCGGACCTGGCCGGGTCGGACCTGGCCGGGTCGGGCGTTGCCGGGTCGGGCGTTGCCGGGTCGGACATCGCTGGGTCGGCTACCGCTGGGCAGGCCACCGCTGGGCAGGCCACCGCTGGGTCGGCCACTGCGGCCGGTACAGATGCGCGGGTGTCTGATGCGCCGACGTCGGATGTGGCTGGGTCCAGCGCGTGGGGGTCTGCTGCGTCGCCGGACTCCGATGCCGAGACGGGCGGTTCCGCCAGGCAGGGCGGCCGCCGTCGCCGGCGGGCTGCGAGCAGAGAGCAGGGGCCCCCAGACCAATCGACCCTGGGGGACTCGGCTCCGGGTCTGTCGGCTCCGGTTCAGCCTGCCCTGGGCGACTCGGCTCCGGGCCAGCCGAGCCTGTCAGCTCCGGTCCAGCCGGCCCTGGGGAACTCAGCGCTCGGCCGGTCGGCGCTTGACCAGTCGGCGACCGTCGCTCCCGACGGTCCGGATCACGTCGCTACGGCGCCTCCGGCCGCTGCCGAGGCGGACGCGGGATCAGCCGGGGAAACGGCGGCGGAGGGCTAAGAGCGCCCGGCAATAGGGCTGCTGGGCTCGCGGCGCCCAGACGACGACCGGCGGCGTTCTCACTCGCCCGCACACAGCGAGCCGAAGGGGCGCGGCGTCGCCTGGACTAAGGAGCGAGGAACGAGCGACGAGGGAAGGCGGCGCCTTCAGGCGCCCCGGAGGCGAGCGGGAGGATACATAGCTCCGCTATGCGGGCTCGCTCGGCCTTGCCGGACCGCCGCCTGGATCACCGCTCCCTGATCCAGCGCCCTATTGCCGGGCGCCCTGAGCCCGCTGGCTGTCTGATAACCTGAGTGGTCGGCGCACAGAATGGATCCGGGGCCCAAGTTGCCTCAGGATGCCGTGTGCAAGACAGGCAGGCTCTCGTCGTGATGTCGCCCCGCTTCCGCGGGCGGCACGCTGGGCCCGCACAAGGCAGAGAGAGAGTTCTCGGTGTACGCGATCGTGCGCTGCGGTGGCAGGCAGGAGAAAGCGGCGGTGGACGACGTCCTCACCGTCGACACGCTCGCCGGAGAAGTCGGCTCCAGCGTGAACCTGACCGCCTTGCTCGTCGTCGATGACGACAAGGTCATCAGCAACCCGGCCGAGCTCGGCCGGTACAAGATCACTGCGGAGATCCTGGGCGCGGTCGCCGGCCCGAAGATCAGCATGATCCATTACCGCAACAAGACCGGCTACCGGCGTCGTCTGGGTCACCGCCAGCGGTACACCCAGCTCAAGATCACCGGTATCAGTGCAGCAAACACCACGGCCGAGAAGGCCGCGACCGGGAAGAAGAGGGGCTGACGTGGCACACAAGAAAGGCGCCTCGTCCAGCCGCAACGGCCGCGACTCCAGCGCCCAGCGCCTCGGCGTCAAGCGGTTCGGCGGACAGCAGGTCAACGCGGGCGAGATCATCATCCGGCAGCGTGGCACCCACTTCCACCCCGGGCCCGGTGTCGGCCGGGGCGGGGACGACACCCTCTTCGCGCTCATCGCAGGCAAGGTCGAATTTGGAAGTGTGCGGGGCCGGCGCGCGGTGAGCATCATCGCGGGCACCCCGTCGGACGACCCGGCCCCGGCTGATAGCCCCATCGCGGCGGCGGCAGGTTAGGTCCGCCAGGAAGCGATTCATCCAGACCAGATGTCAGGGGCGGACCGTGGCCGGTCCGCCCCTGGTGTGTGCAGTACCCCAGTACCCCAGAAGGACAGGCAGTGGCGGAGTTCGCGGACCAGGTAGCCCTGCGCGTGAAGGCGGGCGACGGTGGACACGGCTGCGCCTCAGTCCACCGGGAGAAATTCAAGCCGCTCGGCGGCCCGGATGGCGGCAACGGCGGACGTGGCGGGGATGTGATCCTCGAGGTGGACGCCGGCACGGTTACCTTGCTGGACTTTCACCGCCGCCCGGTGCGCAAGGCAGGCAACGGCACGCAGGGTGGCGGCTCCAACCGGAGCGGCGCAGAAGGGGCCGACGTCGTACTGCGCGTCCCGGACGGCACTGTAGTGAAGACGGAGGACGGGGAGGTCCTCGCCGACCTCGTGGGCGTCGGGACCAGGTTCGTCGCCGCGCAGGGCGGCCGGGGCGGCCTCGGCAACGCGGCTCTCGCGTCAGCCCGCCGCAAGGCGCCAGGCTTCGCCCTCCGGGGAGAGCCGGGCACCGAACGCGCCTTGGTGCTCGAGCTCAAGACCGTGGCCGACGCGGGCCTGATCGGCTTCCCCAACGCCGGCAAATCGTCACTCATCTCGGCCATGTCCGCGGCCAAGCCGAAGATCGCGAACTACCCGTTCACCACGCTGATCCCGCACCTCGGGGTGGTAGAGGCGGGCGACACCGACTTCGTCGTGGCCGACGTGCCCGGTCTGATCCCCGGCGCGAGCCGCGGCAAGGGCCTCGGTCTCGACTTCCTCAGGCACGTGGAGCGCTGCTCGGTGCTGGTTCATGTGCTCGACTGCGCCGCTGGGATAACTGACGGGGAGCCCGGCCGCGACCCGGTCACCGACCTCGACGTGATCGAGGCGGAACTCGACGCCTATGAAGCCGCCACCGGCGCCAGCCTGCGTGACCGGCCGCGGATCGTCGCCCTCAACAAGATCGACGTGCCCGCGGCACGCGAACTCGCCGCCGAGGCCGCGCCTGTGCTCGAAGCGCGCGGGCTGACGGTCTGCCGGGTCTCGGCGGCCACCAGGGAAGGTCTGCGCGAACTCGCGTTCACGGTGGGCAGCGTGATCGCCGAGGCCCGCGCGGCGGCCCCGCCGGCCGAGCCGACCAGGCACGTGATCCGCCCGGCACCGGTCGGCGGCCCGGAGTTCGAGGTGGTGGCGATCGGCGACAACAGCTTCCACGTGCATGGTGAGAAGCCCTGGCGCTGGGTTCTGCAGACGGACTTCGCCAACGAGGAGGCGGTCGGGTACCTCGCGGACCGGCTGGCCAGGATCGGGGTGGAGGAGGCGCTCGCCAAGGCCGGGGCGCAGGACGGTGCCGAAGTGGTGATCGGAGAGGGCCCGGACGCTGTCGTGTTCGACTGGGATCAGGAGGTGCGCGCCGGGTCGCCGGGGCGCGGGCGCGGGTTCGGGCCGCGCGGAACCGACCGGAGGCTGGCCCCGTGACTGCCGCCGCCTTCCGGCCGCTTCCAACCACACCTGAAGCGTTTTGCCGTGGTTCTAACGACAGCGGAAGCGTTTTGTTGTTGTTGCGGTACCCGTTGACGTCGGCCGGAGGCCCACCTATCGGGGCGAGGCCAGCGCGCCACCGGGCGGGGCTGAGGCTGGCGTCGTGACCAGTGCGGCGAAAGCGGACATCAGGTCGGATATCGCCGCCGCCACCCCGGTGGTGGTCAAGGTGGGCTCGTCGTCGCTCACCAGAGCGGACGGCGGGATCGACGATGATCGCATCGGTGCGCTCGCAGACGCGCTCGCGGCCCGCGCCGGGCAGGGCAGCCAGGTCGTGCTCGTCTCCTCGGGTGCGATCGCGTCCGGGCTGGCCCCGCTCGGGCTGCCGCGCAGGCCACGGGACCTGGCCACCCAGCAGGCTGCGGCGAGTGTCGGGCAGGGCCTGCTCGTGGCCCGCTACTCGGCGGCCTTCGCCCGCCATGGCGTCCGCTCCGGGCAGATCCTGCTGACCGCCGATGACCTGATGCGCCGCGCGCATTACCGGAACGCACAACGCACCCTCGGCCGCTTGCTCGAGCTTGGCGTGCTGCCGATCGTGAACGAGAACGACACGGTAGCCACCGACGAGATCAGGTTCGGCGACAACGACCGCCTCGCGGCGCTGGTCGCCCACGTGGTCAGGGCGGAGGCGCTGATCCTGCTGTCCGACGTGGATGGCCTCTACGACGTGGACCCGCGCGACGGCGGCGCCCGGCGGATCACCCACGTGCTCAGCCGTGATGACCTGGACGGTGTGACACTGGGCCGCGCCGGGCCGGGCAGCCGCGGACGGGCCGGCCGCCGCGTGTCAGCCGGCACCGACGGCCGCGTCAGCACCGGTCCGGGCACCGCCCCGGGCACCGGTATCGGCACCGGCGGCATGGTGACCAAGGTGGAAGCGGCCATGATCGCAACCGAGGCCGGCATCCCGACCGTGCTGGCCAGCGCCGAGGATGCGGCGGCTGCGCTGGCCGGAGCGCCGGTGGGCACCTACTTCGCGCCCGATCACAAGCGGCCCGCGGCACGCCAGCTATGGCTGGCGCACGCCACAGTGGGACGGGGCAGGCTACTGCTTGACGATGGGGCGGTCACAGCGGTCCGGGCCGGTCGCGCCTCGCTGCTCCCGGCCGGGATCACCGGCGTGGAAGGCGTATTCGACGCCGGTGACCCGGTGGACCTGTGCGACTCCAGCGGCCACGTGGTCGCCCGCGGACTGGTCAACTACGATGCCGCGGAAATCCCCGCGCTGATGGGCCGGTCCACAAAATGGCTCGCCGCCGAACTCGGCCCCGAGTACGAGCGGGAGATCGTGCACCGCGACGATCTCGTGGTGCTCAGGAGTCCCCGCCGCCGTCGCGGGGGCGAGTGACTCTGCTAGTTAGGTTCACTCGCCGCTATTGCTGAGTTGCTGGCTCAGGAGTCCCCGCCGCCGTCGCGGGGGCGAGTGAACATACTGAACAGGCGTTCCGCTCCGCCGGCGGCCGTCTCCGCGACTCCCTTGACCATCCCGATGAACGGGTCAGATGAGCGGCTCCACGAATCCTGGTAGGACCTCGCGGCGGCCTTGACCTCTTCGCTGATCGAGGTGTCCTCGTCGTCCTCGCGGCGCGGGTAGTTGCCCGCCAGGATCGGCTCGTAGTCGCCCTCGGCCACCCAGCGGTCGAGTTCGGCGAAGCGCACCACCGCGAACGGGTGCGTGGTGCCCTGCATCTGAATCATCTTCAGCAGGCCCTCGCGGACGTCGGGAACCGCGTCATACTCGTGGGCCTGCTGGAGGAACGCGTCCGGGCTCAGTTCCGACAGCTGTGATCCGCCGGCGATCTTCATCAGCGCGCGCCGCGCCGCCGCCGGGTCCTGGCTGGCGAGAACGCCGGCCCGGTCGCAGGACAGCTCGGACTTGCGATACCACTCTTCCAGCCCGGCGATGATCACCCGCAGGCCGATGTAGCCGATGGCGAACCAGGCCAGGCGGGTAGCCAGCCGGGTCAGGTGGAGCAGCATCGTCCGGTAGACCGCGTGCCCGGACAGCACGTGCCCCAGCTCATGCCCGATCACGTACCGGTGCTCTTCGGCGTCTAGCAGGTTCACCAGACCGGTGGTGATCACGATGAACGGCTTGTCGGAGCCGAGGGTCATCGCGTTCGGCTGCGGGTCCTGGGTGACGTACAGCTCCGGCACCTCAGGCAGGTCGAGGATCGCGGAGCCGTCCAGCACCAGCTCGTGCAGGTGCGGGAACTGCTCCTGCGACACCCGCACCGCGCTGGCCAGGAACAGCAGCCGCAGGCTCCGGTCGCTGAACAGCCCGGCGAGCCGGCGGAGCAGCACGTCGAAGCCGGTGAGTTTGCGCATGGCTACCAGCGCCGACCGGTCAGCGGGGTGCTCGTAGGCACGCGAGCTGATTCCCGGCAGGCGGACGCGGGCACGATCCGGCACAGTGGTCATGTCAGCCATGCTAGGTGCCGCCGCGAGCGCACCCGCATGATCGTCGCTGATTTTCCGCAAAAGGCACCAGAATCTGCCGGCGAGGCCGTCCGCCGGCGTGAGAGGCGAGACCCATGTTCGAACCCGACGCGGAGTCGATGCCCGCCGAGCAGCGGGCGGAAGTCCAGCAGGAACGGCTGCGCACGCTGGTGGACCGGCTGCTCGGCGCCGACGGGGTGCAGGGCCAGCGGCTCAAGGCCGCCGGTATCACCGGGGGGCGCGACGTCACCCTCGGCGATCTGCCTTCTCTCCCGATGACAGTTAAGGAAGACATGTGGAATGCGTATCCGTTTGGCATGCTGACGGTTGAACGGGAGAAGGTGGTCGCGTTCCATGGTTCCAGCGGCACCGGCGGCAAGCCGACGCTGGTCGCCTATACCCGCGCGGACCTGTCACTATGGGCGCGGATGTGCGCGCGGGCGCTCGCGGCGGCCGGCGGGACAAGCCGGAGCACCGTTCATAACGCCTATGGATACGGCCTGTTCACCGGGGGGCTGGGCTTCCACCAGGGCGCGATCGAGCTGGGCGCGGCGGTCGTGCCCGTCTCCGGCGGGATGACGGCACGTCAGGTTACGCTGATCCGGGACCTGCGGCCGGACATCCTGACCTGCACCCCCTCGTACGCGATCCGGCTCGGTGAGGCGCTGGCCGAGGCGGGCGTGGCGGGGTCGCTGTCAGCTGGCCTTTTCGGCGCCGAACCGTGGTCCGCGCAGCTGCGCGGCCGCATCGAGGAACTGCTCGGCCTGCGCGCCCTGGACATCTACGGGCTGTCGGAGGTGATCGGGCCGGGGGTGGCCGCCGAGTGCATCGAGGCCGCCGACGGGCTGCACGTCAACGAGGACCACTTCCTGGTCGAGGCGATCGACCCGGCGACCGGTGCGCCGGTGCCCGACGGCACCCGGGGCGAGCTGGTCTTCTCCACGCCCACCCGGGAGGCGATGCCGCTGCTGCGGTACCGGACCGGTGACATCGCGGCGCTGCGCCGCGACGCGTGTGCCTGCGGGCGGACCCTGGTCAGGATGAGCAGGATCACCGGCCGGCGCGACGACATGCTGGTCATCCGCGGCGTCAACATATTCCCCAGCGAGGTGGAGCGGGTGCTCCTCGCCGACCCGGCCCTGCGCCCCGACTACCTGCTGGTGCTGGATGAGAGGGAAGACGTGCCCAGGCTGCTGGCCTGTTGCGAATACCGAACGGATCTTCCTGGCCGCTCACCTTCGGCCGGTGCGGGGCCTTCGGTGGCTGCTCTGGAGTCCAGGCTCCGCGAGGCGCTCGGCGTGCGGGTCGCCGTCCGGGTGATGCCCGCGGGCACGGTGCCGCGCACGGAGGTCGGCAAGGCGGTGCGGGTGGTGCGGTGGCGTGAGGGCAGCCCGCCGCTGCCCGGCCTGGATTGATCGCTAGAGTCACTGTATGAGCGCTGATGGCGGATCGCCCGCCGAGCGGATCGGGGTGATGGGCGGCACGTTCGACCCGGTCCACCATGGCCACCTGGTGGCGGCGAGTGAGGTCGCCCACTTCTTCTCGCTGGATGAGGTGGTGTTCGTGCCGACCGGCGAGCCGTGGCAGAAAGACGACCGCCGCGTCTCGCCGTCGGAGGACCGTTACCTGATGACGGTGATCGCGACCGCGTCGAACCCGCGGTTTTCGGTCAGCCGGGTGGACATCGACCGGCCGGGCCCCACCTACACCATCGATACGTTGCGCGAGCTTCGCACGGTACGCGGCGACGGCGCGGAGCTGTTCTTCATCACCGGCGCGGACGCCCTGTCCCGGATGATGTCCTGGCAGGACGCGGACGAGCTGTTCAAGCTCGCGCATTTCGTCGGCTGCACCCGGCCCGGGCACCGGCTGACCACTCACGGGCTGCCCCGCGAAGGGGTCAGCCTGGTGGAGATCCCGGCCCTGGCGATCTCCTCGACCGACTGCCGGAAGCGTGTCGTGGCTGGAGAGCCGGTCTGGTATCTGGTGCCGGACGGTGTCGTCCAGTACATCGCGAAACGCGGGCTCTACCAGCAGGAAGAGGGCTGACCCGGCGCAGGACCCGGTGAGCCGGGTTACCCTGAAGTACGTCGCCGCAAGGTTGAGCAAGGGTTGGGTAAGGGTCGGATCGGGCACATTTGGGCCCATCAGGCTCGTCGGGGTCGTCGGAGGAGGACGAACAGCACACGTGACAGCCACCAGCAGGGCCGTCGAGCTTGCGGGGATCGCCGCAGAGGCTGCGGCCGACAAGCTCGCCAGTGACATCATCGCCTACGACGTGAGTGAGCAGCTCGTCATCACCGACGTGTTCCTGCTCTGTTCTGCCGCCAACGACCGCCAGGTGCGTGCGATCGTCGACGAGATCGAGGACAAGCTGCGCAAGGCCGGGGTCCGGCCGGTGCGCCGTGAGGGTGAGCGGGAAGGCCGCTGGGTGCTGCTCGACTACCTCGATATCGTCGTGCATGTTCAGCACGCGGAGGAGCGGACGTTTTACGGGCTTGAGCGGCTGTGGAAGGACTGCCCGCGAATCGAGCTGCCCGAGCCGGTCTCGGTCGCCGGGCCAGCCGGCGTGGAGCCACGCTGACCGTGGAGGGTAGCGGATCGGCGCCTTCGGAGGGTGAGTCTCCGGCTGTGGGGCGCAGCGGGTCGGCGCCCGTGGAGGGCGGCGGGTCTCTGCCAGTGGGGCGCAGCGGGTCGGAGGCATCGGAGAGAAGTGGTGCGCGACCCACGGAGGGCGGTGCGGCAGTGCCCGTGGCGCTGCGTTATGGGGACGAATCGACCAGGCTGGTGCTGTGGCGGCACGGCCAGACGCGCTGGAATGTGGAAGGCCGATTCCAGGGGCAGAGCGACATCCCGCTGGACGCGGTAGGGATAGAGCAGGCGGAGCGGGCGGCCCGGCTGCTCGCCGCGCTGCGGCCCGACCTGATCATCTCCTCCGACCTCGGGCGTGCGCTAGCCACCGCGGCGCCACTCGCCCGGCTGACAGGGCTCACCGTGACGACCGACAAGGACCTGCGGGAACGTCATGGGGGCGCCTGGGAGGGGTTGACAGACGTCGAGATCCGCGCCCAATATCCGGCTGAGCACGCCTCCTGGCTGCCCCCGGACGGAGAGTCGTCGGCGGTGGTCGCGGAGCGCGCGGGCGCGGCCCTGGAGCGGATCGCCGAAAGTCTCGCACCGGGCGGGCTCGCTGTCGTGGTCAGCCACGGCGCGGCCATCCGGCTAGGCGCCGAGCGCCTGCTGGGCCTGCCGGAAGACTTCTGGGGTGTGGTCGGGCCACTGGCAAACTGTGCGTGGTCGGTCCTCGGCCGCCGCCGCAGCCGGTGGCGCCTGCTCGAGCACAACGCGGGAACCCTTCCCGAGCCGGTGCTGAGCGACGACCGCTGACCGCCTTGGGTCTTGTACACTGGCGTGGCGCCGCGGGCGGGTGGCCGCGCGAGGCAGCCAAGGGGCTATAGCTCAGTTGGTAGAGCGCTTGCATGGCATGCAAGAGGTCTGGGGTTCGAATCCCCATAGCTCCACCCAGGTCAGGGATTAATTTCGAACGATTAGCATGTGCGGTAGCGGCACCTGGTAGCACATTGGGTAGCACCAGCGGCGCCAGCCCGTCCGTTGGACGCCTCCCTGATTAACGCCAGCGAGGCGAAACGCGCGGGCGGGAAATGCGCGGCGGCGAAGAGCCTCAGCTGCCGTCAGCATGCAGCATCGTGTGCCCGCGGGCCCGGTCCAGCGTGAGTTCTCCTGAGCCGGAGACGGCGCCGCTACTGGCCTCGGGTGGGGCGCTGGGCAGCCGAGTTCTTGCTGGCGGAAGTCTTGCGCGATCTTCCCTGCGCTTGGAGTTCGCTGAGCGTGGGCACGGGTGACTCGTGTCTGACCGAGGAGACCGCATCCCAGAACAGCGCCTCTAGCGCTTCGCAGCAGTCGCGGCGGCTTTGCGGGGTGACGTGCAGGTAGGTGCCATCCATCCCTGGCATCGCGTGGCCGATCCGGTCCTTGCGCATCAGTTCGTGCACGCCGGCGTCGTTGAGCCAAGTGTCGTGCGCGTGCCTGAACAGATGCGGCCATACGTGGGCGTGCAGCGGCTCCCAGGCACCATCGGCGCTGTCGGCGGCCTTGGTCTTGCGCGTGGAGCGGACAGGGATTCCCGGCGGCTGCTGGAAGTTGACGTAGACCGGACGCCGCTGCCCCTTGTGCTCCGGGTAGGCCCCGGTTGCTGCTGGGGTCAGGACCCGGTCGGCCCAGTTCGAGCGGCGGGGGTGCCCTGCTTCGGGGCCGAGAAACACGTAGGCGGCTGGTGATGTGTCGCCGCCCTTACAGGCCGGTCGGCCGTCTCGTTCGGGGCAGCAGCACGGCCGTGCCCCGGCCACTAGGGTTTCGGCCAGGTTGGCGAGGAACGGGGGCAAGTCCACGGTTCGATCGGAGCTGTCCTTGGGCGATGCCTTGGTGACCTTGCCGCCAATTGCGCGGAGCTGCCAGTCCAGGTGGTAGCAAGGGATGCCGATGTCCGGGAAGTCGAAGCAGCTTGCCTCGACGGCGAGCACTTCGCCGAAGCGCATGCCGGTCCAGCCCATCCACACCACCTGGATGAAGTCGAGGTCGCGGCCGGTCAGCAGGGCAGCCCGTTCGGCGATCAGGATCGTCGTCGCGGGGCTCGGGGTGGCGACCCGCTGGGCGTGGGCTCGCGAACGACTGGATGCGGCCGACTTCT
>WNFF01003281.1_pt1 | contig 19736 bp, 16 predicted proteins | sample 5400441 | NCBI WGS metagenome assembly WNFF01 (sample SAMN13153345, study PRJNA577476) | soil metagenome | isolation source: 120 cm saprolite under Douglas fir tree site 2 hole 3 replicate 1 | place: USA:California | collected 2015-04-18 | reverse complement strand
TCGCGATCGGGACCTATGTTCTGCGTAGGACCCAGGTCGGGCTGATGGTCCGGGCCACGGTGGACTCCAAGGCCATGACGTCGCTGTCTGGTATCAGCCCGGCCCGGATCGCGGTCGGCGTGTGGGCGGTCGGGACGTTCCTGGCCGGGCTGGCCGGCGTCCTCGCGGCCCCGGTCCTGAACGTCAGCTCGGTCAGCAACTATACGGTCGTCACCGCCTCGGCGTTCGCCGCGGTCGTGGCGGCCAAGCTGCGCAGCCTGCCGGTGGCCGTGGCCGTCGGCCTGCTCATGGGCGTGGTGGGGTCGCTGCTGCAATGGTCGCTGCCATCCGTGTCCAGCCAGGTCACCGGCGACATTATCGCGGGCATCCCCTTCGCGATGGTCGTGATATTCCTCCTTTATTACACCTGGCGCAAAGCGGTGACCGACGAGAATCTCGGCGGGACTCTTGACCGGGCGATTTCCGTCCGCAGCATCACGTCCTGGGCACCTGCAGGGCCATCCGCAGGGCGGAGTGCGGAAAGAGGTCTCCGGGGACTTACCGCCAAAGCCCTTGCCCTCGCCCAGCAGAATCCGTTCGTCATCATCGCGGCCATCCTGCCGCTGGTGCTGTCCGCTTACTGGATCGGCTCGGTGGCGGAGGGAGTCGCCATCGCGATTATCTTCCTCTCCTTCACCCTGCTCACGGGAGAGGGCGGCATGATCTCACTGTGCCAGATCAGTTTCGCCGGGATAGGAGGGCTGGCCGCGGCCCAGGTCAACTCGACCTACCACCTGCCGGTGCTCCTCGGGGTCGCGGTGGGCGGACTGCTCGCAGGCGCCAGCGGCCTGATCGTGGGGCTGCTGACCGTTCGGATGGGGAATCTCTATGCGGCCCTGGCGACGCTTACCTTCGGCCTGCTGCTCTCCTCGATCGTGTTCCAGCTCAACGTGTTCTTGCGATACGGCGCCGGGGTCACCGTATCGCGGCCCTCCTTCGCCCTGTCGAACACTGCGCTGACGTACTTCACGCTCGCGCTCTTCGTGCTCATCAGCCTCTTTATAGCGGCGATCCGGCGGTCGACGACCGGGCTCGCGCTATCCGCGATCCGGACGAGCGAGACCGGAGCCCGTTCCGCGGGCATCAGCGTGGTCCGCATGAAGATCGCGATCTGGGCGCTGGCCGCGGGGATCGCGGGGATCGGCGGCGGAATGTACGTGATCTATACCGGAGCTGCCCTGCCCCAGTCATTTGACACCATCATCGGCCTGACCTGGTTCGCGGTCGTGATTACAAATGGCCGCCGATCGAACAACGCGGCCCTGGCCGGCGGCCTCATGATCGTCTTGATCCCCCAGATCTTCGCTACGTACCTGCCCACTGCCTGGGGGCCGCTGCCGACGCTCCTGTTCGGGGTGGGCGCCGTGTTGCTGGCCCGTAACCCCGACGGGATCATCACGATGAACGGCCGTCAGCTCGCCGCCCTCGGGCGGCGGCTGACCGGAGGCGGGAAGCATGCCAGGGAAAACCGGGCGCAGGCCGGCGAGATCGCATCGACGGTAGCCCCGGAACTGGAGGACGTCCAGTGAGCGTACGGCGGGAAGAGCGGCCGGATATTCTTTCCGGAACTCAGATATCTGTGAACTTCCGCGGCCTCAAGGCGCTGCAGGGTGTCGATATCCAGGTGCCAGAAGGCGCCATAGTCGGCCTGGTCGGACCCAATGGCGCGGGCAAGTCCACCCTGCTCGGGGTGCTGTCCGGAGACGTACGGGCTCAACAGGGCGTGGTGCGCCTCGGCGGGAAGGATGTCTCGGGGCTCGCGCCCGAGGCGCGGGTGCGACGCGGCCTGGCGCGCACGTTCCAGCTTCCGCAGCTTTTCGATGAACTCACGGTCCGAGAGCACCTCACGCTGCCGAGGCGCCTGGCCCAGGTACCGTCGCGGGCGTGGAGCGATCCGCTCACCGGCCGCTTCCTGCATCGAGATGTCCCCGAGGAGCAGGAGGTCGATGCGCTACTGGCTAGCCTGGGGCTTGAGCAGGTGGCCGATACGCCGGCGGGTGCCCTGCCGCTCGGACTGACCCGTCTGGTGGAGATCGCCCGGGCCGTTGCCACGCATCCCACGGTGATCCTGCTCGACGAGCCGTTCTCTGGCCTCAACCCGGCCGAGTCAAGGCTGCTGTCGCGCACGCTGGCGAGCCTCAACCAGGCCGAAGACATCGCGCTGGTCCTGGTCGAGCATGACGTCGAGGTCGTATTCGATCTGTCCGAGCGCGTCTTCGTCCTGGACTTCGGCGAGCTCATCGCGGCGGGGACCCCGGCCGAGCGGCCGGCCGTCCGCGCCGGAGGCCAGCAGCGACATCTTGGAAGTCAGCGAGCTGTGCGTGAAGTACGCGGACGCCACGGCCCTGCACGAGGTCTCCTTCGCGGTCCGGCCGCGGTCCGTGACCGCGCTGCTTGGAGCTAACGGGGCCGGCAAGAGCAGTCTCGCGCGGGCCGTTTCCGGCCTGGTGAAGGCGCAATCAGGGCGGATCCGGTTCGACGGCGCGGATATCACCAGCGCCCCAGCCGACCGGATCCGGTCGCTCGGCCTCGCGTACCTGCCCGAGGGCCGCGGGATATTCCGGTCCCTGACCGTGGCGGAAAACTTGAAGGTGGCGCTTCAGAGCGTCCCCAAGGCGGAGCGCCCGGTGGCCATCGAGCGCGCGGTCGAGCTGTTCCCGGTCCTCGGCGAGCGGCGGCGGCAGACCGCGGGGACGCTGTCCGGCGGCGAGCAGCAGATGCTGTCGCTCGCTCGGGTACTCACGCGTCAGCCGCGGCTGCTGATAGCCGACGAGATCTCCCTCGGCCTGGCCCCGCTGATCGTCGAAGAGGTGTTCGCGGGCCTCCAGCGCGTCATCGAACTGGGCGTTTCCGTCATCCTCATCGAGCAGTTCGTCCACCGCGCCCTGGCCATCGCGGATCGCTGCCATGTCCTGCGCCGCGGGCGCCTGGTATGGAGCGGCGAGGCGTCCGAGGCCGGCACCGAGCTGGTCGAACACTACCTCGGCGGCTCGAACGGAGCCCCGGACGTGACCTTGACCGGCGAGCGGCAATGACACCCGGCGGGTAGCAGCGCCGGGCTCCTGCGCTGGCGGGGGGCGGCCCTGGGACTGCGGCCGCATCCTCAGAACGCGATGACGCCGCGGAGGTTGACGCCCCGGTGCATGTCCGCATAGCCGGTGTTGATGTCATCCAGCTTGTAGGTCCTGGTCACCAGGTCGTCCAGCGGCAGCCGCCCGGCCCGGTAGAGGGCGTAGATCTGGTCGATATCCACCAGCGGCCGGGTCAGCCCCATGACCACGCCGACCAGATTCTTAGCGGACATCGCGAACTCGACGAGGGGCAGCGCCACGGTGTCCTCGGTCATCGGCGCCACCGAGGTCACGACGACGTTGCCGCCCTTGCCCACCAGGCGGGATACCGGCCCGATCAGGTCACCGTGCAGCACCCCGACGGTGATGATGGCGGAGTCGGCCATCCTGTTCCTGGTCAGCTCCGAGACCAGCGCCTGCGCGTCCTCCGCGCTCGGCGCGGTATGGGTGGCGCCCAGCTTGAGGGCCTGCTCCCGCTTGAAGGCGACCGGGTCCACCGCGACTATGTTGGCGGCGCCCGCGACGGCGGCGCCCATCACCGCGCTCATTCCCACGCCGCCGGTGCCGATGACGACCACGGTGTCCCCGTCGCGGATGCCCGCCGCACGGACCGCCGAACCGTAGCCCGTGATCACGCCGCAGCTGGTCACCGCGGCGACCTGCGGCGGAATATCACGCTCGTAGCGAAGCACCCTGATCTGCTGCACCAGCGTGTACTCGGAGAACGTACCGAGCTGGCCGTAAGCCCCGAGCTGGCGCCCGTCGCGGGTGGTGAAAGCGAACGATCCGTCGGCGCGAGCTCCGGTCAGCACGTCCAGGTTGGCGTCGCAGAGGTAGGTCCGGCCGTCGGCGCAGTACCGGCACTTGCCGCAGGTAGGAAGGGGCAGCAGCATCACCGAATCGCCCACGGCCACCCGGTCGACGCCTTCGCCGATGGCCACGACGATCCCCGCGCCCTCGTGCCCGCCCACCACCGGGAGAGCGGCCGGGAAGTCCCCGGTGACGTTGTGGTCGTCGCTGTGGCACAGCCCCGCGAATTCCAGCTTCACCAGGACCTCACCCGGCCTGGGATCGGCCAGCGTGCAATCGACGATCTCCCAGTGGCGGCCGACTTCCCAACATACGGCGGCACGGGTGTTGGTGGGCACAGCGTCGCATCCTTTCGTGCTGACCGGCGGACCGTCGCCGATGACGGCCCGCGGGTGAGCGTTCAGAGCCTGATGAATACCGATTTGAGCTCGGTGAAGCTCTCCAGCGACTTATCGCCGAGCTCCCGCCCGATGCCGGACTGCTTGTACCCGCCGAAGGGAAAGGTCGCGTCAAGCTCCGAGTAGGTATTGACCCACACGACGCCCGCGCGTAGCTTCCTGGCCAGGGTGTGCGCGGTCGACACGTTGCTCGTCGCCACCGCGGCGGCCAGCCCGTACTCGGTGTCGTTGGCGATGCGCACGGCCTCGTCCACGTCACGGAACGGCATGAGCGCGGCGACCGGGCCGAAGATCTCCTCACGCGCCAGGCGCATGTCGTTGCGGACTTCCGTGAACACGGTCGGCTCCACGAAGTAGCCGGGACCGTCGAACCGGCCCCCGCCGAGCGCGAGCCGGGCTCCCTCGCCGACACCGATGGACACGTAGGAGTTGACCCGCTCGAACTGCTCCGCCGACACGACCGGCCCGAGCATCGTCTCTTCCTCGAGCCGGTCGCCGACGCGGAAGGCGGTGACCGCCTTGGCCAGCTCCGACGTGAACTCGTCCAGGACCGACTCCTGCACCAGGATCCGGGTGCCGGCCACGCATACCTGCCCGGTGAGCATGACGAACCCGGCGGCGGCGTTGCGTGCCGCCGCGCCGATGTCGGCGTCGGGCATGATGATGTGCGGAGACTTCCCGCCGAGTTCCAGGGTGATCCGCTTGAGGTTGTCCACCGAGGCGTGCAGGATCTGCTTGCCGGTGGCCGTGGAGCCGGTGAACGACACCTTGTCGATGGCCATGTGGCCGGCGATCGCCGCCCCCGCGGTCTCCCCGAAACCGGTGACGATGTTGACCACCCCGCCGGGCAGCCCGGTTTCGGCCAGGATCTCCCCGAACCGCAACGCGGTCAGCGGGGTCTGCTCGGCGGGCTTGAGGATCACCGTGTTGCCGCAGGCCAGCGCCGGCGCAATCTTCCAGACGGCCATGGTCAGGGGGCCATTCCACGGGATGATCCCGGCACAGACACCCAGTGGCTCACGCACCGTGTAGCAATGCACCGACGCGTCGACCGGATTGACCGTCCCCGCGATCTTCGTCGGCCACCCGGCGTAGTAGCGCACCGTCTTCGCCGCGTCGGCGACCATGCCGCGGGTCAGCGTGATCGGTATGCCGCCGTCCAGGGATTCAAGTATCGCGAGCTCTTCGCGGTTGGCCTCGATGGCATCGGCGACGCGAAGCAGCACCAGCGTCCGCTCATGCGGGTTCATGTCCGCCCAGGACGGCTCCTCGAACGCCCGGCGGGCGGCCGCGACCGCGCGGTCGACATCAGCGGCACCGCCAGACGCGATCGTGGCCAGGACCGAGCCGGTCGCCGGATTGACCGTCTCGAACGTCTCGCCCGACTGGGCCTGCGTCCACTCCCCGCCGATCAGCATCCCTTTCGGGCCCGGTCCCTTGATGAAATCCGGGGTCGGTATCTCGCTGACATTGATCGTCTGGGTCACTGGCTCACTTCTTACTTCCCGCCGGGTGAAGGAAACCCCAGGCGCCCGTGCCCAGCAGGCTCAGCCTGGTTATGCATACAATTTTGTATGCTATACGCTAGGTTGTGGTTCCGGATTCGTCAAGGCCTGGCCGCCGGTCACCTGCTCTCTTATCCCGTGATCGCGGCTACGTCCGGAGAGGCTGCGAAGGAGTTGCCGTGCGGCACCGAGTCGTCATAGTGGGCTCGTCCGTCGGCGGCGTCCGCGCCGCCCGGGCTCTGCGCACCGAGGGATATGAGGGCAGCATCACCCTGGTGGGGGAGGAGCCCGAACTGCCCTACGACCGGCCGCCGCTGTCCAAGCAGGTGCTGACCGGCGCCTGGTCCGCGGAGCGCGCGGGCCTGCTCACCGCGCAGGCCGCGGCGGACGTCGGGATCGAGCTCCGCCTGGGAGCGCCGGCTCGGGCGCTGGACCCGCAGGCCGGGCTGGTGCGGCTGGCGGCCGGCGAGTCGCTGCCCTATGACGACCTCGTGATCGCGACGGGAGCGTCGGCACGGCCGTCCCCGTGGCGGCCGGAGTCTGGCGTATACCAGCTGCGGACGCTGGCGGACTGTCTGGCCCTGAGGAAGCGCTTCGCCGGCGGCGGCACGGTGGTGATGATCGGGGGCGGTTTCATCGGCGCCGAGGCGGCCGCGGCCGCGCGATCGGCCGGCTGCGACGTGACCCTGGTGGACCCGGTGCCGGTCCCGATGGAACGCGCGGTGGGTCCCGTGGTAGGTGCGCTCCTCGCCGACGTGCATCGTCGCCACGGAGTCCGGACGCGCTTCGGGGTCGGAGTGCAGGCGGTCAGCGGGCGGGCCGGTGACCTCAGCGTCGGGCTGAGCGACGCGTCGGCGCTGCGGGCCGAGACGGTGGTCGTCGGTATCGGAGCAATCCCGAACGATCAGTGGCTCCAGGGGTCCGGACTGGTTGTCGAGGATGGCGTCGTATGTGACGCGCACCTCGCCGCCGCGGGCGCCGCGCACGTTTTCGCGGTGGGCGATGTGGCCCGCTGGCCGCACCCGGAGCTTGCTGCCCTGGTCCGGTCCGAGCACTGGACGAACGCGGCCGATCAGGCCCGGTGCGTGGCGCGCAATATCGCTCGTCCCGGAGCGCGGGAGATCTTCCAGCCTTCCGGCTACGTCTGGTCGGACCAGTACGACTGGAAGGTCCAGCTGGCCGGGCATCGGGCCCGCGCGGTAGCGGAATGGGTCATCGGCACGCCCCAGGCGGCGCGACCTCAGGTGACGGTGCTGCACGCGGACGCGACCGGCCGGTTGTGCGCCGCGGTCTGCCTGAACTGGCCCAAGGCGTTCGTGCAGTGCCGGCGGCTGCTCGACGAGCGTGCGCCCGCGGCGCAGGCCAGGGAACTGCTGGGCAGATCGTAGGGTCAGCGGGCCCGGACGCCCCAGTCCCGCAGGATCGACTCCCGGTCGCCGTCGAGAACCGGTCCGGCGGCCACCGGCTGCTCGTAGTCGGACAGGGTAAACGGCAGGGACACCGTGCGCAGGCCGTCGCTCAGCGTGGTCAGGTAGCCGTTGGCGGCAATGTGCTCATCGTCGATGACGTCCTCGAGATGGTGGACGGGACCGCACCAGACTCCGTGCTCGCGCAGCCTGGTCAGCCAGTACCCGGCGGACTGGGTCGCGAAGTGCTTGTCGAGCGCCACGCGCATGGCGCCCGAGTGCGCCAGCATGTCGGCGTGGCTGGCGAAGCGCGGGTCGTCGAGCAGGTACCCGACCTCCGCGCCGGCTACGAAGGCATCCCACGCGCGCGCGTTGATGGCGGCGATGGCTATCCACTTGCCGTCACCGGCCTGGTACTGGTTGACCAGGGCGTTCCGCGGCTCCGTCCGCGGCTGGCCGCTGGTCGATGAGCCAGCCGTGTTAGCGACCGAGCCGACGAGCAGGGTCTGCGTCCACAGCGCGGTTTGCAGCAGCGAGCCGGTCACGGTCTCGCCTCGCCCCGTCTTGGCGCGCCGCATGAGCGCGGCCAGGATTCCGCCGAACAGATAGGTGCCCGTGATGACATCGTTCATGGCGCCAGGCGGAGCAAACGGCTCTCCCGGGTCCGGGGACAGGGTAAACAGCATCCCGGCGTACGCCATGCCCGTCATGTCCTGCGCCAGGTCGTTGGCTCGCGGGCCCCTGGCGCCCAGACCCGAGCCGTAGGCGCACACCAGCGACGGATTTCGCGCGTGGAGGCGGTCCTCGCCGATCCCCAGCTTGCGGATCGTGGCCGGGCTCATGTTGCTGACGAAGACGTCGGCCGCGGCGATGATCTGGTCGAAGACTTCGCGGTCGGCCGCGGAGCCCAGGTCGAGAGCGATGGAGCGCTTATTGCGGTTACAGGTCGAGTAGGAGATGCTCGAGCCGACCGGGACGCCCGCCGTGTGACCGGCGGTCGGCGCGGTGTGCGAGCGGGTGGGATCGCCACCGCGGCCCTCTACCTTGACGACGTCGGCGCCCAGGTCGGCCAGCAGCATCCCGCTGACCGCCCCGGCCATCCAGATCGTCATGTCTACGACCCGGATGCCGGCCAGCGGGCCGGAGCGCGGATCGAGCGGAGTCTCCTCTGACAACGTGCCCCAATTCTCCCGTGAAGCCACTGCTCTCCGGTGAAGCCACTGCTCTCCCGTGAAGCCACTGCCGCGATAACTACTCTGAAGCCCGGCCGTGATCCTTGCCGTTCTCCTTATTGTAGACTAAAATGCATACAAAACCATAGATGCGGTGCGTGGTGCCGTCATCGATGGCCAGCTCTCCGACGAGGACGCCGCAGCGCGCAATGACGATCACCAGCTTGCCCGACGTCGAACGGCGGCTACGAGACGTGGGCAGCGTCGCCCTCGGCGGCATGCTCCTGGAGAACCGGCCAAGTGCCCTGGTGCGGGCGCTGCTCCGCTCCGGGGCGGCCGGCCTGTTCCTGTGTTCGGCGCCGGCTGCGTCATGGGATGCCGACGTCCTGCTCGGCGCGGGCCGGGTCGCCACGGTGCGGATCCCGCACATATCGCTGGCCAGCCTTGGGCTGGCGCCTGCCACGCGGCGAGCGGCCGCCATGGGCACCGTCGTCTTCGAGGACTGCGACGAGGCACTCCTGCTCGGCGGCTTCCTCGCGGCCAGCCACAACGTCCCGCTCCAGGTTCTGCACAACCTCGGGACGAACGACCTCGTCGATGACAACCCGCTGCTCATCCGGTCCGGCGACCTTCTCGGCGTGGGTCCCCTGCGGGTGGACGTGGCGCTGCTGCACGCTCCGCTGGGCGATCCGGAGGGCAACCTGGTGCACTTCGGAAGCCGCTGGGCCGACCTGCTCCTAGCCCGCTCCGCGGGGCACGTGATCGCGCAGGTCGATCACCTCGTCCCGACCGACGTGGCGGCCCGGCTGGGCGTGTCGATCCCCGGCTACCTGGTCGACGAGGTAGTGGAAGCGCCGTTCGGCGCTCACCCGCTCGGCAGCGTCGGCGGCTACGTGGCGGACCTGGACCACCTCGCGGCCTACCAGGCCACGGTGAACGCCGGCGGCTTCGCCGGCTATCTCGCCCGCTACTGCGACATCGATCACCCCGCCTACCTGGACCAGCTTCGCCCGGCGCGGCGGCGCGAGCTGGAACGGGCGGCTCACGGCGGCTGACCTCACCGGTGAGCGGCTCGGCCCGGTGGAACGGCCGGCTCACCGGCCGGTCCCGCGGAACGGCCAGCTCACCGGCCGGTGAATCGCGGCGCGCGCTTCTCCCGCCAGGCGGCGAGGGCCTCGCGGGCATCGGCGGTGCGCGCCAGCCGGAGCGTGTAACGCTGCTCCACGGCGTAGCCCTCCTGCACCGGCAGCGACTCACTCTCGTTGAGCGCCGCCTTGCCCAGCCGCAGGGCCAGCGGGCTGTGCGCGGCGATCTCCCGCGCCCTGGTCATCGCCGCGCGGCCCAGCTCAGCGCGGTCGTGGACCGAGTCCAGGAAGCCGAACCGAAGTGCCTCCTCGCTCGTCAGCGGCTGCGCGGTGAAGAACATCCGCCGGACCACGCCCTGGGGAAGGTGCCGCATCATATGCCGGCCCCCGCCGCAGCGTCCGACCGACACCTCAGGGAGCACGAAGCTGGCCCGCGGCGAGCCCATCCGCATATCGGCGCACGAGGCTACGACCGCGCCGGCCCCGATGGCCGGCCCGTCGACGACGGCGATGGACGGCTGGGGCAGGTCAAGCAGCTGCCCGAAGACCCGGCGGGCCAGCTCCTGGCGCCGGGCATCGGCATCCTCGGCATCCGCCCCGGACAGCTCGGCTAGCTCGGTCACGTCCGCGCCGGCGCAGAACGCCCTAGCGCTCGCCGACATCAGCACCATGACCGAGACACCAGGGTCGGCTCCCACCCGTTCGAGGGCGGCGCTGATCTCGGTGTAGAAGCCCGATGACAGCGCGTTCACCGGCGGCCGGTCGAGCGTGACCGTGGCCACCCGGCCCGCTATGTCGACCCGCACCTGGCCGCTCACGAGCCGACCTCGGGCTCCACCGACCGGACCACGCCGGCCTCGATGAGCGCGTCGATATGCGCCCCGTCCAGACCGTGCTCGACCAGGACCTCGCGACTGTGCTGGCCGATCCGCGGGGCCGGCGTCAGCCGCGCGCGAGAGGCGAACGCGGCGAACGCGGCAGGCCACTCGGCCACCCGCGGCTGGCTCTCGCCCGGTACTTCGTAGACCATGCCCCGCTGGCGGAACTGCGGGTCGCGCACCGGTTCATGCAGGTCGTTCACCGGGGCCACCGGGACGTCATGGCGGGTGAGCAGTTCGATCAGCGTCGCGCGGTCATGGCTGGCAATGCGTTCGCGCAGCGGACGCTCGATCTGGCCGATGCGGCACCGGCGCTGCTGGTAGCTAGCGAACTGCGGGCCGGACAGCTCATCTAGCTGCAGGGCTCGTACCAGTCGCTGCCAGAAGTGGTCCTCGAGGGCGCCTATGCTCACGTACCGCTCGTCCGCGGTCAGGTACACGCCATAACCGGGACGAACCAGAGCATCGGCGCTGGTCGGCTCGCTCAGCGCCTCAGCTATGCGCGGCTCCATCAGCGCCAGGGTGCAGTCCGCTATCGCGACGTCGAGGTGACGCCCGGCGAAGCGGGCCGGCCGGGCCAGCTTCTCGTGCAGCGCCAGAACCACCGCCAGCAGCGAATACAACGACGCACCCAGGTCGGCCGCGGGCAGCGTCGTCGGCACGTAGTCGGCGGCGAAGTACGACTTCGGGGGCGGGATGGCCCCCGCGAACGACAGGTACTGGAAATCGTGCCCGGGGAGGTCCCGGTACGGGCCGGTGGCGCCGTACCCCGAGATTGACAGGTAGATGATCTGGGGGTTCACCTCGAGCAACGCATCGAAGCCGAGGCCCAGGCGATCCATGACACCGGGCCGGTACGTCTCCACCAGCACGTCGGCCGCGGCGATCACGCGGAGCAGCGCGGCCCGGCCGTCAGCCGACTTCAGGTCGATCGACAGATCCCGCTTGCCGCGGTTTTCTGCGGCGAACATGACCGGGCGCTGGCGCAGCCGGTCGCCGGCATCCGGCCGCTCCACCTTGATGACATCCGCGCCGAGGCCGGCCAGCAGCCGGGTGGCATAGGGCCCGGGCACCTGCTCGGACAGGTCGACCACCTTGATGCCGCCCAGCACCCCGTCCGATGTCATAACGTCCTCCGCTTCCAGCCCGTCGTCCACGAGAGTATGATAACTACTAGAGTAGTTATCATAGATCCGGATGCATAGAACCGGATGCAGGGAACGGGAAGGGCGCGGAGGCCACCGCATGGCGACTGACTACGTCTCGGAGTGGATGACCGACGAACTGCAGGCGCTGCGCGACGTGGCGCGGCAGTTCTTCGAGCGCGAGGCCGCGCCGCAGATGGCCAAGTGGTCCGAGCAGAGGTACGTCGACCGGGAATTCTGGGTGAAGGCGGGCCGGGTCGGCCTGCTCTGCCCGACTGTGCCCGAGGAGTACGGCGGCCCCGGCGGCAACATCCTGCATCAAGTGGCCATTACCGAGGAGCAGTCCCGCGTCCTGGAGAAGGGCTGGGGCAACAACGTCCACAGCGGGGTGGTCACCGACTACATCCTCAAGTACGGCAGCCAGGAACAGTGCGCGCGCTGGCTGCCGTCGATGGTCGAGGGCACCGTGATCGGCGCGATCGCCATGACCGAGCCGGGCGCCGGGAGCGACGTGCGGGCGATGGCCGGGCGCGCGCGCCGAGACGGTGACGAGTACGTCATCGACGCCGCCAAGACCTTCATCACCAACGGCCAGACCGCGGACCTGATCATCGTCGCGGTCAAGCTGGAGAACCCTCAAAACCCGGCCGCCGACCCGAGAGCGATCACGCTGCTCGCGGTCGAGGCCGACCGGGCCGCTGGCTTTCACCGCGGTGCTCCGCTGCGCAAGATCGGCCAGCACGCCGCCGACACGTCGGAGTTGTTCTTCGAGGGATGCCGGGTGCCGGTGGCGAACCGCATCGGCTCCGAAGGCGTCGGCTTCCCGGCGCTGATGAACCAGATGCCACAGGAGCGGCTGATCCTGGCCGTCAATGCCGTGGTCCAGACGGAGAAGGCGGTGCAGTTGACGCTGGCGTACACGAAGGAGCGCAAGGTCTTCGGCAAGCCGCTGTACGACCAGCAGAACACCCGGTTCGTGCTGGCCGAGTGCGCGACCCTGGCCAGGGCGGCCCGGCTCTTCGTCGATCACTGCATCGTGGCGCACGCGCGCGGGCGGCTCGACAACAAGACCGCCGCCATGGCCAAGTGGTGGCTGACCGACGTGCAGTGCAAGGTCCTTGACGAATGCGTCCAGCTGTTCGGCGGATACGGCTACATGGAGGAGTATCCGATCGCCCGCATGTACGCCGATGCCCGGGTACAGAAAATCTACGGCGGAGCCAACGAAATCATGAAGGAAATCATCGCGCGCGCCCTGTGATGCCGCCTCGTCTTACCGCTCAGCACGTGACCGTGGCCCGCCGGCTTTACCCGAGAGGAACGAGATGTCCCACAGGCTGGATAGCCTTGACGGCCAGGTGGCCTTGGTCACCGGCGGCGCCGGAGGGCTCGGCACCGAGGCGGCATTGTGGCTGGCCGCGGCGGGTGCGCAGGTGGTCATAGCCGACGTCAGCGCCGCCTCGCTGGAGCGGGCCGCGGAAAGGCTCGCCGGGACGCCCGCCGGCGCGAAGAGCTTTCACTACGCCGCGCTCGACGTGACCGACTCCGCTGCGGTGCGGGCCCTGGTCGCGGACATCGAGAGCCGTTACGGGCGCCTGGACGTCTTGCTCACCAGCCACGGCTTCCCCCGCGACCGGCGGCTGCGGGATATGGCCGATGACGACTGGAACGATGTCATCGGCGTCTGCCTGACCGGGACGTTCCTGTGCATCCGCGAAGCGGCGCGGCTGATGATGAGCCAGGCCTACGGCCGCATCATCACCGTGGCGTCACGCGCCTGGCAGGGCAACCCCGGCCAGGCCAACTACTCGGCGGCCAAGGCCGGCGTCGTCGGGCTCACCAAGTCCGTGGCCAAGGAGCTCGGCCGCCACGGAGTCACGGCCAACGCGATAGCTCCCGGGCTCATCGAGACCGCATCGCTCCGCGAGTTGGCGACCTTCGACCAGATCGCCGAGCGCGCCATCCGTGACAACAGCATCAAGCGCATCGGCCAGCCCGGCGACGTGGCCGCGGCGGTTCTCTACCTGGCCTCCCCCCAGGCCGGGTTCATCACCGGTGAGGTCATCCATGTCTCCGGGGGGCGGTTCGGTTGACCGCCCCCCAGGCTGGCCCGGCGCACTGGGCCGAGCTCGACCAGGACTGCGTCGGGCTGGTCCGGCGGGCCCGAGGCTACCTAGACGAGATCGCGCCGCTGATCCCGGCCGCCGACCGGGACGGGGCCCTTCCGGTCGAGGTCATCCCGGGGCTGCTGGACGTCGGCTTCGTACGCGGCGCGGTCCCGGTCGGTGATGGCGGCCTGGGCCTGTCGCACCTGCAGACGGCGCTGCTGATGGAGGAGGCCGGCCGCTGCTGGGCCAGCATCCGCACCACGGCCAACATCCTTACCCTGGTCGCCGAGCTGCTGTCGGCCGCCGGGAGCGACGAGCAGAAGCAGCGGTTCCTGCGGCCGCTGCTGGCCGGCGAGCGGATGGGATGGTTCGCCATCACCGAGCCGGAGGCGGGCTCCGACGCGGCGTCGCTGACCACGCTCGCCGACCGGCTGCCGACCGGCTCCTACCGGCTGACCGGCCGTAAGGCCTACATCACCAACGCCAGCTACGGAGACTTCGGGGTCGTGCTCGCCACCGTGGATCCCGGTCTCGGCGCCCGCGGCATCACGGCGTTCCTGGTCGAGCAGCAGGCGCCCGGCGTCCGCGTCGTGGCGCGGCGGCAGCTGTCGGTCCGCGCGGCCAGCTGCTGCGACGTCGTGCTCGACGGGGTGGTGGTCCCGGCGGGCAACGTGCTCGGCGACGTGGGCCGCGGGCTGTCGCTGGCCATGCGGGCCGTCAACTCCGGACGGCTCAACGTGAGCGCAGGCTGCACCGGCATCGCGCAGGCGGCCCTCGAAGCCGCCAGCTCCCACGCGGTGTCCCGGACCCAGTTCGGGAAGCCGCTCGCGGGCTTCCAGCTGGTACAGCAGCTGATCGCTGATATCGCGGTGCAGACCAATGCCGGGCGCCAGGTGTACCAGTCGGCGGCGCGCCTGCTCGACCGGGGAGCCGACGCTCGCGTGGAGTGCTCCATGTCCAAGTACTTCTGCTCCGAAGCAGCCAACCAGGCGGCGACCAAAGCGGTGCAGGTTCTCGGTGCGGCGGGACTGATGGAAGGCAACGTCGCAGAACGGCTTTTCCGAGACGCGCGCGAGGCTACCATCCCGGAGGGAACATCACAGATGCAGGTCCTGCAGATCGGCCGGGCTCTGCTCGGCGTCTCGGCGGTGCGGTGAGCGATGCCCCCTTCATCGATCCAACCGTCAACGACCCAGCCCGGCCGGTACCCGCAAACGGGCATTGTCGGGTATCACGCCTACCTGCCCGGTTACCGCCTCGAGCGCAGCGAGATCGCGGCCGCGGTCGGGTCCAGCGCCCGGGGGGTGCGCTGCGTGGCCGGCTACGACGAGGACAGCACCACGCTCGGCGTGGCCGCGGCGCTGCCGGCGGTGCGCGGGCGGGAGACGGCGGTCGGCAGCGTCTGGTTCGCCACCACCGACCCGGTATACGCCGACAAGACCAACGCCACGGCGATACACGCGGCCCTGGACCTCCAGCCGGGCATCATCGCCGCGGATCTGGGCGCCAGCCTGCGCTCCGGCATCGTCGGGCTGCTCCTCGCCGCCCGGGACGGCGGGCTGGCCGTGCTGGCCGACCGGCGTGGCGGCCCGGCCGGCGGCACCGACGAGCGCGAAGGAGCCGACGCGGCGGTTGCCTTCCTGTTCGGTGAGGTGGATCCGCTCGCCCGCATCATCTGTACCGCATCGGTCACGGCCGAGTTCATCGACCGGTGGCGCGCACCCGGAGCCCCGGACGGCGCGACCTGGGAGGAACGTTTCGGCGAGCAGCGCTACACCGAGCTCGCCGACCAGTTGCTGACCAGGCTGTCCGAGGCCGGCGCCGAGCTCGGCGACGTCCGGCGGTTCGCCGTCGCGGGCAGCAACGCGCGTGCGGTACGCAGCGTCGCGAGCATCGTGCAGAAGGCGACCGCCCTGGCCGACCTGCTCGACGCGGCCATGGCCGGCGAGACGCTGCTGCTGATCTCGCTGGCCGATGGCGCCGACGCGCTGATCCTGCGAGCTACCGAGGCCATCGCCGCCAGCCGCGGCGAGCCGCTGCGCGCGCAGTTCGATCGCGGCGTGACTATCGGCTACCCGCAGTATCTGCTGTGGCGGGAGAGGCTCGCCGCGGAGCGGCCGCGCCGTCCCGATCCTGACCGTCCCTCGGCACCGTTCGCGTGGCGCAACCGGCGGTACAAGCTCTCGATGACCGGAGGCCGGTGCGGCAAATGCGGGGCGGTACAGTTCCCGCTGCCGAGGGTCTGCTACCAGTGTCACGTGGCCGATGACTTCGAGCCGGTACCCGCCTCCGGCCAGACCGGCCGCATAGTCACCTTCACGGTCGACCGGCTCGCGTTCTCGCCGAGCCCGCCGCTGGTGAGCGCGATCGTCGCCTTCACCCGCGGCGGGCGCCTGCAGTGCGAGCTCACCGATGTCCGTCGGCCGATACGGGTCGGTGACGAGGTGGTACCGACCTTCCGCCGGGGCGCCACGGTCGGCGGAATCCGCAACTACATCTGGAAGGCCCGCCCCGTGTACCCGACGACGCCGGCCGCCGCAGGACAGCCGGGCGCCGCAGGACGGCCGGACGCCGAACCCGAGAGCTAGGAGACGCTCGTGGCGCAGCACAGCCTGAGCGATCGTGTCGCCATCATCTCGATGGGCTGCACGCGATTCGCCGAGCACTTTGACCGCAGCGCGGATGAGCTCGCCGTCGATGCCGTCGCTGAGGCGCTGGACGGCGCCGGCCTCACCCGTGACGACATCGACGCGTTCTGGCTGGGCACCTACGTATCCGGGATCAGCGGCATGGCGCTGGCCCGGCCGTTGAGGCTGGTCGGCAAGCCGGTCACGCGGGTGGAGAACATGTGCGCGACGGGCTCCGAGGCGCTGCGCGCGGCGGTCTACGCCGTCGCCTGCGGCGCTGTGGACGTCGCCATGGCCGTCGGCACCGAAAAGCTCAAGGACACCGGCTACGCCGGCTTGATCTCGCCGAAGATCCAAGATGACGGCACCCGGGTGAACACCTCGGCGCCAGCCAACTTCAGCCTGCTCGTGCCCGCTTACCAGGAGCGCTACGGCGTCGCGCCGGACCTGTTCCGGGCCGCCATGACCCACGTGGCCTGGAAGAACCACGCGAACGGCGCCCTGAACCCCCGCGCGCAGTTCCGCCGGGCGGTATCGAAGGAGTCCATCGACCGTTCCCCGGCCGTGGCCGGGGAGCTGGGGGTGATGGACTGCTCGGGCGTGGCCGACGGCGCCGCGGCCGCGATCGTGACACGAGCCGAGGACGCGCGCAAGTACACCGGCACGCCCCTGTACATCAAGGCGCTGGCGCTGGTCACCGGGGACGGCTCCGGCGCGGCGGACCCCCAGTACGACTACACCAGCTTCCCCGAGGTCGTCGACTGCGCACGGAGGGCGTACGCGCAGGCCGGCATCACCGACCCTCGCCGTGAGCTCGCCCTCGCCGAAGTACACGACTGCTTCACTCCGACCGAGATCGTCCTGATGGAGGACCTCGGCTTCGCCGAGCGCGGTCACGCCTGGCGGGACGTCCTGGACGGGGTCTACGACCGAGACGGCGAGCTGCCGGTGAACCCTGACGGGGGCCTGAAGAGCTTCGGCCATCCGGTCGGGGCCAGCGGACTGCGGATGATCTACGAGTGCTGGCTCCAGCTGCGCGGACAGGCCGGGGCCCGCCAGGTCGCCACCGCGAACCGCGGGCTGGCCCTCACCCAGAACCTCGGGGGCGCCCCAGGCGACTGCGTCTGCTTCATATCCGTGCTGGGCAGCAAGCCGGCGTGATCCGCTCATCCGCGCCCCGGCCGATCCGCCCGGAGAATGTCGGGCCGGGCAAAATAACGGCTCTTGTGCATACAAAAATGGATGCGATAATGTGAGCAGGAGCCGTGAGCACCAGCTCCGCCCAGTGGCCAGGGGACAGGCGGATGCCTGCTGTCGCCCGGCACCCTCCTTGCGCCCACACGGCGTGCGGTGCAGCCAGCAGAGACGGGATTCGGCATGCATGTGATCGAGACGGCAAAGATTCCGTGGACCTTGGTCAGCAAGAGCAACCGGCCAGGCCGCGTCCACCGCAAGCTCGTGCACGAGGGATCGGTCTCGCCGGGTGTCGGGTATACAGCGGACCTGGTTAGCTACGAGGGCGGGCACGGCACGTTCAGCGCGCCGCGGCACAAGCACAACTTTGACCAGATCCGCTACGTGGTCAGCGGCAGTCCCGACTTCGGCCACTACCAGGTCGCCTCCCACGGCCAGTCGGCGTTCTTCCCGGCGGGCGCCGCCTACGGGCCTGAGACCATCGAAGAGGCCGAGATTCTGCTGATCCAGTGGGGCGAGCACTGGATGACGCGGGCCCAGCACGACGAGACCTACGCCAGCATGCAGCAGGTCGGCGAGTTCAGGGACGGCTACTACGTCACGGTCGACGCCGCCGGGAACGAGCAGCGCGCCGATGGTCGCAACGCGGTCTGGGAGACCTTCAACGGGCGCAAGCTCGCCTACCCGACCCCGAGGTATCCGCAGCCGGTGATCATGCAGCCGGAGGGTTTCGAGTGGCGCCCGGTAAGCCGGGGCGTCTCAGCCAAGGTCATGGGCCATTTCACCGAGGACGACGTGTACATCGGGAACTACCGTTGGGACGAAGGCGACGGTCTGCTCACGATGGGCCCGGAGCGCACGCAGCTGTTGTGGATCATCGACGGGAAGCTGACCGTCGACGGCGCCTCCTATGACCGTTCCACGGTCATCTTCTCGGAGTTCGGTGAGACCACCCGACTGGCCGGCGCCGCTGGCACCGAGGCGGTCGTTTTCGGCCTGCCGCTGCCCGTCAGCATCCCGGCCTGAAATGGTGACGGGACCGCTCCAGGGCATTCGCGTCATCGACCTGACCATCTGGATGTCGGGCGCGATCGCCTCGATGCTGCTCGGGGATCTCGGCGCCGACGTGATCAAGATCGAAGGCCCGACGGCGGACCCGGTTCGCCGCTATGTACCGATCGGCCTGACCGAATCAGCCGACGCTCCGGGCGGGGTGAACTACGCGTACGCGCTCTGCAATAGGAACAAGCGGCAGATCAGGCTCGACCTCCGCGATCCTGCCGACCGCGACCGGCTATACGAACTTGTCCAGGGCGCGGATGTCTTCATCACCAGCATGCAGGCAGAAACCCTGCTGGCGCTGGGCGCCGACGAAGAATCCATCAAGTCGGTCAACCCCGCGGTGGTGTACGCCAGGGCAGGAGGGCTGGGCGCGGCAGGGCCACGGGCGAACGACCGCTGCCAGGACATGCTCGGGATGGCGTACGCGGGCCTGCTCTTCACCGCCTCACCAACCCAAGATGAGCCGTTCGCCCCGCCGGGCGCGACCAATGACGTGCTCACCGGCACGATGACCGCGTTCGGCGTACTGGCCGCGCTGATGCACCGGCAGCAATCGGGAACCGGGGAAACCGTCCACACTTCCCTGCTGCACACGGCGCTCTGGACCCAGCTGATCCAGTTCGGCACCGTCGCGAACGCGCCCCAGCTGCTCCTGCCGGCCAGGTCACGGCGTGAGCCGCGCAGCCCGGGGGTTAATCAGTACAAGTGCTCGGACGGGCGATGGATAGCCGTCGCGGCTGTCACTGCCGACGCGTGGGCCCGGTTCGTAAAGGCGCTTGATCTTGACGTCATCGATCCCGAGGCAGGCGGCGAGCTCTCCTACGCCGGGGTACTTGCTCAGGCGAGCCGCATCCGCGAGAGGCTCGACGAGCACTTCGCCGAGCGGCCTGTGTCCCACTGGCTCGAGCGCCTCGAGGCGGCCGGCATCTGGTGCACGCCGGTGAACACGCTGGCCGACGTCATTGACGACGAACAGGTCAATGCGAACGGGTACCTGAGCACGCTCGACGACGGCCTGAGGACGGTAACGATGCCGTTCGTACTGGCCGGCTACCAGGCTCCGGCCCGCGCGGCCCGTCGCCCGGGGGAGGACGACGACGCCGTGCTTGGCGAACGCTGATCATTCCCGGAGATGCTGATCATTCCCGGAGCTGGAGCGCGACTCGTCAGGAGAAGCTCAGCGGCAGGTGGACCCAGCCGTTGCGCAGCAGCTGCCGGATCTCGATCACCTCACCC
>WNFF01002585.1_pt1 | contig 19738 bp, 23 predicted proteins | sample 5400441 | NCBI WGS metagenome assembly WNFF01 (sample SAMN13153345, study PRJNA577476) | soil metagenome | isolation source: 120 cm saprolite under Douglas fir tree site 2 hole 3 replicate 1 | place: USA:California | collected 2015-04-18 | reverse complement strand
AGGTCGTTGAGGCCGTCGGCGACCGACGGGCTCCCATTGAAGACGATCGGGTACTCGAGCGGTCCGATCTTCGCCGTTCCGCTGGGCAGGATCACGTTCTGCGTGTTTACCGCGGTGGAGATGTCCGCCGGAGAAAGCCCCCAGGCGAAGAGCTTCTGCAGATCGAGGTCGACGACGACCTGGCGCACCTTGCCTCCCACGGGCAAGGGGAGTTGCGCGCCCTGCACGGTCGCCAGGCCGGGTCGCAGGAAGTTCATCCCGAGGTCGTAGATCTCCTGCTCGCTGAGGGTGGGGCTCGACAAGCCGAGCTGGAGGATGGGGACGTTGGAGGCGCTGTACGCCATGACCAGCGGCGGAGTCGCGCCCGGCGGCAATTGCTTGAGGATTGGCTGCGAGACGGCCGCCACCTGGGCGACGGCGCCAGCCATGGAGGTGCCCGGTTGCATGTAGATCTTCACGACGGCGACGCCCGCCAGCGTCTGGCTCTCGATGTGCTCGATGCCGCTGACCGTCGTGGTCGAGGCGCGCTCGAACTGCGAGGTGATGCGCCCTTCCATCTCCGTGGGAGGAAGACCGGTGAACTGCCAGATGGCGGCGACGACGGGGATGTTGATCTGGGGGAACATGTCGGCCGGCATGCGCAGGACCGTCGAGACGCCCACCAGCACGATGAGCATCGCCAGCACGATGAAGGTGTAAGGCCGGCGCAGGGCGAGGCGGACGATCCACATCGGTCAACGCCTCGGCTCTTCGCCGGTGACTTCCCGGTACCAGCGAGGATGGTGGAGCCGCGCCCAGCTCTTCGTCACTGTTCCGCGGATCATGGAGCGGAAGGTCCCTGGCTCGGCCGCGGTGCCCAGGTAGATGTGGCCGATGATCATCGCGAAGAAGAGGCTGAAAGCGGCGTCGTGCACGAGGTAACTCGCCTCGCGGAGCCACTGCCCGAAGACCGGCTGCGGCAGCCACATCACCACGCCCGAAACGAGCAGGCCCGCGGTGCCCAGCGCCGCGGCCCAGAAGAGGAGCTTCTGCCCGCCGTTGTACTTGCCGACCTCGGCGTCGTCGTTGCGGTACTGGAAATATCGAAGGAGGCCCCCAGGAGTGAGGAACTCGCGATCCGCCGGCGTGAGCTTCATTTGCGAAACCCACTGCACGAACATGAGCACTGAGGCGGCGGCGAAAGCGATTCCCGACCACGGGTGGAGCACCCGGCAGACGTGCAGGCCGCCGAACAGGCTGCCCAGGAAACCGAGGTAGGGCGTCCAGATGGGCAGCCCCGTGAAGAGGCAGACGAAGAAGGTCAGGGCGACGGTCCAATGCACCACGCGCGCCGACAGCCGTTCGCGGACGATGTCGTCGCCCACCACCACGTCGTCGGTCCTGCGAGCGCGCGCCGTCGCGGGGTCGCCCATCCCGCCCCGCGCGGTGCGATCCGGAATCGCGAGCTGTCTCATGGCCGTCCCTCTCCTTGCGGCTTCTCCGCGCCGTCCTTCGGCTTCTTCGGCCCCATGGCGAGGTAATGACCCACCATCGTGAACAGCGAGGCGGCGATCGCGAGCGCGCCCAGCGGGCGGAGGACGCTCTTCCAGAACCGCACGCCGGTGGGGACTTGCGGGTCCTTGGGCAGGCCGTACCACTCCGGATGATCGCCGTGCGCCAGGATGGTGATGACGGTCGTGCCGCCCACGCCCGGCGGGTCGTACAGCGCCGCCTTGGCGAAGCCGTTCTGCTTGAGCTGCTCGACGCGGACGTTCGCGCGCGCCACCAGCTCGGTCTTGTCGCCGAACTCCAGGCAACCGGTGGGGCACGACTTCACGCAGGCGGGCTCCAGGCCGACCTGGCCGCGGTCGACGCAGAGCGTGCACTTCGACATCTTGCCGGTCTGCTCTGAGTAGCGGGGGATGTCGAAAGGACAGCCGGTCTCGCACATCCTGCAGCCGATGCACGCATCGGAGTTCACGTCGACGATGCCGTTCTGGTACTGGACGATGGCTCCCGGGGCAGGGCAGGCCTTGAGGCACCCGGGATCCCCGCAGTGCATGCACCCGTCCTTGCGGAGCAACCAGGCGAAGTCGGGACCGATCTCCTGCTCCCGGAACTGGATCAGGTTCCAGTAGTTCGCGTCGAGACCCGGCATGGTCTGGTACGTGCCCGTCTGCGTGGTGGGCACGATATGCAGATCGTTCCACTCCTGGCACGCCACCTCGCACGCCTTGCAGCCGATGCAGGTGGAGGTGTCGATGAGCTTCGAGACCACCTTGAGGTTGCGCAGCTCGGTCTTCGATCCCCAAACGCTGGCGGACGACTGCCGCACCTCCAACGCGTCGGCGTTCATGACACTCGCTCCCCGGCCTTCTCGAGCCGGACGAGGAAGGTCTTGAACTCGGGCGTCCACGTGTTGGGATCCATCGCCGAAGGCGTGAGGAAGTTGGCCAGTGGCCCGACGTGCTTCGGATCGCCCTCGTAGCCCCAGTGCAGAGGGAAGCCGATGTGCCACACGACCTTGCCGTCGATGGTCATCTTTCGCAGGCGCTTGGTCACCATGGCGACTCCCTCGACGGAGCCGCGCGCCGAGGTGACCCTCGCCCGCGAGCCGTTGGCGATTCCTTTCTCCCGGGCGAGCTCTTCCGGGATCTCGATGAAGAACCCGGGCTGCAGCTGGTTCAGCTCGTTCGTGTGATGCGTCCAGTAGTGGTACAGCTCCGTGAGTCGGTACGTGCTGCACACCACCGGGAATTGATCGCGGGTGCCGTACACGTCCTTGTCGGAGCGGAACCGGATGGAGGCCGGGTTCGACGTGACCTTTGGATGGAGCGGATTCGCGATCGCGGCCTCGATCGCTTCGTAGTGCTCGGCGAACGGCCCGTCGTTGAGCGACGGCGCGTAGAGGCGTCCCACCCCTTCCGGAACCATGATGAACGCGCCGTACTGGCCCGGCGGCGAGTTGGGCGCGATGTCGGGCACGTCCCCTCCGACCCAGGCCGTGCCGTTCCAGACGATGCCCGGGCGGGTGGGATCCCAGGGCCTGCCCTGCGCGTCCGCGGATGCCCGGTTGTAGAGGATCCGCCGGTTCGCGGGCCACGCGAACGTCCAGTTGGGATAGATCCCGAGGCCGGTCGGATCGTCGGTGCCCCTGCGCGCCGCGTTGTTGCCCGCCTCGGTATAGACGCCGGAATAGATCCAGTTCCCGCAGCTCGTCGACCCATCGTCCCGGAGCTGCCCGAATCCATCGAGCTGCTGGCCGGCGACCTTGACCACCTTGCCGTCCTTGTCTTTCAGGTCGGTGACCGCCTTGCCGTTGAGCTCCTTCAGCACCTCGGCCAGGGGTGGATTGACCGGATTGCTGTAATTCCACTCGACGTTCAGGACCTGCTCGGGAAGCGCGCCGCCCTCCTTCGCGTACAGCTCGCGGACCGCCAGGAAGATGCGGGCGAGGACCTCCTGGTCCGTCTTCGCCTGGCCTGGAGGATCGAGCGCCTTCCACTTCCACTGGAGCCAGCGGGCGGAGTTGGTGAAGCTGCCGTCCGTCTCGGCGAATCCGGAGCAGGGGAGCTGGAACACCTCGGTCTGGATCTGGTAGGCGTCGGGCCCGCCGTACTCCTTGGGCGCTTTCCAGAAAGTCGCCGTTTCGATCTGATAATTGTCGCCGACGACGAGGAACTTCAGCTTCGACAAAGCGTTGAGCATCTTCGACGTGTTGGGTCCGACGGCCACCGGGTTGAAGCCGAAGGTGATGAGCCCCTCCGGACCGGGCTCGGTGCCGCCCGCGCGCTGCGAGCTGCCCCGGTACATGTCATCGTAGATATAGAGCCAGGAATAGTTGCCATCGACCTTCGGCAGCCACTGGTAGCCCCAGTCGTTCTTCTTGGTCGCCTTCTCCCCGTAGAGGGACTTGAGCAGGCTGACCATGAACTGGGGGTAGTTCTGGTAGTAGTTCATGCTCGGCCACGGTTCTCCGTTGAGGGTCGTCGGCGTCATCGCCTTGAGATAGGTGCGCAAGTCGACGTTCTCGCTGCGAGGCGTGGCCAGATAGCCGGTCAGGCTGTCGAAAACGCCGGCGATGTCGGTCGAGCCCTGGATGTTGGAGTGGCCGCGCATCGCGTTCACCCCGCCGCCCGGCCGGCCGATATTGCCGAGCAGGAGCTGCAGCGTCGCCGCAGCGCGGATCATCTGGACGCCGACCGAATGCTGGGTCCAGCCCAGCGCATAGGTGATGGTGCCGACCCGTTGCGCATTCCCCGTCGAGGTGACCACCTCCGCCACCTTGAGGAACGACTCCTTTGGAGTGCCGCAGATCCGCTCGACCATCTCGGGCGTGTACCGGGCGACGTGCTTCTTGAGGAGCTGCAAGGTGCAGCGCGGGTGCTTCATCGTCGGGTCGACCTGGTACGCCTTCGTCTTCGGATCGGGCTGGTAAGCCCAACTCGACTTGTCGTACTGCGAGCGCGCCTCGTCGAAGCCGGAGAAGAGGCCGTCGTTGAAGTTGAACTTGTCGCCGACGATGTAGGGGCCGGCGGTGTGGAGCCTGACGTACTCCTCGTGGTAGCGGCCCGTCTCGAGCGCGTAGCGGATCATGCCGTTCAAGAAGGCGATGTCCGTTCCCGGCCGGATCTGCGCGTAGACGTCGGACACGGCCGCCGTCCGGGTGAACCGTGGATCGACCACCACCAGCTTCGCGTTGCGGGTCCTTTTTGCCTCCACCGTCCACTTGAATCCGCACGGGTGGTTCTCGGCCGGATTGCCGCCCATGACGAGGATGACGTCGGCATTCTTGATGTCGACCCAGCCATTGGTCATCGCGCCTCGGCCGAAGGTGGCGGCCAGACTGGCCACCGTGGGACCGTGTCAAACCCTTGCCTGGCTGTCCCGATAGGTGACGCCGAGCGCGCTGATGAACTTCCACTGCAGGAAGTTGAACTCGTTGGTGTCCGTGCACCCGCCTACGACCGCGATGCCCGGCGTGCGGTTGACCGTCTGTCCCTGCACGTTCTTGGCGACGAAGGTCCTGTCGCGCGTGGTCTTGATGTGCCGCGCGATCCCCTGGATGGCGTCGTCCCAGGAGATCTCCTCCCAGCGATCCGAGCCCGGCCGCCGGACCTTGGGTGTGAGGAGCCGATTCGGGTTGTCGATGTCGTACTTTAGGGTCGCGCCTTTCGGGCAGAGCGTGCCGCGGTTGGTGGGGCAGTCCGGATCCCCCTCGACGTGTACGACGGTCGGCGCGACGTTCTTCGCCTTGTCGCCCAGGGTGTGGATGATCACCCCGCACGCTACCGCGCAGTACGGACAGATGCTTCGCGTCTCGGTGGTACGCGCGATCTTGAATTGCCTCATCTCCGCGCGCGCGCGCGACACGTCGAACCCGATCCCGACGGCCGCGCCCGCGATCGCCGTGCCCTTCAAGAACGTCCGCCGCCTCATGGGACCTCCAGATCGCTGGGGCTCAGCCGAGCAGCGTTCACGATCCGTGCCCGCTCGCAGCGCGTCTGCGCCGTAGCGCTTCGACGTGTTCGCGACGAGCCCTGCATGTTTCCGTGACAAGCCTGTCGTCGATCGATCAATGCGATCGTTCGATGGGCGGACGAGCGGGCGATTTCCGGAACCCGAGCTGAGCAACGCATCGTCCTCCCCCGCGAAATGCCAGTACCGAGACTAAGCAGGGCGAGGTTGGCGGTGATGCGCCATCCGACGGGCACCAACTCCTCGCAGACGAAAGGCCAACCGCCGCGGACGGCGCAGCCCTGCAGCGGGTCGTTCCCGAACGGCGGTTCGCCAGCGCGAGCATCTACTGACCGGCCATGTCGTCGGATGGGGCAATGTCCGGATCCGGGGCTACCGCGAGCTGCGGGCTGTTCGCGGAGGTGGCCGGGAGTTGCGCCTGCTCGCCGGCGATGGACGGGGCCAGGTCGGGATCCGGATCCATCGCGAGCTGCGGGACGTTCGCGGCGGTCCCCGGGAGGGTCGACTCCTCCTCGACGGTGGACGGGGCAATGTTCGGATCCGGTGCGGCCGCGGTCTGGGCGTGCGCTGCAACGGAAGACACCAACACTCCCGCCGCGATGAGCTGTGCCAACTTGCTTTGGATGGTCATACGGTGCGTCTCCTTTGGTTCCCGGAGTAGGCCCGCGCCGCAGATCGCGCATCATCCATTGGTATCGAGATACCTTGGTATAGGTCTCCTCATCCATGCGCCTCGACTCTGCGAGCGCCGGCACGATCCTTGAAAAACACGCCGCGCCAAGGAGGCAGATGATGGCACTGGCAAAGCGTCCGCTCGGGACCAGCGGACTCGAGATCACGAGGGTAGGATTCGGCTCATGGGCGGTCGGGGGTGGTGGATGGTCGTTCGGGTGGGGACCGCAGGACGATGCCGAGTCACTTGCCGCCATGCGGCACGCGATCGAGCTGGGAATCAACTGGATCGATACGGCCGCGGTCTACGGGCTCGGACACTCGGAGGAGGTCGTCGGACGGCTGCTGCGCGAGCTGCCCCGGAGCCGGCGGCCGTTCGTCTTCACCAAATGTGGCCTGGTCTGGAACGACCGCGATCGCATGGCGCCGCCGCAGCGTGTGCTGAAGCCGGATTCGATCCGGCGCGAATGCGAGGCGTCGCTCCGCAGGCTCGGCGTCGAGCAGATCGATCTCTACTAGTTCCACTGGCCCGACGAGACGGGCACGCGCGTGGAGGACTCGTGGGCCGAGATGGCGAGGCTCGTCGAGGAGGGAAAGGTCCGGGCGGCCGGCGTGTCCAACTTCGACGTGGGCCTGCTCGATCGCTGCGAGGCGATCCGGCACGTCGATTCTCTACAGCCGCCCTTCTCGCTCATCAACCGCAGCGCGGCGACCAGCGAGATTCCCTGGTGCGCGAACCACCGTGCCGGCGTCATCTGCTACAGCCCGATGCACTCCGGCTTGCTGACGGACAGCTTCACGGCGGAGCGCGTGTCGGCGCTCGCCGCTGACGACTGGCGGCGTCGCGCGCCCGACTTCCAGCCGCCGAACCTTAGCCGGAACCTCCGGCTGCGGGACGCCCTCCGCTCGATCGCCAAGCGGCGTGGCAACTCCGTCTCGGCGATCGCCATCGCATGGACGCTCGCCTGGCCGGGCGTCACCGGAGCGATCGTCGGTGCGCGCACTCCGGCGCAGGTGGACGGCTGGATCGGGGCCGCCTCGATCGCCCTCACCGAGCTGGACCTGGACGAGATTGCCTCCGCCATCCGACGCACCAGGGCCGGCTCCGGGGCCGCGCGGCCAGGCCAGCCAGCGGTGTCCCCGAAGAGGGCGGGGTAGTGGGCTGCACGGCGCGGATCTGCAGCCGCCAGAGATGCAAAAGGTCGATCGTGATTGACAGCCCGGACGTCCACGACTACTTCATCCGCCCAGAAGGGGAGTAGTTCACGCCGCACGAGCGGCGTCGGGGCGATCGACATACCGGCTTCGGCCCGGTCCCCCACCCCGCAGCACGGGGCGAACGAGATTTTCGGACCAGGTGCACCCTGGCCGGGCCTCTCGCGCGCCACGCGGCATCCCGACCAGGCAAGGAGGAACGGGATGCCGACGTGGTTCAAGATCGCGCTTGTCGCTGCCGTCGCGGTTCCGGCCCTCGTGGTGCGGCTCGGTGGCATCCACCTGTCCCCGGTGCTCTCGATGCTCGTGTTCGGGCCGGCCGTCGTCGCCTCCGCTTTCCTCCTGGTCTGGGCGGCGGAAGCTGCGCGCCACGACATCTCCGGCAGCCTCGCCACTGCCATCCTCGCCGTCATCGCGGTGCTGCCCGAGTACGCGGTCGACCTGTACTTCGCCTGGAGCGCCGGGCACGTGCCGCAGAACGCGCATTATGCCGCGGCGAACATGACGGGCAGCAACCGGCTCCTGCTCGGCCTCGGCTGGCCGTTCGTGGCGGTGCTTTTCGCCTGGGGCGCCTGGCGGCGCGGCGAGACGGCCCGCGCCGTCGAGCTGCATGCCAGCCGGCGGACCGAGCTGGCCTTCCTCGGCGCGGCCAGCCTCTATTCGCTCATCATTCCGTTCACGCGGCGGCTTGCCTTGTATGATTCGATAGTCCTGCTCGCGCTCTTCGGCCTTTACCTGTGGCGGGCCGCCCAGGGGGAGCGCAGTGAGCCCGACCTGGTCGGCGTGGCCCGGCACATCGGCGAGCTGCCGCGCCGCGTCCGTCGGCTCACGGTCGCCGGCATGTTCCTCGCCGCGACGGCCATCGTCTTGCTCGCGTCGGAATCCTTCGCGCAGGCCCTGGTCAGCGGCGGAAGGCAGCTCGGCATCGACGAGTTCCTCCTGGTCCAATGGCTCGCGCCGCTCGCCTCGGAGTCACCTGAGCTGCTGGTCGCCGCCGTCCTCGCGCTCCGGGGGCACCAGGACGCTTCGCTGGGGACCCTGCTCTCCTCCAAAGTGAATCAGTGGACGCTGCTCGTCGGCAGCTTGCCCGTCGCCTACGCCATCGGCGGCGGCTCTGCGGGAGGGATCGTCCTCGATGCCAGGCAGACGGAGGAGTTCATCCTCACGGCGGCGCGGACGCTGCTGGGCCTCGCGGTCCTGATCGATCTGCGCTTCGCCCTCTGGGAGGCGATCGCGCTATTCGCCCTGTTCGCGCTCCAGTTTCCCTTCCCTCAGACGAGCGTGCGCCTGGCGTTCGCGGCGGGCTACGTCGCGATCGCGCTCGTCCTCCTCGTGCGGCGCCGCGCCGAGATCCCCAGGATCGCGCGCGCCGCGCTGGCGGGCGCGAGGTGACGCGGCACGCGCTGGTCGGAACCGACCGCGCGAGCGGCGAACGCACGACTGGGCACGTGCGCTGTCGAGGGATCGTCGATGTTGTCGGCGCGTCGTCGTGAATCGATCAGCTGACGACATTCCGGGCGGTCCGGTGGCAGCGGAACGATCGGTGGCACGGCGCCTGCACATCCAGGATCGCCGCCCACTTCGGGCAGCCTTCAACGATTGGAGGACTCCGTGAAGACCGGCGTTTCCCTGGCCGCAACGGCGGCCATTCTTGCGCTCGCCGCCTGCGCTTCCGTCGACGTGCGCACGGTGACCAGCCCCGACGCGAACCTGGGCGCCCTGCGCACGTTCAACGTGATGCCCAACCCAGAGCGGCCACCGCAATTCGGGCCGTCGGCGAACGACCCCATGCTCGTGAACTCGATCTCGAACCGCGCCTTGCGGGCCGATCTGGTCAAGGGGTTCGAGAACCGCGGCTACGCTCTCGCTGACAATCCGGATTTCGCGGTCGCGTACTACGCGAGCACGAAGCAACAGCTGGACGTCACCTACTGGGACTATGGATACCCCTTCTACCCGAGGTGGTGGGGCGGTTGGGGCCCCGGCTGGGGTCCCTCCGATTCCACGGTCACGCGATACACCCAGGGGACCGTCATCGTCGACGTGATCAATCCCAAGACCAAGGAGCTCCTCTGGCGCGGAAGTGGAGTCGCCACGATCGCGGACGACGAGGGGCAGTACGAGCAGGACCTCTGGAAGACGGTCACGGCGATTCTGGACAAGTTCCCGCAAGCGCGACGGGGCTCGTGAACGATTCGCTCCAGCCGCGATCGCGATGAGCGCCTCTCGCGAGCGGCAGGGTCCTGGATCAGCGCAGCGACCGCCTCTCCGCCAGAGCGGCGGCAAGGTACTGTCGCGCTGCAAAGAGATCCGATCGCTCGAGCGCCTCGCGCGCCGCGTCCACGTCGATGCGCGTGCGCCCGGAGAGCGCTGCCTCGGCGCGGCCCAACTCGTCGTCCACGCCGTCCGAGTCGCCCGTCGCGAGCAGCGCCTCCGCCTGCCGCAGGATCCCTAGCGCCTGCACGGTCGCGGCATGCTGCGCGGCGTCCGCCTCGGTCTCGCGCCGCGACTCTTCGTCTGCCGCTTGCCGCGCCGAAGCCAGCTGGTCGTCGATGTGCGCGAGCCGCTCGTTCTCCTGGCGCGATTGCGTGACCAGCTGCTGGAGGGCGGCCAGCTGATCGCCGGAGGGCAGCAGCATGTTCGCGGCCGGGGGCGCCGCTGCCTTGGGCGCGTCTTGGCTCACCGGCTCGGAGCGAGGCAACGGCGTTCCGCCCGGCGGCTGCGGCGACTGGTGATCGGGGAGCGGTGCGGGAAAGGCGCTCGGCGCCGGCCCCAGGCTGCTGCCCGACGAAGTCGGCGCCGGCCCGGCAGTCGAATCTCCCCTGAGGTCCTGTTCTCGCGACGCACTGGTGAGGACGACCACGATCGCCATTAGCGCGGCCACCGTTGCAGCAAGCGCGATCTTCATGCCGGGAAGGTTACCGACGGCGATCCGGCGATGCCGCCGGGATCGGCCGGGCGGCGAGATTCCGGCGACGAGGCGCCTCGGACCGCCGACGGGCGCCTCGTCTTTGGAAGGCAGCGACGCGGTACTGCCGCTACGGCAGCACGAATCCGGGGAAGAACCGCGGCTTCAGCCGGACGGCATCGGGCACCGGGAACGGGAACCCGACGACGACGGCGCGGCCTTGCACCTGGTTCTGCGCCGTGCAGTTGGCGGTGCACGGTTTCGCCGCGGGAGCGATCTCGGTCGCGTCCTCTCCCATCACCTGGCCCATCCGCCCGCCGCTCGCCACGCTCCATTGCGAAACGCCGCCGCAGTGGCTGACCGTTCCGGGATGGAACGGGTTGGGAATGGCGTTGGCGCAGTCGGTGGCGATCCGGGTGGCGGACTGCGGGCTGTCGCGGCCGACGAACTTGTCGGAGAAATCGTTGGCGAAGTTGACCCGCGCCGTCACCGTCACCGTGCCGTCCGGGTTCGCTCCCTTGCAGGCCACCAGCGTCCCGTCAGGCAGGACGCCGGAGCAGGGAATGTTCTCGCCGAGCCGATCGCGGACGTTCGGGTTGTCGAAGTAGAAGACATCGTCGCCGAGCACGTGCGTGATCACCGTCGCCGTCCCGTCGGCGCGGGCCGGCTCCATCTGGAAGACGCCGCCGTTGGCGCAGTCCTTGACCTGGATCTTCATGGAAAGTCCCGGGCCCGTACGCGAGATCACGAGCGACTCGCCGGAGCTTTCCACCGAGACGTCGCTTGTCAGTGACAGCCCTCGATGATCGGGAATCTTGCTGGCGAAAACGATGGCCGGCATCTCACCGGTGATGTCGAGGGGGTTCGGCGCGCCCGTCAGCGTCCAGTCCCGCACGCCGAAGGTGGCCGAGTCGACCGTGAACACGACGTACTTTCCTTTGACGAGGAAGCTGCTGCCGACGCTTGCCGCCGGAACCGTGGTCTTCTGGCTGCCGGAAAGACCCAGCACCGAGAACCCACCGCCGTCACACCCGGCCGACGAGGCGGCAAAAGCCGCCTGCGGCGTCAAAAAGAACGACAACGCGGCCCACGCCCCCGCCGCGACTGCGTACCCGACCATTCGCTTGCTCATCCATGCCTCCAGGGTTTCCCCCACGCGCATGAGACATAGGTGACGCGGCCGGCGGGACAACTTTCTTCGTGACGATGCGGATTCGCGGTTCCCTGGTTGTTGGGACCACGCCGGCAGGGGCCGCGATCAGCGCGGTGCGTCCACGACCGCGATCGTGGCCATCATGCCTTTGTCCTCGTGTTCCATGATGTGGCAGTGCAACACGAAACGGCCGAGCTTCGGTCCGTCGAACCGGATCATCACGAACACGCGCGACCCAGGCGGCAGTGCGTAGTTGTCGTGCAGCACGTTCCGGTTGATCGGCGGGGGGAGCCCTCGATCGCCGAGACACTGGGCGGCCGACGGCCGGCCGCCCGCCGAGAAATCCGCGTCGAGGACGACGAACTTGGTCTGGTGGATGTGGAAGTTGTGGCACTCGTCGCTGTCGTTGACGAGCAGCCAATACTCCCGTGCGCCATAGGCAGCAGTCACGTTCGGCTCGCCGTCCATCTTGAACGCGGGGTAGAACTTGGCGAACTCCGCGGGGCTTTCCTGCTCGCCAGCTTCATGACCAACCCGGCGGGCGCCGCGGTCGGACCGATCCGGCAGCTCGTCGAGGGCGCGGGCCCTTCACCGACGCGCCATCTGGTGATCGTCAGCGGCACGCCTGGGGCCTCCGGCGCACCGGCGCAGGTGCAGCGCCCATGACCCATTCCATGGCACCGATCCGCCGCGGTGGCGCTCGTCCGCGCGGAACCGGCGCCCGTCGGATCTCGGGCGCCTCGCTCCATCCGGCCTCCTAACCTCTGGCGGCATGAACGGTCACTTCGACCGGCAGACAGGAGGACGCAAATGAAATGGAAGATGGTGTTCGGGATGATCGTTGCGGTGGGATCGCTGACTGCGACCGCCGTGAGGGCCCAGGAGAACGCCGCAGGAAGTGGAGCTCCAGCGACGAAGAGGCAGGTCGCGACACCGGACCGCACGGCCCATGGGCCGGACTTCGATGAGCCGGCCACGGTCGACGCCAGCGGAGTTCCCGTGGCGAAGCCCAATCCGATGTCCGACTTCTTGAAGCGGGCCCGGCAGCTGGACGGTACCGCGGTCGAGATGCCGCTGGTGGATGATTTCCGGACGGACGGTACGGGGACCGACGGAGAGACGAAGTGACGCGACGGCGGCAGGCCGCGCGCGCGGCCTGCCGCACGGCGGCGAGGAGGTTCACATGTCGAAGTTGAAGCGCTTCGGAGCCATCCTGCTCGCTTCGTCCCTGGGCTTCGCCGCCTGCGCACACGACCACGCGCTCTCGCGTGGCGACGTCGCGGCGATGCAGACCGACAGTCCGGCGATCTCACCGTGGTCCGGGCCCGTTCCCAACGAGGTCATCGAAGAAGCCCCGCCGCCTGTGCGGGCGGCCGGCGAAGTGAAGTAGCTCGCATTCCGTCATCTGGTCCGGAGGAGCACGTCATGTGGAAGTCGCGGCGCACCTGCAGTACGAGCTCGAACGCGAGGGATCCGATGAGCTCGACAATCTCCGTTGCCGCTTTCCTGCTACTCTTCGCTTCCGCGAGTGCGGCGCCCAAAGTGCCGGACTCCCTCCATGACGCTCCCGAAGGCCGTGACCGCTCACCCGGTCGCCGAGAAGGATTCCGCCTTTGAAACCATACCGTGGCGCTCGTCCTCTCAGGCGCTCGCAACGTGGGGAGGGCCGTGGGTCTTGCGCCCGGCACTCTATGACCATCGGTACATCACCTGGTAGCGCCTCCTGCCGGCGAATGGAGAACGAGTCCGAAGTGAACCAGCCGGTGGCGGCAAAGGAAAGAGTCTGACAACACCTATACCAAGGTATTATAGAAAAATATGTTTTCATGGTGATACGCGTTGGGGGCAGTGTGCAGGATCTCCCCGGGGGACCTGGAAGGCAGGCGTGCCGGAGATCCAGAAAATCTCGATCGTCGACGACGACGAATCAGTGCGGGAAGCGCTCAAGAGCCTCTTGAAGTCGGCGGGGTTCGAGGCCGAAGCGTTCGCCTCAGCCGAGGAGTTCTTGAATTCGGGCCACCTGCCTGGCGCGGCATGCTTGATCCTGGACGTTCGCATGCCGGGGATGAACGGCGTCGAGCTCCAGGAACGGCTGATCTCTTCTCATAACGGGGTCCCGATCATCTTCATCTCGGCGCATGCCGAGGAGGAGGCGCGGGCTCGCGCGCTCGAAAGTGGGGCGGTCGACTTCCTGCAGAAACCGTTCAGCGACGAGGCCCTGCTCAATGCCATCCACGCGGCCATCCGCCTGCCGCGTTCGCCATGATCTCGACGAGGCCGTACCTCTCACCGCCCACCAGGACCGTGATGTCCTTGGGTCCGATGCACGCCACCACGTGTAACAACCGCCGCATGACGGCGGAGTCGCCGACGATGCGAGGCTTGACGCCCATCGCTCGTAGGACGGTAGCGAGCATCAGGGATACGGCCATATACGGTTGGTATGGGTCGACGGATGCTGGCGAGACAGGCAAGCGTCCGTCTGCGGCGGTCCCGCCTATGGCAGCCGACGTTCGGTCTGTGTCTATACTGCCGTCGAGCGTCGCTGGAGGCCGACGATGTCGCGGTTGCTCGTGGTCGACGACGACTCCGGGATGCTTGTCAGCTTGAGGGGGCTTCTCGCGTCCCGCGGCCAGGAGGCGGTCATCGCGCGCTCCGGCCAGGAAGCGCTCGACCATCTCGATGGCGTAGACGCGGTGATCACCGACTTCGCCATGCCCGGGATGGACGGCGTGCAGCTGGTGAAGGCGATCCACGATCGCGACGAATCGCTACCGGTGATCCTGCTCACTGCGCACGGTTCAGAGCGGGTGGCCGTGCAAGCGATGAAGAGCGGCGCGTACGATTACGTGACCAAGCCGTTCGACGTCGAAGAATTTTCCGTGGTGGTCGATCGGGCCCTCGAGGCGAGGACCCTGCGCGTCCAGAACCGCCGGCTCACCGCCGAGAAAGCGCTGGGCCATTCCATCGTCGGCGACGGACCCGCGATGCGCCGGCTGCTGGAAACGATCTCGCGGGTCGCGCCCAAGGACATCACGCTCCTCATCGGCGGCGAGACCGGGACGGGAAAGGAGCTGGTCGCCTCGCTCGTTCACGCCCAGAGCCACCGGGCGGCGCGTCCCTTGGTGCGCTTCAACTGCGCCGCGATTCCGGGGGAGCTGGCGGAAGCGGAGCTGTTCGGGCACACCCGGGGTGCGTTCACGGGCGCCGTGCAGGCGCGCCGCGGATTCTTCGCGGAGGCGAACGGAGGCACGCTCGTGCTCGGAGGCGCGCGCCGGCCGCTTCCGCGAGGACCTGTACTACCGGCTCGCCGTCCTCGAGCTGGTCGTGCCGCCGCTGCGCGAGCACCGCGAAGACATCCCGGCGCTCGCGGCCGAATTTGCTCGCCGCTACGCGCAGCGGTTCGCGATGCAAGACGTCCGGCTCCTGCCCGAGCTGGTCGATGCGCTCCAGCGACTGGATTGGCCCGGAAACGTCCGCCAGCTGGAGAACGCCGTCGCGCGCATCGTGGCGCTCAGCACCGGCGGCGAGATCGGGCTCGAGGCGTTCGCGGCCGCGTCGGCCCCTCCCGCAGCCGACGCGGATGCCGAAGCGTCGCCGGAGGGGACGCTCAGCCTGCGCGAACAGCTCGAGGCGGTGGAGCGCAGCCTGATCCGCCGGACGATGGCCGCGGTGGGCGGCAACCAGTCGGAGGCCGCGCGACGCCTGGGCCTGAACCGCGGGTCGCTCATCGAGCGGCTGAAGAAGTACGGCCTGATCCCAGGCTGAGGCGTCAAAGCCGGTCGATGAACCCGCGAAGCATGAGGCGGACGCGGTGCGCGTCTCGACGGACGGCCCGCGGCGAGGTTTGCAGGATGACCGCCGCTTCCTCGACCGGCAGCCGAACAAGGTCGCGCAAGACGAACGCAGCGCGGGTCTGATCGCCGATGCATTCGAGCGCTTCGCGCAGCAGCCCGGTGACCTCGATCGGTTCCGATGAGCTGCCGTCTAGCTCGGGCCAGCGGCCCTTGGTTGCCACGAGACGACCCGCGCGGTCGAACGCCGGCAGGAGTGCCTCCAGCGAGCACGATGGGCTGCGGCCGTCGTGCTGCCGGTGCGCCAGTGCGGTCTTCATTGCGATCCCATACAGCCAGGTCGTGAACCTCGCGCCCGCTGGAAAGGACCTGAGGTCGTGCCAGGCGGAGAGGAAAGCCTGCTGGAGCACCTCTTCGGCGTCGCGAATGCTGGCGCACATGTTTCTCGCGATCGCGTAGACCGCGTCTTCGTGCCGCGTCACGAGCGCCGCGAATGCCGCACCGCTGCCTCTCCGCGCGCGCTCGGCCAGCGCCTCGTCGCGCTCGAGAGAGTCGTCGAGCTGCTTGTCGGTGGTCATCCCTGCTGCGCCCGCGGGAAGTGGTCGAACCCCTTGACGAGGTCGGCGCGCAAGGCGCGGCTCGAGATCGAGCTCACCAGCATCGGGTCGTCCGTCGACGGCGCGCCCGGAGCTCGCCGCTGGGGATTCGGCATGACGTTGAACGTGTGCAGGGCGCCCAGATTCGCGTCGGGGCTCGCCACCATGTGCACGTCGACGGATGCACGGCCGGCGAGCGCAAGCATGATCGCCGCGGGTGCGGCCAGGGGGCGACTGCTCGTCATCGCGTCCTCCCACGCCTCGACCTGAACGGTTGATGGCGGCGAGACGTTGATATGCACACGATGTGCCACCGCCGATCCGTGCGAGCGAAGCGCCGCGGGGTCGTTTGCTGATCGATTCGCGACGGTTGGACGACACCGCTGTCGGACGGCCGGACAGCCCGAGCCACCCGGCGGGCGAGCCCGCGAGCTGTGCGGGACGGGGACCTCAGGATTTAGGTAACCAGTCGAATGCCCAGGCGAGGCGAAAGCTCGGGTGCACCAGCCGTCCGGGAAAGACCACCAATTCGGCGACGGCCTCGATACCTGGACGGCCAAAGAGCCGCACGCCTCCGGTGAAGCTCGCATTGGTCGTCCTGGTCGTGAGCAGCTCGTTGTCGCTGGTGATGCGAAAGTTGCCGTTCACGCGCGTGACGCCGGCGCCGGCGAATGGCGTCACACTGCCCGGACCGAAGTCGAGTCGGTAGCCCACAGAAAGATCTCCCCCGAACTCGAAGTTTTCGAGCGTGTCGCGGGTGGCCGGGTCGGTCACCGAGGTCTTCGATCTCGCGACGAGCACGTGGCCGCGGATTCCGGCGACGAAGGGGCCCTCGGGAACCCACGCCAGGCCTGCCTCCAGCGCCCCGAAATGCTCGTTGATTTCGAAGATGGTGATGGGCGGGATGTAGGAAAGGCCCACGAAGGCGCGGAAACCGGTTGGCGCAGGGAGCCCGACGGCAATCCGCGGACGCGGAAACGCGAACGTCCGATCGGAGGCCGTGAACTGGAATTTGCCGCCCGTTTGCCCGTTGATTGTCGGGATGCCGATGATCTCGACCCCGAGGCTGATTTCGCCGGGCCGATACGCTCCCGGCGCATTGTCCGGCGGCAGCGCGACCAACAGCGAGTGGATCTCGACGAGCCGCAACTCCTGATCGAGCATGGTCTGCGCCCGTGCGGAACCGGCGGCGAGCGCGAGCAACGCCCAGAAGGTCCGGACCCGTCTCATCGGCGAGGCGCCCGGGCCAGACCCGTGAGAAAGATACCGTTGGTATCGAAGGCCGCGTAGTACATGTTCCAGGTATTTCCATCGAGGAACACAGAGGGGGTGGTCAGCCCGACGGAATCGAACTGGCCGGGCGCGCCCTGCGTGAGCGCCGCGCCGAGCGGACCAGGTTGCGGAATCTTGACCCACGTCACGCCGTCGTTGGATTCGGCGTAGCCGAACACTCCGAGGCCCGGCCCGCCGTGTAGCCCAGGCGCCTGGCAGCCGCGGTACCACATGCGATAGAGCTGGTCGCGTTCCTTGACTACCGATGGCTCATATGCGCAAGCGACATCGAAGCTGCCCGCGGGCCCGAGGTCGAGGATGGCTCCACCGGCGAGCTTACCCGGCACCTTGGTCCAGTGACGTGCGTCGCTCGAAACGGCCAGCGCCACCCGCCAGAAGAGATGCGCGTCGTTGGCCGAGTAGTACATCTTGTACTCGGTGTCGTCCTTGATGACCCAGACGTAACCCACCTGTTGCTCATCGATCGATCCAGGAGGACCGAGGGGAAGCACGGTCCCATCGGGTCCCGGGCCGTCATTCATGCGAGTAAAAGTCTTGCCGTCGGTGGACTCGGCGTAGCCGACGCGCCGGTTCTCGGCGAGCGTACCCTCAGGGCAATTGAACGCCCCGGTCGTGCCGTTGTACCACATTCGATAGAGGGATCCGTCTTTGAGAACGTACGGACGGTACGTCAGGAAACTGTCGAAGTGGCCGGCGTCCCCGATGTCGAGGATGGCCCCTCCGGTCGCCGTTCCAGGGACACGGGTCCAGTTGATGCCGTCGGTCGACGTGGCGAGGCCGATGCGCCAATGGGAGCCGTTGGGCCCCGTGCAGGAGCCCGTCGCATCGGCGCCGCCGTAGTACAGCTTGAAGACGTCGCCGTCCTTGAAAGCGGAGATGGTGAAGTTGCCACGCTCGTCGAAGGTTCCCGGGCTGCCGAAGCCCAGCACCGCGCCGCCGGGGCCTCCGCCCGGTACCTTCTGCCATTCGAGGGGAGCGAGGTCTGCCGTGGAAGCCGAGCAGCGCGCGAGGAGCATGGGCGCAGCGAAGACCAGGGCGAAGCGCACGTACGTCATTTGACCCGCCTGCGACGAGGTTTTTCAGACCGCCTGGATGGGACTCTTTCGTGCGGGGGGTGGTTCAGTACCCAGCGCCACCGGGCGTGCCCGGCGGGTTCACCATGACGCTGCCGTTGAAGGCGGGCGCGGAAGTGAGCGCATCGCTGAAGCTGCAGGACAGAGGGCCGGTCATCAGGGGGCGCAGGCTGTCAGCGCCAGGCGCCAGCAGGGGCGTGTCCAGGTCGGGGCAGGTTGACGAGGTAATCTGATGATTGACGGTGTCCATGTTGAAGAAATGGAGGCGTCCGCCGGACGGGATCGTTACGGCGGAACTGCTCAGACCCGATGAAGTCAGATTGATCGCGGCCTCGGTCGGGGAGCTGTTGTCCGAACCACCGCAAGCGACGAATGTGAACGAGACGAGGATCATGGCAATCCGCATGTCTTCTCCTGGCGCGCTGCCTGTTGGACGAACATCTGCTGTTTTCGATGGTCACGGCACTTTTCACGTATCGTGCCAGCCCTTTCGCTCTCTCCGGCGACGCGCTTGCTGCTGTCGAATCGGCGCACAGCATTGCGCATCCGTTCGACAAGCGCGATGCTCCCGACCGCGAGGAGAAGGCGCCGCAGCCATTCCTGCCCGGCACGGAACATGAATGCGCTGGCAGCACCAAGGGGGTCGATCGTGATGAACACACGATTCGTGTCGTTCGTGTGGCTGCTCGCGAGCGTGGCTTGCCACAAGCCGCCAGCGCCTGCGCCGCCGCCTCCCGCCGTCCAGGTCGCCGACGTCTTACAGAGCGACGTGCCCATCTACCGCGAGTGGGTCGGGACACTGGACGGGTTGGTCAACGCTGACATCAGGCCGCAGGTCGAAGGGTACGTACGCAAGCAGGCGTACAGGGAAGGTACGTACGTCAGTCAGGGAGAGCTGCTGTTCTTGATCGATCCGCGCAATTACAAGGCGCTGGCCGACCAGGCGAAGTCCGCCCTCGACAGGAACATGGCCACCCTCGCCAAGGCACGGCTGGACGTCAAGCGCGACAGGCAACTGATTGCTTCGCAGGCCATCGCCCCGCAACAGCTCGACAACGACCTCACGGCCGAACGCGAGGCAGCCGCGAGCGTCGAATCCGCTCGCGCCACGCTTGCGCAGGCGCAGCTCAACCACGGCTGGACCCAGGTGACCTCGCCGATCGCCGGCATCGCCGGCATCGCCACGTTGCAGGTCGGGAGCCTGGTCGGCACCTCGAGCGTCATGACGACGGTTTCGCAAGTCGACCCGATCAAGGTCCAGTTCAACATCAGCGAGAACGAGTATCTTCGCTCCGCCAAGGGCAATCGCTGGGTCGAGCCCACAGAGAGCGCCGAACCCATTCTCGAGCTCATCCTCGACGACGGCAGCGTCTACCCGTACCGCGGGGCCGTGATCGTCACCAATCGTCAGGTCAACCCGCAGACGGGCACGATCGCCATCCAAGGCTCGTTCCCGAACGCCGGGAACATCCTCCGCCCAGGTCAGTACGCCAAGGTGAGGGCCGCGGTCGACACGCGAAAGGGAGCTCTGCTCGTGCCCCAGCGGGCCGTCAACGAGCTCCAGGGGGCCTACCTGA
>WNFF01009827.1_pt1 | contig 19762 bp, 18 predicted proteins | sample 5400441 | NCBI WGS metagenome assembly WNFF01 (sample SAMN13153345, study PRJNA577476) | soil metagenome | isolation source: 120 cm saprolite under Douglas fir tree site 2 hole 3 replicate 1 | place: USA:California | collected 2015-04-18 | reverse complement strand
GCGGCGCTCGGGAGAATCGCCGGGAGCCCCTCCCAGGTTGGGGCGGCTGGGGGCTGCTTTCATGCGGCGTTCTGCCTGGCGGGCATGTACCCGATCATAAGCATCCGGCCCGCCGAGCCGCCTGGTGCAAGTGACCGATTTTCTAGGTTTTCTAGGCGATCCGGGACCGACGGCTGCTGGCGCGGCGGCGCTGCTTCCCGCTCACGTAGTCGACGAGGATGTACTCGCCCAGTCGGTCCGGCGAGACGAAGAACGCCCGCCCCTTGTTGATCCGCGTCATCTGGTTGATGAACTCGGTCAGGTACGGCCCGCGCTCGAGCATGAACGTGTTGATCACGATGCGGTCGCGCGTGCAGCGCCGTACCTCGCGCAGCGTCTGCTGGATGGTCTTGTAGGTGGGTGGGTAGGCGAAGTACGCGCGCCCGTTGTCCTCGAGGTGGGCGGTCGGCTCGCCGTCCGTGATCATGATGATCTGCCGGTTGCCCCGGTGCTTCGCCAGCAGTGAGCGGGCAAGCTGGAAGCCGTGCTGCATGTTGGTGCCGTACACGTAATCGTTGAGCGCGAGCTGGGGCAGCGTCTGCGGCTTGAGCTCGACGGCATAGTTCGAGAAGCCGACGACGTACAGAGAGTCGCGCGGGTACTGGCTGCGGATGAGCGAATCGAGCGCGATCGCCACTTTCTTGGCGGCCAGGAAGCAGCCGCGCAGGAACATCGAGCGGCTCATGTCGATCATCAGCACCGTCGATGCCTGCGTCACGTGCTCGGTTCGGTGGACGACGAAGTCCTTGGCCCCGATGTGCACCGGCACCTGCGGACCCTCGCGCACCAGCGAGTTGAAGAGCGTCTCCTTGAGGTCCATCAGGAACGGGTCGCCGTACTCGTACTCCTTGAGCTCGTCGGACGCCTCGTTGCCGATGCCGCCGCGATACAGCTGGTGCTGTCCCATCCGCGTCTTCTTTAGCTGGTCGAAGATGTCCTTCAGCGCCGACTGGCCGATGCGGCGCATCCCGCGCGGCGTCAGCTCCAGGCGGCGACCGCGGCGCTCCACGTAGCCCGCCTTCTCGAGCACCTCGGTCACGCGCCGCAGCTGGTCCAGCGCCTGGCGAGCCTCCGGGCCCAGCAGCTCCTGCGCCAGCGAGCGGTCGACGTCGTCGGGGCGGAAGCTGCCGCGCTCGAGCTGCGACTCGAGCCGGTCCATCTGCTGCAGCCGCTCCATCAGGCCCATCGCCTCGCCCATGCTCAGCGGGTCCTCGCCGAAGAACGGGTAGCGCTCCGTCAGCTCAGAGGGCGGCATCATCGCCTGCATGAAGCCCGACAGGCGCGCCAGCTCCAGGCGGAGCGAGTCGTCCTGCAGGAGCGCGTCCATCATCTGACGCAGCTCCTCGCGCGCCTCGGGGCTCAGGCTCTGCAGCAGCGACTGCATCTGCGCCATCTGCCGCTGCAGGTGCTCGAGCAGCTCGTCGAGGCTGTTGATGCCGGGAGGGAACATGTCGCCGAACTTCTCCATAAAGCCGTTGAAGTCCGGCGTCCGGCCCTCCATTCGGTCCTCGAGCATCTTGTTCAGCGAGCGCACCATCTCGCGAACGCGCGACAGGTCCTGGCCCTGCATCTGCTGGATCGAGCCCTTCAAGCCTTGGAACATCTGGTCGAGCATCTGCTTCTGCAGCCGCTGCATCAGCGCCTGGAACTTCTGACGAGCTTCGTCGTCGACGAACTCGTAGTCGCGCAGCGCCTTCACGCGCCCGCCGAGGTCGTCAGGCATGCGGTCGAGCTGCTCGTTGCGCTGGCCGGCGATGCGGTCCATGAGCTTGCGCGCCTCAGGCGTCGCGGCCTCGTTCTGCCGCCGCTCGATGCCCTGGCGCTCGGTGTCGACGATCTCCTGCACCTCCTGGCGCAGCTGATCGACTGTGGAGTCGAGGTTGTAGCGGCCGAGCTCACGCTCGCGCGCCTCACGCAGCTGCTTGAGGAGCTGCTCCAGGCCCTGCATGTTCGGCGAGCCCCATCTCAGCAGGCGCTGCAGCGCCGCGTTGAGGTCGCCGTAATTCATCAGGTCGTCGGACAGCGAGTCCAGCAGGTCCCCGGCGTCGAGATCGTCCACGCGCTGGCTGCCGTCCCAGCGCGAGTACCGAAACTTCACGCTCCCAAACTAGCAGGCTGCCAGCCGCCCAACTGCTTTTCGATCCACGCGGCCGCGGCCAGAGCCGCGTAGTCGCGCCAGTTCCGGGCCACGACCTGCACGCCGATGGGCAGGCCTTCGGGCGAGGTGCCGGCGCGGACGACGACCGCAGGATTGCCGCCGAGGCTGTACGGCACCGTGAAGCTGTACTGGTCGTCGATGGGGATCTTGGCGCGGTAGAGCGGCGCGGCGTCCGCCGCGACCGGCGTCAGGATCAGGTCGTACGACTGCATGAACGAAAGCAGCTGCGTGCGGAATCGGTCCCACGCATGGATGAGCCGTTCGTGGGTCATGAGCACGCGGCCCCAGTAGCCGCGGGTGACCTCCCGGGCCTCGACGAGACCCTCCGGCCGCGCTTCGGTGACGCGGCAGCCGGCCTGGGACAGCGCGTGCAACGCAGCCTGGAGGGCGGCGACCGTCGGCTTCGAGGGCGAGACCATGCCGTCGTCGGCGTACCAGGCGACCTTCAAGCCGTGCAGCTTGGGCCGGCGGCGGCGCGGCGGCATCGGGATGACGGCCGAATCCAGGCCGTCCGGTCCGACCAGGATCGGCAGGACGAGCGCGAGGTCGTTCACGTACCGGGCCATCGGCCCCACCTGGCTGCGCGGGTCCAACAGGCCGCCGACCAACCCGTAGGCGCCGGTGCTCGGAACCCAGCCGGTGGTCGGCTTGAGCGCCGCGATCCCGCAGTAGTGCGCGGGCAGCCGGATGCTGCCACCCGAGTCGCTGCCGATCCCGAGCGGCGAGCCGGCGGCGGCGATGATCGCCGCCTCGCCGCTGCTGCTGGCGCCAGGCGAGCGAGTCAGGTCGTACGGGTTGCGCGTGCCGCCGTGCAGCGGGTTCCAGCTCTCGCCGCCTGTCCCGCCGGGCGGGCAGTTGGACTTGCCCAGCAGGATCGCTCCCGCCGAGCGCATGCGCGCGATCACGGTCGCGTCCTTGTCCGGAACGTTGTCCTTCAGCTTGCGCAGGCCGGCCGTGGTGGCGACCCCAGCGGTGTCGAAGATGTCCTTGGCCGTGAACGGGACCCCATGCAGCGGCGGCGGTTCGAAGCCGCGCTTGGCCAGGTGACGGTCGGCCGCCTTCGCCTGCCGGATGGCGCTCTCGTTGGTGACCCAGACCATCGCGTTGAGGCGTGGGTTGACGGCGCCGATGTGCTCGAGGTGCGCTCGGATGACCTCCTCCGAAGAAAGCCGGCCATCCCGGATGGCGCGCGCCAGCCAGCCGGCCGGGGCACCTACCGGGTCTCGCATCGGGCTAGATCATGACGGGTGCGCCGTACGCGAGCGCGTGTTTAGACCGTGTCTCCAGGCTTCACGTCGAGGACGTGGAAATCTTTCCCGACCAGCTCCTGCAGCTGGCTCGGGCGGCCGTGAAGGATCGGGAAGGTTGCGAAGTGCATCGGCACGACGGTCTTCACGCCCAGCAGCTTCACCGCCTTCGCGGCGCGCTCCGGACCCATCGTGTAGAAGTCGCCGATGGGCAGGAACACCGCGTCGAGCTTGTGGAGCTCGGCGATGAGCGCCATGTCGCCGAACACGTCGGTGTCGCCCGCGAAGTAGATCGTGTAGCCGTTCTCGAACTCGATCACCAGCCCGCACGGTTCGCCGCCGTAGACGACCTGATCGCCGTCGCTGATGCCGCACGAGTGTTCCGCGTGCACGAGCGTGACCTTGATGCCGTCGACGTCGAGAGTCCCGCCCTTGTTGCCGGCGATGATCGTGTCTGCGTCCACACCCTGCTTCTGCAGCCATCCGCCCGTCTCGGGGACGCAGATGATCTTCGGCTTGGTCGCCTTCGCGATCTCGACAGCGTCGTGGATGTGGTCGAAGTGGCCGTGTGTGATGAGCATGAGATCGCACCGATCGATCTTCTTCAGGTTGGCGGGGGCGACGGGGTTGTTCATGACCCAGGGGTCGATGAGGAGCTCTTTGCCTTTGGCGCTGCGCGACTTCCAAGTCCCGTGCCCGACCCACGTGAAACTGACCTGAGAGTTCAGCGCCATTCCCCGACTCCTATCTGATCAAGCCGCTCGGAAAAGTCGATTTTCCCACACGCCCAGGACGAAGATCGCGATCGCGGCGACCGTCCAGAGGTTGGGAAACAGCAGGTCGCATGGCGCCCGGTAGAACCCGAGCAGGAACACTCCGATCAGCACCAGCGTCGTGCCCCGCTGCTGCTCGATCGCGCGTACCGCGACGAGCAGAAGGAGCGGAAGCAGCGGCAGCCACTGGTACGGCCACACCTCGTTGGGGATCAGCGCGCCGAGCGCGAAGCCGAGCGCCATGCCGTAAGGCGCGTTCCACCCGCTGCGCCACGCTGCCCACACGGCCGCACCCGCGAACGCGACCGAGCTCGCGTAGGACAGCACCGCGGCGAGGCCCGGCATGTGCCATGGGAGCGACACGCTGACGACACCGCCGTTCGGGTTCGGCAGGAGGTAGGGCTCGCCTCCGACCACGCGGTCGAACAGCGTGCGCACAGAGTCGTAGCCGCAGTCGGCGTTGTGTGAGCCGAGCGAGGCGAGAAGGACGTGCTGGTAGTAGAAGACAGCGCCGCCGAATCCCAGCGGGATGAAGCTGACGGCCGTCACCGCGATCAGCCCGGCGCCGAGCGCGATCGCGAACCGGACCCGGTGCTGTGGCCGCGGGCCGATGATCATCGCCGCCGGGTAGTACTTCAGCGCCGAAGCAAAGCCGCCGAGCGCGCCCGCGATCCACGGCCGTCGCGATTCGAACCAGATCGAGGCCATCGCACCGAGCAGCGCGACGCCGCCGCGCTGGCCTGCGCTGATGTCCGCGAACACGGGCGGGAAGTACATCGCGATGACCCAGAAGACGGGCGCGGCGAGGTTGTTCGTCCTGCATGCGACGCGATAGAGGATGAAAAGGCCGGCCAGCAGCGCCGTGGCATCGATGGCCGTCCAGAGCTGCACGCCTACCTCTTTCGGCAGCAGCGCGACCGGGATCGCCAGCAGCGCCACGGGCGGCGGGCTGACGAACGCGTAGATCGTGCCGGGCGGGGCGATGACGTGGCTGGCCGCGAGGTACTGCGCGGCCGCGTCGTACATGTGGGCCGGATTGGTCAGGTAAGCGCGAGCGCCTTCCCACATACCCTCGGCATCGGGGCGTTTGTTGTTGATGATCGAGAGCACCGCGACGCGCAGCGCGAATATCGCGGCCAGCGCCCAGTAGAAAGCGGGCCGCGAGAACAGATCGGCGGCCGCACGGCGCACGGCGCCTACGATATTCGAGTTATGGCAGCCAGGAAGCCGAAATCACTCACCCCCGTGCGCCGGACGCTTCCCGACCTGCAGGGCATCGAAGCGCCCGAGCGCGAAATGGCCAGCGTCTCGGAACAGAAGATCAACCAGTACCGGAAGCGGCGCTACCAGGCGCTGCACGCCGAAACCGAGGCCGCCAACAAGCGGCGCGCCGCCGGCAAGGCCACCGCTCGCGAGCGCATCGAGATGCTCGTGGACGACGGCTCGTTCGTCGAGCTCGACGTGTTCGCCACACACCGAAGTCAGGGGTTCGGCATGGAGGACCGCCGCATCGCCGGCGACGGTGTGGTCGCGGGGTTCGGCGACATCGATGGCCGTGCGGTCGCGGTCTATGCGTATGACGCGACGGTCTTCGGCGGCTCGCTGGGTGAGGTTACCGCCGAGAAGATCGTCAAGGTACAGGAGCTCGCCCTGCGCAACCGCGTGCCGATCATCGGCATCAACGACTCGGGTGGCGCGCGCATCCAGGAAGGCGTGGTCGCGCTTGCCGGCTACGCGGACATCTTCTACCGCAACGTGCGCTCGTCCGGCGTGATCCCGCAGATCAGCGTCATCGCGGGCCCGTGCACCGGCGGCGCGGTCTACTCGCCGGCGATCACCGACTTCATCTTCATCGTCGCGGGACAGGGCTACATGTTCATCACCGGACCCGAGGTGATCCGAGTGGTCACCGGCGAGGCTGTGTCCTTCGACGAGCTCGGCGGCGGTGACGTCCACAACGCGACGTCCGGCGTAGCCCACTTCCTGCCGCGGTCGGAGGATGAATGCGCCGCGGGCGTGCGGCGCCTCCTGTCGTACCTGCCGTCAAGCAACAACGAGCGTCCGCCCTTCGTCCCCACCACGGACGACCGCGAGCGGGCGGACCCTGAGCTGCAAACCATCGTGCCCGAGGCGCCGAACAAGCCGTACGACATGCGCGAGCTGGTGGCCCGCGTGCTCGACGACCGCGAGTTCTTCGAGGTCCAGCCCTTCTTCGCCAAGAACATCGTGGTCGGTCTGGGCCGGCTCGCCGGCCACGTCGTCGGCATCGTGGGCAACCAGCCGAAGCACCTGGCGGGCGCGATTGACATCAACGCGTCGGTGAAGGCGGCGCGCTTCATCCGATTCTGCGACGCGTTCGGGATCCCGATCATCTCCTTCGTCGACGTGCCGGGCTACCTGCCGGGCCGCGACCAGGAGCACGGCGGCATCATCCGCCACGGCGCCAAGCTGCTCTACGCGTACGCGGAGGCGACTGTGCCGAAGCTGACCGTGATCACGCGCAAGGACTATGGCGGCGCTTACTGCGTCATGTCACCCAAGCAGATGGGCGCGGACCTGAACCTCGCGTGGCCGACCGCGGAGATCGCCGTCATGGGACCGGACGCGGCGGTGAACATCATCTACAAGCGCGACCTCAACAGCGCCGCTGATCCGGCCGCGCGCCGGCAGCAGCTCGTGAACGAGTACACGACTCGGTTCGCCAACCCATATGTAGCGGCGGAGCGTGGCTACGTCGACGACGTCATCGAGCCCCGCGAGACCCGGCGCTCCCTGGTGCAGGGCCTCGAACTGTGCCTGCGCAAGACGGTGGAGCGCCCGCCGCGCAAGCACGGAAACATACCGCTCTAACCTTGACCGCGACGAACACCTCGGACCTCAACCAGTGGTCCAGGGCCAAGCCCTGGCGGCGGACCCGCGCGATTCTGCAGAACACGCTGCTCTTCCCCGGCCTGAACAGCTTCGCCAAGCTGTCCGTCAGCCACCGCGAGCGCTTCATGCAGCTCCAAGGAGGCGCCATCTTCATCGCCAACCACTGCAGCGCGCTGGACGGCGCGGTCATGGTCGAGGCGTTGCCTCCGCGCTATCGCAACCGGTCGGTCGTGGTGGCGGCGGCCGACTCGATCTTCAAGCGCAAGTGGGAGGCGGCCGTGGCGCAGGTCTCCGTCAACGCGTTTCCCATCCCGCGCGGCGGCGGTGCGCGGCCCTACCTCGACACGCTGAAGGACCTGCTCCGCCAGCGCTGGTCGGTGATCATCTTTCCCGAGGGCCGGCTTTCCGTCACAGGCGCCGTCGGCAGCTTCCGCAAGGGCGCGGCGGTGCTGGCCGTTGACGCAGGCGCTCCCATCGTCCCCGCGTTCATCGACGGCATGTACGAGGTGCTGCCTCGCGGCCGAAGGCCCGAACTACTGGTACTGAGCTAGAGCTAAAAGCCGGCGGGCCACGAGAACGGCGGTGGCGGGTTCACCGACGGCGGCGTGATCTCGAGCGTGATGACCTCGTGGTTCTCCAGGACGATGCCGCGAGGGTTGCCGGAGAAGGGCGCCGCGCCCTTGCCGTCGCCGAGGTCGACGTAGACCGCGAGCTTCTGGGAGCCAGTGAGCGTCAGCGTCGCCGCATGCGTGCTGTCGAGCAGCTGCGGCACGTGACCCCAGTCGCTCCAGACGTCGAAAAAATCGCCAAGCGTGAACGTGCGGTCGGACGGTGACTCGATGTGGATGATGCCCGCCTCGTTGGTGTGCATGTGCAGCCAGTAGTAGCAGGCGCTGGACCGGCCGACGTCGGTCGGGATGGATACGGTGCTGCCCTGGTTGAGGATCTGCAGGAACGCGTGGTAGTGGACCTGCGTGTGCTCCAGCTGGTCGCAGGGAATGGCCGTCAAGGCGCTCGGCGTCGGAGACGCGGTCGCGATCGTCGGGCTCGGCTGCGATGCCCCGCTCGTCACGTTGTGCGCGCTGTTGAACAGCAGGACCACCGGCACCATCGCCGCAAGGAGCACGACGACGGCGCCACCCGCGATGGCCGCGATCCAACCCGCTGACAGCCCGCCGCCGACGGCGACCCACGAATAGCCGTTCCACCGCCATCGTCCGTCGGGTGACAGCGCCGGCTGCCACGTCGTGCCGTCCCAGAACCAGCGCCCGTCGGGCGAGAACTGTGGCCGTGCGGGTCCCCCTGGCTGACCCAGTTGGATCTCCTAGACCGACTGCAACCGGTGCGACGGCGCTCCGTCGTGCTGGACGTGGCTCAGGTGATCAGCCTTGCGGCAGTACTCGTCGACCGTCGCGATCAGCTCGGCGTGCGACCAGGTGAGCGGTGAGACCGAGAGCGGCGCGCCCGTGTTGGGGTCGAGCTGCTCGGAAAGCAGGCCGCCCTGCAGCTGATGCGCGACGACCCAGTTGATGATGTCGCGTGCGGGCTTCAGGTCGGCGACCGTCTTCGCCATCGCGGTGTGCCACTGCGCCATCCACAGCGTGCAGATGAACCACGGGTTGCCGGGCACACGGCTGGTGTCGTTCTCGATGCGGAAGTAGTAGTCGTCCTTGTAGCGCGCGATGCCGCCCGCGGCGCCCTTGTTGGACAGCTGCTCGCGGATCGCCTCCATCGTGTCGGCTACGCGCGCCTCGTCGGGTGCGTACATGCCAAACCGCCACAGCCCGCAGATGGCGCTGTCGATGACCATGTCGACGGTCAGGGTGCCGTCCTCCTCCACCGCCAGCCGGCGCGCGAAGCGACCCAGCTCGGGGCTGTACAGGTGCGTGTCCGAGGCTTCGCGCAATCGCTCGGCCGCGTCGCGATAGCGGACCAGCGCGGGCTTGTCGCCGAAAAGGTCCGCGAAGTTGCGCGCGGCGTCCAGGCCGGCCCACACCGAACCGACCGTGAAAGCGTGCACTCCCCATCGCTCCTCCCAGAGGTCCCACGACGGCTTGATCAGCCCGTTGCGCTCGTCGAAGTACTCGACCATCCAATCGGCGGCGGGCACGACCAGCCTCGAGTAGAGGTTGAGGATGTAATCGAGGTTGCGGTGGATCTTGTAGTGCTGCCAAAGCGCCCACAGCACGAGGCCTGTCTCGTCCTCCTGGATCGGCAGGGTGCGCAGGCCGTGGCTGTCCACCCAGGGCAGCCAGGAGCTGCCGGGCAGCCCGTACGGCGTGTACTTGTGCAGGAAGAAGCCTTCTTCCACCAACGACTCCTGGCAGAAGGTGAAGAACAGCCGCGTAACGTCCTCGTGACCTGACCGGTCGAGCGCGTTGGCGACGATGGCGCCGTCGCGCGGCCACGCGTACGCGTACTCGAAGTCGGTGGCGGCGATGATCGCGCCGTGGTTGTCGATGTGGCTGCGCGCCGTGAGGATGCTGCGCCGATAGAGGTGCGTGACCTCCGGACCGAGCTCTTCGTCGATGTGGCGGTGATCCTTCTCCGACCAGACACGCCAGTACGTGATGGTGCGGCCGCGGTAGGTCTCGGGGCCTTTGGCGACGAGGAGGTCCTGACCGAACGTCGTGACCTCGCTCAACCGGGTGCCCATACAGACCCAATGCGTCAGCGCGCGCGGCTCGCCCGGCACCGCCGGCCCGATCTCGAACCCGACCGTGCAGTCCACCGATCCCTGCTCGATGGGATTGCGTCCGAGCACGCCATCCTCCGCGTCGATCCACGTGCCGGCGGCGCCGTTGCCTTTCTTGCCGTTGGCCCAGGTGTCGATCCCGAACTGCGACCCGTGTATGCCGCCCATCAGGAAGTAGCGGTTGGCCTTGTAAGCCAGCACCCCGCGATGCCGTGGCTCGTAGGCGACGGTATTGCCGATGTCCGAGCCTTCGATGTACCAGTCGTAGTGGAAGAAGACGCGGCCGACGTCGAAGCCAGATGGGCTGACCACCTCGACGTTGCGTACGAACCAGTTGCGCGCCATGTCGACGAAGTCTTCGAACTTCACGGTGATGCCCAGGCGTGGATGCTTGAGCGTGACGTTCGTCACCAGCGAGTCCGGCGCGTACTCGAGCTCGCGCTGCCACCCCGGGTCGTCGAGCCATGCGAACTTGCCGTCGATGAAGAAGCCCGTGTGGCACGGGTTGCCCATGGTCTGGTTGGCATCGCCGACGCGCGGGAAGTAAAGGTCGCGGACCGTGTAGTTGGGGTCGAAGCCCACCAGCACGTTGCCGTTGCCGATGACGATGCTCCTGGGCATTGCGCGCTGAATCGTAGTTTTTTCGTTCGGCGCTTCGCTCGCCGTTAACAGGCAGGGTTTGCGGACCGCCGGCCGCCGCCTACAATCGGCCCGAACCGTCCCAGCATCATCGGAGCCAACGTCTTGAACGCCGATCCAGAATCGTTCCGGCCACCTGTCCGCGTCATCGCCTCGCGCCGGCGGCGGCGCACCGTTTCCGCCAGGCTCCGGTCGGGCGTGCTCGAGCTGCTGGTGCCCTCGTGGATGTCGGCCCCAGAACGCGACCGCTGGGCGGAGGCCATGCGCGTGCGCCTGGAGAAGAGGATGAGGCGATCAACGCCCTCAGACGAGCGCCTGGAGAGACGCGCGCGCGAGCTCAACCGCCGGCACTTCGGCGGGCGCCTCACCTGGACGTCGATCGGTTTCGCCGACATGAACAGCCGGTGGGGCAGCTGCTCGTTCACCGATGGCGCCATCCGGGTCGCCAGGCGCGCCGCCAGGCTGCCCGAGTGGGTGCTCGACTACCTGGTCGTCCACGAGCTCGCCCACCTGGAGCACAGCGACCACGGCCCGGCGTTCCACGAGCTGGAGAACCGCTACCCGCTGACCGAACGCGCGAAGGGCTACCTGATGGCGCTCGACCAGAACCCATGAGCCGACTACGGCTTGAGGACTATCTTCGTCGCCTCGCGAGCATCGAACATGCGGTAGGCGTCGGCGGCCTGGTCCAGCTTCATGCGGTGGCTGATGATCGACTCGGGCTGCAGCCGACCCGCGGCGACCAGGTCGAGCAGCGGTCGCATGTACGCTTGCACGTTGCACCAGCCCGCGCGGAAGGTGAGCGCCCGCTGCCACATGTCGAGGTACGGAAAGTCCCCGACTGAATGGTTCGGTATGCCGACCATCGAGATCGTGCCCCCGCCCTTGACGACCTGCATCGCGGTTTCGACAGCGGGGAGGACGCCGACGCATTCGATGCTGCGGTCGACTCCGAAACCACCGGTGTCGCGCTTGATCGCCTCGACGGGGTGGGTCTCTTTCGCGTTGACCGGGATCGCGCCCATCCCCTGCGCGAACTCGAGGCGGCTGTCGACCATGTCGACGACGAAGACCCGTGCCGGGCCGAAGAGCTGCGCGCACATGATGGCCATCAGGCCCACAGGCCCCGCGCCGATCACCGCGACCGTGTCGCCGGGCTTGATCTCTGCACGCTCGGCGGCGAAGAAGCCCGTGGCCAGGATGTCGCCGACGAAGATCGCCTGCTCGTCGGTCATGCCGTTCGGGATCGCCTCGAGCGTGGTGTCGGCCAGCGGCACCGTGACGTACTCGGCCTGGGCGCCGCCCAGCCCCCCAAAAAATTCGCCGTAGCCGAATGCGCCGCGCTGGACGCACTGGTTGAACCAGCCGCGGACGCAGTAGTGGCAGTGGCCGCAGGCGACGAAGAACGACGACACGACGCGGTCGCCTTTCTTGAAACGACGAACCTCGGGCCCCACTTCCTCGACGACCCCGACGAACTCGTGGCCCATGCCCCAGCCTTCGGTGCCGGGGATGCGGCCCTCGTAGATGTGGAGGTCCGAGCCGCAAACGCCGGCCAGTGTCACCTTCACGAGCGCATCGGTCGCGTTGCTGATCGAAGCTTTGGGGACGTCGGTGACCTCGACCTGTTTCTCACCGCGGTACACCGCCGACCTCATCACCGCGATTCTAGGGCGCGGCCGGAAGACCGCCGGCGGACCTGCGGCGCCCATGCGGCCGATCTGCGGGTTCAGCTCCTGCGCTGCTCGCTTGCGCAGTCGCCAGATGCGCGCGCTCCGCTGCTCGTCGCTTCACCCGCATCTCGGCCACCTGGATCGCCGCATGCCTCGCCGTCGGCTCCCGCCCGCGCCCTAGGCCGCGCCTAAGCTAGCCACGTGCGGCTCAAGGGGGCGGTCGTCGTCATCACAGGCGCATCGAGCGGCATCGGCGAAGCGGCAGCGCTCGCGTTCGCAGGGAGGCGCTCCAACCTCGTGCTCGGCGCGCGCCGCGTCGATGCGCTGAACGCGGTGGCGCAGAAGTGCCGCGACAAAGGCGCGCCCGAGGTGACCGTACGCCGCCTCGACGTCAGCCAGCGCGTCGAGGCCCGCGCGTTCGTCGCGGCGGCGCTTCGCGACCATGAGCGCATCGACGTGCTCGTCAACAACGCGGGCCTGGGGTGGATGGGCCGCGTGCACCAGATGCCTGAAGACAAGATCGACGAGCTGATCGCCACGAACGTGAAGGGCGTCATCTCGACGACGCAGGCGGCCCTGCCCTCGATGGTGGAGCGGCGGCGCGGCGTGATCATCAACGTCGCGTCCGTGTTGGGTTTTCGTGCCGCGCCGTATTCGGCCGTCTACTCCGCCACCAAGCACGCGGTCGTCGGCTTCTCCCACGCGCTGCGGGGCGAGCTGTCCGGAACGGGCGTCAAGGTGTGTGTTGTCTACCCCGCAAGCACCGAGACGGAATTCTTCGCCGAGACCGAGGCCCCGATCGGCCCGCAGTACCCCGCGTGGTGGGTGGCCAACGCGATCGTCAGGACGGCGAGGTTCCCGCGCCGCGACGTGATAGTGCTGCCGTACCGGCTCGCGCACCTGGCGGAGCCGGTGTTCGGGGGCCTGCTCGACCATGCCCTCGGGGAAGCGCGGCGGATGAAATCGCCGCACGTTGGGGCGAGCCCGCCGCGCGCGGACGAGCGCGCCTAGCGCCCGATCACTTCTGCCAGGCCGCCAGCAGCTCGTCGAGCCGCTTCGCGTTCTTGACCGAATAGTTCGAGTAGTTGTTGTTCATGATCGCGTGGACCTCCTTGGCCGAGCGCTCCATCTCCTTGATGCGCGGCACCCACTCCTGCAAGTCGGCGTCCGGGTAGTCGTACCGAAAGCGAACGTTTGGCGGCGCGTTGCGCAGGTCCCAGTTCTCGTGATTGCGGCCGTGGAACCGCACCACCGCAAGCTTGGTCGACGTCACCTCATGCAGCGCGGGCATGCTCGAGTCGTGGCCTTGAGGCGTGTCGACAGCAACATAAGGGATGTCGCGCGAGCGAAGGAATGCGAGCGTGCCATCGAGATGGCGCGCGTCAAGCCATTCGATCTTCCTGAACTCGACCGCGATCTGAAATCCGTACATGCGCTCCTGCACCTGCTCGACGTATGACAGCGAGCGCGATGATGGAAGGAACCAACGCGGGAACTGAAAGAACACCGCGCCTATGCGGCCGGCCGCGCGCAGCGGCTCGAGCGCGGCGCGAAACCGCTCCCACGCTTCGTCCACGAGCTCGGGCGGCAGCTGTTCGACATACAGCGTGCTCTTGGCGCGGAGCGCCTCGGGCAGCTCCGCACGCAGGTCGGGCGGCAGGTTCATCGGTCGCGTGGGGTGGTTGGTGAACAGCGAGAACGACTTGACGTCGAAGAGGAAGCCAGGCGGCGTCCGCGCGGCCCAGCGCTCGGTAACCTCCGGCTTGGGGATGCCGTAGTAGGTGGTGTCCGCCTCGGCCATTGAAAACTGGGTCGCGTAGAAGGCCAGGCGGTCCTCCGACGTCTTGACAGCCATCGGGTAGAAAAGCCGCGAGTCGATCAACGACCGGTCGATCCAGCCCGCGATCCCACACCTGACAGCCACCTCGGCGCGATCGTGGCACAGGCCGTAGAGGCGGGCGCTATGATCCCGCCAGCCTTGGGCCGCTTCATTCGCTACTGGTACACGTACCGCACCGTCGTCGCGGTTCTGCTGGGGATTCTCGTAAGCGGCTCGATGTACTGGCTCTACACGCAGCAGGTCGCCTGCGACAACCAGGACCCGAGCTGCACCATCCGCCTCTCGCTGCACCCGGAAGACCGGTTGTTCTTCGAGTCGACCGACCCGAACATCGTCCTGATCGGAATCGACGACGCGAGCGTCCGGGAGCTGGGCGAGTTCCCGCTCGACCGGGCGGACTACGCGACCGCCCTCGACACCCTCAACAAGGACCAGGCCGGCGTGGCCGCGTTCGACATCGGGTTCTCCGACCCGGGACGGACCGATTCCGGCGACAACTTGTTCGCGACGGCACTCAGGGCGACCAAGGTGCCGGTGGTCCTCGCCTATGGGTCCAGCGGAGAGCTTCGCTCGGGCGACGGCCAGGTCTTCATGACCGGCGTCGCCGATCAGATCCCGCTGCACAAGTTCCGGTGCACTGACGCGGCCGGCGCCGACATCGCGCCATGCGCCACGCCGAACCCCAACGTGATTCTCGGCTCGACCGACCTGCGGCCCGACGCGGACGGCGTGGTCCGCAAGATGCCGATGTTCGTCAGCCCAACCTGCAACCAGACGGGCAGCTGCTTGCCTCCGAGCCTCGACGCGCTGGGCTTCGCTGCTTATCGCGCGTTCTCGCTGCAGGGCAGCGCAGGTCCGGACCTTACCTATGCGCCCGACGGGGCTACGTTTGGCTCCACCTGGTCGAAGCCCCTGCCGGTCGACCAGTTCGGCCAGGCGATCATCGGCTACTCCGGCGGGCCTGGCGCCTACCAGCTGCGCCACGAGTACTACTCGTTCGCCGACCTGGTCAAAGGGCGCGTACCCGCAGATGCGCTCAACGGCAAGGTCGTGCTGATCGGCAGCTACTACCTGACCGGTGTCCAGGACGAGCACCTGACGCCGACTACCGTCGGCTCATCGCAAGCGCAGCGCGTGTCGGCCGGCATGGCTGGGCTCGAGATCCAGGCCAACGTCGTGCAGATGATGCTCGCCGGACCGAAAGCATTCCTTTCGTCCGAGCCGCCGCTGCTCGTCCTGCTGATCATCGTCGCGCTGGGCCTGTTCATGGCCTTCGTCGCCGCGCGGCTGTCTGTGGTCTGGGGCTTGATCGCGACGATCGGAGCTCTCGCTGTGTTCACGGTCGGCATGGGCGCTCTCGCGTACTTCGTCAACATCGTCCCCGACCTGTTCCATCCGTGGATCGCACTCGCTCTCACGTACACAGGCGTGACCGCGTATCGAGTGCTCTATGAGGACCGCGAGCGACGGAAGGTCACGACGCTGTTCGGCCAGTACCTGAAGCCCGAGATCGTCGCGCAGCTCGCCAAGACTCGCGGTGGCGTGGACGAGATCTTGCGGGGAGGCGACCGTCGCGACATCACTTTGCTGTTCGTCGACATTCGCGGCTTCACATCGATGTCAGAGTCGATGGCCGCGGAGGATGTGACGACGTTGATCCAGATGTACCTGGATCACATGAGCGACATCATCTTCACCTGGGACGGGACGATCGACAAATACGTCGGCGACGAGATCATGGCGCTGTGGAACGCGCCGCGCGACCAGGAGAACCACGCGCTGCTGGCGGTGCGATGCGCCTACGACATGATCAACCGCGCCCCGGAGCTGCAGCAGCAGCTCATCGCCAAGGGTCTGCCGCCGATCCGCTGGGGCATCGGCGTGAACACCGGGCCCGCCGTGGTGGGCAACATGGGCTCGCACAGCCGCCTTCAGTACACGGCGCTCGGTGACACGGTCAACACCGCCGCACGTTTCTGCGCGAACGCGCCCGCGTACCACCTCCTCATCGGCCAGCAGACCTACGACATGTGCAAGGACTTCATCGCCGTCGACCTGGTGCCCGGCGTGCAGCTCAAGGGAAAGTCAGCCGAGACATTCCGCATCTACCAGGTCACCGCGATCCGCGAGACGACCGACGCGCCCTGGGTGCAGTTCCCGACCGACATGGCGTCGGAGACCCACCGCCAGTTCACCCAGCAGTTCACGCAGCAGACGATTCTCGCGGCAGGGATGCTGGCCTCGCGCGACATCCTCATCGGCACAGAAGCCGAGCAGGCGCTGGCCGGACAGGCGGGGCCGGCCGACGGGCAGGACGGTCCGGCCGGCTAGCGCGAGCACGCCGCCAGGATGGCGGCGGCGACGATCGGGCCGAACGAGATCACGAGCAGCAGGCTCATGCATCCGGCGCCCGCTGCTTTCTTGACCACCGGCTTGACCGGTGGCGTCGGGTTGTAGACCGCCTGGATCGGTGGCGGCGCGGCGTACTGAGCCGGCGGCGTGCCCGCGGTGATGGTGCCGGGCGGAAGCGTCGACGTCCGCGGCACCATCTTCGACAGGTCGGCTCCGGGATCGAGGCTGCGCTGCCAGCCCGGGCACAGCCGGTCCGCGACGCCGGACACCGCCGCGTCGAACTCCTGGCCGTTCTGGTAGCGATCCTCCGGTCGCTTGGAAAGCGACTTGAGGATGACCTCTTCGAGCTGCGGGTCGAGCCCAGGCTTGTGCACGGAAGGCGGTTTTGGCGGCGCCTGTACGTGCTTGGCCATGAGCGTGAATGGGCCGTCCGCCTCGGATGCCGTGAAGGGCGGCTGGCCGACGATGAGCTCGTAGAACATGATCCCGGCGGAGTACAGGTCGCTGCGGCCGTCGACCTTGCTGGATGCCACCTGCTCGGGCGACATGTACTGTGGCGTGCCCACAGTGGTGCCGGTCTTGGTCGCGGTTGAACCTGGCCCGCCTGAGTCGTCCGTGAGCCGCGCGATGCCGAAGTCCGCGACTTTGACGTCGCCCTCATCGGAGAGGAGCACATTCTCGGGCTTCATGTCGCGGTGGACGATCGCGTGCCGGTGCGCGTAGTCGAGCGCCTGAAGGACGCCGTGCATGACAGCGAATACCTGCGGCACCGGTATGCCCCCGCGGTTGAGCCTGTCGCGCAGCGACCTGCCGCGCACGAATTCCAGGACGATGTAGTTCGCGCCCTGGATCTGCTCCATGTCGTAGACCTGGACCAGGTTCGGGTGGCTGGTTCGCGCCATGACCTGGGCTTCCTGGAGGAACCGCTTGAGCGCGATCGGGTCGGCGGCGGCCGACGGCACCAGCTCCTTGATCGCCACCTCACGGCCGAGCCCGGTCTGCTCCGCCAGGTATACGGCGCCCATTCCGCCCCGTCCCAGCTCGCGTTTGACCACGTACTTGCCGATATGCCTCTCCGCCATGCCGGCAGGAGGAGTGACGCCGGTCTTCGGCAGCGTCGGCATCAGCCGCATGGTCGCGGCGTCCTGGCCCGGAAAGCTGCCGGCCGCCGGCGGGTTAGGACTGGGAGGCTGCGGCGCCGGTGGGGTCATTGGCTCGCCAGGCGTCGGCGGCACGTTCCTGCCGTCGCGGCCGCCGTCGCCCCCTGATTGACCCCCTTCGGTCATCTCGCCCGGAGCCTATCAGAGGAACTTGTCACGGGTATGGCGTTTTGGCGGCATTAAACCGATAATCGGCGCGCAAATCGCCAGCCGCATAAGAGGAGGAAATCAATGTCGCAGATCCCGCCGCCGCCACCCGAGCAGCCGGCGCCTCAAGGCGCAGCGCCTGGGGGCTCGGCCAGCAACAAGAACCTGTACACGATTCTTGCCTGGGGACTCTTCCCACCGATCGGTAGCCTCATCTTTCTTTTCGCAGGCAAGGACGATCCCGACGTCAAGTACAACGCCGCCCAGGCGGTGGTGATCCACGGCGCCGCGTTGGCCGTCTACATCATCCTCTGGGTGCTCACGGTCATCGTCGTCTTCTTCGGAATCCTGCTCTTCATCTGGGGAATCGTCTGGTTCGTGCTCTGGCTCGTGGGCGTCATCCTCGCGTTCCAGGCGAGCGGCCGCCGCGTGAACTTCCCCGTGCTTGGATCGATGGCAGCTTCGTACGTGCCGATGGTCGAGGCCTGGGCGAAGTAACAGGCACTGCCTAGCGCAATCGCTGAAAAGGCCCTGCCGGCGCGGGGCCTTTCCTTTTTATTCGGTCTTCAGTTGCGCGATCGCCTGCGTGATGCCGTCACGAAGCTCGTCGCGCTCGGTGCGGAGCAGGTTCACCTCCGCCCTGGTCTCATCCAGCTGCGTGCGCAGCCTCGTGAGCTCCGCCTGCAGCTGAGGGATTCGCGGGTCCTGATCGCCGGCGCTGCCCTGCGCTTCGGCCACCTCGAGACGGGCGCGCTCGAGCGCGACCTTGAGCTGGCGCCGCTCGGCCAGCAGCTCCTGGACGAGTGACTCAGACGGCTTAGCCGGCTCTTTCGACATAGCGGCACAGCCCGGGTTGAAATTCGCGAAGCCTCAGGTGCTCCATCTCTCCGCGCAAGAACCGGGCTTTCAGCTCGAGGCTCTTGATGCCCTTCGAAGTTTCGTACGGAAAGCGGTACAGCTTGCCGGAGTCGACCAGCATGCAGAGGGCGAGCTGCTCTCCGTCCTTCTCGATCACCTTCTTGTAGCAGGGAACGGTGCGGCGCGCGACCTCGACCTTCTTGAAGCCGCCGACGCGGCCGACGAGAACGTCGATGGGACCACGCATGTGTCGGAAATGAATGCTAAGTCAGCAGCGAAAGCTGTTTGGGTGGTGGAGGGGGCTGCAGCCTGATGGGTCGGCGATCACGCACCTGGTGGAGCTCGCGGAGCCGCGCCACCTCTCGCATCGACGGCTCGGTGAGGGTGGAAGGCAGGTACGGGCGGTCTCGGTACATGCTCTCGTACCGCGGCACGAGCTCCGGCCAGTGGCGCTGGAGCACGGTCATGAAGTGCTCTCGGGTGCCTGGGCGCAGGTGCAACATGCCGGCCCAGACGCCGGTGGCCCCTGCTTCGCGTGCCGCTTTGACCACCGCCTCGATCTGCTCCGGCCGGTCGGACAGACCGGGCAGGATCGGCGCCATGCCGACGCTCGCCTTGATGCCTGCGGCGACGAGCTTCTCGATCGCTCGCAAGCGCTGCTGCGGTGGCGCTGTGCCGGGCTCGGTCTTCCGCCAGACGTCCATGTCTATCGTCGGGATGCTGAAGGTCACGCCCAGGTCGGCGCGCTTGGCGAGCTCGGTCAGGACGTCGATGTCGCGGACGATCATCGGGCCGCGCGTGATGAGGCCCGCCGGGTTGCTGAAATCACGCAGCGCCTCGAGGCACTGCCGCGTGAGCTTGAAGCGGCCCTCTGCCGGCTGATACGGATCGGTCGCCGCACCGATGACGACGGTCTCTTTCTTCCAGGACCTCCTCGCCAGCTCGCAGCGCAGCACCTGCGCCACGTTGGTCTTGACGCGGATGGTCCTGCCGTAGCGGTCGTCGTGCGGGCGATCGGCGCGCAGCTCGTAAGCGCGGACGTAGCAGAACGAGCACCGGTGCTCGCAGCCGACATAAGGGTTGAGGGACCAGTTGAAGCCCATGCCCTTCACCGGGTTCAGGGCGGACTTGCACTCGATCTCGTCGTACTTGATGTCGGCCCGCCGCGCCTCGAGCTCGGCCATCGGGACAGTGTAGAACAAATGTTCGCTGACCCATCGGCCGGGTTCTGTGCGATGTTTCGGGTGGGAGCGGGTAGCGCATGAGACAGCGCTGGGTAGGGACTTTGCTGGCGGCAGCCTTTTTGAGCG
>WNFF01002880.1_pt1 | contig 19780 bp, 17 predicted proteins | sample 5400441 | NCBI WGS metagenome assembly WNFF01 (sample SAMN13153345, study PRJNA577476) | soil metagenome | isolation source: 120 cm saprolite under Douglas fir tree site 2 hole 3 replicate 1 | place: USA:California | collected 2015-04-18 | reverse complement strand
TTGGAGATGTAGAGCTCGCCGAAATCCGAGTACCACACGTTGCCTTGCGCATCGACGATCACGTCGTGCGGCTCGGTGGTCTGCCGCGGCAGCCCATATTCGGTGATGACGACGCGGGTCGCGCGGCCGGTCGGCCGCGGCAGCGTCTGGAGCGGATACTCCCAGCGGTCCACCTCGCTCAGGTTGATGCTGGCGAGATATTCCGCCTGCTTGCGGAACTGCTCGGGCGTGCCCGAGCGTGCCGGATCGAGCATGCGCTGCGGCTTGATCGGCTGGCTCACCGGCGCATAGCCCTGCATGCGCACGATGACCTGGGTCCATTCATCCGCATCGTGGGTCGAGCGTACGATGCGCTCGAGGGTGTGGCAGCCCGTGCAGTTGAGCAGGAAGGACTTCTGCTCCTCGGTGCCGGGGATGCTCGCCATCCATTCCGCATTGCTGAGCTGCGAGGCGAGATTCTTGGTCTTGCGCAGCTTGAGATCGACCGTGGTCGTCTGCTCGGCCTGGACGTCCGCGGCGGGGGAGCCGATCAGGTCGTAGCCGGCGGCGCGGATCTTGAGCGAATACTGGCCGGCCGCCAGGCGATCGGCCGGGAAGCTGTAGCGGCCCTGGGCGTCGCTGATCACGCTGACGGTGACCGTCGACTCTTTCTTCTTGGCGCTGACCACCACGCCTTCCATCGCGCCTTCGGCCTCGGAGCTGACCTGCCCGGTGATCGCGGCCGGCGCCTGGCTTTGCGCGCCGACGGTCTGGGACGAGACGGGCATGAGCATGACGGCCGCGGCAGCGGCCAAGGTTTGGAATATGAATTTCATTCGCATTCGTCGCCTCCCTAGCGAATTGGTGTAGCGAGTTGGTGCCGATTTGATGACGACTTCTGACTCACCTCCCAGGTGCGATGATGGTAGTCCGCGCGCCCGTCGAAATCCATAGCCTATTCCGGATGCTTGGCGATGTGCGCAAGCAACAGCGCGTTGACCCGGTCGGGCGCCTGCTCGGCGGCGAAATGCCCGATGCCCGGCAGGATTTCGAACCGATAGGCGCCGGACACGAACTCGGCGGTGCCCTCCGCCGCCGCCCGCCCGACGGTGTCGTCGGCATCGCCCCACAGGTAGAGCACGGGTACCGCGATTACCCCGAGCGGCGCGCGGATCGCGCCGCGCGCGCGATACCAGGCGAGCGCCGCCTCCATCGCCGGCGCATTGCCGAGCACGGAGAGGTGCGCATCGATCGCGGCCGCCGGCACGCCGGACCTCGCCAGCCGCTCGCGCAGGGAGCGCGCGTCGTCGGCGAGCAGGAGCCGCCCGGCATCGGGCTCGAGAAACGCCCGGTGATGACGCGAGCGCTGCGCCTGCTCGCCGTCCGCCATTTGCAGCGCGCGGTTGAAGGCGTTGGGATGCGGGCGCGACAATACGGTCAGCGATGCGAGGCGCTCGGGATAACGGTCCGCGAGGCCCCAGGCGATGCTGCCGCCCCAGTCGTGGCCGACGAGGTGGAAGCGTCGCCCGGCGTAGCCGCAGGCGGCGACCACGTCCATGGCGTCGTCGAGGAGGCGATCGAAATGATAATTCGCGCTATCGGCCGGGTCGGGCCGGGCGCCGGAAGAATGCCCGCGCTGGCTCGGTGCCACCGCCCGATATCCCGCCGCCGCGAGCGCCGCGAGCTGGGGACGCCACATGTGGAGCGATTCCGCAAACCCGTGCAGCAGCAGCACCAGCGGTCGGCCGGCGGTCCCCGAGACCAGGGCATCGAAGACGAGGCCCGGCCTGGTCGCGATCGTCGTGCGCTCGGTCATCGGAGGGCGCGCTTGGGTGGCTCCCTTGAACTGCGACAACAGTCCTCTCCATCTGAATGTCGAATGCCGTCGCGGTCGGCGCGCCGAGAGATACCCAGACGACCATGACCGAAGACCTGACCAGAAAAATCGTGGTCTGGGCCACCGAGATAGCCAAGTACGCCGTTGCGCTTCCGTCAAGGCGGGCGCGCGAGAGCTATCTCGCCGAGCGCCACCGCGAGCTCGTGGCGGGCGCGGTGGCGGAAGGTGCAGCCGAGCGCGATGCGGTCCTCCTGGCAGACGCTTGCGTGGACGCGGCGCGCCGGATCACGACCGCGCTCCTGGCGCAACGCCCCGGCGAGCCGGAGGGGCGGGGTTGACCCGGGATCGCCGAGGTCGATGTCGGATCACGCGGCGCGAGGCTACCGCGGGCGCGCCGGCCACAACGACCGAAGCTTAAGAGGGTGGGCAAAAGTCCAGGAAGCGGCCCTGCTGATAGTCGTAGAGCTTGCCGCTCACCTGCAGGCTCGGCAGGCACAGCTCGACGATCTTCTCCGCCACCTTGTCCGCGGTCTCGAGCGTCATCGGGTCCTCGCCCGGCATCGCCTGCGCGCGCATGCGGGTGCGCACCGGTCCCGGCGTGAACAGGTTGACGCGCACATGGGTGGTCGCGGTCTCCGCCGCGTAGGTGCGCGCCAGCGTCTCGAGCGCCGCCTTGGAGACCGCATAGGGGCCCCAATAGGCCAGCGCCAGCGCCGCCACTCCCGACGAGATGAACACCACCCGCCCCGCATCGGAGAATTTCAAGAGCTGATCCATCGCGCAGATGAGCCGCCAATTGGCGGTGACGTTGACCTGCATCACCTCGTCCCACGCCTTCGCCTCGACATGGCCGAGCGGCGAGAGCGGCCCGAGGATCCCGGCGTTGCCGATCAGCACATCGAGCCGGCCGAAGCGCTCGTGCAGGGCGACCGCGAGCCGGTCGATGCCGTCGTAGTCCTTCAGATCGAGCGGCACCAGCGTGGCCGCACCGCCCAATGCCTTGATGGCGTCGTCGAGCTCCTCGAGCCCGCCCACGGTGCGCGCGACGGCGACGACATGGGCGCCCGCCTTCGCCAGCGCCAGCGCCGCGGCATGGCCGACGCCGCGCGAGGCGCCGGTCACGAGCGCGATGCGGTCGGCGAGGGGAGGGGGCATGGATGGGCCTCGATCCTCATCCGGAGGAGCGGTGGGCAGCACCACGTCTCGAAGGATGAAGCCTCCGTGCCTCGAGACGCCGCGCCGTCGCCGCGCCGTCGCGCGGCTCCTCAGCATGAGGATCGTGGTTGGTCAAGCTGCGAGTTCAGCTCGCCTCGGCGAGCAGCGACAGTTGCCGCGGCGAGGCATCCTGGCCGGCCTGGTCCGTCAGCGCGGTCGGATAGTCGCCGGTGAAGCAGTGGTCGGTGAATTGCGGCCGCAGCGGATCGCGCGTCTCGCAGCCCATGGCGCGGTAGGTGCCCTCGATCGAGAGGAACGCGAGCGAATCGGCACCGATGAAGGCGCGCATGCCGTCGAGATCGTGGTTCGCCGCCAGGAGCTTGTCGCGCTCCGGCGTGTCGATGCCGTAATAGTCGCAATGGGTGATCGGCGGGGAGGCGATGCGGAAATGCACCTCCTTGGCGCCGGCGTCGCGCATCATCTGCACGATCTTCACCGAGGTGGTGCCGCGCACGATGGAATCGTCGATCAGCACGATGCGCTTGCCGTTCACCACGGCGCGGTTGGCGCTGTGCTTGAGCCGCACGCCGAGCTGGCGGATGTGCTGGCTCGGCTCGATGAAGGTGCGTCCGACGTAGTGATTGCGGATGATGCCGAGCTCGTAGGGAATGGCCGATTCCTGGGCATAGCCGATCGCCGCCGGCACCCCGGAATCGGGGACCGGGATGACCACGTCGGCGGCCGCCGGCGCCTCGCGCGCGAGCTCGGCGCCCATGGTCTTGCGCACGTCGTAGACGTGGCGGCCGCCCACCACCGAATCCGGGCGGGCGAAATAGATGTATTCGAAGATGCAGGGCCGCGGCGCCATCGGCGGGAACGGCTTGTGCGAATGCATGCCGTCCTCGTCGAACACCACGACCTCGCCGTTCTCCACGTCGCGCAGGTACTTGGCGCCGATGATGTCGAGCGCGCAGGTCTCGGACGCCAGGATCGGATGGCCGTCGAGCTTGCCGATCACCAAGGGACGAATGCCCAGGGGATCGCGCGCGCCGATCAGCTTCTTGTTGGTGAGCCCGACGAAGGCATAGGCACCCTCGAGCTGGCGCAGCCCCTCGATGAAGCGGTCGATGAAGCGGTTGCGGCGCGCGCGCGCGACCAGATGCAGGATCACCTCGGTGTCGCTGGTCGACTGCATGAGGGCGCCTTCGCGCACCAGCTGGCGGCGCAGCGCGAGCCCATTGGTCAGGTTGCCGTTGTGGCCGATCGCGAGGCCGCCGCCGTCGAGCTCGGCGAACAGGGGCTGCACGTTGCGCAGGATGGTCTCGCCGGTGGTCGAGTAGCGCACATGGCCCATCGCCGACATGCCCGGCAGCCGCTCGATCACCTCGCGCCGGGAGAAGTTGTCGCCGACCAGGCCCATCCGCCGCTCGGAATGGAACCGCTTGCCGTCGAAGGAGACGATGCCGGCCGCCTCCTGGCCGCGGTGCTGGAGGGCATGCAGGCCGAGCGCGGTGATGGTGGCCGCATCCGGATGCCCGAATATGCCGAAGACGCCGCACTCCTCGCGCAACCGGTCGTCGTCGAGCCCGGGCTCGCCCGAGCTCGAGCTGCCAAGGTCGGCCGCAGTTTCGGTCATCTCGTTCTCCTCGATGGCGGCCAGGTTCGGTTCAGTGCGAGCCGGCCTGACCTCTATCCGCTGAACGCATGGCGGTCCGCGCCGCTGCGGGGGCGGCAGGAACCTCGAGGCTCGAACGCTGACCCGGCGTGGGCTCGTCCTCTTCCGGTTTCGGTTTCTTCAACCGCCTTAAAATGGTGCTCTCGGGGTCGTCCGGCAACATCGACATCAGCCAGTCGCCGGTTCCCTGCAGCACGACCCGCGATTTGGCGCCGCGAACCCATTCCGGCTGGCTGCGATCCGGCACCAGCCAGGCGAAGAACAGGAACGCCACCACGACGATGACCAGCCCGCGCGCGAGCCCGAACAGGAAGCCGAGGGTGCGGTCGAGCGCGCCGACGCGGCTGTCGAGCACCATGTCGGAGAACCGCACCGTGATGACCGACACGATCAGGAGCGTGCCGAGAAACGTGCCGCCGATCACCACCGCCGCCGCGATGATGTCGTTGTTGAAGTAGGACTTCGCGAATGGGAGCAGCTTGGTGTAGCCGTAGAGCGTCGCCACCGCCGCGATCAGCCACGCGGCGATCGACAGAACCTCGCGCATGAAGCCGCGGATCATGGCAAGCAGCGCCGAGATCAGCATGACGCCGATCAAGATGATGTCGAGGAGCGTGATGGGCATGACGGGGTTCGAATGCTCTGCACCTTCGAGGTCGTTCGAGGTCGCGCTCGGCCGAATCGGTGATCGGACCGTGCCACCCTCGGCGCGCCCGGGGTGGCCGGCAAGCCCCTGCCAAGGGATCGTCCCAAGCAATTAGAATTCCTGCCGTTCTCCCCTTTCCGCGGCGGGCACCGGCGCGGGGCGGGGCCGGCGGTTCGGCCGCTGTATAGCCGGCCGGGACCGCGCCGTCACCGGTCTTGTGGCAGCGCTCTTGCCAGGACGAGCGGCCGCGAGAGGGGTGCGGGCGTACCGGCCGATTGAGGCGGCGGGCTCCTCGGGATACTGTGAAAATGTGAAAAATATCACCGTTTCCGTGGACGACGAGACTTACGGCCGCGCCCGCGTCAAGGCAGCCGAGCAGGGCACGTCGGTGTCCGCTCTGGTCAGGCGCTGAGAAAGCGAGAACGAGCGCCTCAAGCGCGGAGAGCGGGAGTTGCGCGCGCGCATCGCGGCCTTCAGTGGCGGGCTGCGGCTGTCGCGGGATGAGTTGCACGGGCGCAAGGGATGACCGGAAATCGGATTTCTCAGCCGGTCTCCGTCCGCCGTCGCCGCACCGCACTCGCCGGCCGTTCGTCGTTCGCGGTCCGGCGCGCCGCGATCTCGGCCACCAGGCTTGCGAGGCTCGCCACCGATTGCAGCGCGAGGCCGCCCTCGCCGATCGCCTCCGCGCGCGCGGCCTCCGGAACGACCGCGCGGGCAAAGCCGAGCTTCTGCGCCTCCTTGAGCCGTGCCGCCGCCTGCGCCACCGGGCGCACCGCGCCCGAGAGCGAGACTTCGCCGAAATAGACCGCGTCGGCCGGCAGCGGCGCATTGGCGAGCGAGGACACGAGCGCCGCGGCGGCGGCGAGGTCGGCCGCCGGCTCCTGGATGCGCAAGCCGCCCGCGACGTTGAGATAGACGTCGTGGCTGGAGAGCCGAACGCCGCAATGGGCCTCGAGCACGGCGAGCACCATCGACAGCCGGCTCTGGTCCCAGCCGACGACGGCGCGCCGTGGCGTGCCGAGCGAGGTCGGCGCGACCAGCGCCTGGATTTCGACCAGGAGCGGCCGGCTTCCCTCGATGCCGGCGAACACCGCGGTCCCCGGGGAGCCGAGGTCGCGCTCGGAGAGAAACAGCTCGGAGGGGTTGGCGATCTCGCGCAAGCCCGCGCCGGTCATCTCGAACACGCCGATCTCGTCGGTCGGGCCGAAGCGGTTCTTGACCGCCCGCAGGATGCGGAACTGGTGCGAGCCTTCGCCCTCGAAGGAGAGCACGGCGTCGACCATGTGCTCGACCACGCGCGGACCGGCGATCTGGCCGTCCTTGGTGACGTGGCCGACCAGGATCACCGCCGCGCCCGAGCGCTTGGCAAACCGGATCAGCGCCTGCGCGCTCGCCCGCACCTGCGTGACGGTGCCGGGCGCGGATTCGACCATGTCGGTCCACATGGTCTGGATCGAATCGATGATGACGAGCCGCGGGGTCTCACCCTCGGCGAGGGTCGCCACGATGTCCTCGACCGAGGTCTCGGCGGCGAGCTCGACGGCCGCATCGGCAAGCCCGAGCCGCTCGGCACGCAGCCGCACCTGCGCCACCGCCTCCTCGCCGGAAATGTAGATCGCGCGACGCCCGCCGCGGGCGAGCGCGGCCGCGACCTCGATCAGCAGCGTCGATTTGCCGACGCCGGGATCGCCGCCGAGCAGCAGCACCGAGCCGCGCACGAACCCGCCGCCGGTGACGCGATCGAACTCGGCGACGCCGCAGGCGAGGCGCGGCGCGTCATGAGCCTCGCCGGCGAGCGGCTCGAGCGCGAAGCGGCGGCCCTTGCGTGGCGCGCGGCCGGGCATGGGCGGGCGCGCGGCGCCTTCCTCGGCGATGGTGTTCCACTCGCCGCAGGCGTCGCACTTGCCTTGCCAGCGGCCGTAGACGGCGCCGCAATTCTGGCAGATGAAGCTTTGCTCGCGACGGGCCATGCTCCCTGTCGGTGCTCGTAGGGTCGGGTCGACCCCCGGGGCTGACCGGAGGAGACCCGACGGTCGCCCAGCGAAGCGCGGAAGCGCTGGGGCGCGCAAGGGCTCGGCCCGACCTGCGCTGCGCGTCACGCGCCCTTGTAGACCCGGTGGTAGCGCCGGCCGAGATTGGTGAGCACCTCGTAGCCGATCGTGCCCATCGCGGCGGCGAGCTCGTCGAGGTTGATGCCCTAGCCGATCAGCGTGGCAAAATCCCCGCGCCGCGCCGCGCCGTCCGGGAGATCGGTCACGTCGACGGCAATGAGGTCCATCGATACTCGTCCGGCAACGGGGCAACGCTTGCCGGCGACGACCACCTCGGCCGCCGGCTTGCCCTTGGCGGCGGCGGCCGACCGCAGGAAGCCGTCGGCGTAGCCGACCGCGACCACGGCGATCCGGCTCGACCGCGCGGCGCCGAAGGTCGCGCCGTAGCCCACGCTTTCGCCCTTGTTCACGGGCCGCACCTGGATGATCCGGCCCTTGAGCTCGACCACCGGGCGCATGGGATTCTTCTTCTCGGGCGTCGGATTGGCGCCGTAGAGCGCAACTCCCGGCCGGACCAGATCGCAGAAGATGGTGCCGCCGAGAAAGATGCCGGAAGAATTGGCGAGCGAGGATGCCACGCCCCGATACATGATGCGGATTTCGCGAAACAATCGGATCTGCCGGTCGTTCATCGGGTGGTCGGGGGTCTCGGCGCAGGCGAGATGGCTCATCAGCAGCGTGAAGCCGTGATTTTCCGATTGAATGCGCGGGGCGATCGCGACCGCCTCGTCGATGGTGATGCCGAGCCGGTTCATGCCGGTGTCGACGTGGAGCGCCGCACCGCCGCGCCAGCTCCTGCCGGCGACGAAGGCATCCCACTCGGCAAGCTCGGTCGCGCTGTTGATGACCGGGCGCAGATAGTCGTCGGCGAAAGCCTGCGCCGAGCCCGGCATCAGCCCGTTGAGCACGTAGATGACGGCGTCCGGTGCAATCGCCCGCACCCGCCGGCCTTCGGTGACGTCGGCCACGAAGAAGGTCCGGCATCCGGCCTTGGCGAGCTTCTGCGTCACCGGTTCGAGGCCGCAGCCATAGGCGTCGGCCTTGACCACGGCGGCGCACTCGACCGGCACCGTCGTGCTGGCGAGCTTCTTCCAATTGGCCTCGATCGCGGAAAGGTCGATGGTGAGAATGCCGCCGGCCTCGGCCTGGCCGGGAGCGGGCGGCGGCATGGTCGCGGGTCGCAGGTCGGGATCGTGGATGGTCATGAGCAGCGTTTATGGCCGGCCGTCGTGCGCCCGTCTAGTGTCGGCCAGTGGACAAATCGGCGCGCGGCCGGGCAATGGGCGCCCCGCGCTTTCGCTATCCCTCTGAGCTGGCGGGCCTTTGTCCCGCTAAACCGGCAGCTGATCCTCGCGCGCGAGATTGTCGAAGCGGGTGACGGCGGCCTCGAACTGCAGGGCGACGCTGCCGGTCGGGCCGTGGCGCTGCTTGCCGATGATGACCTCGGCCTTGCCGTGAGCGGCGTCCATCTCGATCTGCCACTTCGCATGCTCGTCGGTGCCCGGGCGCGGCTCCTTGTTGCTGAGGTAATATTCCTCCCGGAACACGAACAGCACGACGTCGGCGTCCTGCTCGATCGAGCCGGATTCGCGCAGATCGGACAGTTGCGGCCGCTTGTCGTCGCGGTTCTCGACCTGGCGCGACAATTGCGAAAGCGCCAGCACCGGCACATTGAGCTCCTTGGCCAGCGCCTTGAGGCTCGTGGTGATCTCGGTCACCTCCTGCACGCGACTGTCCTGCGACCGCCGGGTCGAGCCCTGCAGCAACTGAACGTAGTCGATGACCAGGAGGTCGAGCCCCTTTTGCCGCTTTAGCCGCCGCGCCCGGGCCGCTAGCTGCGCCACGGTCAGGCCGCCGGTCTCGTCGATGAAGAACGGCAGGTGCTGCAGCTCGATCGCGACGTCCTTGATCCGCTCGAAATCCCGCTCGTTGATGCCGCCGCGCCGGATGGTGCTCGACGGGATGCCGCTCTGCTCGGCGATGATGCGGGTGGCGAGCTGCTCGGCCGACATTTCGAGCGAGAAGAAGCCGACGATGCCGCCGTTCACGGTATCGATGTGCCCGTCGGCGCGCACCTCGCCGCGCCAGGCGCGCGCGACGTTGTAGGCGATGTTGGTGGCGAGCGCGGTCTTGCCCATGCCGGGGCGGCCGGCGACGATGATCAGATCGGACGATTGCAGGCCGCCCATCTTGGCGTCGAGGTCCTTGAGGCCGGTGGCCAGGCCCGACAGCCTGCCCTCGCGCTGATAGGCGCGCGCGGCCATGTCGACGGCGGTGGTGAGCGCGGTCTCGAATTTCTGGAACCCGCCGCCGTAGCGACCGATCTCGGCGAGGTCGTAGAGGCGCTTCTCGGCGTCCTCGATCTGGTCGCGCGGCGCGAAATCGACCGGCGCCTCGTAGGCGACGTTGACCATGTCCTCGCCGATCTGGATCAGGTCGCGCCGGATCGCCAGATCGTAGACCGTGCGCCCGTAATCCACCGCGTTGATGATCGTCGTCGCCTCGGCGGCGAGGCGGGCGAGGTACTGGGCGAGCGTCAACCCGGCGATGTCGATGTCGGCCGGCAGGAACGTCTTCAGCGTCACCGGCGAGGCGAGCTTGCCGGTGCGGATCAGGCTGCGCGCGACGTCGTAGATCTGCTGATGGATCGGCTCGTAGAAGTGCGGCGGCTCGAGAAAGTCGCTGACCCGGTAGAGCGCCTCGTTGTTGACCAGGATCGCGCCCAAGAGCGCCTGCTCCGCCTCGATATTATGCGGCGCGGCGCGATAAGCCGGCGCGGTCTGTTCCGGTTGCTTGCGGAGAGCCGAATCGAGCGGTGCCATGATGCCGGAGCAGTCGTCGTCCAATCGGTCGAAAGAGTGGCGCAATTACACCGCGGACCGATTCGGCGCGACCGCTCATCGCCGCTTTCCCCGCTACTCACCGCGCCGAAATAACTATTGAAATCGTCCCGCGCGGCCCTTGACCGCCGGCGCGCCGGCAGCACGGGTGCGACCTATTCGCCCGCGAGTCGCAGCGGCGGCCGGCTGCCGCCCTCGAGCGCGCGCAGGCGCGTCTCCTCCCGCGTGATGTAGTCGCGCGTCATCGGTACGACGCCCTGCCGCTTGGCGAGCTGCATCTGGAACACCATCATCGCCTGCTCGCGGAACGCCATCTCGGATGCCGCCAGATAAAACTCCCACATCCGCACGAAGCGCGCATCGTAAAGGCGCTCGACCTCCTCGCGATGGGCGAGGATGCGTTCGCGCCAGGCCTTGAGCGTCTCGGCGTAGTGCAGGCGCAGGATTTCCACGTCGGTGACGAGCAGGCCCGCGCGCTCGACCGCCGCCAGCACCTCCGACAGCGCCGGAATGTAGCCGCCGGGGAAGATGTATTTCGCGATCCAGGGATTGGTCACGTTCGGGCCTTCGGACCGGCCGATCGAATGCAGCACCATCACGCCGTCGTCGTCGAGCATGGCATGGCACTTGCCGAAGAACGCGTCGTAAAAGCCGACGCCGACGTGCTCGAACATTCCGACCGAGACGATTCGATCGAAAGCCCCCGGCACGTCGCGATAGTCCTGCAGGCGGAACGCGACCTTGCCGGACAACCCTTTTTCGTCGGCGCGCGCGCGCGCGAGAGCGTGCTGCTCCTGCGACAGCGTGATCCCGGTGACGCTCGCGCCGCAATGCTCGGCGAGATAGAGCGCAAGCCCGCCCCAGCCGCAGCCGATGTCGAGCACGCGCTGGTCCGGCTCGATCAGGAGCTTGGCCGCGAGATGGCGTTTCTTGGCGAGCTGGGCGTCGTCGAGCGACTGGTCGTCGGTCTCGAAGTAGGCGCAGCTGTACTGCCGGTCGGCGTCGAGGAACAGCGCGTAGAGCCCGGCGTCGAGGTCGTAGTGGTGCGCAACGTTGCGGCGCGCCCGCGGCCGCGGATTGAACTGGCCGAGGCGGCGGGCGAGGTAACGCAAGAGCCATTGCGGCCGTGCCCAGGACGGCGGCTTGCCGTCGCGGCGTTGACGGAGCGCGAGGGCGAGCACGTCGGCGATCGAGCCCCGCTCGACGACGAGGCTGCCGTCCATGTAGGCCTCGCCGACCCGGAGCTCGGGATCGATGAGGATGCCGCGCTCCGCGGCGCGCGAGGCAAGGCGAACGACGACTTCCTCGCCGGTTCCGTCACCGAAGGTGAGCGTCGCCCCGGCCGCGGTCGTGACGCGGAGATTGCCGGCGCGAACGAGCGTGCCCAATGCCGCACGAAGCAACCGGTCCATCGGCCGCCTCCCACCCGCCTCCACGACCTTCGCCTCGCCCGCAATACGGCGCTCACCGGCGTCGGTGCGCACGGGTCGGGCGCAGGTCGTTGATGACCGGCAGCCCGCCCGGACGGGGGATTAAAACAAAGTCTCTTCGTCCCGGCAACGCATGGCTGGTGCAAGGGGGTGCAAGGGTTGCAGACGATCTTGCCGCCGGGCAGGGTAGGGCGGAACGCATCCTTTTTTGGCCAAAAAGACCACGCATTGAGCGGCACGGGAAGCGGCGACTAGGACGGAGGGTCATCGTGGTCTGTCGAGTCTTGCCCTGGCTGTTCGGCGGCGCCCTCGTGGTGACGGTCGCCCCGGCGCAGGGCCAATCCAACCTCGATGCCGGCAAATCGCCTGCCCAAATCTTCTCCGACACCTGCAACGCGTGCCATCGCAGCCCGCGCGAGGTCAGGCCGACGAGCCCCGGCTTCCTGCGCGAGCACTACACCACCGGCCCCCGGGAGGCCGCGGCCATGGCGGCCTATCTTGCCTCCGTGGGCAGCGACCCGCGGGCGGTCCAGCAGCGCCGGCCGCCCGCGCTCGGTGCCGGCCAGGCCCCGGAGACGCGGCCCGCCCAGACCGCCGTCGCCGATCCCGGCAAGCCGCCGGAGGCCCCGGGCGCGCCGTCCGCCGCCGCCAAGCCGCGCCGGCCGTCGGACAGCATCGAAGCCGGCAGGGTGCCGGTCGCCGCCGGCGGCGGGACCGACTCCTCGCAATCCCCGGCGAGCACCGCGGCGCGGCCCGACCCGGCCGAAGCGTTCGAGGAATAGTCTCTCAGCCCTTGTTCTCGGATTCGGGGGGAGCCTCCGGCGCCTCCGGCGTCTCGGGCGCGGCGTCGCGGGTGCGGCGCGCCGCGAGCCCCTCGGGCTCGAAGAAGGCCTCCGCCGCCGCCGCGGCCTCCTCGGCCGCGATCTCGGCCTCGTCGCGGGGGACGGTGATATCCTCGCCCCGGGCGAGGCGCGCGGCCTCGTCGGCGTTGCGCGCGACCGTCACGTTGATCGTCGCTTCGACTTCGGGGTGGAGCGAGATCGGCACCTTGTGCAGCCCGATGGTCTTGATCGGCGCATGCAGCGCGATCTGCGCGCGGGTGACCGTGAAGCCCTTCGCCGTGACCAGCGCGGCGAGGTCGCGCGGGGAGACCGAGCCGTAGAGTTGACCGCCTTCGGCCGCCTGGCGGAGCACGGAGAAGCTCTGGCCGTCGAGCTTGCGGGCGATCTTGCCCGCCTCGCCTTTCTGCTCGAGGTTGCGCGCCTCGAGCTCGACCTTCATGGCCTCGAAGCGCGAGCGGTTCTCGTTGGTGGCCCGCAATGCCTTGCCCCTGGGCAGGAGAAAGTTGCGCGCAAAGCCGTCCTTGACGCGCACGACGTCGCCCATTTGGCCGAGCTTGGCGATGCGCTCGAGCAGGATCACTTCCATGGCTGTCACTCCATCTCTCGGATCGTCTGGATCGATCAGGTTCGCGGGCTCGGCGGCCCGCGCTTGCGTGCGACGCGGCCGCGAATGTCGAAGGCGGCGTCGGTGAGCCCTAGGACCGACATCGCCAGGACCGGCCAGCCGAGCACGAGCGCGGCGGCATAAGCACCCGCGAGCACGATGACGCGGCTCCCCATCCCGCGCGTGATCGCATGCAGCACCGCAAAGCCGAGGATGGCGAAGGCCAGCAGCAGGCTCGCCGCGAACGCGCCGGACACGATGCCGACGAGATCGGGCAGGAAAGTGCCCGTGATCGCCGCGGCGAGAAGTCCCGAGGCCGATGCCGGCAATCGCAGCGCCGCCAGATCCGGCCATGGCCGCCGCAGCCGGCCGGAGATCTTCACGACCCGCGCGGCCAGCCAGAGGTTGAGCAGGTTGGTGATGGTCGCGAACACCGCCGCGGCCAGCGGAACCACGACCACCAGCAGGTCGATCACCGACGGATCGCGCAGAATGCGCTCGTAGGTCTTGCGCAAGGTTGCTTGCAGGCTTTCCTGGTCGCTGCCGAAATTGGGAATTGCGGCGACGACGACCAGCGTCCCGATCACCGCCGCCCACAGCACCAGCCGGCCGACCGGATACCATTCGAGCGCCGCCCCGCCCCCGTCCGCCGACGGACGCGCCAGCAGCGCCAGATAGCCGAGCCACCAGGCCCCGAAGGCGATCACCGGCACGGCGATGATGAAAACGCCGGACAGGATCGCGATCGCCGCCGTGGCCGACAGCGCCGCCAGCAGCCCGGCCAGGTGGCCGAAGCCGAGCGCGGCGATCAGGATCGGCAACGGTGCGAGATAGAACAGGACGATCGCGGCGATCGAGCCGGACACCACCGACGCAAACAGCAGCGCGGCGGCCGCGCCCGCTGCCAGTCCGACCAGTACGATCTGCACCATATCGAGCTGTCCCGCTTCATCAGCGGTTAGAGACGGATCGAGGTCCGTCCCAACCGATCGCGAATGGCGAATAGCGAATGGCGAATAGCGCCGCTCGCGATTTACGCTTGCTATTCGCTACTCGCTATTCGCCATTCGCAGTTATTTCTCAGCGGATCACATACGGCAAAAGCCCGAGAAAGCGGGCGCGCTTGATGGCGCGCGCGAGCTCTCGTTGCTTCTTGGCGGACACCGCGGTGATCCGGCTCGGCACGATCTTGCCCCGCTCGGAGACGTAACGCTGCAACAGCCGCACGTCCTTGTAATCGATCTTGGGCGCATTGGCGCCGGAGAACGGACAGGTCTTGCGGCGGCGGAAGAACGGCCGGCGGGCCTGCGCCTGGGGCGGTGCCATGGTCGTCACTCCTCGCTCGTCTCGGGCGCGACCTCGTCGCCGCCCTCGCGCGGCGGCCGGCTGTCACGGTCGCGGCGATGCTCGCCCCGCTCCCGATCCCGCATGCCGCCACGCTCCCGATCGCGAAAGCCGAAACCGCGCTCGTCGCGCTCGCGGTCGCGGTCGGCCTTGCGCATCATCGCGGAGGGGCCGTCCTCGAGCTCGTCGACGCGAATGGTCAGGTAGCGCAAGATATCCTCGCTGAGCCGCTCCTGCCGCTCGACCTCGTTGAGGGCGGCGGGCGGCGCCTCGACGTTGAACATCGTGAAATGGGCCTTGCGGTTCTTGCGCAGGCGATAAGTCAACGACTTGACGCCCCACTGCTCGGTCTTGGCGACCTTGCCCCCCATCTGCTCGATGACGCCCTTGAACTGCGCGGTCAATTCCTCGACCTGCTGCGCGCTGGCATCCTGGCGCGTCAGGAAGACGTGCTCGTAGAGCGGCATGCGGATGCCTTTCCCTTTCAGCCATGCTCCTGCCGGCGCGTAGCCCTTCGAGCCCTCCGGGAAAGGCTCGAAAGCTCAGAAGGCGGGAACACGGGACGCCGGATCCATCTGGGCCCTGCCGCCGGGTGTTTGACCAGGCGGCCGTCCGTTCAGCTCCCGGCCGGGATCGAGCGGAAGCGCGCCTTATAGGGGGTTTTCCCCAAAAGGCAAGGCGGCGCGAGGTTGCTTCGCGGCCCAGCTCCGTCGACGTGGATGGAAGTCGCGAAGCAAGCTGTGGCCGATAGGCCACTCCGGCCCGCATTGCGAGATCGTTGCCACGGGTTCCTGTTGACCGCGCGACCATGGGCAAACCAAGTTTTCGAGCCCGGCGCATGCGGGTCGGCGCGCCGGACAAACCGGGTCGGCGGAACCGCGGTAGTGCGGGGCAGTACGAGGTTGATCGTGCCACTGTCGGTCGAGCGTGGTCGAAAATGGTCGCTTGCCAGCTGGCGCGTGGCGACGCTGCTCGCAGGCACGTGCCTCGGGACCGTCGCCGCGCATGCCGTCGACGGCACATGGCTCCCTACGCCCGCCACCAACGACTGGAACACCGGCACCAACTGGTCGTCCTCCCCTCTTGTGCCCGACGGCACAGCGAGCTTCGACGCGTCGAACACGGCGACCCTGACATTCTCTCAACCGACCACGGATATCGGCACCATCCAGTTCAATCCCGGCGCGCCGAATTACACGTTCACGCTCTTCCCACTACAGACGCTCAACATCACCGCAGCCGGCATCGTCAACAATGCCTCGGGTGCGCCGACATTCTCCGCCTTCGTCTCCAGCCTCGTCTTTCAGAATTCGAGCACAGCCGGCAACGCGACCATCAACAACGTCGCCGGCGGCATATTTTTCAACGACAGCAGCAACGCGGGCAACGCGACTATCAACAATGGCGGCGGCATATTTTTCAACGACAACAGTGCGGGGGGCACCGCGATCATCAACAACATGGGTGTTGTAATCTTCGCAAATTTCAGCACGGCGGCAAACGCCACCATCACCAGCTGCAGCTGCGGCAGCCTTTTGTTTGCGGATTCGAGCACCGCCGGCAACGCGACCATCATCAACAATGGCAGCAGTACCCAGTTCATGGACAACAGCACGGCGGGCAATGCAGCCATCATCACCAACAACAACGGCACCACGCAGTTTTCGGGCAACAGCACGGCCGGCGCTGCAACCATTACGACCAACAACGGCGGCGCAACGGGCTTCTTCAATGCCAGCACCGCCGGCAATGCCACTATCATCACCAACAACGGTGGCTTTACGGCCTTCTTCGACAACAGCACCGGCGGCGGCGCCCGCTTCATCACCAATGCCGGCGGGGCCGTCGATTTTTCCGGCAGCCTCGGCCCGGCCGGCGACGGCAAGATCACCGCCGGCTCGATCGAGGGCGCGGGCAACTACTTCATCGGCGGCGGCAACACCCTGATCGTCGGCGGCAGCAATCTCTCGACCGAAGTAAGCGGGGTGATCGCCGACAGCTGCGGCTGCAACCCGGGTCCGGGCTCGCTGGTCAAGGTCGGCAGCGGCACGCTCATTCTCTCGGGCGCCAACGCTTATACCGGCACGACCGACGTCAATGCCGGCACGCTGATCGTGAACGGCTCGATCGCGACCTCAAGCCTCACCACCGTCAACAGCGGCGGCGCGCTCGGCGGCTCCGGCACCGTCGGCAAGACGCAGATCAATGCCGGCGGCATTTTCGCGCCCGGCGCCGGCACCGCCGGCAGCTCGATGACGGTCGCCGGCAACCTCGCCTTCCAGTCGGGCGCGATCTATCTCGTGCAGGCCAATCCCTCGACCGCGAGCTTCGCCAACGTCGCCGGCACCGCCTCGCTCGCCGGAAATGTCCAGGCGGTGTTCGCGGCCGGCACCTATGCGCCGAGGAGCTACACCATCCTGCACTCGGCCGGCCTCAACGGCACCGCGTTCGGCGGCATCGCCGGCAACGCGCCCGCGAACTTCGTCGCGAGTCTCAGCTACACGGCGACCGACGTGCTGCTCAATCTCACGCCGCAGCTCGGCGCCAACGCAGGGGCGAGCTTCAATCTGAACCAGCAGGCGGTCGCGAACGCGATCAACGGCTTCGTCAACAACGGCGGCTCGCTGCCGCCGGGCTTTCTCGGCCTGCTCAACCTCACCGGCGGCAACCTCGCGAACGCGCTCACGCTGCTCTCGGGCGAAGCGGCGACCGGCGCGCAGCAGGGCGCGTTCCAGCTGATCAGCGAGTTCCTCTCGCTGATGCTCGATCCGTTCGTCGACGGCCGCGCCGGCGCCGCCTTTGGTCCGGCGAGCGCCTTTGCGCCCGAGCGCGAGCCGCTGCCGGACGACATCGCGCTCGCCTATGCCAGGGTGCTCAAGGCGCCCGCATACAAAGCACCGGCGACGTTCGAGCAGCGCTGGACGGCCTGGGCCAGCGCCTATGGCGGCGGCAACAAGACAAGCGGCGATCCGCTGGTGGTGGGAAGCCATGATCTTTCCGCGCGCGCGGGCGGATTTGCGGCCGGGCTCGATTATCGCTTGACCCGCGACACGGTTCTCGGCTTCGCGCTCGCCGGCGGCGGCACCAGCTGGTCGCTCGCCCAGGGGCTCGGCGGCGGCAACAGCGACGCGTTCCAGGCCGGCATCTACGGCGCGACGCGGTGGGGAGCGGCCCATGCCGCGGCCTCGCTCGCATTCGCCAATCACTGGATGTCGACCGACCGCTTCGCCGCCTTCGGCGATCACCTCGCCGCGAGCTTCGCTGCGCAGAGCGTCGGCGCGCGGCTCGAGGGCGGCTATCGCCTCGCGACCGCGGCCGGCGGCGTCACGCCCTATGCGGCGCTCACCGCGCAGAGCTTCCATACCCCTGCCTATCGCGAGATCGATGCCGCCGCCGGCGGCTTCGGGCTGGCTTACGCGGCGCGCAGCGCCGACGCCACGCGCGGCGAGCTCGGCGCCCGTTTCGACCGCGTCACGGCGGTCGCGCCGAGCGCGCTGCTGATCTTGCGGGGCCGGCTCGCCTGGGCGCACGACCGGGTGAGCGATCCCGCGCTCGCCGCCGTGTTTCAGGCGCTGCCCGGCGCGAGCTTCGTCGTCAACGGCGCGACGCCGGCAAAAGACTCCGCGCTCGCCTCCGCCGGCGCGGAGCTCAAGCTCGTCAACGGCGTCGCGCTGTCGGGCAGGTTCGACGGCGAGTTCGCGAACGGCTCGCACACTTATGCCGGCGCCGGCACGCTGCGCGTGAGCTGGTAGCGGAGGGGAGCTCGGTCCGGTCAGGCTGCGTGCGGTGCGCCGGAGCCGTCGAGCCGCTGCAGCAGCTGCGAGAGCTCGACGGCGAGCTCGACCCCCTCGCGGATCTCCTTGCACGCCAGGGCGTCGCTGCGACCCGCGCGCATCTTGCTGATCGCGTCGAGGAGCATGCGCAGATTGTCGGCGACGAGCCGGTAGCGAAAAGCCGGATCCGCGCGCGCGCGCGCAAGGTCGTCGTCGGTGACGAGCGCAATCTTGTCCATCGCCCTTCCAGCATAACCCGGGCGGGTTGTCGGTTCGTTAGGAACTAAGGTTGTCCGTTGGTTACGAGCGGCTTCCAGCCGCGGTCGCTTGCGCTTGACAGCGCAGGGAGCGCGGTGTCTTTGCGCCCGGTCTCATCGAGGCGAGTGAATGGCCGTCGCTTTCATATTCCCGGGCCAAGGGAGCCAGGCGGTCGGCATGGGCAAGGCGCTCGCCGATGCATTCCTTCCGGCGCGCGCGGTGTTCGACGAGGTCGATGCGGCGCTCGGCGAGAATCTCACCAGGATCATCTGGGAGGGGCCGGCGCAGACGCTGACGCTCACCGAGAATGCCCAGCCCGCGCTGATGGCGGTCTCGCTCGCGGCGATGCGCGTGCTGGAAGCCGAAGCGGGCGTCAGCCTCGCGCGCGTCGCGAAATTCGTCGCCGGCCATTCGCTCGGGGAATATTCCGCGCTCGCCGCCGCCGGCGCGCTCAGCGTCGGCGACACCGCGCGGCTCCTGCGCATCCGCGGTCGCGCCATGCAGAAGGCGGTTCCGGTCGGCACCGGCGCCATGGCGGCGCTCATCGGGCTCGACTTCGACGCGGCGGTCGAGGTCGCCGCCGAGGCCGCCCGTTCGCAGGTCTGTCAGGCCGCCAACGACAACGGCGGCGGACAGGTGGTCGTCTCCGGCGACAAGGCCGCCGTCGAGCGCGCCGTCGAGATCGCCAGGGCCAGGGGCAGCCGCCGCGCCATGATGCTGCCGGTCTCCGCCCCGTTTCATTGCGCGCTGATGCAGCCCGCCGCCGACGCCATGGCCGAGGCGCTGGCCAAGGTCGCGGTCAAGCCGCCGGCGGTGCCGGTCGTCGCCAACGTGCTGGTGCAGCCGATCAGCGATCCCGGCGAGATCGTGCGGGCATTGGTCGCGCAAGTCACGGGAACGGTGCGCTGGCGGGAAACGATCGCTTTCATGGCGGGGGAGGGGGTCACCAAGTTCTACGAGATCGGCGCCGGCAAGGTTCTGAGCGGGCTGGTCAAGCGTATCGCCGAGGAGGCAAGCGGCGTCGCCATCGGCACGCCGGCGGACGTCGCGGCCGTCAAAGCCTCGCTCGTTTAGAGCTCGCCCGTTCCGGCACGTTCCTTCGGACTTGGATGTACACTGGCGCTGCGGTCAAATGGAGTGATGACGGCAATCGGGACGGTCAGTTCTCGTGCAGTCGTGCTTTCCTGCGCATCCGCTGCAGGGAAATTGATCCTACCGCCATTGCCTCCAAAGCTCCCCTTGGCAGAGAATTCGGCCTGAACCCAGGGAATCGATAGATGTTCGATCTGACCGGCAAGAGCGCGCTCGTCACCGGAGCGAGCGGCGGAATCGGCGGCGCGATCGCG
>WNFF01001340.1_pt1 | contig 19807 bp, 20 predicted proteins | sample 5400441 | NCBI WGS metagenome assembly WNFF01 (sample SAMN13153345, study PRJNA577476) | soil metagenome | isolation source: 120 cm saprolite under Douglas fir tree site 2 hole 3 replicate 1 | place: USA:California | collected 2015-04-18 | reverse complement strand
TGGACCATATCGGCGGCTTGGTGACGAAATCGGGCGCGCTGGCGTTTCCGAAGGCTCAGTTCGTCTTTGTCGATACGGAGTGGAATTACTGGACCGGCAGCCGTTACGAAAGCGAGGTCAACAGTTCGCCGATGCCCGACCAGTTCAAGAAGGGCACGATTGGGGCAGCTCGAGAAAACTTGCCACCGGTCGCCAACCGATCCCGGTTCGTGAAGCAGGGCGGTGAAATCACAACCGGCGTGCACTATGTTGCGGCGCCGGGACATTCGCCGTCCCATGCCACGATCCTGTTCACCTCGGGCAAGGAGCAGTTCATGCATATGGGTGACATTGCCCACAACCCGGTGACGAGTTTGCAGCACCCCGACTGGACGCCCATCTTCGACTACGACCCCGCGCAAGCGATCAAGTCACGCAAGGCCATTCTGGACCGCGTCGCGACCGATCAGATCATGGTGATGGGCTATCATTTTCCGTTCCCGGCTATTGGACATGTCGTCCGACGCGACGCGGCATACACTGGGAACCTGCCCAGTGGATCTGGTAGCGAGCGGATGACATGTCGCCGGCGCGCGATGTCTTCCAGGCAGGAGCACTTGAGAATCGCCGTCGGGGACGACTAGCAGCACGTCGCTCTTTCGTCGCGGACTGATCTGTTGGATACGCGGGCGACCGTCACCGTATTGACGACCATCTCGCGGACTCCAACGCCGTCGTAGCGCTCATCAGTTTTTCTAGAAGTCTGGACAGGGGAGAAGAGAAATGCCGCAAAGTAACTCACGCTTTCAGCGCTTGTCGCAAGCCGCTCTGTCCCGTTCTCAGTTTCTCCAGCTCGCTGCGGGCGCGTTAGTCCCATTCGTCGGCTTGTCCCCGTCGGCTGCCGCCAAAAACCCTGAGCTGGCGCAGAACGGTGGCGCGCCCGGGACCAAGGATGCCGGGGCGTCGGACCGCATGGGGGCCATCCTCGTGAGCCAGTTCGGCCCCGTCAAAATTCATTCCTACCTCAGTCCCCTTGATGGCTTTCACGTCAATACGCAGATGATCGAGGGGCCAACGGCAGTCGTAATCTTCGATGGTCAGCTCTTGCTGCCATATGCCGACGAAGTCGCGTCATACGTGCAGACGCTGGGCAAGCCCGTCGAGCGGATTATTCTCTCGCATGCGCATACCGATCACTGGTCTGGTCTTCAGGTTCTGACCGAGCGTTTCCCCGACGCCCGTGTGTTCGCCCTGGACGGGGTTGCCGACCAGCTCCGCGTCAGAGGCCAAGCGAGAATCGATAGCTTCCGCCCGATATACGGTGACAGGATCGCGACGAAGGTCACCGTCCCGACGGAGACAATCACCGAAGGTGTGCAACGGATCGACGGCATCACCTATGACTTCAAGCGGTTCGTCGACGCTGAATCGGATTTGCAGCTGGCCGCTCTGCTGCCCGAGCAAAAAGTGTTGATGGCGTTCGACCTGGTGTTTTCACCGAACGAACACGTATTCACCGTCGTGGATCATTTCGATCACTGGATGATCGTTCTCGACCAGCTCGACGTGCTTCAGGGCTACGACACGATCACTATCGGGCATGACACGCCCGTCCACCGCTCCGCGATCGACAGCACGATTACCTACATCAAGCGCGCCAAGGAGATCCACGCGGCGTCCGCCGACGCGAAAACCTACAGCGAGAGCCTAAAAGCCGCTTTCCCCGACCGGCAGCTGGCCAGCATGGTCGATTTCTCCGCCAAGCTTCTTTACGCCGCGCGTCGTTGAATGGCGCGAGTAGCCACCACCCTCACAACAAAGGTCGGACAGATAAAAAGCGAAAATGAGCAATGAAAGTTCTTCAAATTTCCAAGCACGGCTTTCCCATAGATGTCATGGAGCTTGGCGACATTTCCGAGCCCGGTGCGCTGGTAGCCGTCGGGCTGTCGGCGGCGACGGATGAGATCACGCGAATTTATGGAGAACGGTAATGCGCGCGATCGAGGCAAAGACTTTCTCGGGCTATGACGGGCTGCGGCAAGTCGAATTGCCCAAGCCGCAACCCGCAAAGGACAGGGTACTGGTTCGCGTGACAGCCGCCGGCGTCACGCCGCTCGAATACACGGTCCTGTCGGGTGGACACCCTCGAGCCAAGGCGCCGCTGGTGCTCGGCAATGAGGGCGCGGGTCTCATTGAGGACGCCGGCGATTCCGGGCTCGCGGTGGGAAGCCGCGTGATGTTCACAGGACCCTACGGTGTAGGTGAGAATGGCACGTGGCAGGAATGGCTGCTGGTGAGATCTGAACATCTGGCGCTCGTGCCGGACGCGATCGACGACGTCGCCGCGGCCAGCCTTCCCGTGGCCTATCTGACGGCGCAGGTCACCCTGACGCTGGCTGGATTCAAGCCGGGCATGACGGTGCTGGCTCCTGGGATCGGCGGGTCGGTCGGCAACGCGACTTATCAGCTCGCACGGGCGCAGGGCGCCGGCAAGGTGATTTCGACGGCCGGCAGCGCGGCGAAAGCCGCCAGGGCGCACGAGCTTGGCTTCGAAGACGTTGTCGACCTATCCGCAGAAGGCCTCGCCGAGGGCGTTCGCCGGATAACGGCCGGCAAGGGTGTCGATATCGTTATCGAGAGCATCGGCGGGAGCGTGACCAGTGAGGCGCTGAGCAGCCTTGCGCTCGGCGGCGTCCTGATCACGTTGGGCTATTCCGCCGGGCGGAAAACCACAATTGATGTGACAGACCTGATTTGGAAGCGTGCGCGGATGGCCGGCTTCTCTCTGTTCGCCCAATCGCCGACCGCGATCGCCACAGCGTGGCAGGACGTCATCCCACTGATGGTGACCGGATCCGTCAAACCCATTGTCGAGCGGGTCTACGCTCTTCCCGAAGCAGGTGCAGCCTTGCGCCATCTGATCGAGGATCGGCCGTTTGGCAAAGTCGTCTTGAAGGGATGATCGACGTTGCAAGCGGATATCAACAGCTCGCGCACACGCATTATCCAATGGGACGAGTCGCGGCAATGGGTGCGGGTGCGGTGGGCTGCTACTACGGCTTCAAGCTGGCGCGCGCCGGACACGATGTGGTGCTAATCGGGCGCCCTCAACTTGTCGAGGCGGTCGAGCATCAGGGGCTCAGGCTCGAAACGCAAGCCTTCAACGAACACATTCGCGTCTCTGCCAGCACCGAAGGGAGCGCGGTGCAGGGCGCGCAGCTCGTGCTCTTTTGCGTGAAGTCCACCGACACCGAAAGCGCCGCGGCTGCCATCAAGCCGCATCTTGCGCCGGATGCGTTGGTGCTGTCGTTGCAAAACGGCGTCGAGAACGCGGACCGACTGCGTGCGCTGCTGCCACAGGAAGTGATCGCAGCCGCGGTATATGTCGGGACCGAAATGGCCGGGCCGGGGCATGTCAGGCATCATGGCCGCGGCGAACTGGTCATCGAGCGGTCGAAGGCCAGCGATGATGTTGCGCGCGCGCTGATCGCAGCGGGCGTGCCGACCGATATCTCCGACAACGTGCGCGGCGCGTTGTGGGCGAAGCTAATCACGAATTGCGCGTACAACGCGCTATCGGCGATTGCACAATTGCCCTACGGCCGGCTCGTGAAGGGTGAGGACGTGACCGTTGTCCTGCGCGACCTCGTCGATGAATGCGTGGCCGTTGCGAAAGCCGATGGCGTGACGCTTCCGGGCGATGTCGATGCGGCCGTCCGCAAAATTGCCGAGACCGCGGCCGGCCAGTACTCATCGACCGCGCAGGATCTGGCGCGCGGCAAGCGCAGTGAGATCGATCATCTGAACGGCTTCATCGTGCGGCGTGGCGAAGCGCTGGGCGTCGCGACGCCCGCCAACCGGCTGCTGCATGCGATCGTCAAGCTGATTGAGAGCAGGTAGCGGATTCATCGCAGAGGGGCCGCCGCTGGCAATCGCAAGACCGACCGCCGGCATCACGATCTTCATCATGCGGGCGATGTCAGAGCGTCGCTACCTCCGCAAGCGTCTCGTGCGCGGCGCGCACCACCGCCTCGGCGTTGATGTCGAACTTCTTGTAGACGTCGGCGATCTTGCCTGAGGCGCCAAAGCTGTGCATGCCGACGAAGCGGCCTTCGAGACCGATGTAGCGCTCCCAGCCGAGTTCGACCGCCGCTTCCACCGCGATGCGCGCACGGGTCTTGCCGAGAACCGCCTTCTTGTAGGCGGGGTCCTGATACTCGAAGAGCAGACGGCACGGCATGGAGACAACGGCCGTCGGGATGCCTTCCTTCTGGAGCAAGTCTCGCGCCTCGACCGCGAGATGCAATTCCGAGCCGGTGCTTAGGATGGTGAGCTTGCGCTCGCCGCCCTCGGCTTCCAGCAGGACATAACCGCCCTTGGCCGACTTGTTCTCGTTGCCGGGTTCGCGACGGAGCAGCGGCATCGGCTGGCGGGAGAGCGCGATGAGGGCGGCCTGGCGCGGTGTATCCAGGATCAGCTCCCAGCACTCGGCGGTCTCGACCGGATCGCCCGGGCGATAGACCGCAAGGTGCGGGATGGCCCGCAGCGCCGCGAGCTGCTCGACCGGCTGATGGGTTGGGCCGTCCTCGCCGAGGCCGATCGAATCGTGCGTCATGACGAAGATCGTGCGGACTTGCATGAGCGCCGCGAGGCGGATGGAGGGGCGGCAGTAATCCGAGAAGCATAGGAAGGTGCCGCCGTAGGGGATCAAGCCGCCGTGCAGCGCGATGCCGTTCATGGCAGCGGCCATGCCGTGCTCGCGCACACCGTAATGCATATAGGTTCCGTCGTATTCGCCGGGCCTGATCTCGATCATGCCCTTTGCCTTCGTGTTGTTCGACGGCGTGAGGTCGGCAGAACCTCCCAGCAGTTCAGGGATAGCGGCGGCGAGATGGTCGAGCACCGCGCCGCTGGCGGAACGGGTCGCCATTTCCTTGCCGCTCGAGATGAACTCGACGCGGGCTGCCGCGATCGCCTTCTTCCAGTCGGGCGGCAACTTCCCGTCGTTGCGGCGCTCGAACTCTGAGCGCAATTCGGTCGGCGCCGTTTTGACGCGGTCGGCCCAGGCCATGCGGGCCTTGCGGCCCTTGGACCCGATCATGCGCCACTCGCGCAGCAACGGCTCTGGAATCACGAACGGGGGCGAATCCCAGCCGAGGATCTTCCGCGCGCCGGCGATTTCCTCTTCACCAGGCGCGTCGCTATGGGCCTTCTGGGTGCCGGCCTTGGTTGGGAAGCCGAAGCCGATGATGGTCTTGCAGGCGATCATCGACGGCTTGTCAGTCACGGCGCGTGCGGCGGTAGTGGCGTCGCGAATCGCGTCGGTGTCGTGTCCGTCGATCTCCTGGACGTGCCAGCCGGAGGCGCGAAAGCGCTCGACCTCGTTGTCGGAGACCGCGAGGCTGGTCGCGCCGTCGATCGAGATCGAGTTGTTGTCCCAGAAGGCGATGAGATGGCCGAGCTTGTAATGGCCCGCCATGGAGATCGCTTCCTCGCTGATTCCCTCCATCAGGCAGCCGTCGCCCATGAAGACGTAGGTCCAATGCTTGCACAGGTCGTCACCGAACTTGGCGTTCAGGATGCGTTCTGCAAGGGCGAAGCCCACCGAGTTCGCGATGCCCTGGCCGAGCGGGCCGGTCGTCGTCTCGATGCCGTCGGCGTGCTTATACTCCGGGTGGCCAGCCGTTTTGCTGTCGATCTGGCGGAACCGCTTCAACTCCTCCAGGGTCATATCCTTGACGCCGGTAAGGTAGAGCAGGCTGTAGAGCAGCATCGAGCCGTGACCGTTCGAGAGCACGAAGCGATCGCGGTTGAACCAATGCGGATCGGCCGCATCGAATTGCATGAAATCCCTGTAGAGAACGGTTGCGATGTCGGCCATGCCCATGGGCGCGCCGGGATGACCGCTCTTGGCCTGCTGAACGGCGTCCATCGAAAGAAAGCGGATGCAGTCGGCCATATCGCGCAGGTGCTGGTCGCGGGGCTTGGGGACCGTCTTGATGGCCGGAGCGGGTGTGACATCAGTCATGATTGGAGCTCTTTCTCTTGGCGAGATCGGCTGAGGTGGCAAAGGGTTCGGCAGCAGCTTCGCGGGCGCCCGAACCGGATGCCGATCCTACGCGAAATTCCCCGCTGTCGTGCGCCCATTGGCGCCGCGATTCAAAGCCGGAGGACTCGGGTTCGTTCCGGACGACCATATATCGGTTAGGTCGTTGTTTGTTGGAGTTTGCGGCCATGTCCTTCCGACCGAGCGACCTTGCCGGCCGCATGGCGCGGCGGGGGCGGAACGCGCCGGACGGCTTCCTGCGGGAGACATTTTCGCTTCCGCGCGAACAGGCCCGCGCCAAGGCTAAGGCCTTTCTGAAGGCGTATCCGAAGGCTGCCTATATGAGCGAAGTCGAACGGTGGCGCGAGCTGCCGGACGGCGCCATTGAATTCACCATGCGCCGGCTGCGGACCGCGGACTAATGGCCGGCGAGGAAGACAAACTTGAAATCGTTCCGGAACGGACCGTCGAGGTTCGCGAGACGCGCACGCTGTTTCGGCTGACGCCGGCTACGGATAACGACCTGAGCCGTTCCAGCCGGCAGGTCGCCGTCGTCGCGGCGGATACGGAGGACGAGGCCCGGCAGATCGCGTCCATGCACGACGCCTTCGGGCGCAACTGGCGGGATCCGCTTTTTGCTATCGCCGACGTCATGGAAACGCCCGAGACACAAGTATTCGGCGATGTGATCTTCCGCTCAGAGCCCGTGGCGGCAGAAGGGCGCAAACGTGTGGCGAAACGCCGGTGACATGGAACGCGCGCGGTTCTGGTTCGTTTTCCGCCCATGAACGTTTCGCTTTCCCAACTGCTTGAGGAATCCTTCCAGATAGCCTGGGAATACCTCGAGCGAACGGGCGAACTGGGCGACGGCGCTACCGCAAGCCGGTTTCTCAGCGACGCCATCGAGACCATGATCCGCCAGGGTCAGCGCAGCCGGCTGGCCCTCTCCAATCGTGCCATCAGCGCCTATCAGCGTTTTCGATTATCAGGTGCAACGGGATCCAAGCCGGCGGCGTGCTCGTCCGCCTGAGACCGCCACCATCGAAATTTTAAAATCAGGAATCGCGAAATGTCAGCAAGTGACGACGAGTTGGTCGACCGGATGGCGAAGAAACATTCGGTGTCGCCCGCGGCCGTGCAGGTCGTGCTGGCCGCCCTCCGCAGCGGAGGCGGCCCGGATGGCCCAGTTCGACGGGTCGGATGGAGCCAGTTCGACACGCCGGACCCTTACCAATCCGTGATGGAACATCTATTCATCAGTCGAGGTCGACCGCAGGAAAGCTTATTGATACTGAAATGATTGCCTGATCAAAATATGATCAGTTCCTTTGGCCCGCGTCCGTCCGGGATGATCCTTGTCATCCATCCCGCTTCAGCTTACGTTGTCCCCAATGCGTGTCCTTGCGCGATTGATCGAAGACCCGTTCGACATTCCGATTGAGCGCCCTGAGTACCCCAATACGCGCCACCATAGTTGGTCCATCCTGCTCGGCGACAAGAATACGGGAATGACCGTTTCTGGCGCCGCGCAAAGCGGACGTCAGGCGAGTCCTTGTCGCACTCGCAGGAGAAGGGCCTTCGTGGTTCAGTCGGGCACGCAGATCATCAATCGATCCTCAGCTTCGCGTCGCGCACAGCCTCGCTCCACTTCTCTATTTCCAGCTTGATCCGGCGCCGAACTCATCCGGTGTCGCGCCAGTTCATCGATAGTGCCCGATCGCGACCAAAGCCTAACATAGCTTCCACCGGAATTGACCGCCCGCCGGCCACTCGCCATACTTCCCGTGAAGACGAGCCCATAAGACTCGCCGACTCCGGGAGAAGAAAATGAACAACATATTGGCCGTCCTCGGGGGGACGTTGATGTCTGCCGTGTGGCTCATACCAGCCGCCCTGGCCCAGACGGCATGCGTCACCCAGAACATGGCCGTTCCAGCCGGCGCCAACACGAGCGACAATGCGGCGCCCTTCTTCATCGACACGACGGGCCTCGACTTCAGCACCAAGCCGCCGACGCGCGATCCGAAGAACCCGAACTATCCGCGCGCGACGGAGCTGCCCGACGGCACCCTGCCGCCGGCCGGCGCCGAGGGGAACTTCATCATCGGCCCGACCCACGCGCCGGCGCCCGAGACCGTGGCGAAGGACGGTGTTCCGAAAGGCTCCGCCATCTCATTCACGATCTCGTCGAAGGAGAGCGTGATCTACAATCCCGGCCTGATCCGCGACGATGTGGCGGGCTGCGGCAACAGCTCGATCATGATCGCGACGACGGCGCCGGGCGACAAGTCGAACATGATCGTCACCACCAGCCACCCCGGCACCTGGACGCGCACGATCGACGTCTATGTCCCGCCGAACTATTTGCGCGGCACGGAGGCGCCGTTCATCGTGCTGGGCGACGGCGGCTCGACCGCCTGGAAGGACATGAACACCACCCTCGACAATCTGATCCAGCAGCGCCGCGTGCCGCCGATGGTCTCCATCCAGATCGGCGATGGCGGGCAGGACGCGCAGGGCGCCCAGCGCGGGCGCGAATACGACACGGTGTCGGGGACCTATGCGCAGTTCGTGGAGCGCGAGGTGTTGCCGCTCGTCGAGCAGCGCGCCGGCGTGAAGCTCACGAAGGATCCCGAGGGCCGCGCGACCATGGGGCTGAGCTCGAGCGGCACGGCGGCCTTCACCATGGCGTGGTTCCATCCCGAGCTCTATCGCCGGGTGCTGGCCTATTCGCCGACCATGGTGAACCAGCAATGGCCGTGGGATCCGTCGCTGCGCGGCGGCGCCTGGGAATATCACAGCCCGTGGGCGGGCCCGGCCGGCCCCAACCTCACCGTGAAGGCCGGCGTGCTCACACCGTCGGAGGCGCCCGGCGCGCCGCTGATCCCGAGCTCGCCCGCAAAGCCGATCCGTTACTGGTTCGAGATGGGCGATCAGGACCTGTTCTATCCCAACCCGACGATCCCCGACGGCATGCACGACTGGACGTTGTCGGCCGAGCTGATGGCCAAGGTGCTGGCCGCCAAGGATTATCACTACCAGTTCCTGTTCGCGCGCAACGCCAAACACGTTGACCGGCCGACCGTCGCGCAAACCCTGCCGGCGGCGCTGGAATGGACGTGGAAGGGCTATCCGATTCCGTAAGCGCGTCACCGCGACAGAAGCGCGTCATCGCGCCGGCAACGCTGACACCATTCTGCTGCTCGGCTCTAATTGCGCCAACCGAGGCTTTGCGGGAGCCACGATGGTTGGGCATCTTGTACGGGCCGGGCCGGTGCCTGCGCATTTTGTACGGACCGGTCCTGTGGCTGGGCATTTTGCTCGGGCCGGGCCTGTGCTCCTGCATCTTGCGCGCGCCGCATTTGTGCTCGGGCATTTCTGACGTTCTTGGCTCGGGCATTTTGCACGGGCCGAACCCGTCGCTGCTTTTGCACGTGCGGGATCTGTGGTCGGGCATTTTCTGCGACCGGCGCTTGGGCATCTTGCACAGGCTGCACGCGCTGGCCCTGCGGCCGTGCATCTTCCTCTTGTGCAGGCTCTACGCGTGCGACCTGTGGCCGTGCATCTTTCTCGGCCGCCCAGGCCTGGAACTGATTTAACAAGACGTCGGCGGATGGCTGACGGATTTCAGCCTGACCTTGATCGGCAGTTTTAGAAGCGGCAGCAATTTCGCTGCCTGTCGGCGCCTCGTTTGCAGCCGGCGGCAAAGCCTGAGCATCGGCGGTTGATTGAATTGACGGCATCGACTGACCGGTGTCATCCTGAGGCGTCGATGTGGCGAACAGGGAAGCCATGGCGTTCTCAAAGTGCACGAGTGGATTTTCCACCGATACAATCGCGAAAACGATCGCCGCCGCCGTTACAACCAAAATACTTGTCTTGACGATTCGCGACCAGATAACCGCTCTGTCCTTTCCGATAACCGGCTGCTCGTGTTGTTCGGCATGATCGGAGAGAAAGAGAGGAATAGAATCGTTCGTCGCCATCGGTGATGCCTCCATGCTAAGCGCAAAATCGGGCATCCCGGCATCAGCTTCTTATTGCTCTTGTTGATCGGCACCCTGCTATCGAGGCGTGAAAAAGCAGGAATCGCCGGCACGATTTAGGAGAAACCTTGATTTCATTGGGGCGTGACCGCAACGATTTTTCATTGGTTTTTGTGGACCGGTAACCTGCGACCTCTGAGATGATGGAACAGTCCGGACACAAGTCGATCGACACCCTGCGCTTGCGAAATTTACCTCTATCCTCGTGCAAGATCGAGCAGCCGGTCCCTCTCGGAATTCTGCGGTCGCGCGCGCCCTGCGCCCCTCCGGCCTCTATACGTGGCGATCGCTATCATGATCCATGTTGCGTGGAATGCCAGTCCGGCCAGAAGGACCAATTGACCGGGAATGGGCCCAATCGCTGCTCGCGTCCAGAACTCCTGCAGTGAGGCGACCGGCGCCGGATGGATGAGCAGTTTTCCGATGTAGGCGGTCACCTGGATCGCGAAAATCCAGCTGTAGTTATGCCGGAGCCTGCGGCCCACGGCTTCAGGATAGCTAATATGAAGGTTGGGGGCTCGGTAATCCTGGTAGAGAATATCGTTCCAGCCATTCTCGACCTGGACGCCATGGCCGCGAAGAATTGGACCGAAGAAATACACTTCGAGGACATGCGCGCGCATGCGCCAAAAATCGAAGAAGCGGTAACGCCGGGCCTCGATGTGCAGGAAGGTAGCAACCAAAAGTCCTACCAGTACCAACGGTAGAGGGGACGCAGATTCGCTGCTAAACGTGAGTGACAATGCAATACCAGTTGTAAGGACCGCCCAATTGGTCGTTGTATCGAGGCGTGTACGCCAGACAGTGCTGCGGTACAGCTCGCCGCGATAGAGGTGCGACAACGCGGTGATATCAGCTGTGTTGAATGCGGATTGCTTACCTTCGATATTGCTTTCACTCATTGTTTTGATCCCTTGCCGCTCTTGGTCATTCACGATCCCAACACATGATGCTGCTTGGCCATGTTCTAATATGCCCACCTGTTGTCAGGGCCCAAGGGAAAAAAGTGCCCCGTTGCGCGCGATGGCGCATATGCCGTTGGACCGCCGATGTACAATGAACGGTCGCAAGGGGGCGCATCAGCCTTGGCGCACAAAGTCCCGACAATTTCAGCGTCCGCTGAACAGGTCCCTCACGGCCTGTTGCTGTCTTATGGATCGGATTTCCCCGATTATTTGCGCCGCGCGGTCGGCTACGTCGACAATATCCTGAAAGGTACGAAGCCCGGCGATCTGCCGATCGAACAGCCGACGCGTTTCAAGCTGGTCATCAAAGCCCTCGGCCTCTCCGTTCCGCTGCTGGCCGCGGCCGACGAAGTCATTGAGTGACGCGAGGGGATTTTTGGTATTGGGCACGAAGCCGACGTAGCGATCAAGCTGACGATGTCGGTGACGCAGGATCTCGCCGCCGTCACACGGTGACCGCGGCGCCCCGTCGGGCCGTCCTTGCGGGCGTCGGGCCCCTCGCATGCCTTATCATGAACGGCGACCTGCCTCGAACATAAGTTGTGGAACGTTTAAGATGCAATTCGCCGAAGAAAGGTGTAAGCTGGCTTTCTTACAGTTCAGATTCGACAAGGCGTAGCGCCTCCTAACCTCCATCGTTGCGATGAGCAAGAAACAAGTAACAGTACTCTTCAGCGGCGGAGTCGATTCCACTTCCTGCGTTCGCTTTTTCTCGGACAGAGACTACGACGTGCGTGCTCTCTTCGTGGACTATGGACAAGCGGCTGCCGCGGCCGAAGCTCAAGCTGTCGAAACTCTCAAAACCCTTATGAACGTTCCTCTCACGGTAATCAAAGCTAGGTCAGATCTTTCTTTTGGCACAGGCGAGCTTGTTGGTCGAAACGCTTTTCTGATTTTTGCGGCCATGCTCTTGGGAGACTGCAAAGAAGGTTTGTTGGCAATAGGTGTCCACGCTGGAACGCCTTATTACGATTGCTCCCCGACGTTCATTGATCGAGTAAACGTCCTCGTTCAGGAGTGCACAAATGGACGGCTAACGGTCGTGGCCCCCTTCGTTCGTTGGTCGAAAGATGATGTGTATTCGTTCTTCTCAGCTTTGAAGCTCCCGCTCTCTCATACTTACAGCTGTGAAGCAGGAAGCGTTCCGCCGTGCGGACAGTGTGCCTCTTGCATGGATCGGGTGAGGTTCGAATGTTCGCAAAGCGCCGCATTTTGAAAGTTGGAAACGCTCCGAGTGTTAAGACCCCAATATTGTTGCCATCATTTTCGAGCAAGGGCTTTCCGAATATCGCGAACATCTTGAAGGCGATGGAAGAATATATTTCTGATGAAATCTTGGTGAGCGCATATGATCTTCATTTCAAAGAACTAGAATCTGGCTTCGACTTTGCATCTGTAATTTTCTTAGATAGCGGTGGTTACGAAGCTTCAAAGGAATCCGAATTGTCCGAGACATTCGATAGGGAACATCTCGCAAGGCCTTGGGTACCTGAGATGTATGCGGAAGTCATATCTAAGTGGAGCGCGTTGTCGCCGACGATTTTTGTTAGTTTCGATCATCCAAAGAATCGCTGCGGTATCTTTGAGCAGGTCGAGCGCGCTAAAGCATTGTCGCTTCCGCCCTCAGGCGGGCACTATGCCAAGTCGCTTCTGATAAATCCAGAAACCGTAGATTCAAAACGTGTTCACTTAGCGAAAGTAGTCCCCGCTATTAGCAAGATGACCGATTTTGCGGTAATCGGCGTGACCGAGAAAGAAATCGGCAATTCGATGTTAGATCGAATGATCAATGTCGCCAGACTGCGACAGGAATTGAATCGGCACCATCCAGATATACCGATTCATGTTTTTGGTAGCTTAGATACGATCTCGACGTATCTCTACTTCTTGGCTGGCGCGGATATCTTTGATGGATTGACGTGGCTTCGATACGCATTTTCAGACGGGGACACGATCTATCGTCATTCGTTTGGCACTATGAATCTGCCGCTAAATACCAACTCGGATATCGTGGAAGGCCGCTGTTGGACCAACAATTACCAATACATGCAGCAGATGAGACTCAATATGATGAAATACTTGTCAGACGGTGCGTTTGAGCATTTTGGAAAGCACCACGCTCATATCAAAAATGCGTTTGACACAATGAAAGCGGCAATCGGAGACTGATAATGGGTGGCGGTGGTGGAGGTGGTCCTTTCGTCGGACGGTCGCCGGAACAGTTGGTGAAGCAAGTTCGTGAGACCGAAGACGAAACGGCAGTAAAGGAGTTTGAGACCGAATTATCGGGCATCATCATGGACCTGCTTGCATCGGCCAACAGCAGAGACGTAGGCAAAGCCCAAGAGCGTTTGGATGATGTAAAAGACGCGCTCGAAGGTCCATTGAAGAACTCGGTGGATACTTTTTGGAGGATCTGTCGCTAAGAAAACGTATGTCGATGGTCTGAGCGATATAGATTCATTGCTAATTCTTGATGATTCTTCGTTGGAAGGCTCCGCTCCGTCAGAAGCATTAAGGAAAGTTGCTGAAATTGTTCAAAGGGAGCTAGGTGGATCCGCAGCCATTACTACAGGCAAGCTTGCCGTCACCGTCAGATACCAGGATGGTATGGAATTGCAGCTTCTCCCGGCATTTAGAACCAAGGATGGTTTGAAAGTACCGTCTTGGCTGCATGATGGTTGGTCGAGCATTTCCCCGGAAAACTTTCAGAACGAACTAACTAAGCGAAATGAGCAATGCGGAGGCAAACTGGTTCCCACGATTAAGTTGGCCAAGGCGGTGGTCGCAACTCTTCCTGAAAGCCAGCGGCTTACTGGGTATCACGTTGAGAGTTTGGCCATTGCGGCATTCAAAGATTACTCGGGACCAAAAACTACGGCTGCGATGCTGCCTGTGTTCTTCGATAAGGCTCGCGAGCTTGTAACTGCGCCAATCCGCGATAGCACCGGACAGTCAGTGCACGTGGATGAGTACCTCGGTCCAGCTGGGAGCGCGCAGCGCGAGGCAGCGAGTCACATTCTTGGCCGTATAGGGAAACGAATGAGAAACGCGAGCGCCCACAAGTCGAAAGACCAATGGCAGGCTATCTTTGGTCTGACCGATGAGTAAGTATGAGATTGGGTCAAGAGAAGAGGTCGAGCGCATCCGGCGTGTGGCCGATCAGCTTTGCACTGCCCACGCTGCGCTAAGGGATCGCTTCAAACGCCGCACGCTCCTTCTCGATATTGTCATCTTGCTCGCGTCGGCTTGGCTCACAGCGCTCGCATTTATCGATCCACGTTTAGGCAAATGGCTGATACCATTCGGCATTGATTCGCAGCTCTGGATTGGTCTGTTCGGAGTTATCGTGTTTTTCCTCACGCTCATCCAATTCAAAGTCGATTGGGGTGGTAAGGCCGAAGCACACGCGCGTAGCTTCGGTATGTATGCCGAGGTGAAAAGAGAAGCCGGTTACTTGCTTGCTGCCAGTGCAGATATTCCCGCGAGAGAATTCCAGAGACTGGCGGCCCGTTACGACATGGCTAGCGATGTCGGCACCGGCGTTCCAGAAAAGAATTTCCTGCAACTGAAACGGCGGCATCTTATGAAGGTCCGAATTAGTAAGCTCTTGGACCAAAATCCAGGCGCCGGCATTCTTTTAACCAAACTTAAGATGATCTTGAGCGATAATTTTTCTTGGCCAAACCGGTAGACCAAAGATGCAAGCTTTGATCGACCACTATAAAGCGGCGAAGAACTGGATTTGCAGTTCTCCATATTCTGACGAAGTACGCTGGCAGGAGTCCTTATCCATCGAAAATCTGGATGAAAGTCATTTTCTTAGGGAATATGCATGGGTGGTTCTCAATTCCGGATTCAAAGAAGCCATTATTCGAAAGCGATTTAACTTCATATCCCTTTGCTTCTGCGATTGGGAATCCGCCAAATCGATAGCCAAGAACGAACGCATCTGCGTTGAGACGGCGCTGACAGTTTTTCGCAACCGGAAGAAACTTGAAGCGATCTCATTCACCGCGAACCTAATCGCTCGTGATGGGTTCGAAGGCTTTTCGTTTTCCTTGCGCGATGACGTTGTGCTCGCGCTAAGGCAGTTGCCGTATATCGGCGAAGTAACCAGTTGGCACCTGGCGAAGAATTTAGGGGTAGACGTGGCGAAGCCCGATCGGCATTTGGTCCGTCTTGCGACTCGTTTCGGCTATTCTGATGTAGCAGCAATGTGCAAGGACATCTCCGCCGCCGTTGGTGATCGGATTTCGGTTGCAGACTTAGTGCTTTGGAGATTTGAAGAGCGGACTTTCGCGTGAGATAATCGCGTCCCACGCCGCCGCGCGATGGTTAGAGATGGAGTGCAATCGTCGTAATTCGCGCCAGCGAGACGTCGAGATAGCGCCTTGCGTCTGGGCGCACCCGGGCGGGGAGAGGTGGAAGAGTTGGCCTTGGCTTCGTCACACAGGCGCGAGGCGAGGTTGTCGCGGCGTAGCCGACATGAACGCAATCGCGTTCACCTGCAATTTCCCGCCCGCTTGCCAAAAACGCGGCAAAACGGTGTGAGTTGCGGGAGCGACTCGGTCTTTTGATTCTAGCTGTGTCGAGTCTTATTTCTGATTTTCCGAAAAATAGTTCTGTTCCCAATTACCCCAAATCAGATCTAGAACTTTTCGCATCCCACCTCACCAGAGGGGCGTATCGCTATCGTCACGGACGCGGGGTGCGGATGCGGTGGACGCGGCAGCGTCAGGCGTGAAACGTGATGCAGGGCGGGTCTGACAAGGATCTGTGAGCGATCAAACGGCGCGCTGACGAACGATGTTGTTGCGTACGGCGAAGTCGTGTGGTCCTGACGCCCCGACGCTGGCGTCAAGTCTTGCGGAGGTGCAGCCGCCCAACCGGGTTGGGATGCGCCGGATATCCGTAAGGCGACGGTGGCAAAAGAGCCCGGTCACCGGGGAGCGCGAAGGAAACCGTTAAAACCATTGCGTGCGGGGATGCCGGGTGATTCCGGGGTACTCGTTGTTACTCGTGTGCTTCCTGCCAATACAAGTGCACACGAGGCCGCGGGTGCAACGGGCATCCGGCATTCCCCACGCCCTCAAGGGGCGGAAGATTCAGCAAAGCCTCGGGCGCATCGCGCGGCGAGGCCGCGAACGTGTGTTTGGAATTAGGAAACCGTCATTGCGAGCGAAGCGAAGCAATCCATCTTTCTTTCTGTGGCGGCGATGGATTGCTTCGCTCCGCTCGCAATGACGTGGAGGGAGGTCGCGTCGCGTAACGAGGCTGAAACCGATCGGCTGAGAGCCTTACCCCAGCAACACCGCGTCCGCGCCGTTCACCGCCTCGGCGCTGTCGATCACGGTGCGCTCCAGCGAGGCCGCATGCACCGAGATGTTCTCGGCAAAGAACCGCGCCAGCGTAACGTAGCGCTGCGGGTCGCCGGCGCCTTCGCCGAGATCGCGCGCGGCCAGCGCTTCACCGGCGAGCATGCATCCGCCGAGCGTCGATCCGAACAGTCTGAGATAAGGCGTCGCACCCGCCAGAGCGTCGTTCGGCGTGGAAGTTACGCGCTCCAGCAGCCATCGGCTGGTGCGATCGAGCGATCCCAATGCATCGCGCAGTTTTGCGCCGGCGGTGCCGAACGCCGGATCATTGGAGGTTTCGACCCGCTTGACGATCTCCGTGAGTTCGTCAAGCAAGGCCCACACCGACTCGCCGCCATTGGCGGCGAGCTTGCGCGTCACCAGATCGATCGACTGGATGCCGTTAGTGCCTTCATAAATCGGAGTGATGCGCGCATCGCGAAGGTGCTGCGCGGCGCCGGTTTCCTCGATAAATCCCATGCCGCCGTGGATTTGCACGCCGAGGGAAGCGACCTCGTTGCCGATGTCAGTGGAGAACGCTTTTGCAATTGGCGTCAAGAGCGCGCCACGCGCGGCGGCCAGGCCGCGTACCTTTGGGTCGGTCGCCCGCACCGAAACATCGAGCGCGACCGCGGTGGCGTAGCAGATCGTGCGCGCCGCTGCGGTCAGCGCGCGCATCTGCATCAGCATCCGCTTGACGTCGGGATGCACGATGATGGGGTCCAGGCCGTCGCTCTTCTTGCCGACGGCGCGGCCCTGGCGGCGTTCCTGCGCGAATGCCAGCGCCTGCTGATAGGCGCGGTCGGCGATGCCGACGCCTTCGAGGCCGACCCCCAATCGAGCCTGATTCATCATCGTGAACATGCAGAGCATGCCGCGATTTTCCTCGCCGATCAGGTAACCGGTGGCACCGCCCTTGTCGCCCATGGTCATGGTGCAGGTCGGCGAGGCGTGCATGCCGAGCTTGTGCTCGACGCCGCTCGGATAAATATCGTTGCGGGCGCCGAGCGAGCCATCGGCGTTGACGAGGAACTTCGGGATCAGGAACAGCGAAATGCCTTTGGTGCCCGCGGGCGCATCGGGCAATCGCGCCAGCACGAAATGCACGATGTTATCGGTCATGTCGTGATCGCCATAGGTGATGAAAATCTTGGTGCCCGAAATGCGATAGCTGCCATCCGGTGCGCGCTCGGCGCGGGTGCGCAGCGCGCCGACATCCGATCCCGCCTGCGGCTCGGTGAGCTGCATGGTGCCAGGCCACTCGCCGGACACCAGCTTTTCGAGATAGATCTTTTTCAGCTCAATGCTGCCATGGGCATCGAGCGCCTCGATCGCACTCAGCGTCAGCAGTGGGCAGAGGCCGAACGCGATGTTCGAGGCGCTCCAGATCTCGGTGCAGGCCGCATTGATCGCCAGCGGCAGGCCCTGGCCGCCAAACGCTTCCGGACCGGACACCGCGTTCCACCCCGCCGCCGACCAGCGCTGGTAGGCATCGGGCCAGCCCGGCGCGGTGGTCACCTTGCCAGCCTCGAGCCTGATGCCGTTTTCGTCGCCCACCCGATTGAGCGGCGCCAGCACGTCGGAGGCAAAGCGTCCGGCTTCCTCTAGCACGGCGGCGGTGATGTCGGCGTCGAAATCGCCGTAATGGCCGGCTTTCACCGCAGCTTGCAGGCCGGCGCCATGATTGAGGGCGAGCAGCATGTCGTTGATCGGCGCGCGGTATGTCATATCAGTGCCTCGCTCGGGGACGGGAGCCGCAGGCTGTCGTCTTCCCACGAAACCGCTGCGCTCTCAACTCTCCGATGGGGTGGAATCGAGCCGTGCGGCGCCGGAGGTTGCGTATTTTCAGGCCATTGGGAGCTTCGGCTCGCGTGCAGAAACACCTTATTTGGCAAGCGACAAGACCCTGGATCGGGTTCAACCGGAATTTCTGGCTCTAGCCTGTTGAAATGGCTCAACTCCCCCTATAGACCGGCGTTGCCGGAGGGATTCCGCGGAAGGCTGGTCCCGCCGCTTTCCAGAGAGCTTATTGGGGCGTCGCCAAGTGGTAAGGCAGTGGATTTTGATTCCACCATGCGGAGGTTCGAATCCTCCCGCCCCAGCCAGCGGTGCCATAACTCATTGAATTTGTGTAACTAACCGGTTTCGACTGGGGCGTCCGATCGCGATTGTAGCACACGCCTGTACACGGGGAGCCCGCCATATGGGGAAGCTCTGCACCGCCTGAACGGAGATAATCGGACATGGCAGCAAAAGTCTGTCTCCAGCGGGGGTCGTCGTCGAGTGCAAGAGTCGAGTGCAAGAACAGTGCTGTTCGTCCTCCCAACCTTCACATCACGCCGGACATCCGACGCGATCTCGTCAGCGCGCGAGCGCGATGGGTTCCTTGTCATGCTCGCCCCTGGCCATCGAGCCGCTCGCTCACCTCATTTGACGCTACCAGGCCATGATCAGACGGTCGAACTGAAGAATCTGGGTATTGAGCATCTGCAGTTGGGCCCGAGAGCGGCAAGGCATGCGCGTGCCACCTCGGGTATTCGTTTGTCGCTCCTATCCGCAAGGACGTTGAGCAGTTCCTCGACGCCGTTGCGTCCGACCGGCGCGACGATCCCGAACTCAGCAAGATGAGCGCGGATCGAATTGATTACGGCAGTCTGTTGACGAACGAACAGGTGGCGCGTGCGATGGAGCATCAGGCAGCTTTGCTGCTCGGGCGTCTTGGTCTCGACGAGCCGCATGTTAGCCCTGGTGACGGCTTCGCAGATTTGCCAAGGCTACAATCCTGGGCCGCGGCGGATCGGAGAACACTATCAGAGCGTCGCATTTCGCCTCTGCAATTGATGCGAAGGCACCGTCCAAGTCTGCTTCCTTCCTCGCCACCGCGGCGATCAGTTCGATCCCGATCGAGGTCGCAGCCGTTTCAGCCGTCTGGTACATCAAGGGATGCGCGACATTTGAGGACATTGATACAGCGACGCGCTTCGCATTCCTTTTTGTCGTGGACGCCACCAACCGACCTTGGTGGCATTTCGCTCCGCTTCAAGAACGTCAGGAGGCGTCGTCTTAGGAGGGGCCACGCGTTCCTTTCTCTGGTCACTCCGGCCCGAATTCGAAGAAACGCCCCCGATCACCCTTTGCAGGCGTCTCCCAGTCCCGTCTCTTCAGCGATCGCTTTCGACTATCAGAAATCTACTTTGCTCAATAGGTTGGATCGATGGTAGGATTTCCTAGGCAAGTACTTTTATTGAATTTCGTGTTGCTAGACAGGGCCATCCCGGGCGGGAGCGTAACGGTCAGCCTCACCTAAATGATGCAGTCGTCCGCCGGTCGCGGATGTATGGAATATTGCGAGCGCGCCATGCGATGTGCGAAGTGCGGTGCGACAAGCCAAGAAGGCAAGCGCTTTTGCGCCGA
>WNFF01001337.1_pt1 | contig 19824 bp, 14 predicted proteins | sample 5400441 | NCBI WGS metagenome assembly WNFF01 (sample SAMN13153345, study PRJNA577476) | soil metagenome | isolation source: 120 cm saprolite under Douglas fir tree site 2 hole 3 replicate 1 | place: USA:California | collected 2015-04-18 | reverse complement strand
GTTGTAGTAAGAGCGGCCCGCCTCAGAAGGCGGGCCCTACACTGGTGACTCCCTTTTCGGCATAATCGAGTGGTCTTGGCGGATTCCCTTCTTATTACCGGTGCGGCGCAACTTCTGACGCTGGGCGGACGCGGTCCGCGGCGCGGAGATTCCCTTTCCAACTTGGGATTGATCAAGGATGGCGCGCTGCTGGTGCGCGATGGATTGATTGCGGCGGTGGGGCCACGGGCGGAGGTGGAAAAACTGCCGGAGGCGCGCGCGGCGGAGAAATTGGATTTGGGCGGGCGTGTGGCGCTGCCGGGATTTGTGGATTCGCATACGCACCTGGTTCATGCGGCGAGCCGGGCGGAAGAGTATGAATTGAAGATTGCGGGGGCGAGCTACGAAGAGATTGCGCGGAAGGGCGGCGGGATTCTTAATTCGGTGAAGAAGCTGCGGGCGGCCAGCGGCGAGGCTTTGAAGAAACGCGCGCTTGCCGCGCTGAAACAGTTTGCGGCTTACGGCACGACCACGGTCGAAGCGAAGAGCGGCTACGGGCTCGAGGTTGCGAGTGAGCTGAAGATTTTGAGATTGCACAAAGAACTGGCGGCGGAGCAACCGCTGGAGATGGTGTCCACATTTCTTGGCGCGCATGTTGTGCCGGCGGAGTTTCGGGGAAAGAGCGGCGGCGCAGAGCGATACATCAAGCTGATCGAGGAAAACCTGCTGCCGCACATCGGAGAGAACCGGCTAGCCGAGTTTTGCGACGTGTTTTGCGATCGCGGGGCGTTTTCGGTTGAGCAGTCCAAACGCGTGCTGCAGGCGGGGCGGCAATGGGGACTGGCACCGCGGGTGCACGCGGAGCAGCTTTCGCGGACGGGGGCGGCGAGGCTGGCCATTCTGATGCGCGCAGCAAGCTGCGATCACCTGGAACAAGTGAATAAGAGCGACATTCGGACGCTGGGAAAATCGGAAACGGTGGCGACGCTGCTGCCGGGTTGCGATTTTCATTTGGGATTGAAGGAGTATGCCCCGGCACGGGCGCTGATTAGGGCGGGAGCGATTGTCGCGCTGGCGACGGATTACAATCCGGGAACGAGTCCAACGCTGAGCATGCCAATGATTTTGTCGCTGGCGTGCACGCAACTACGCATGACGCCGGCGGAAGGGATTACAGCGGCGACCATCAACGGGGCTTACGCGCTGCGGCGGGAAAAAACGATCGGATCGCTGGAGGTTGGCAAACAAGCGGACATCGCTGTATTCGAAGTGGCCGACTACCGGGAAATTCCCTATTATTTTGGTGTGAACCATTGCTGGATGACCGTGAAGCGTGGTCGCGTAATCCATGCCGCCGAACAAGTTCCAATCTAACTATTCGAAGAGGCCGGTGCGCAAGGTGCGCCTCCTCAAGCTCGGGCCGCGGAAGACGATAAGTTTGTTCGAAGAGTATTTCTACGGTTTTGTGGCCGCTACCTGCGTGGTGGTGATGGTCCTGGGAAAAGCGGGAGGGCTGAGCGGCTACGATGCCATCGCTTCAGGGCTGTGGGCGGGAGGGGTCCTATGGTTTGGGTCGCAGGTGCGGGGGTACCTTCGAGAGAGAGCAGGTGCCGGGCCGCGTGAAAAATCAAAGCGGGCAGTCCAAGCGCAGGGGCAAACGATGAACCAAGCGCTGCCCGCGAACATGAAGCCGATGATTGGGCCGCAATGGCCACTGAAAACTTTGCCAGGGACGGCGAGAGCGTGGCCGTCACAAAGACCCGTCGAGCCGGCGTCACAAGAGTCAAAGAAACCCGGGCCAAAGCCGGCGCCAGTGGGGACAGCCCCGGTAACGCCAGGCAGTCCAAATAAGCCGGCGTTCGTGTACCAACGGCCCACGCTGCCGGACCGAAAACCAAAGCTGCCTGCCAACTGGGCGGGACAAGAAGACAAGAAGCCAAAACGATGAAGCGACTGATCGAGTGCGTGCCAAATTTTTCGGAAGGACGCGATCCCGCGAAGGTCGATGGGATCGTCGCGGCGATGAGCAGCCTGCCGGGCGTGTATGTGCTGGATCGCGAGATGGACGCCGATCATAACCGGTGTGTGATCACGCTGGCGGGCGAGCCGGACGCGGTGGCGGAAGCGGCACTGCTGGGAACCGGCAAGGCCATGGAGCTGATCGACCTGACGAAACACACCGGGGCGCATCCGCGCGTGGGGGCGACGGATGTGCTGCCGTTTATTCCCATCGAGGGCGTGACGATCGAGGATTGCGTGGCGCTGGCGCGGAGGGTTGGCAATGAAATCTGGAAGCGCTACCGGATTCCGGTGTTTTTTTACGAAGCAGCGGCGACGCGGCCGGAGCGTGTCAATCTGGAGAATGTGCGGCGCGGGCAGTTCGAAGGGCTGGGCGAAGAGATGAAGCACAATCTCGACCGGCAGCCGGACGTCGGCGAACCGAAGGTGCATCCGACGGCGGGAGTGACGGTGGTTGGGGCGCGCAAGTTTCTCATCGCCTACAACGTGAATCTGAATACGCCGGACGTGGGCATCGCAAATAAAATCGCGAAAGCCATCCGGTATTCGTCGGGCGGATTGCGGTATGTGAAATCGATGGGGGTGGAACTGAAAGCGCGCGGCCTGGCGCAGGTGTCCATCAACCTGACGGACTTCGAACAGACGCCGATGCACCGGGTGCATGCGATGGTGAAGCGGGAAGCGGAACGCTACGGGGCGATGCCGGTGGGGAGCGAAATCGTCGGGCTGGTTCCGAAAAAAGCGATCGAGATGGCGGCGGATTTTTTCCTGCAACTGGAGGACTTTTCACCGGCGCAGGTCTTTGAAAATAAACTGGAGGCCGCGCTGAGCGGGACGCCGCTGGAAGCAGGCAAAGGCGGGAAGCTGGCGGGATTGGCGCGCCCGTTTCTGGATGCGGTGGCGTCACCGACAGCAACGCCCGGAGGAGGAAGCGTCTCGGCGTTCGCGGGGGCGTTGGCGGCGGCGCTGGGGCAGATGGTCGCGGGGCTTTCGCGGAAAAAAAAGTCGCAAGCGGGATATGCCGAACAGCTCTCGGCGGCGTTGGACGAGATGCGCAGAATCACGGATGAACTTGCCGAAGCGATTGACCGCGACGCGGCCTCTTACGACGCAGTGATAGCTGCGTTCAAATTGTCGCAAGGGGACGCGCAGGAAACGCGGCAGCGAGAAGAAGCGATACAGAAAGCCACGCAGGGCGCGGCGGAAGTGCCGATGAAAGTGGCGACGCGCGCCGTTGAGCTTTTCGAGCGCCTCGGACAACTGGAGGGCATCGCCGCCGCATCCATGCGGTCAGACTTGCAAGTAGCGCGGCTCATGGCGGAAGCGGGCGCCCGCGGAGCGCTGGCGAACGTGGAGATCAATCTTGAGGGGCTGACGGACGCCGCGTATGTCGCTTCGATGCGCATGAACATCTCAGCATTGCGAGAGCGTCTCGGCAATGCGGCCCGTGCGACAAGAGCGTAAACTAAGAGTTCCCCTTACCGATGCGAAAGGAGCACGACGTGAAACGGACAACGAATTCAGGAATGACGCAGAACCGGCTGGTAACGGCGATCCGCAAGCTGGTGGCCGCCGGGATGCTGGTGGCGATGGCCCTGGCAACGCCGAAACCAGCGCGAGCAGGCCGCCTTGGAGCGGACATCATCGCGCTCTTTCCTAAAGAGATTGGTGAATTTGCCTACGCCGACTTGAAAAAGGCGCGTACGCTGAAATGGTTCCCGCAATTGCAGGAACAGATGCTCCCGGACCGCTTCCGGCAATTCGAGAAATTCCTGGCCTCGGCGGGAATTGATCCGAACTCGCAAGTTGATGAACTTGCCTGGGGGCTGGTCGCGGAGGGGATGAGCGCGAAGACCGAGGGCGCCGGGTCGACGGACGTTCCCACCGGAGAAGAGGTCGTCGGAGTGGCGCTCGGGACATACAATCCGAATTCGACGGAAGCGTACTTCAAGCAGCAAAAGCTGCCGTCGTTCAAGGCGCGGGGTTATACGTTGTTTGCTTTTGGCACGGGTTCGGGAACGAACGACCTGTTTTTCTTTTTCCTGGATTCGAATACCGCGGCATTTGGCCATCGCGCGGTGCTGGAAAAGATGATTGAGGTGCGCTTCGGAAGCGAGGAAGGTTTGATGCGCAACGAGACGCTTTTCCCACTGATCAACGAAGCGAACGGCAGCGGCGTGGTGTGGGCGGTGCTGAATCCGGCCTACACGCGGCTGGCGATGCAGCAACTGGCTCCGGAAGTGCAGCAGTTCCCGGAAGCGGCAAAGCTGGTGGCGCGGATGCAAAACATGATTATCAACGTGGAGGCGAGTAGCGGGCTCGACGGAAAATTCCAGGCGGTGTGCGGGTCGACCGATGACGCGAATACGCTGGGCCAGTTGCTGCAAGCGGCGTTCCTGTACAAGCGGTATCAGGCGCAGAAGGACAATCCGGATCTGGCGCAGCTGCTGGACCAAGCGCGCGTGACGCCCGGAGGCGACCGAGTGACGCTGCGGTTGTCCCTCAGCGACGACCAGATGACCTCGCTCATTCGAAAGAACACGTTCGCGCTGAAGATGTAGAGTCCGGAAAGCAATTTCATGCAAGGAAAAGGGCCGACGCCCGGGCTGTCCGGCCCTTTTTTTCCTTTTTGAATGACGCCTAACTTTTGGGAGCGATGTGGCCGATATACTTTGTCAGGCGAGTGACGGCTTCCCCGTTTTGGGTTCCGTACTGGGTGCGATCGAAACCGGCGAAAGCACGCCGGGGCGATCCCGTGCCGCCGCTTCCAGGAACAAATGCCGCCGTGTCGCGGCCAAGCACTGGAAGGCCGTCGCGGCGAGGGGCTAGCGCCACTTCCATGCGGTCGGATAAGCGCGTGAAGGTGATTTCCAGCCTGGGATGATCGGCGGTGAGTTGCTCAAAAGCTTGCGCGCACGCAGCGATGACCGCGGACTGCAATCGAGCGACGGCGTCGTTGTCGAAGCCCGCGACATCGCCGAGATAGCGGACCACACCTCCGGCAGCGGCGGCCAGTCGCGCGTCGGCATCGAGGAGCAAGCGGAAGGTCTTCGGTTCAGGTGCCACGGCCGGCCAAAGAGACGTCGCAGGCTTCGCGGCAGTCCGGACAATAGTAGAGACCGTCGGAGCAAAGGCGGACGTTGTGCTGGCCCTTGCAGATGGTGCAGTACCTTTCGCACGTGCAGCGTTCTTCCGGCAAGTCGCACTGCCCGCAATTGATCGGAGCTTGCATGGAGGCCTCTCGAGAAAACTCTACCTGAGCATGGGAGGCCGCGGCAAGGCGAAGGTGCGCCGGATACGCGAGTCGCTCACCTCCCTTAGAGGGAAAACGGCTTGCTCCAAGTGGGCTTCTTTGACCGATTGCAGAGCGCGTGCTAGTATCGATTTCTGCTTGAGCCATTGGAATGGAATCCTCGGCAACTCCTCACAAACGCGAGCTTCGTAAGACGTCGCTGAACGCATTGCACCGCCGCCTGGGCGCAAAGATGGTCCATTTCGACGGCTGGGACATGCCTGTGGAATATCCATCCAGCGGCGGGTTGATTGCGGAACACAAGGCGGTGCGTGCCGGCGTGGGCGTTTTCGATGTCAGCCACATGGGAGATATTCGCATCCGCAGCGAGACGAGGCCCGGCGGGGCGCTGGCGGCGGTGCAGCACATCAGCATGAACGATGCGTCGAAACTGGCCATCGGTCAGGCGCACTATTCGGCGATGCTGTATCCGGAAGGCACGTTCGTGGATGACGTGATCGTACACCGGCTGGGCGAAGATGATTATCTGCTGGTGATCAATGCCGGGACGCGCGAGAAAGATATCCAGTGGGTGCGCGAGAACACCAAGAGTTTCGACTGCGCCGTCGAGGATTTGAGCGACGCTTACACGCAATTGGCGATTCAGGGGCCACGGGCCGGGGAATTGATGAAAGAACTGACGGACGCGCATCTGGACGGCCTCAAAAATTACTGGTTCACGTACGGAACGGTCTGCGGCTTGAAGAACACGCTGATTGCGCGAACCGGATACACGGGCGAGGATGGGTTTGAGATTTACGTGCCGTCCGACCTGGCGACCAGCGAGAAGGTCTGGAACCAGGTGATGGAAGCGGGGCGCGAATTCGCGGCGGTTCCCTGCGGGCTGGGATGCCGGAATACGCTGCGGCTGGAATCGAAGATGGCGCTGTACGGGCACGAAATCAGCGACAAGATCAACGTGTGGGAAGCGGGACTGGAGCGCTACTGCAAGATGGAAAAAGGCGAATTCGTGGGACGCGCGGCGCTGGAGCAGGCGCAAGCGGCGGGACTGCGGCGCACGCTGGCAGGGTTTGAGATGATCGAGCGCGGAATTGCGCGAGACGGATATTGTTGCTGTGATGAGGCGGGAAACGCTATCGGGGTGGTGACGAGCGGGTCGCCTTCGCCGACGCTGGGAAAAAACATTGCACTGGCGTATGTGCCGCCGTCGTTTTCCGCCGTTGGCACGGTTTTGCATGTGGAGATTCGCGGGCAGAAGTGCAAGGCACAGGTAGTGCCGACACCGTTTTACAAGCGGGCGAAGAAGGCCGCGGTTCAGCAAGTATCCTGAGGGACGGAAACGATTTCAAGGAGTGGTCTGATGGCATATCCGAAGAATTACCGCTACAGCAAAGAGCATGAATGGATCAAGGTCGAGGGCGGAGTCGCCACGATCGGAATCACCGACTACGCGCAGCATGAATTGGGCGACGTGGTCTTCGTCGAGCTGCCCAAGCCTGGAACGAAAATCGAAGCCGGGAAGTCCTTTGGCACGGTCGAGTCCGTGAAGGCCGTCAGCGAGATTTATGCGCCTGCCGCGGGCGAGGTGATCGAAGCCAATGGCGAGCTACAGAATACGCCGGAGAAAATCAATACTGATCCGCACGGAGCGGCGTGGCTGATCAAAGTGCGCCTGACCAACGCCGCTGAACTGAGCGGGTTGATGGACGCCGCCGCTTACGAAGCCTACGTCGCGGCCAAGGGTCAGGAAGCCTCAGCCTGATGCGTTACCTCCCGAAGAGCCCCGCGGAGCGGCAGGAAATGCTTGCCGCCATCGGCGCAAAATCCATCGACGAACTTTTTTCCAGCATTCCGGAACGATTTCGGTTGCGCGAAGCGTTGAACATTCCCGGACCGTATTCGGAAGCGGAGGTCATCCAGTATTTCAAAGAGCGCGCCGCGGAAAATTCCAACGGGTACACCAGCTTTCTCGGTGCGGGGGCGTACAACCATCTGCGTTCCGTCGTGACGGATGCGATCATCCAGCGCGGGGAGTTCCTCACGTCGTACACGCCCTATCAGGCGGAAATCACGCAGGGCACGCTGCAGGCGATCTTCGAGTTTCAAACGCTGATGTGCCAGCTCACCGGGCAGGAAGTGGCCAACGCGTCGATGTATGACGGGTCGACGGCGACGACCGAGGCGGTATTGATGGCGGAGCGCTTGACGGGCCGCCGGCGCGTGCTGGTGGCGCGGTCCGTGCATCCAGAGTACCGCGACGTGCTGAAGACCTACGCGAAGAATTCGGGGTTGCGCGTGGAAGAGATTCCGTTTACGGCGAACGGAACGGTGGATGCAAAAGCGTTGCAGGCGGCCTTGAAAGATGACGTCGCGGCAGTCGTGGTGCAATCGCCGAATTTTTTTGGGGTGATCGAATCGTACGCGCCGCTCGCCGAAGCAGCACATGCGGCTGGGGCGATGTTTGTGGTCGCGATTGCGGAGGGTGTTTCGCTGGGGATCGTCAAACCGCCCGCGGAAGCGGACATCGTGGCGGTGGAAGGCCAGAGCTTCGGGCTGGCGCCGAGTTACGGCGGGCCGTTCGCCGGGGTGATCGCTTCGCGGGACAAGTTCGTGCGGCAAATGCCGGGGCGACTCGCAGGGCAAACGACGGATTCCGAAGGCCAGCGCGGGTTCGTGCTGACGCTCGCAACGCGCGAGCAGCACATCCGGCGCGAGAAGGCCACTTCTAACATTTGCACCAACCAGGCGCTCTGCGCGCTCGCCGCCACCGTGCACCTGGCGCTGCTCGGCAAGGAAGGCTTGCGGGAGATGGCGGAGCAGAATTTGTCCAAGGCGCAGTTCGCGCTGGCGCAATTGCTGAAGATTCCCGGCGTGCGGCGCACGTTCGACGCGCCGTTCTTCAACGAATTCACGGTGGAGATGCCGCGTTCGGTGAGAATATTGAATTCGCAACTTTTGCGAGAAAAAATCATCGGGCCGCTCGCGCTTGGCACGCCGTATCCGGAATTGACCAAGCGCGCGCTGGTGTGCGTCACGGAAACAACAACTCGCGCGGAAATTGAGCGATTCGCGAGCGCATTGAAGCAAGCGCTCGCGCGGCCGATTTAAGAGAACATATCCTTCGTATGGGTGCAGCATGCTGCGCCATTACGAGCAGAAAGCCGAGAATGAAAGACAGAATCAAAAAGGCCTCAAGGCACACGAATCAGAGCGAAGGGCTCATCTTTGAGAAATCCTCCCCGGGAAAGCGCGCGTTCGAATTGCCGCCGCTCGATGTGCCCGCCGCCGATCCCGCCAAAGCTCTCGGCGCGCATCACCGGCGAGCAGGCATCGAAGGTTTCCCCGAAGTGAGTGAGATCGAAGTTCTGCGGCACTTCACGCGCCTTTCCACCTGGAACTACGCCATCGACCTGGGCATGTATCCGCTGGGCTCCTGCACGATGAAATACAACCCACGCGTAAATGAATTCGTGGCCCGGCTCGACGGAATTGCGACGGAGCATCCGTATCAACCACAGGAGCTTTCGCAAGGCTGCCTCAAGATTCTGCGGCTGCTCGAAAAGTGCCTGCTGGAAATCACCGGCATGGACGCCATCACGCTGCAGCCCGCGGCTGGGGCACAAGGCGAATTGACCGGCCTGCTGCTGATTCGCGCGTACCTGGAGAAGCAGGGGAATCCGCGGAAGAAAGTACTGATTCCGGACTCCGCGCACGGAACGAATCCCGCAACGGCCGTGATTGCCGGCTACGAAGTGGAGAACATCAAGTCCGAATCGCACGGACAGATCGACGTAGAAAAACTCCGAGACCTAGTGACCGGAGACGTTGCGGCGCTGATGATCACCAATCCCTCGACGCTGGGAATTTTCGAGCAGCGCATTCCCGAGATCGCGGAAATCCTGCACGCCAAAGGCGCGCTGCTTTATATGGACGGCGCGAACATGAACGCGCTCACGGGCGTGACGCGTCCGGGCGATCTGGGCGTCGACGTGATGCACCTCAACTTGCACAAAACGTTTTCAACCCCGCACGGCGGCGGCGGCCCCGGCGCAGGCCCGGTGGCGATGAAGAAAATCCTCGAGCCGTTCCGTCCCGTGCCCATCCTGGTGGAAAAAGAAGGTGGGCGGCTGGCGCTGGAACCGGTGCGGCCGGATTCCATCGGCAGGGTGAAAGCCTTCGCCGGTAATTTTGGCGTGCTGGTTCGCGCGCTGGCGTACATCCTCGCTTACGGCCCGGGCGTTCGGCAAGCCACGGAAGACGCGGTCCTAAACGCGAATTACATTCGAAAGCAGCTCGAGGGCGTGTACGAACTGCCCTATTCCCTGCCCTCCATGCACGAAGTCGTGTTCAGCGACGCCTTGCAAAAGAAAAACGGCGTGAGCACCATGGACATCGCCAAACGGCTGATCGACTACGGCTTTCACCCTTACACCACGGCTTTTCCGCTGATTGTGGCGGGAGCGATGATGATCGAGCCGACGGAGTCCGAGTCCAAAGAAGAATGTGACTTGTTCATCGACGCGATGAAAGCCATCGCCCAGGAAGCCGCTACTCAGCCGGAAATCGTGAAGACTGCGCCGCACACGACGCGGGTCCGCCGCCTCGACGAAGTCGGCGCTGCGCGCAAGCCGGTTTTGCGCTGGAAGCCGGCCGTTCCACGCAGCGAAGCCGCGGACTAACCAAAAAATAGGCCTCGATCAAACTGCGCCAGTCTAAGATTCTCTTCAAGGCACACCTGCACTTCGCCGCTCGGCCCTCTTGGCTTGCTCTTTGCTAGAATCGGCATAGACACACTTTTGCCTGGATAGAAAACCGCATGACACCCGCCGTCGAAGCGTGGCTCCCGAAATCAATACTCCTGCTGCGCGGCTACGACCGTCACAAATTCATTTCCGATTTGGTCGCCGGTGTGACAGTTGGCCTCGTCGCTCTGCCGCTAGCGATGGCCTTTGCCATTGCTTCAGGTGTGTCGCCCCAAGCCGGTTTGTATTGCGCCATCGTCACGGGCTTCCTGATCTCCGCTCTGGGCGGCTCGAAAACACAGATCGGCGGCCCAACGGGCGCGTTCGTCGTGGTGGTCGCGGGCATCGTTGCCAAGCACGGGATCGACGGCCTGTTCATGTGCACGATGATGGCGGGCGTCCTCCTCGTGCTGCTGGGCATCACCGGCATGGGCACCATGGTGAAATATTTTCCCCGGCCGGTCGTCGTAGGCTTCACCAACGGCATCGCCATCCTCATCGCCAGCACGCAGATTCGCGACTTCTTCGGCCTGAAGATGGATCACGTCCCCGGTGATTTCTTTCACCGCATGATGGCCTTTGGGGAGGCATGGAATACGTTCTCGGTGCCCGCAACCGCCGTGTCCATCCTTTCGATCGCCGTGATGGTTTATTGTTTGAAGTACGCCCGGAAAATCCCCGGCGCGATCCTGGTCACATTTGGCGCAACCGCGGCCGTCTTCTTTCTGCATCTGCCCGTCGAAACTATCGGGACGCGCTTCGGAGGAATCCCCAGCGGCCTGCCGCGATTGGCTATTCCGCATTTCCACTACGACGTCTTTCGGCAGCTCCTTTCCGCGGCGTTCACCGTGGCAATGCTCGGTGCCATCGAGTCCCTGATGTCCGCGGTCGTTTCCGACCGCATGAGCAATGACAAGCACAATCCCAACGTGGAATTGATTGGCCAGGGCATCGCGAACATCGTTTCACCGCTGTTCGGCGGACTGCCCGCGACGGGCGCCATCGCGCGAACCGCCACCAACGTGCGCTCCGGCGCGAAGACGCCCATTGCGGGAATTATTCATGCTCTAACGCTGTTGGCCATCGTTCTGTTTGCCGCGCCGCTGGTGAAGAATGTCCCGCTCGCCGCTCTGGCCGCCATATTGATGATCGTGGCGTACAACATGGGCGATTGGGAGGAGATTCCCGAGATATTGAAATTGAGCAAAGCGGACATCGCCGTGTGGCTGCTGACCTTGACGCTGACGGTGGTTACGGATCTGACTTTTGCCGTGGAAGTCGGCATGCTCCTCGCGGCGCTCATGTTCATCCGCAAGGTTTCCAGAACCACCACGGTGAGCCCCGTGACCAAGGATTATGTGGAAGACAGCCGCGTGCACGTCCTGCAAGGAAAAGACATTCCGGACTACGCGATTGTTTACCGTATCCACGGCCCGTTTCTTTTTGGCGCCACCGACAAGTTCGCTGAGATTCTCCATTCCGTCGACAAACTGCCGCCCATCGTGATCCTTCGTCTCCGCAATATGACCGCGATTGACGCCACCGGCCTGGGCGCCATTCGCGATCTCGCGGACACACTCCATGCTTCGGGCCGCTCGCTGCTCCTTTGCGGAGCACGCGAGCAGCCTTCGCAGCTGATGAAGCAAGCGGAGTTCGAACGCCACGTCGGCGCGGAAAATATATGCGGCAGCATCACCGAAGCACTGCAACGGGCGGCCGAAATCTTTCGCTTGCGCGACGCTGACAAAGCGGCAAGCGAGATAGTCGCAGGTCGATAAGAACACAGACAGCGCTTCGCGCACTCCTAGGAAGCCCAGTACGCCCTGACATGCCAATGAAGTTCCCTTCAGAATCGCGCCGACTTTCGGCTATTCATTGACCTGCCATCGAGCGTTATCCGTTCTGTAACACCTTAGGCCTACTCTTCATGCCGAGACGCTCGTCTCGATCCTCTTTCCAGGATAAAGGAGATTCACTTGATACAAAGATTGCTAGCAGTGGCCCTGTCGGTCGGATTGATCGGCACTGCCTTTCCTTCACCAGTTCGCGCCAACGATGAGCTTGGCGAGGGACACAGAATTAAGTATGTTCTTCTCATCAGCGTGGACGGTCTGCACGCTTTGGATGTTGCGAACTACGTAGCCGCCCACCCCAATTCTGCCTTGGCCGAGTTAGCTGGCCACGGCGTCACCTATTCCAACGCGCGCACCCCGTCAAACTCGGATTCCTTCCCCGGCCTGCTGGCGCTGATTACCGGCGGGTCTCCCATCAGCCACGGCTTGTTTTACGACGTCAGCTACAATCGCGGCATCTTCGATCCCACGAACACGACTTGCACAGGACAAGCAGGTAACATGCAAGTGTTTGACGAGAGCATTGATAAGTACTCGGGCACGCCGCCAGTTTCGCTGAACGTCATCGATCCCAACGCGTTGCCTAATCACCTCGACGAAAACGGCAACTGTGTCCGGCTCTTTCCCCACCAGGCGGTGAAGAGCAACACGATCTTCGAAGTGGTCAAGGCCAATGGCGGGCGCACCGCTTGGGCGGACAAGCACCCCGCGTACGACATCGCAAACGGGCCTTCCGGCAAGGGCGTGGATGATCTCTTCACGCCGGAACTTACCAACTTTGGCGGATTCGACAACACCGTCAGTGTGGTTTGCACCGTCGAGAATGACCAGAAGAAGGTCCAGGGAATCCTCAACGAAATCAAGGGCCTGAGGCACGACGGGACGCCCGGAACGGGCACTCCGACCGTGTTCGGCATGAACTTTCAGGCTGTGAGCGTGGGGCAGAAGCTGTCGACGGACAACGCAGCGGGCGGCTGCACCGACGACACCTTGTTTACCGGAAAGCTCGGCGGATACAAGGACGGCTCGGGCACACCGACCGACGTTCTCGAATACGCGCTGGAACAGACCGACGCTGCGCTGGCCAGCATGATTCAAGGTCTCAAAGCGAGGCACATTTACGATTCGACCTTGTTCATCGTCAGCGCCAAACATGGCCAGTCGCCTATCAACCCAACCAAAATCAAGAAGCCGGGCCACTTCGCAGATCTCGTTGCCGCGTTGCCGGATGCCGCCACCAACGCCGGCGCCATCGCCATCGCTAACGCCAACGCCTGCAATCCCCCGGCCCAGCAGGCTTGCGGCTTCGTCCAGGATGACGATATCGCGCTGATCTGGCTGCAGGACCAGAGCCAAACCACAGCTGCTGCCGCTTATCTGAATGCCAACGCGAGCGCCCTGTTCATCGATGAGGTTATGGCGGGCAATGAGATCAAACTGAAATTTAACGACCCGCTGGCCGACAACGCCACACCCGATATCCTCGTGCAGCCCATCTACGGCACGGTCTACACCCACTCAACCGCCAAAAATGCCGAGCATGGCGGTTTCAGCTTCGGCGACACCAACGTTGGCCTCGTTGTCTCCAACCCCGCTCTGCACTCCCGCGTGGTCAAGACTCCGGTGGCAACCTCGCAAGTTGCGGCGTCGCTCTTGAAAGCGCTGGGCATCAATCCCAGCGAACTCCAGGCCGTGCGGAAGGAAGGCACCGAAGTTCTGCCCTTCCTTTTCAGCGGCGAAGAAAAATAGCCCGGCTTCGCAATGCAATTGTAAGGGAAAGGGCGTCCCGGTCGGGACGCCCTTTTCGTATTTCAGAATTCTTTTCCTACTTTTCTTCTCTTCTCAGCGCACTCCGTGTCTCTGCGTTTATTTCTCTTCTTATTTCGTGAAGCGCAACGAGTCCAGGATCGAAGAAAACGTCTTGTCGTAATTGTCGTAAGCCGATTGCGGAGCAACACAGACGAAATAGACCAAACCCTCCGGGCGCAGAACGGTCACGACCCAATCCGTCTCCTGTCCGCCCGCCGGAGAAACATTGCTGAGATAGGTCGAAAGCCCCGGCTGGCCGTTCAGCCGCAAGCGCTCGCCTTGCCGCGTGATTTTCATGCTCGGATTCGCCTTTTGGAGATCCTGAATCACCTGGCTGGTCGCGTTATTCAGAGCGTTCGCATCGTTGGGATCGCCCTTGGCCTGCGCTACCCCGACGATCAGTCCATAGGCCAGAGCGCTGTGCCCGCTGCCGTCGGCAACAACACCGCCTTCTGGGGCAAACGAGACGCCGCCTCCATCGCTATCGGGATACTTCTTCCAGTTGTCCGGATACTTGAGCGCATACGACTTCGCTTGATACTCCGCGAAGCTGCGTGATGGCGGCGCTGGGGCCACAACGGCGCCGGCCGCTCCGGGAATCACCTTTTTCACAACGGGCAGCGCCAGCACTACCCGCTTGATGGCTTCGAATTCGGCGGAGTCGCGCTTGGCGTTCGCCGGAGAACCTCCCAATTTGTCGATCTCTTCATCGACGCGCTCCACGCGGCGCTCCGGACTCGGATGGTCGGAGAAAAACTCCGGAGGATTTCTCCCCTTCGTCTCCGCTTGGAGTTTTTCGAAAAATTGCGCCATGGCCCGCGGGTCGTAACCCGTGTCGTAGAGCACCTGAGTGCCCATCACATCGGCCTGCGATTCCGCGGTTCGCGAATAACGCAGGAGCACGCCGCCGGCCGTGAAACTGCCCAGCGTCGTCAGCAGCGCGCCGCCCGTGCTGTCCCCGAAAACGGCGCCGAAGATCCCCAGGCCCGTTTGCGCCAGCATCGCCTTGGTGGCCTGGTTGGTGCCATGGCGCAGGGCCACGTGCGACAATTCGTGCGCCATCACCGCGGCCAGCTGCGCTTCATTGTCAGCGGCCTCGATCACGCCACGGTTCACAAAAACGTATCCGCCGGGCAGCGCAAACGCATTGATGGCTTTGTCGTTGACGCAATGGAATTCGAATGGATACGGCACACCACCGGTGGGCAGCTTTTGCGCCAGGCGCGTGCCCAGTTCGGTCAAGTACGCATCCACCTTCGGTGCATTGCACAGCGGCAACTGCTTTTCCGCATCCGCAGCTGCTCGTTTGCCCAGGGTTATGTCGTCCTGCGGAGAAAACTTGTTCCAACCCTGTTTGAGTTGTGTTCGTTGCGCCAGCGCGCCGGGAATGAAAAGCAAAGATAAGCCCAGAAAAATTCCCGCCGCGAATCCGCGATGCCCCCGCGCCGCCCGAGGCCAACCGCAAACGTCTCCCTTGAAAGTTTTCGCTTTCCGCGCGCGGATGCTCACGATGACCTCCCCAAAAGCCCTGTGAGGTAGGATGGCACTCCTCGATTCAAGGTTACTCCAGCGGCCGGCGGGGAAGAAAAGAAAAAGCCCGGGCAGCAAGCCACCCGGGCGCGGAATCGGCTAGAGAGAAGAAACTTGGTTTAACGGACCGTGCGCGGCGTGGGCTCCGGCGCCAGCGTCACTCCGGGGGCATCCGCGGACTTGCCGCTCTTTGCGGGAACGGTGCGCGCGGTCGCCACAGGCTCGACCTTGCGCGCGGGAATCGCCAGGTTTTCGCCCTCGCGGGTGAACGTCAGGCTGTCCTGCTCTTTGTTCCAATCGATGCAAACGAGGTCGCCCAAATGCACCTGCTCGGTCGCCAATAAATTCGCCAGCGGATATACCACATGGCGTTCGATGGAGCGCTTCAGGTGCCGCGCACCGTAGCGCTGATCCGTGCCTTCCTGCAGCAGGAAGTTGCGGCCGTTATCGGTCACACGGAACAGGAACTGCCCCTTGGCGGTTTCCAGAACGCGCTGTTGCACCTGGCCCAGCTCGATTTCCAGCACCCGTTCCAGTTGCTCGCGCCTCAGCGGATGAAACACCACCACTTTGTCGAGGCGATTCATGAATTCCGGTGAAAATTTGCGCCGCGCCGCTTCCACGGCCGTACGTTCGATTTTTTCATCGAAGCCGGCAGCAGGCTTCTCGGGCGGGCGAACAAAACCCATGCCGCCTTCCATGAGTTCGGTAATCTCGCCCCCGCCAAGATTCGACGTCAGAAAAATGACCGTTTGCGAGAGGTCCACGCGACGGTTGTCGCCCAGCGTGAGCGTGGCTTTATCCAACATCCCGAGCAAGAGTTGCCACAGGGCGTCGCTGGCCTTTTCGATCTCGTCGAACAGCAGAAAACTCAGCTTCAATTTTTCGGTATGGCTCGCGGCTAACGCTTCTTGTGTAATCAACGGATGCGTCTCGCGGTGGCCCAAATACCCTGGAGGGGAACCAATCAGCTTGGCAATTTCGTGAGAATGTTGGAATTCCGCGCAATCTACCTTGATGACCGCCCGCGCGTCCCCAAACAGGATCTCCGCAGCCGCCTCCACAATCCGCGTCTTTCCCGAACCTGTCGGCCCCAGGAACAGCAGGTTCCCTACAGGGCGTCCCGGGGAGTTCAATCCGGCACAAAACACCTGAAACATGTCAACCAGGGACTGCACGCCCTCTTCCTGCCCTACTATCTTGGCTCGCAGCGAAGAGTGAAAATCACACGTGTCATTGCTTCGGATGCTGGGATCCAGTTGATGGCGAACGGCGGCTTTCATTTCATCAACCTCTCTCCGCGTCTAGCTCCCCCAAACGCGTAGCGCGTCTCAACTTTTGCGCCTTCAAGAGATACTGCATGGGAAGTGCCAATCTTCTCCCCACCTTAGGGTGTTCAAAAGCGGCACAAACTCAACAACATACAGGGTTTGCGGTTCTGGAAACTGTCTCAAGCCGTGAGACAATGTTTCATCGGCGAGCAAAGTGAGAGAGATGAAACAGTTTGTGTCCGAGGCCGAACGACAAAAAGGGCGCATCTTTCGACGCGCCCCTTCTAAAGTTAAAGTTCTGCTTTAAGTATTTACCGCTCTTGTTTCTTCCGTCCTTGTGCGGTCCCCCCGGAGCCCCCGCCCGGCTGCGCGGCTCGTGACTTTCTTTCCTCTACCGTGGTTTCCACAGGCGGCTCGGCTGACTTTCCGTCTATGGCTTCGGCCGCGGCCACGCCGGCGCCGGAGGCTCCCTGCGAAGCCGCCTGCACCAGCGCGCCTTCGCCTTCGCGCACAAACGTCAGCTGCTTGTGACTCTCATCCCAATCGATCCGCACCAAGTCGCCAAGAGTAACTTGATCCGTGGCCAACAGGTTCGCCAATGGGTAAACCACATGCCGCTCAATGGCGCGCTTCAGGTGGCGGGCGCCGTAGCGCTGATCCGTGCCTTCCATGAGCAGAAAGTTACGCCCAGCGTCCGTCACGCGAAAGAGAAACTGTCCCTTGGCGGTGTCCAGAACCCGTTGCTGCACTTGTCCCAGCTCGATATCCAGCACTTCCTGGAGCTGCTCGCGCTGCAACGAGTGGAATACAACCACTTTATCCAGGCGGTTCATGAATTCCGGCGAGAATTTACGGCGCGCCGCTTCCACTGCCGTGCGCTCCACCTTCTGATCCAGGCCGGTGACCGGCTTATCCCCCGGCTGAACGAATCCCATCCCGCCGTGCATGAGATCGGCAATTTCGCCGCCGCCCAGGTTGGACGTCAGGAAAATGACTGTTTGCGACAAATCCACTTTGCGGTTGTCGCCCAGCGTCAAGGTAGCCTTGTCTAGCATTCCCAGGAGCAACTGCCATAGCGCATCGCTGGCCTTTTCGATCTCGTCAAAGAGCAGAAAACTCAGCTTTAGGCCGTCACGATGGCTCGCCGCCAGCGTTTCTTGGGTAATCAACGGATGCGTCTCGCGATGCCCCAGATACCCCGGAGGCGACCCGATCAGCTTGGCAATCTCGTGGGAGTGCTGAAACTCCGCGCAATCAATCTTGATTACCGCCCGCGCCTCGCCAAACAAAATCTCCGCCGCCGCTTCCACGATGCGTGTCTTCCCCGATCCGGTGGGCCCAAGGAACAGCAGATTGCCCACCGGGCGGCCAGGCGAATTCAATCCGGCGCGAAACACCTGGTAAAGGTCCACCAGCGCCTGCACGCCCTCTTCCTGCCCTACGATTTTTCCCCGCAGCGCGGTCTGGAAATCGATCGTGTCCGTGCTGCGCTTGCTGGGATCGAGATGAAGGATGTAGTCGCTCATGACCGCCTCCTAGCGAACCCGCGATGACGGGCCCGCACTGCCGAATCGTCCGCGTCCACGCCCGAACTGGTCCAGCTTGACGTGAATCGTTGACTGCAGGAGCCGCAATTGCACCAGCAGCTCCCGTGCCACCACGGGTGACTCAGAAATTCGGAGCAGCGGCGGAACGAGGTCCGCCAGCTCGAGATTGAGGGCTCGAAGGGAGGAAACAAGTTTTTGGACCGCGGGCGAATTGGGATTCGCCAGGTCCACTTGGCCGTTCAATTGTTCTCGCAGCGTTTTCCAGTCCAGCTCCACGAAGGGATGCTTTTTGGAAACTTCGCGCACCAAGTCGTCGGTAATTCGCGCGCGCGCGCCGAGCCGCGCCAGATGCAGTTGCCGCACTTTTCCGCCGCGGCGCACGTTATGCACCAGGTAAAGCGAATTTCCTTTACGGCGGACAAAGGCCACGACATCACCTCAAACTTCCGTCATCTCGTGTAGTGTAATTCTCTTCCACTACACTCTACAAGGTTAGACTCGTTTTTTTGAAAAAAGTTGCATCCAATCGATAACGCCACCACCGTAGTGGAAACGCGGCGGATTCCCTCATCACTTTTTTTGCTGTGTTTCATCGATCTTTCGCATCGTCGTTTCATTGCCCCGTTTTTCCTCTCATCATTCACTACTGTTTTTAGATGTCCAATATTCCAAGCCGGTTCTTGTTTTATCCGCGCAACCGGCTACTCCATTAAACCCGCCCGCGCAATTTTTCTCTTGTTCTTGCCGCACCAGGCACTTAGGATGTCGCACCAGTTTCTTCCCATCTCTCCCTGGAGCTTGATTCGCCATGTCTTGGGATCCTGTTTTTCGCTTCGTGCAACGAATTCCCCGCGGCCGGGTTCTAACGTATGGGGCCTTGGCTAAAGCCTTGCGCCTCCCCGGCGGTGCGCGCAGCGCTGGACGCGCCATGTCTGCGACTCCTTCCGGCAAAGGCATTCCCTGGCACCGCGTCATTGGCGAGCGCGGCAAAATCCTGATCCGCGAGCCTTACGCTTCCCTGCAAAGAAAGCTCCTTGAGAGCGAAGGCGTCACAGTCATCGAGTCTCGCGTGGACCTCCAACGCCACCTTTGGAAACCGCCAAAAAAATCCGCACTGAAACACCGAGCTACGAAGAAACGTATTCACAAGTGAAACCGCTGGCGCTCGGCTCTCTCGTTGCGAGCCAGACGCCTATCTGCGGTATGCTATACGCTCTCTCACATCCCCCGGCGAGTGGGGGGTAATGCAAGATGACGACTTCCATTCTTCAGGTTGAAAACCTCGTAAAACGGTACGGCGACGTCGAAGCCGTCCGCGGCGTCAGCTTCAATGTCGAAGAAGGCGAAGTCTTCGGCCTGCTCGGGCCGAACGGCGCCGGAAAAACCACCACCGTCGAGATTCTGGAAGGCCTTCGCAATCCCGACGGCGGCCGCGTTTCCGTCTGCGGCCTCGATCCGCAACGCGAATCCGCCGCCCTCAAGCACGAAATCGGCGCCGCGCTGCAATCCACTTCCCTTCCCGACAAGCTTCGCGTCATGGAAGCATTGCGCCTCTTCGCCAGCTTTTACAAGCGTGGCCGCAAGCCCGAGGAACTCCTCCAGCGCTTCGGCCTGGAAGAAAAGCGCAACACTTTTTACAGCCAGCTCTCCGGCGGCCAGAAGCAGCGGCTCGCTCTCGCCATAGCCCTCCTCAACGATCCCAAAGTCGTCTTCCTGGATGAACCCACCGCCGGCCTCGATCCGCAGGTCCGCCGGGAAATCTATGACATCATCGAGGAACTCCGCCGCGAGAAAAAAACGATTCTCATGACCACCCATTAC